>Ga0307513_10000615_pt1 | contig 50932 bp, 46 predicted proteins | sample 15_EM_MG_FD_202174 | JGI IMG/M metagenome (GOLD analysis project Ga0307513, IMG submission 202174) | Populus trichocarpa ectomycorrhiza microbial communities from riparian zone in the Pacific Northwest, United States - 15_EM | ecosystem: Host-associated > Plants > Roots > Unclassified | place... | reverse complement strand
GGCGGCGGGATGACCACTTCGCGGCCCAGGCGCTCGGCGGCGGCGAACCGGCCGGCCAGCAGGCCCACGGCGGCGCTCTCCACATAGCCCTCGACCCCGGTCACCTGGCCCGCGAACCGCAGGCGCGGATCGGCTTTCAGGCGCAGGGACCCGTCCAGCAGCTTCGGGCTGTTCAGGAAGGTGTTGCGGTGCAGGCCGCCAAGCCTGGCGAACACCGCCTTCTCCAGTCCCGGGATCATCCGGAAGATATCGGTCTGGGCGCCGTGCTTCAGCTTGGTCTGGAAGCCCACCATGTTCCACAGCGTGCCGAGCGCATTGTCCTGCCTGAGCTGGACCACCGCCCAGGCCTTGGTCTGCGGGTCGTGCTCGTTGGTCAGGCCCACCGGCTTCATCGGCCCGTGGCGCAGGGTCTCGCGGCCGCGCTCGGCCATCACCTCGATGGGCAGGCAGCCGTCGAAATAGGGGACGTGCTCCCAGTCCTTGAACTCCGACTTCGGCCCCGCCAGCAGGGCGTCGATGAAGGCCTCGTACTGGACCTTGTCCATCGGGCAGTTGATGTAGGCCTGGGCGTCCCCGCCCGGGCCTTCCTTGTCGTAGCGCGATTGTCGCCACGCCACGCCCATGTCGACGCTCTCCACGTGCACGATCGGGGCGATGGCGTCGAAGAACGAGAGCTCGCCCTCGCCGGTAAGTTCAAGGATCGCCTCGGAGAGTGCGGGCGAGGTGAGGGGGCCGGTGGCGACGATCACGCTCGACCAGTCCGCCGGCGGCAGGCCCGCGACCTCGCCACGTTCGATGGTCACCAGCGGATGGGATTCCAGCCGTTCGGTGACAGCCTGGGCGAACCCGTCCCGGTCCACGGCCAGGGCGCCGCCCGCCGGCACCTGGTGGTCATCGCCCGCCGAGAGGATGATCGAGCCCAGCCGGCGCATCTCGGCGTGCAGCAGGCCCACGGCGTTGCCGGTCCAGTCGTCGGCCCGGAAGGAGTTGGAGCAGACCAGCTCCGCCAGCCGGTCGGTCTGGTGGGCCTCGGTGCCGCGCACCGGCCGCATCTCGTGCAGCACCACGGGCACGCCGGCCCGCGCGATCTGCCAGGCCGCCTCGGAGCCCGCCAGGCCGCCGCCGATCACATGGATTGGAGATGTCGTCATACGTGGCTAACTAGCAACGAACGCGCCGGATCGCGAGCGGGGCCTTGCGCGCGGGCGGCCAGCCGCTCAACGTTGCAGCCAAAGGGGTGGCCGACTCGTTCCCACGGAGCGGGTCGAGCCTAAGGGACAAGAATGCAGGTGTTTTCGGCGTCGGACGCGGCGCTAGAGGGATTTCGGATTACCCGGGAGAACCCGTGGGCCTTTGCACGCTGGGTGCTGGTGTCCTTTCTGGTGAGCGTGCTGGGCGCCGTGGTCACGGTCAGCATGCCCGCCGAGGTGCGTGATGCGCTCGCCACCATCAATTCCGACGACACGCCGACGCTGACGAAGCTGCTGGATGCGCTCCTCGCCCTGGCGCCGCTGCTGCTCTTCGGCCTGGCGGTGCAGTGCATGATGGCGGCGGCGGTCTATCGGCTGATCCTGCGCCATGACGACACCCGGTTCGGCTATCTGCGCCTGGGCGTCGACGAGGTGCGGCTGATGGCCTTGACGGTCATCTGCGTGCTGCTGTTCATCGTCCTGATGGTGCTGGTGACGCTGGGCGCCGCGCTGATCATGGCGGTCGCCTCTTTCGCCGGGCAGGCGGTGGCCATCTTCATCGGCTCGATAACCGAGTTCGTGCTCATCGGCCTGCTCGTCTACCTGGGGGTGCGCCTCTCCCTGGCGCCGGTCGCCACCTTCGCGGAGAAGCGCATCACGATCTTCGAGTCCTGGGGCCTCACCCGCGGCCAGTTCTGGCGGCTGTTCGGCGCCTATGTGCTGGCCCTGGCCTGCGTGGTGGTGCTCGGCTTCCTGGCGCTGGTCATCTTCACGGCGGTGGTGGGCGTCGTGCTCCTGGCGACCGGCCGGCAGCTCACCGACCTGGCCGTGGTCTTCACCCCGGACGAGACCTCGTTCCGAAGCTACTTCACGCCCGCGCTGGTGGCCTACATGTTCGTGGGCAGCGTGTTCAGCGCACTCTACTATGCCGTGATCGCCGCGCCGGGCGCGGTGGCCTATCAGATGTGGCATCTCGATCCGCCGGGCGCTCGGCTGGCCGCGCAGGCGGAGCACGGCTAGGCCAGATGAGCGGATTCTCGGCGAGCGACGCGGCGCTGGAAGGTTTCCAGGTGCTGGGCAGGCAGTGGCGGGTGGTCGTCGGCTGGGGCGTCTTCAACCTCCTGGCGATCGTGGCGATGATCGTGGTCGCGGTGATCCTCGGCGTCGGGATCGGCCTGGCCGACGGCGTCGACAAGGCGTCCAGCGCGGCGGGCGTGATCGGCGCCGTGGTCGGAGTGCTGGTGACCGGCCTGATCGAGACCGTGCTGATCGTGGCGGTCTACCGGCTGATGCTGCGGCCGGCCGATCCGGGCTTCCTGCACCTGCGCATCGGGCGCGACGAGGGCCGGTTGTTCGTCGTCGGACTGGTGCTCGTGCTGGGCGTCGTGGCGTTCGCCAGCTTCGCCTATTTCCTCATCGGCGCGCTCGGTTTCCTGGGCGTGGCGGGACATGTCGCCGGTGCGCTGGTGGTGCTGGCGGTCGGCGGCTGGCTGGCGCTGCGGCTGGGGCTGGCCGCGCCGATCAGCTTCGCCGAGCAAAAGATCGACTTCGCCCGCTCCTGTCGGATGACCCGCGGCCAGGTCTGGCCGCTGCTGGGCATGTGGGTGCTCAACGTCTGCCTGGTGATGCTGGTCTGGCTGGCGCTCTGGCTCGCCATGTTCCTGCTCTCCGGCCTGCTGACCGGCTTCCACGGCTTCGGGCCGGCCGAGGGCGGCGAGGCGCTGCAGGCCCATCCCGGACGCTACCTGCTCGAGGCGATCGTGCCGGTGGTCTGCATGCCGGTGCTGCTGGTGCTCAGCCAGGCCCCCTGGGTGGCCGCCTACCGGGCCCTGTCGACCCCGCCTACCTAGGCCGAGACCAGCTTCTTCACCCGGCCCTTGCGGCGCGTCTCGTGGCGTTCCAGCAGTTCGGCCAGGTAGCGGCCGGTCCAGCTCTTGTCGTTGGCGGCGACCTGCTCCGGCGTGCCAAAGGCCACGATCTCGCCGCCGCCGTCGCCGCCCTCCGGACCGAAGTCGAGGATCCAGTCGGCGGTCTTCACGACGTCGAGGTTGTGCTCGATGACAACGACCGTATTGCCCTGGTCGACCAGCTCGTGGAGCACCTCCAGCAGCTTCTTGGTGTCTTCGAAGTGCAGGCCGGTGGTGGGCTCGTCGAGGATGTAGAGGGTCTTGCCGGTAGCCCGGCGCGACAGCTCCTTGGAGAGCTTCACCCGCTGGGCCTCGCCGCCCGAAAGCGTGGTCGAGGACTGGCCGACCTTCACATAGCCCAGGCCCACCCGCTTCAGGGTCTGCATCTTCTCGCGCAGCACCGGCACGGCCTTGAAGAATTCGGCGGCCTCGTCGACCGTCATGTCGAGGACGTCGGATATGCTCTTGCCCTTGAAGAGGATTTCCAGGGTCTCGCGGTTGTAGCGGTGGCCGTGGCAGACGTCGCAGGTGACGTAGACGTCGGGCAGGAAGTGCATCTCGATCTTGATCAGGCCGTCGCCCTGGCAGGCCTCGCAGCGGCCGCCCTTGACGTTGAAGCTGAACCGCCCCGGGCCATAACCGCGCGCCTTGGATTCCGGCAGGCCGGCGAACCAGTCGCGGATCGGCTGGAAGGCGCCGGTATAGGTCGCCGGATTGGACCGCGGCGTGCGGCCGATGGGCGACTGGTCGATGTCGATGACCTTGTCGAACATCTCCAGGCCTTCGATCTTCTCGTAGGGCGCGGGCGCGTCGGAGGCGTTGTGCAGCCGGCGTGCGGCGGCCTTGTAGAGCGTCTCGATGGTGAAGGTGGACTTGCCGCCGCCGGAGACCCCGGTCACGCAGGTGAAGGTCCCCTGCGGGATCTCGCCGGTGACGCCTTTCAGGTTGTTGCCGGTGGCGCCCACCACGCGCAGCACCTTCTTCTTGGAAATCGGCCGGCGCTCCTGCGGCACCTCGATCTCGCGAGCGCCGGACAGGTACTGGCCGGTGAGGCTGCGCGGCTCGGCCATGATGTCCGCGGCCGAGCCTTGCGCGATGATCTCGCCGCCGTGGACGCCGGCGGCCGGGCCCATGTCGATCACATAGTCGGCGGTGAGGATGGCTTCCTCGTCGTGCTCGACCACCAGCACCGAATTGCCGAGGTCGCGCAGGCCCTTGAGGCTGACCAGCAGGCGGGCGTTGTCGCGCTGGTGCAGGCCGATGGAGGGTTCGTCCAGGACATAGAGCACGCCCGTCAGGCCCGAGCCGATCTGGCTGGCCAGGCGGATGCGCTGGCTTTCGCCGCCGGACAAGGTGCCGGAATTCCTTGAGAGATTCAGGTAGTCGAGGCCGACGTTCACCAGGAACCGCAGGCGATCGATGATCTCCTTCAGGATCCTGCGCGCGATCTCCATCTGCTTTTCGGTGAGCTGGGCCTCCAGCGCCTCGAACCATTCCTTGGCGCGCTTGATGGCCAGCTGGCTGACCTCGCCCACATGCTTGCCGGCGATCTTCACCGCCAGGGCCTCGGGCTTCAGGCGGTAGCCGTGGCAGGCCTCGCAGGGGGTCTCGCCCTGATAGCGGCCCAGCTCCTCGCGAACCCACGAGCTGTCGGTCTCGCGCCAGCGGCGCTCGAGGTTCGGCAGCACGCCCTCGAAGGTCTTGTTGACCTCGTACTTGCGCGCGTTGTCGTCATAGATGAAGCGAATCTTCTCCGCGCCCGAGCCGTGCAGGATCACCTGCCTGGCCTGGTCCGGCAGCTTGCCGAAGGGCACGTCCATCGAGAAATCGTAGTGCCGCGCGAGCGCCTGCAGGGTCTGGGTGTAGAGCGGCGAGGGGCCCTTGGCCCAGGGCGAGATGGCGCCCTTGTGCAGGGTCTTTTCCTGGTCGGGGACCACCAGGTCGGCGTCGAAGGCGAGCTTCATGCCCAGGCCATCGCAGACCGGGCAGGCGCCATAGGGGTTGTTGAACGAGAAGAGCCGCGGCTCGATCTCACTGATGGTGAAGCCGGAGACCGGGCAGGCGAACTTCTCGGAGAACAGCAGCCGCTTCGGCTCCTCCTCGCCGGGGTCCTTGTCGGCCCACTCGGCCACCGCGATGCCGTCGGCCAGCTTCAGCGCCGTGGCCAGGCTGTCGGCGTAACGGGTCTCCTGGCCGGGCTTGGTGACGATCCGGTCCACGACGATGTCGATGTCGTGCTTGAATTTCTTGTCGAGGGTGGGCGCGTCCTCGATCAGGAAGAGCTCGCCGTTGACCTTGACCCGCTGGAAGCCGGCCTTCTGCCACTCGGCGAATTCCTTCCTGTACTCGCCCTTGCGGCCGCGGATCACCGGGGCCAGCAGGTTGAGGCGAGTTCCGTCCGGCAGGGCGTTCAGCTTGTCGACCATCATCGAGATGGTCTGGCTCTCGATGGGCAGGCCCGTCGCTGGCGAATAGGGCACGCCGACCCGCGCCCAGAGCAGGCGCATATAGTCGTGGATCTCAGTGACGGTGCCGACGGTGGAGCGCGGGTTGCGGCTGGTGGTCTTCTGCTCGATGGAGATCGCCGGCGACAGGCCCTCGATCAGATCCACGTCGGGCTTGCTCATCAGCTCCAGGAACTGGCGCGCATAGGCCGATAGGCTCTCCACATAGCGCCGCTGGCCCTCGGCGTAGATGGTGTCGAACGCCAGCGAGCTCTTGCCCGAGCCCGAAAGCCCGGTCAGCACCACCAGCTCGCCCCGCGGGATATCGACGCTGACGTCTTTGAGATTGTGCTCGCGCGCGCCACGCACGCGAATGAAATTCAGCTGTTCGGCCATCTTGTCCCGGAAACGCCCTGAAGCCGTCCGGAGGTCCCCGGCGGCGACCCCTTAATGTAATGCGCAGACTCAGAACTAACACAGGAACGTATAGGGAACAAATGCCCTGCGACATCGCGGCGGACGCGGACTGCTGACACTACGGTGGCAGCAGCCCTCGGGGCGGTGGACTAAGGCAGGGCCGCCAGAAACGCGCGCACCACGGCGGCGGAGTTGTCCGAGGCCAGTTGGAAGAAGGTGCGGGCCTGGTTCTTGCCCGGGTCGCCGCCGGCGAGGTCCGAGAGGCTGCGGAAGGCGATGAACGGCGTGGCGTTGACATAGGCCACCTGGGCGACGGCGGCCGACTCCATGTCCAGGACCCTGGCCCCGAAGGCCTCATAGGCCCAGGTGCGGAACTGGGCGTTGTCGACGAAGCTCTGGCCCGAGACGCCGGCGCCGCCGACCAGCACCCGCGGTTCCTTGATCAGGCACAGGGCGCCGGCGCAGCGCTTCAGCGTCACCTTGCCGGCGACCTGGCGGGCGGTGGCGATCATGGCCGGATCGGCCGGGAACCAGACCTTGCGTTCCATCACGCCGGGCGTGCGGGTCACCACCACGCCGCGCGGGAACATCATGCCGAAGGGCGGCAGTTTCTCGGCCAACGGTTCGCCGGCGGGCGGCTGGAACTTGCCGGGCGCGGTCTCCCGGCCCATGGCGTTTTCCAGGTACTGGGCCCACTGCTCGGCCACCACCACGTCGCCCACGTCCAGCGCCGGGTCGACGCCGCCGGCGATGCCGGAGAAGACCACATGCGTCACCCTGAACCGGTCCAGCGCCTGCTGGGTGGTCATGGCCGCGTTGACCATGCTCATGCCGCTGAGGAACAGGACCACAGGCTTGCCTTCGAGCACCCCCGTCGTGAAGGTCGCGCCGGCGACCGTGTAGGCCTTCTGGTCCCCCGTCGCGGCCAGCAGCGTCGTGATCTCGGGTCCGAAGGCGGAAATCACCGCCGTGCGGGGCGTCTCGTCAAGGCGCTGCGCCAGAGCCGGCCCGGCGAAGCCCAGGGCAATCAGGAGGATCAGCAGGCGCCGCACGCTCAGGGCTTCCCGGCCAGTGTCTGGGCCTGGCGTATGACGGCGCCCGAGGCGAGGGGCGGGGCGATGAGGCAGGCGCGCAGGGTCAAGGCGAAGGCTCCGGGACGGTGGTCCTTCCTGGAGCCTGCCCGCGCCCGCCGTCGCCGCGCAATGGCCGTCATGCGTCCGGCTGAAGAAAGCTGGGCAGTTTGGCCCGAGGCGCTCGGCGTTCTGACGGAGGCGATGGCCGCGAAGGGCCTGTCCTTCGCGCCCTAGCCCACGGCGGCCATCGGCGGCGGCGGCGCCTTGGCGGCCTCCTCGATCAGCCAGGCGCGGAAGGCGGCGAGGCCACGCTTGGGTGGCGCGTCGGGGATCACCAGGTGGAACTTGGCCGGCGTGGGCACGAAGCCGTAAGGCGCGATAAGGCGGCCGGCGGCGATGTCGTTGGCGACGTAGATCCAGGGCGAGAGCCCGGCGCCGAGACCGGCCACCGCGGCCTCCTGCATATAGAAGAGGTGCTCGTACTCGCGCTCTTCCGGCGCCTCGGGGACGGCGACGTGGGCGTGCTCGGACCACTCCGCCCAGGCCTGGCGGTGCGAGCGGGTGTAGAGGCGGGCCACGCCGCCCAGGTCGACGCCGTCGGCCGCCAGCGCCGGGGCCATCACCGGCCCATGGAAGTTGTCGAGGAAGGGTGTGGCGTTGCCGCCCGCGACGCCCTCGGTCAGGCGGATGGCGGCGTCGAAGGGCTCGCGGGCGAAGTCCACCGGGCCATAGGCTTCGGTCACCCGGATGCTCAGCTCGGGATGCTTCGCGTGGAAGGCGGGAAGATGCGGGATCAGCCATTTCATCGCCAGCGTGCCGACGCAGGATATGTGCAGCTCGCGGTCGCCCGCCGCGCGGACGTCGACGAAGATCTTCTCCAGCTCATCGAAGGTGTGGCCGAGCGCACGGGACATCCGTTCGCCGGCGTCCGTGAGTTTCAGGGCGTTGCGCGGGCCCTGGGTCAACTTCACACCGACCGTCAGTTCCAGGCTGCGCACCTGGCGGCTCACCGCCCCGTGCGTCACGCAAAGCTCGTCGGCGGCCAGGCTCATCTTGCCGAGCCGGGCGAAGGCTTCGAAGGCCCTCAGGGCCGTCAGCGGGAGTTGGCTGCGCTTAGGCATGTGACCTCAGCTCACAAGCATCAGCCTCCTATAGCGCCGCACGTTTGACGCCGTAAACGACATCTCGGTGGCATGTTCGTGAGGTCAGATCACAGATGCGGGCGCGGTCAGTCGTGGGGCGGCGCTCAGAAGCGCCGCTTGTATTCCAGGGTGGCCCAGTCGAGCCGGAAGCCGTCGTCGGAGGTCCATTCGTCCTTGACCAGCACCCGGGTCTGGAAGGGCGCCTCGTCGCGGATCGGACGCTCGTTGCGGAAGGCCGGGGCCGGCCGCGCGTCGATCGGCTTCTCGAAAGCCGCCGACGCCAGGGTGCGCCGCTCGTGCAGGGTCGGCTGCGGCAGCACCTGTTCGGGGCTGGTGAGGAGGGCGCTGGAGGCGGTCGTGCTGGACGTCGCCGCCAGGGTCTGCGCGCCCGCCGGCGCGGCGAGGACCGCCAGGAGCGCAGCGGTGAGGAGGGCTTGCTTCATCATGGCGCGCCTCAAATGCCCGACGCCCGCGGTTGGTTGCGGCGACCCGTGTTCTCCAATCCGTGATCGCCTGGATGCGCTGGCCGGCTACGACGCCGCCCCACAGGCGGGAAAGGAAGGGGGCTAGCGTTTGGCTTGCCGCATGCGCAGCCAGACGCCCACGAACGCCAGCAGCCAGCCCAGGGCCAGGATCGCGAACCCGGCGATCATCGGTGGCGAGTGCAGTCCGCGCCCCATGGCCTTGGCCACGACGAGGCCGATGGCGGCGATCAGCACCAGGACCACCCCGCCTGCGCGCCAGGGCGCGCCGACGCGGCGCAGGGCTTCAGGGTCGGTGGGAGTTTCGGATCCGCTCATGGCGTGACCCTAGTGTCCCGATTGAGAAGTTCGCAAGCGCTTGCGGCTGGCGCCGGACGAACTTCGCAATCGATAAGGACACTAGCAAGCCTATGTTTCTAGTGTGCTTCTTTGGATTTGAAGTTCGCTCGGCGCTCGCTCCTGAGTAGGGCGAACTTCAAATCCAGCCCACTAGCGGGTGCGCCGGGTAAGGCTAGGCCCGCTTGTTGAGCGTGATCGCCGTGGCGCCGGCCAGCGAGGCGGTGGCGTCGGCGCCGTAGCTGACGCCTTTCTGCCGCTGGTTGGCGACCTCTTCGGCGATGGCGCGGACCAGGCCCTCGGTGACGGTCTTGGCCGCCTCCAGCGCGCGGCCCTGGCGGGCGAGCACGGCGTCGAAGGCCTCGGTGGCGCGGATCAGGCGGGTGCGCTGGCGAAGGTCGGCAGAGGTGACCAGGCCCGGATCGGCGCGAACCCGGCTGGATTCGTGCCGGTAGATGTTGGCCAGGCGCGAGGTTTCCTCGACATGGATCGCGGCGTCCTGCGGCCGGCGGGACTCGAAGGCCTGGGCTTCCAGCGCCACCAGCTCGGTGAGCCGCTCGGTGAGCAGGATCAGCTGGTCGATGCGGTCGTTGCTGTTGTCGGCGGAGAGGCCCATCAGGTCAGTCCTTGCAGCTTGAGCATTTCGCGGCCGACCGTGTTGGCGATGCCCACGCCGCCGGCGTCGGTCATCTTCTTGGCCATGGCCTCGGTCATGAACGACTTGAACATCGCTTCGCCCGGGCCGCCGCCGAACGGGGCGGAGGTCTCCACGCCCTCGAACATCTGCTGCAGCATGATGCCCAGGAACGAGGCCTCGAACTTCTTGGCCGTCTCCTTGATGGCGCCGCGCTTCGCCAGGTCGGCGGTGCTGGCGGCCCCCGGGGCCTGAAGCAGGGTGGGCGAGACGGAGAGAGCGGTCAGGTCGGCCATCACATCACCTCGATATCGGCCTGCAGGGCGCCGGCGGCCTTGATGGTCTGCAGGATGGAGATCATGTCGCGCGGCGTGACGCCGAGCGCATTCAGTCCGGCCACCAGGTTCGCCAGCGAGGCGCCCGACCTCAGGGTGATGAACTGCTTGCCCTTCTCCTCGTCCACCGAGAGGTTGGACTGCGGCACCACCACCGTCTGGCCGCCCTTGGAGAGCGGCTGCGGCTGGCTGACCGCCGGGCTCTCGCGGACCGTGATGGTCAGGTTGCCCTGCTGGATGGCGACGGTGGAGAGGCGCACGTTCTCGCCCATGACGATCACGCCGGCTACCTCGTCGATCACCACCTTGGCCGGGGCGTCGGGCTCGACGGAGAGGTTCTCCATCTGGGAGACGAAGCTCATCATGTTCAGACCGGGCGGCGCCTGGATCGAGACGATGGTCGGGTTGTCGGCGCGCGCCGTGCCCGGCCAGCGGGCGTTGATCACGTCGGCGATGCGGCCGGCGGTGGTGAAATCGGGGTTGCGCAGGGTCATGCGCAGGATCGACATGCTGGCCAGCTGAAAGCCCACCTCGCGCTCGACGATAGCGCCGGAGGCGATGCGGCCGGCGGTCGGCACGCCCTTGGAGATGGTCGAGCCCGAGGCGCCCGAAGCGCTGACCGAGCCGGTCTGCACCGTGCCCTGCGCCACCGCATAGGCCTGGCCGTCGGCGCCCAGCAGCGGCGTCACCAGCAGGGTGCCGCCCAGCAGGCTCTTGGCGTCGCCCATGGCCGAGACCGTGGCGTCGATCTGCGAGCCGGTGGCGGCGAAGCCGGGAAGGCGGGCGGTGACCATCACGGCGGCGACGTTCTTGGTGTTCAGCGTGGCGTCGCGGGTGTTGACGCCCAGCCGCTCCAGCATGGCCTCGAGGCTCTGCTTGGTCATCGGCGCGTTGCGCAGCGCGTCGCCCGTGCCGTTCAGGCCGACCACAATGCCGTAGCCGACGAGCATGTTCTCGCGTACGCCCTCGAATTCGACGATGTCCTTGATCCGCGATTTGGCGAACGCGGGGCCCGCCAAGAGGCTCAAGGCCATGACGAGGGTGGAGACGAGGCGGAAGGCGTGGCGCATGGAATACCGGCTGGAGCTGACTGCACGAGCCCCTTGCGATGTACGTGCCAGTTGGCCGCGTCAGAAAATCGTAATGAAAACAGTTGATAGAGAAAGCGCTCTGCGGTGCAGGGCGATCTCGTCGGCAGAAATTGCCCGGCATTAACCATGCCGCAAGCAAGGCGGCCGAAGAGTGGGTGCAGGTTGAATTTGGTCAGGACGGCTTACGCAGCATGAAGGTCACCGGCCCCAGCGGCGTCGGATCGGCCCAGGGCCCGCGCCCTGCGCGTGGCGGCGGGGGCGGCGAGGGCTTCCGCATTGTCGCGCCCCAGGCGCCGATCGGCGCCGGCCAGGCCTCTTCGGTGTCCAATGTGTCCGGCGTCATGGGCGTCGAGGCGCTGCTCGCCCTGCAGGACGTCGGCACGCCGACCGAGCGCAGGCGCCGCGCGGTCGGCCGCGCCGGCCGCATCCTCGACGTGCTCGATGAGATCAAGGTGGGCCTGCTGGGCGGCGAGCTGAGCGGGGCCGATCTGGACCGCCTGCGTCGCGCCGTCCGCGAGGAACGCGCCGCCACCGACGACCCGAAGCTGGAGGCCGTGCTCGAGGAAATCGAGCTTCGCGCCGCCGTCGAGGTCGCGAAGCTGGAGTTTTCCGCCCGTGCGGCATAATCATTCTTCGAACTTTTGGCTGATTGAAACCGGCATTCTATTTGTTATAAGCCCCCCGCGTGTCTCGGGGAGTTTAGGGGGCTCGAGGTGTCTATGAAAACAGCCGCAGTTCTGGCTGATAGGCCTGATTACCGTCCTTCCCAGGACGAGGAATTTATGAACGAGCGTCAGCTTGAGTATTTCAGGCTGAAGCTCATCAGCTGGAAAGAGGACATTCTCCGGGAATCTGGAGAGACCCTCAAACATCTACAGAGCGAAACTGAGAATCATCCGGATCTGGCGGATCGGGCGTCGTCCGAGACTGACCGGTCCCTGGAATTGCGCACTCGTGACCGGCAACGCAAGCTGATCTCGAAGATCGACGAGGCGCTCCGCCGGATCGAGGACGGCTCTTACGGCTATTGCGAAGAGACCGGCGAGCCGATCGGCGTCGCCCGCCTCGACGCCCGTCCGATCGCGACGCTCAGCGTGGAAGCCCAGGAACGGCACGAACGCCGCGAACGCGTCCACCGCGACGACTAGACTTGGCTCCATCCCTCCCCTGAAGAGGAGGGATGGCGTCTTTGCCATATCTCAACGTTCCGACTATATATGCTCAAAGTGAGCATTTCTCCCCGGTGGCAAATCAGCCGTTAGTGTGGGGGAGAAGAAGGCGGAGCCCAGCGTGTCCAAGCCGTTCCACGCGATCCACACCCACGGGTTCGTCCGCGTGGCCGCCTGCACGCCCGCCGTGGCCGTGGGCGATCCGGCCTTCAACGCGGCCGAGACGCTGGCGCTGGCCAAGGAGGGCCACGCCCGCGGCGTCGACCTGATGCTGTTTCCGGAGCTCGGCATCTCCGCCTACGCCATCGACGACCTCTTCCTGCAGGACGCCCTGTTGCGCCGCGTCGAGGCAGAGATCGCCGGCCTCGTGGACGCCAGCAAGGCGCTCAGCCCGGTGCTGGTGGTGGGCGCCCCCGTGCAGCACAACGGGGCGCTCTACAACTGTGCGGTGGTGATCGCACGCGGCAAGATCCTCGGGGTCGTCCCCAAAAGTTTCCTTCCCAACTATCGGGAATATTACGAGAATCGCTGGTTCTCGCCGGGCGCGGGCGTCGCTGGTCTTGAGCTGCAGCTGGCCGGCCAGACGGCGCCGTTCGGCACCGATCTGATCTTCCAGGCCAGCGACCTCGCCGACTTCGTCTTCGCCGCCGAGATCTGCGAGGATTTCTGGTCGCCGACCCCGCCCTCCACCCGGGCCGCGCTCGCCGGCGCCCTGATCCTCTGCAACCTCTCGGCCTCCAACATCGTGGTCGGCAAGGCGGACGAGCGCGAACTGCTCTGCGCCTCCCAGTCCATGCGCTGCCAGGCGGCCTACCTCTATTCGGCGGCGGGGCCGGGCGAGAGCACCACCGACCTCGCCTGGGACGGCCAGGCCACCATCCACGAGCTCGGCCGCGTGCTCGCCAAGACCGACCGCTTCCCGGTGAAGGCGCAGATGGCCATCGCCGACGTCGACGCCGAGCGCCTGCGGCTGGAGCGGATGCGCACGCCGACCTTCAACAACGCCGCAGTCGCCGCCGGCCGTCCGGAGCAGGTGTTCCGCCGCGTACGCTTCGAGCACAAACCGGCCTTCGAGGATGTCGGCCTGCTGCGCCCACTCGACCGTTTCCCCTTCGTGCCGGACGACCCGGCCCGCCTCGACAGGGACTGTTACGAGGCCTTCAACATCCAGGTCCAGGGCCTGGTCCAGCGGCTGCGCGCCACCGGGACCAAGCACATCGTCATCGGCGTCTCCGGCGGGCTCGACTCGACCCACGCCCTGATCGTGGCGGCCCGCGCCTTCGACGCCCTGGGCCTGCCGCGCGCTGACATCCTGGGCTTCACCATGCCGGGCTTCGCCACCAGCGAGGCCACCAAGGCCAACGCCTGGGCGCTGATGAACGCGCTGGGCGTCACCGGCCAGGAAATCGACATCCGGCCCACGGCCATGACGATGTTCGAGGAGATCGGCCACCCCTTCGCCAAGGGGGAGAAGGTCTATGACGTGACCTTCGAGAACGTGCAGGCGGGCCTGCGCACCGACTACCTCTTCCGCCTGGCCAACCAGCGCAACGGCCTGGTGCTGGGCACCGGCGACCTCTCGGAGCTGGCGCTGGGCTGGTGCACCTACGGCGTCGGCGACCAGATGAGCCACTACAACGTCAACGGTTCGCTGGCGAAGACCCTTATCCAGCACCTGATCCGCTGGGTGGCCAAGACCGGCCAGTTCGACGAGGCCGCCTCGCAGGTGATGGTCTCGGTGCTCGACACCGAGATCTCCCCGGAGCTGGTGCCGGCCGACGCGACCGGCGCGATCCAGTCCACCCAGGCCAAGGTCGGCCCCTACGAGCTGCAGGACTTCAGCCTGTTCCACATCACCCGCTTTGGCCTGCGGCCCTCGAAGGTGGCGTTCCTGGCCTGGCATGCCTGGCGCGACGTAACGCTGGGCGAATGGCCGCCGAACTTCCCGGAGGGGACGCGCCACGCCTACACGCTCGCCGACATCAAGAAGTGGCTGGGCGTTTTCCTCTTCCGCTTCTTCGAGATCAGCCAGTTCAAGCGTTCGGCCATGCCCAACGGGCCGAAGGTGATCTCGGGCGGGAACCTGTCTCCCCGCGGCGACTGGCGCGCGCCTTCCGACGGCAACGCCCGGGTCTGGCTCGAAGAGCTCGAGGCGAACGTGCCCTGATTTCCCGCCTCAATGGGCAGGGTGGCGAGGCGAAGCCGAGCCGCGCGGGGACTAGCTGATCTTCGAGACGGTCCGGGCGGTGTCGATCTCCTGGGCGCCCTGGGCGGAGAGCGCCGGGATGATGTCCTCCACCCGCTTGACCGTGCGCCAGGTGTCCATGAACTCCGGCGGGGTCAGGCTGGCGTCCACACCGGTCTGGAAGGCGGCGAACAGCGTGTCCCAGAAGCCGTCGGGATTGTAGAACACCACCGGCTTGGCGTGCAGGTCGAGGCGGCGCCACGAGAGCAGCTCCACGACCTCCTCCAGCGTGCCGACGCCGCCCGGCAGGATCACGAAGCCGTCCGACTGCTCGAACATCATCTGCTTGCGCTGGTGCATGGAGGTGACGACCACGGTCTCGACGCTGTCGAGCGCCCGCTCACGGCCCACCAGGAAATCCGGGATGATCCCCAGCACCGCACCGCCGGCGTCGTGCGCGCCCCGGGCCGTCTCGCCCATCAGGCCCACGCCGCCGCCGCCATAGACCAGCTTCAGGTCCGCCGTCGCCAGCGCCCGACCGAGCTCATTGGCGGCGCGCAGATAGGCGGGGTCCGCGGCGTTGGACGAGCCGCAGAACACGCAGACGGACTTAAGGCGGTTGGCGACTGGCGCCATAGACGAATACTCCGGGAGGGTCGCGCGCTTGCGAGCGCGCAGAGAAAGCCCGATTAGCTAGGCTCCGGCCCAGATAGCTAGGGCCAAGGATGTGGAGTTTCAACCAAGCCGTGTTTCCGGTGAAGGCCCTTGTGGTCGCACTCATAGCGTTCGTCGGCCCGGCCGGGTGCAGCGGCAAGGTCCCGGCCGCCAAGACCGCCGGCGATGTCCGCGCGGAGGACGCCGGCTATCTGGCGCCGCCCGCTCCCGACGCCGTGCGCCTGACCGCGACGGGGGTCAGCCTGTCGGGCTCCGCGCCGGCGGGCGGGCGCGTGCGCCTGGCGACGCCGGGCGGCCAGGCGCTGTTCGCCGACGCCAGCGCCAAGGGCCGCTGGACACTCGCGCTCGGCCCAATCGCTGAGCCGCGCATCTTCGGCCTCTCCGTCGCGCTCAAGGGCCGCAGCGCCCAGGCCGAGGGCTATGTGATGGTGACGCCGCAAGGGCAGGCGGCGGTGCTGCGCGCCGGCGCGGGCGCCCGGCGGATCGATGCGGCGGCCCACCATGGCGTCAGGGCCATCGACTTCGACCGTGGCGGCGGCGTGGAGGTCTCGGCCACGGCGCCGCCCGGCGCGGCGGTCCTGCTGCATCTGGACGGCCGCCTGGTGGCCCAGGGTCAGGCCGACGCCGCCGGCCGCTATGACGCCAGCCTGCCGGCGCCCGGTTCGACGACGGCGATTCGCCCCGGGGCGCACCAGGTGCAGGTCTCCGGCGACGGGTTCTCCGACACCGTGGCCTTCCAGGTCTCCCCGTCCGCGCCCCTTGCGCAGGGTCCCGCGCGTAGCCAGCTCACCGGGGCCGGCTTGCGGGTCGACTGGATGACGCCGGGCGGGGGCGTGCAATCCACCATCCTCGTCCGCTGACGGAGCAACGCTTGGCCTTCGCCCACCCTGGAATGATGCGCGGCTACGCCGGCGCGGTGGCCGGCGCAGAGGTCAAGTTCGACTTCTGGGGATCGCTGGCCGACCTCGGCCGGCTGGTCATGCGCTCGGGCGCGCCGCAACTGCGTCTGCGGATCGGTGCGGCCCTGACGCTGGTCTTCGTGGGCAAGCTGGCGGGCGTCATCGCCCCGGTGATGCTGGGCGACGCCATCAACACTCTGCAGCCGATCGCCCAGGGCGGCCTGGCGGTCGGCGCGACCTTCGTGACCTTGGCGCTCTCCTTCGCGGCCCTGCGCCTGATGGCCGCCTGCGCGCCTTACGCCCGCGACGCCATCTTCACCCGGGTTTCGCAGTCGACCATGGCCAAGGCGGCCGTGGAGACCTTTGCGCATGCGCTGGGCCTCTCCCTCGACTTCCACCAGACCAAGCAGACGGGCACGCTGTCGCGGGTCATCGATCGCGGCGCGCGCTCCACCGACTTCCTGATCCGCAGCCTGATCTTCAACCTCGGCCCGACGATGGTCGAGCTGGTGCTGGCCATGGCGGTGATGGTGGTCCGGCTCGACTGGCGCTTCGCGATCACCGCCTTCGCCACCTTGGTCGTCTATGCCGTGGTGACCTTCAAGATCACCGACTGGCGGCTCTCGCACCGGCGAGAGTTGAACGACACCGACAACCGCGTCGCCGGTCTCTCGTCGGACGCCCTGATCAACTACGAGACGCTGAAGACGTTCGGGGCCGAGGACCGCATCGTCGCGGGCTACGAAAAGGCCATGGCCGACTATGTGGACGCCAGCGCCCGGGCCAACTCCTCGCTGAACCTGCTGAACGGCGCCCAGTCGGTGATACTCAACGTCGGCCTGGCGGCGCTGACCGTGATGGCCGGGTTCGAGGTTTCCGGCGGCCACCTGCGCATCGGCGACGTCACCACCGCGATCTTCCTGCTCTCCGGCCTCTATGCGCCGCTGGGCATGCTGGGCTTCCAGTACCGCGAGATCCGCCAGGCCTTCATCGACATGGAGCAGATGGTCGCCCTGCGCGACATCAAGCCCGATGTCACCGACGCCCCGGACGCCGTGGATCTCCCGCCGGCCAGCGGGCAGGGGGCCTCCATCGCCTTCGAGCATGTGGGTTTCCAGCACGACGCCCGCTCCGTCGGCCTGAAGGCCGTCAGCTTCGCCATCCCGCCGGGCACGACCACGGCGCTGGTCGGCCCTTCGGGCGCCGGCAAGACCACCGCCGTCAGGCTGGCCATGCGCCTGCTCGACCCCAACGCCGGCGGCCGGGTGCTGATCGACGGCCTCGACATGCGCCAGGTGAAGCAGGCGGCGCTGCGCCGCGCGGTGGCGCTGGTGCCGCAGGACGTGGCGCTCTTCAACGACAGCCTCTACGCCAACATCGCCTTCGCCCGGCCCGGCGCCGGGACCGACGAGGTCCGCGCCGCCGCCGAGGCCGCCGAACTCGGCCCCTTCATCGACAGCCTGCCCAACGGCATGTCGACCATGGTCGGCGAGAGGGGCCTGAAGCTCTCCGGCGGCGAGCGCCAGCGGGTGGGGATCGCGCGCGCCCTGCTGGCCAACCCCCGCGTCCTGATCCTCGATGAGGCCACCAGCGCGCTGGACGGCCCCACCGAGGCGGCCATCCAGGAGACCCTGCGCAAGGTGAAGGCGGGGCGCACGACGCTGGTCGTGGCCCACCGGCTCTCCACCATCGTCGACGCCGACCAGATCCTGGTCCTGCGCCGCGGCCGCATCGTCGAGCGCGGAACCCACGCCGAGCTCCTGGCCAAGACCGGCGAATACGCCGCCCTCTGGCGCCGGCAGACGCGGGAAACCTAGGCTCACCCAGATGGACCACTGCGCAATTCCTTGATAATCTAGCCAGATAGCTAGCTAGAGCGGGTTTGGAAATGCACACCGTCGGCGTATTTGAAGCCAAGAACCGTCTCACCGCGCTTCTGGACGAGGTCGAGGACGGCGGCGAAATCATCATCACCCGTCGGGGCAAGCCGATCGCTCGACTTGCGCCCCTTGAGAGCGGATTCAACCGTGCGAAGGCGCGTGCCGCAGCCGAAGGTTTGCGGGAGGTGAGCAAGGGTCTGAGCCTGGGTGGACTGAGCCTCAAGGCGCTGATCGAAGAAGGGCGGCGATGACCTTCGTTATCGACAACTCGGTCGCGCTTGCCTGGTGCTTTGAAGACGAACAGACCGCCGGGATATTGGCGCTACTCGATCGCGTCATAGATACGGGCGCCGTCGCGCCCCAACTATGGCCCATCGAAGCTGCAAATGGCCTGCTCACCGCTGAGCGACGCGGTCGGATTGATCGCATCGCCCGGCAGCGGCTCAGCGGCTTGCTGGCCGATCTGCCGATCCGGATTGACGACGAAACTGCGGGCCGGATGTGGAGCGCGACCGCACCTTTGGCGGAGCGGCATGGGCTCACTGCCTACGACGCGACCTATCTCGAACTGGCTGCGCGTCTCGGTTTGCCGTTGGCGACCAGCGACGCCGCTCTGATCTCGGCGGCGCAGGCTGCCGGCGTGACGCTGCTACCCACGGCCTGACGGGATAGCCTTGCCCATCCGCACCAGCGGCACTGGCGCGCCGCCTCGGGAGTCCTCGATGGCCTCGATGTCAGTGAAGCCGGCCCGCAGGTAGAGCGGTCGGCCGGAGAGGGTGGCCATCAGCTCCAGGCGCGTGAAGCCCTCGGCCTTCGCGGCGGCCTCGCAGAGCTCGAGGATCAGGCTTCCGACGCCGCGCCGGGCGAAGTCCGGATGGGTGTACATGGCCCGCACCCGCGCCGCTTCGGTCGCGGGGTCCAGCACCGCGTCGTCGCGGCCCGGGGTGTGGTCGCCGCCATAGAGGGTGGCCCTGCGGCTCCAGCCGCCGCAGCCGGCGACCCGGCCGTCGTCCTCGACCACGAAATAGCCGCCGTCGGCGATCAGCTGGCGGTCGAGGCCCATGACCATGCGGCTCGACGCGATCTGCGCCTCGGTCAGGAACCCGCGCTGCAGCTCCCCGATGGCGGCGTCCATCACCGCCTCCAGGGCCGAGATATCCTGCGGCCCTGCCAGGCGGGACGTCAGCCCCGCCATGCCGCTATTCCGCCGCCTTGGGGATGTCGTAGGGCCGGACCGCGGGCGGCTTGGCCGGGCGGCCGAACCAGCGGCAGAGGCGCTCGGCGATGATCTTCGGGGCGGCCAGCAGGGCCGGCGTCAGGACGAGCGTCAGCAGGGTCGCGAACGACAGGCCCCAGACCACCGCGGCGGACAGCTGCACCCACCATTCGGACCCCGGCGCCTTGTACTCGATGTGGCCGTTGTGGAAGTTCGGATGGATCTGGAACATCAGCGGCAAAAGGCCCACGACGGTCACCAGGGTGGTCAGCATCACCGGCCGGAACCGCTGGGCGCCGGCGCGCATCGCCGCCTCGTCGGCCAGGTAGCCCTGGCGCCGGAGCTGGTAGAAGGTGTCCACCAGCACGATGTTGTGGCCCACCACCACGCCGGCCAGCGCCACGACGCCGGTCCCGAGCATGATCACCGAGATGTAGTCGAAGGTGTGCAGCAGGTTCACCTGGATGCCCAGCAGCACGCCCACGGTGGACAGCGCCACCGCCGAGAGCGTCACGATCACCCCGTAGAAGTTGTTGAACTGCCACAGCAGGATCACCGCCATCAGGAACAGGGACACGGCCATGGCGACCATGAAGAACATCGCCGCGGCCGCGCCTTCCTCGTCCGCGCCGGTGAACTTCCAGCGCACGGCGGGGTCAAGGTTGGCCTTCTGCAGCCAGGGCTTCAGCTCGGCGATCTTCTGGTTGGCGGCGATGCCGGGCGGGGTGTTGGCCTGCAGGATGATCAGGCGCTGGCCTTCGCGGCGCTGGATCTGGGTCACCTGCTGGGCGGGCACGCGCTTGACGAAATAGGAGGCCGGCACCGGTCCGGAGGGCGTGGTGATCTTCAGCTGGTCGAAGGCCGCGACCGTGCGCGCGTCGCTCGGGAAGCGCACCCGGATGTCGAGCTCGTCCTCGGCGTCGTCGGGGCGGAAGCGGCCCGCCAGCACGCCGCCGGTGAGGAACTGGATGGCCTGGCCCACTGAGAGCACGTCGACGCCGTAGCGGCCGGCGGCCTCGCGGTCGACGGTCAGGTTGTATTCGATGCCCGGCGAGGTGCGGGTGTCCTCCAGGTCGATGAGCTGCGGGTCGGCGATCAGCTTGGCCTTGACGATGTTGGCGACCTTGTCGAGCGCGACGGGATTGTGGCTGGTCAGCTGGACCTGCACCGACTTGCCGGTGGGCGGGCCACCCTCGGGTTCGCGCACCTCGACCGCCATGCCGGGCAGGTCCTGCACACGGCTGCGGATGGTGTTGGATATGTCCTTGCCGCGGATTCCCAGCGCCTTGCGGTCCTCGTACTTCTGGAACTCCACCTGGATACGGCCGATGGTGTCGTTGGGTGGCGACTGGGGCCCGCCATTGGAGTTGTTGCTGCCCGAGCGGACGTAGAGGCTCTCGATCCCCTTCACGCCGACCAGCCGGCCCTCCACCTGCTTCATCAGCTCGTCCTGGGCCTCGGGCGAAAGGTTGCCACGCGCCTTGACGAACACCGTCACGAACTCGGGGTCCTGGTCGAGGAAGAACAGGGTGCGATGCGGGGTCTTGGCGAACCAGAATCCGACCAGGAAGATGATCAGGAGCGTCGATATCACCGTCCGGAACGGGTGACGACCGAGATAGGTGATCACCCGGGCGTACCAGCCCATGAAGCCCTTCATGTCGCGCGGGTCGCCGTGCTCGGACTTCTCGATCTCGGCCAGGTGCTCGGCGTCGATGGCGGTGGCGCGGCCGAAGATCGAACCCAGCGCCGGGGTGAAGATCAGCGCCACGAAGATCGAGGCGCCCAGCACGAAGAACAGGGTCAGCGGCAGGAAGCTCATGAACTTCCCGGCGATCGAGTTCCAGAACATGAAGGGCAGGAAGGCGCAGAGCGTCGTCAGCGTGCCGTTGACCACCGGCCAGAACATCCGCTTGGCGGCGGCCGCGAAGGCCTCTTCCTTGGACAGCCCCTCGGCCATCTTCCGGTCGGCGTACTCCACCACCACGATGCCGCCATCGACCAGGATGCCCACCGCCAGCACCATGCCGAACATGACCATCTGGTTGAGCGTCACGCCCTTCATGTGGATCATCATGAAGGCCAGCAGGAAGCAGGCGGGGATCGCCACGCCCACGATCAGGCCCTGGCGGATGCCAAGGCTGGCCACGATGATCAGCATCACAAGCAGGCTGGCCGACAGGATGCCGCTTTCCAGAACCGTCAGGGTGCGGCCGATGAAGTCGGAGTTGTCGTAGGTGAAGTCGACCTTCACCGTTGCGGGCCAGCGCGCCTGCTCCTCGGCCACCACCTTGCGGATGGTCTTCACGGTCTCGAGGATGTTGGCGCCGCTGCGCTTGGTGACGTCCAGCGCCACGGCGGGCTGGCCGTTGAAGCGGCTGATGAAGGCCGCCTCCTTGAAGGTGCGCCGCACATTGCCGATGTCGCCGACGGTGACCAGTCTGTCGCCGGCCTTCTTGATCGGCAACTTCAGGATGTCGTCGGGGCTCTGGACGACGCCCGGCACCTTGACCGCGAACAGGCCGGCGCCCGAGTGGATGTTGCCGGCCGGGACCAGCTGGTTGTTGCGGCCGATGACGCCGGCCAGTTCGTTGGCGGTGACGTTGTAGGCCTCCATGCGCAGCGGATCGACGGTGACCTCGAGCACCTCCTCGCGGCCGCCGCTCTCGAAGGCTTCCTGCACGCCCGGCGAGCTTTCCAGCCGCTCCTTCAGGTCCCGCGAGATGCGCGACAGCTCGCGCTCGGGCGCCTGGCCCGAGAGTATGATCCCGATGATCGGCTGGTCGGAGAGGCTCTGCTCCTGGATGATCGGCTCTTCGGCGTCGGGCGGGAAGCGGCCGCGGGCCAGGTCGACCTTGGCGCGGACGTCGGCGAGCGCCTTGTCCTTGGAGAAATTGGGCTCGAACTCCAGCGTCACGACCGCCGAGCTCTGGCGGGCGACCGCGTTCATGTGCTTGACGCCCTGGATGGTCTGCATCTGGACTTCCAGCGGCTTGACCAGCAGACGCTCGGCGTCTTCGGGGCTGACGCCCGGGAACGGCACGATCACCGAGATGTAGGGCAGGTCGATGTCCGGCTGGGCTTCGCGCGGCATCGAGAGATAGGCGAAGAAGCCGAAGATCATGGCGATGAGCGTCACGCCCAGCACCACCTTGCGGCGTTTGATGGCTCCGTCGATCAGGGCGCCGACCATCTTCTGCTCTCTCCTGTCGCGCTGGCGCTCAGCGCGCCAGGGCGACGCGAACCTTCTGTCCGTCGGCGACGAAGGACTGGCCGACGGTGATCAATCGCACGGGGCCGTGCAGGCCGGTCACCCACAGGCCGCTCGGAGTCTCCTCGACGATGGTGATCGGGGCGAAGGCGACGCGGTTGTCGTCGAGCGCATAGCGCACCCCCTGGCGGCCGGCCGAATCCAGCACCAGCGACGACACCGGCACCAGATGGGCCGGGCCGGAGCCCACGCCGATGTGCACCTCGGCCGAGAGGCCCGAACGGACGTCCAGCCGCGGGTTCGCGACCGCGATCTCCAGGTGGTAGGTGCGGGTCTGCGGGTCGGCGTCCTGCGACACGTAGCGGATGCGGCCGTTCAGCATCTGGCCAGAGACCAGCTTCGCCGTGGCCGACGCGCCGACCTTCAGCTTGGCGGCCTCGGTCTCGGGCACGTCGCCCACCACCAGCAGGGGGTTGAGCTCGATCATCGTGCCGCAGGGCTGGCCGGGCGACAGATAGGTGCCGATCTCGGCGTCGCGGTGGTCGAAGACGCCGGCGAACGGCGCGCGGATATTGACCTGGGCCAGCGCGATCTCGGCCTGGCGGACGCCGGCCTGCGAGGCGTCGAGCTTGGCCTGCATGTCCAGGACCTGGGTCTGCGAGCGATAGCCCTTGGCGGCCAGGTCGACGTTGGCCTGCTGCTGCAGCTGCATCGAGCGCAGCTGCGCCTTGGCCTGGTCGAGGCTGGCCTGGCGGGCGTCGACGGCGAGGCGGCAGAGCACGTCGCCCTGTCGCACCGCCGAGCCCTCGCGGGCCGGGGCCTGGGCCACCACCCCGGCGGTCTCGGAGCGGACCACGACGGTGCGGGCGGACTCGGTGCGGCCGCGCAGGACCACGTCGTAGGCACGGATGGTTTCGGGTGTCAGGACGGCCTGGACGCTGGGCAGGGCTGGGGCGACCTTGGCCTCGGCCAAGGTCTTCTTACCGCCGAACAGGCTGCCGACGAGGAAGAACAGCGCCAGCATCCCAAGGACGATGAATACGAACAGATACTGTGGCTTCATCCGCATCAAGCTGCCCTCGAACGCCCCCATTCGTCCGCACGAATCGCTAACAGCCGACCGTGCGTTAACTCGTATCCCGGATTTCGCGCCGATGTGATGTCACCGTTACACGAGCGCAAATGAAATCGCGGACAGGTTGGACCCAAGCCGCTTATTCTCACGCTACGTACCCAATGCACCACACGGCTGAACTGCGCCGCGCGACCTCATGTCGCAAGCTTACACAGTAAGGGAAAACAGGACGTTGAGATACCTGCACACCATGGTCCGGGTGACCGACCTCGACGCCTCGCTCGAGTTCTACTGCGCCAAGCTGGGCCTGGTCGAGGCCAGCCGCGTCGAGAATCAGGGCGGGCGCTTCACCCTGGTCTTCCTCTCCGCGCCCGGCGACGAGGCTGAGGCCAGGGCCACGAAGGCCCCGATGGTCGAGCTGACCTACAACTGGGACCCGGAGAACTACGAGGGCGGCCGCAACTTCGGCCACCTGGCCTATGCGGTGGATGACATCTACGCGGTCTGCCAGCGGCTTAAGGACGCCGGCGTGGTGATCAACCGCCCGCCGCGCGACGGCCACATGGCTTTCGTCCGCTCGCCCGACAACATCTCCATCGAGCTCCTGCAGACGGGGGCCGCGCAGGCCCCGGCCGAGCCCTGGGCCTCCATGCCGAACGTCGGCTCCTGGTAGTCGCGTCAGGATGACTCCCGGACCGGGCGGAGGAGCGCGCATGTGGCGGACCGCGGCGCTGGCGCTCGCGGTGGCGGTCTCGCTCTGGGGCCAGTCCGCCGGGGCGGCCAGGCGGCCTAGGCCCGCCATGCCGCCGCCCGCCGCGGCCGCCGATCCGGCAAGTGTCGACGCGCCGCCGGTGGTGGTGGACCTCTACACCCGCCTGGACTCCAAGCTCGCCGCCAATCCGGCGCTTGCCCAGGCGCTCGGCAGGCCCGCGCCGCAGATGGCGCAGGTCGCCTGGATGCTCGGCCGCTGGGAGGTCCGCGCCGAGGTCGTCGGCAAGGGCGTGAGACAGGCCGGGATCAGCCTGGTGACCCCGGCGCTGGGCGGCGTCTGGCTGGAGATCCGCGACGCCTATCCCAACGGCGTGCAGGACATCGGCTACCTGGGCTTCGACCTCGCCACCCAGCGGTGGGTCAGCCTCTCGCTGGACAACCTGGTCAACGGCAACAAGGCTGTCGGCCGCGGCTGGACGGGCAACACCCTGACCCTGGATGGTCGCGTGATCATCGTGGGCGAGGTCGCGCGCCTGCGTCAGGTCATGGAGAAGGTCAGCGACACCGAATACACCCTGACCAACCAGGAGCAGGTCGACGGCGGCTGGAAGGTGCTCGACCACTACCGCTACCGGAAGGTCCCCTGAGTCGGGTCGCATCGTCTGATCGGGTGGTGGAGGTCTCGATGGCTCCCCGGGCAGGACTCGAACCTGCGACATCAGCATTAACAGTGCCGCGCTCTACCAACTGAGCTACCGAGGATCAGGGCCGTCGAGGGCCGGGCGTATACGCTGGCCTGCCCGGCCTTGCAAGCGGCGCAAAGCGCCACCCAAAAAAGAGCCCGGCGCGAGCGCCGGGCTATGAAAGTCGATGATGGTGGGTGTCTTCAGAGAAGACTGCGTGAATCTGAACGATCGTGATTAACGACAGGTTAATCGCCAAGCTGCGCAACAACTTCTTCTTATTGAGTCGAGCGCGGCCTTAATCCGGAGATGGCCATGGCGCTTCGTCGCGCCCGATTGGACGGGTCCGGCCAATCGGCTAGTCATTGTCCGGGGGCGAGAGTCGAAAGGAGCGCGATGCGCATCCACTTCACCGGGATCGCCGGAGCCGGCATGAGCGCGGCCGCCTTGATGATGCGCGACGCGGGCCATGAGGTGTCGGGCTCCGACGCCGAGGCTTTCCCGCCGATGTCGACCTATGTGGAAGGCCTGGGCTTCCCCTTCCACCGCAGCTTCGACGCCGCCAACCTGCCGCCCGGCCTCGAGGTCCTGGTGCTGGGCGCCAGCGCCAAGCTGGGCGGCGCTGACAATCCCGAGGTCGCCGAGGCGCGCCGGCGCGGGGTGAAGATCACGACGTTCCCGGAACTGGTAGGCGAGGCGACGGAAGCCCGGGCCAACACCGTCGTCGTGGGCTCCTTCGGCAAGTCCACCTGCTCGGCGCTGATGGCCCATGTCCTCAGAGAGGCCGGCCGCGACGCCGGCTGGATGATCGGGGCGATCTCGCCCTCGCTGCCGGCGACCGGCCATTGGGGGACCGCGCCGGAGGTGGTGCTGGAGGGCGACGAGTACATCGTGGGCCCGAGCGACCGGCGCTCGAAGTTCGCGCTCTACCACCCGCGCGACGTGCTGATGACCTCGCTGGTCCACGACCACGTCAACGTCTTCCCGACCTTCGCCGAGTATGAGGCGCCCTTCCGCGAGCTGCTGCGCCTGCTCCCGGCCGACGGCCTGCTGGTCGCCCGCGAGCATCCGGCGATCCGCGCCATCGCCGGCGAGGCCGCGGGCCGCATCGTCTGGTACGACACCACGCGCTGCGACGGCTGGTGGGCCGAGGACGTGAGCTATGGCGAGGTCAGCCGCTTCACCCTGGTGCGTCCCGACGGCCGCAAGCTTTCGCTCTCCACGGTGCTGCTGGGCGAGCACAACATCGAGAACATCGTGGGCGTGGCGGCCTATCTGCTCGAACGCGGCCTCGTCAGCGAACAGGCCCTGCAGGCCGCGGTCGCCAGCTTTGGCGGCATCCGCCGGCGCCTCGACCGGCTGACGACGCGCTCGGCCATCCCGGTGATCGAGGGCTTCGGCTCCTCCTACGAGAAGGCCCGCTCGGCCATCGAGGCCCTGCTGCTGCACTATCCGCATCGGCCGCTGACCGTCGTCTTCGAGCCGCACACCTTCTCCTGGCGCTCGCGCGATGCGCTCTCCTGGTACGACACGGTGTTCGAGGGCGCGGCCCGCGTGCTCATCGTCCCGCCGCCGACCCATGGCGCCCAGACCCACCACCAGTCGACCTTCGAGGAGATCCTCGCCCGCGCCGCGGCGACCGGCGTTCCGGTGCAGGGCGTGCGCACGGCCGACGAGACCATCCGTGCGCTCAGCCACCTCAACGGCGACGAGATCGTGCTGCTGCTCTCGTCAGGTCCGCTGCTCGGCCTTCCCGACGCCCTGCCGCCGGTGTTCGACGACCTCTATGGCGAGCCCGCCCCGCTGCAGGCGGCAGGCTAGCTGCGGGGCAGGGCGTCGAACTGCGGCTTGAGGTCGTAGGCTTCCTTCAGCCGTGGGCCGTAGACCGCCCCGTCGCCGTTATAGCGCTGGCCGAAGTCGATCCAGTGATGGTCGCGGATGTCGACCATCAGCGCGTTCGAGCGGCAGAAGTCGAAGAAGCCCAGCACCTGCCAGCGGGGGTCCGCGGCAAAGGCGTCGAACATCGCCGTGGCCGTCGCGTAGCCGCAGGCGTCGTGGTTGAAGCCCATGATCTGGGCGCCGCCGAAGCTGGCCGACATGCAGGCCGCGTCCTTGCCGCCCAGCTGGGTGGCCAGGGCGAGCACGTCATACTCCTTGGTCTGGTCGCCGTGGAAGGAGCGCCACGCCCCCGCGCCGCCGGGCCGAACCCTGTGGTTCTGGTGCGACGCGCCGGGAACGCCGTTGCGGCCGCCCATCTGGAACTGGGCGTCGAACGCAGCGGCGTGGTCCTTGCCCCAAAATCGGAAGAACTTGTGGTTCTCGAACCGCATGATCGGCTTGCCCGGCACGAAGGCTGCGCCGCCGCTCTCCACATACCAGACCGCCAACGCCGCCATCGGCTCGACGCCGGCCAGGGCGCCCAGTCGGTCGGCGACCCCGCCGATGACATTGTAGCTGCGCGCAATCCGCCCAAGGATCGTCGCGGCCGGCGGCAGCGCGGAGATCGGATGCGGCGGCGCGACCGCCGCTGCCTGCAGCGCCGGATCGTCTCTGTAGTGCGGCATGGCTGAGCTCTCCCAAACCCATGCCCGCGACTCTTAATGGCAAAATGTAGTTACGCAACCAGGGGTTATCCCGGCCTATCCGGCCTTTCCAGCCGCCGCCAGGGCCTCGAACTCGCGCCGCTTCGGTCCCGCGAAGCCGAACAGATAGGCGGCCACCTTGCGGATCTGGATCTCCTCGGAGCCCTCGGTGATCCGGTAGCGGCGGTGGTGGCGGTAGATGTGCTCGAAGGGCGTGTGCCGCGAATAGCCCATGCCGCCGTGGACCTGCATCGCCCGGTCGGCCGCCTCGCAGACCAGGCGGTTGGCCCAGTAGTTACACATGGAGACCTTGTCGGAGATGGTCCGCTCGATTTCCTTGTGCTCCATCCGGTCCATCTGCCAGGCGGTCTTGCGGATCAGGAGCCGCAGCATCTCGCACTGGGTCTGCAACTCCACCAGCGGCCACTGGATGGCCTGGTTTTCCGCCAGCGCCTTGCCGAACGGCTTGCGCTGCCTGGCATATTTCACGCTCTCGTTGACGCAGAACTGCGCCGCGCCCAGGCTCGAGGCCGCCTGCCGGATGCGGTTCTGATGCACGAAGCTCTGGCCCAGCCCGAGCCCCCGGTCGATCTGGCCCCAGTAGCTGTCCTCGGGGATCCACACGTCGGTGAAGCTCACCCGCGGGTGGTCCGTCGGCATGTTGAAGGTCCACATATATTCTTCGATCTTCACCCCGGGGGTGTCGGCCGGCACGATGAAGCAGGTGATGCCCGTGGCGTCGCCGTCCTTGCCGGAAGTGCGAGCAAAAACCATGATATGCGTGGCGACGTGCATCCCTGTCGTCCACATTTTCTCGCCCTGGATCAGCCAGCCCGGCTGGCCGTCCTTCTCGTGGCGGGTCCCGGTGGTCTCCATGAAGGTGGCGTCGGAGCCGTGGTTGGGCTCGGTCAGGCCGAAGCCCGTGCGCATCTTGCCGCCCAGCAGCTTCTCGCCGTCGCGCTCGTATTGCGCTTTGGTGGCGAACTCCTTGAACATCAGCACGAACGGGTTGTTGCCGACGATCGAGTGCTCGGTCTGCAGGTCGTTGAAGAGGCCGAGGCCCTTGGCCGCCAGGTGCTCGCGGATCACCGCCATGGCGAGTTGCGTGCCGCCCTTGCCGCCCATCTCCGGCGGCCAGGCGTAGCGCAGGTGCCCGGCGTCGTCGGCGAGCTTGCGGGCCTTGGCCAGCAGCGCCTCCCAGTCCTTGCGGGGCAGGCCGTTGTTGTCCCAGTCGGTGCGGGCGTTCTCGCGGCGGTGGTCGAAGAAGCGCTCGTTATCGTCCTGCGCCTGCAATGGCTTGATCTTGGCCTCGATGAACGCGTCGAGCTCGGCGAGATAGTCGACGAGATCGGAGGGGAGGTCGAAGTCCATGGCCGCATTTCCTCATGCTCTTGGGCGGGCTTCACCCTACGGACCCATTTACAAGGGCCGGCAACGCTCGCCAGATCGCCAGCCTAGACCAACCCAGAGGTTCCGTCGGGTCATGACTTTGGACGTTCCCGAAGCGCTTTCGCGCCTCGCCCGGCGCCTGGGCGGGGAGGGCGCACGGCTGGCCGACGCCGGGCGGCTGTCGGGCGGGGCCAGCATGGAGACCTGGGCCTTCGCCATCGAGGGCGCCGGCCCTCGCGAGGACCTGATCCTGCGCCGCCGCAGCGCGCCCTTCGACCCCGAGAACGCGCGGGCCATCAGCCTGGCCGCCGAGGCAGCCCTGATCCGCGCCACCGGAGCCAGGGGCGCGCCGGTCCCGCCGGTACGCCACGTCTGCGACGACGCCGACGGCCTGGGCGAGGCCTATGTCATGGGCCGTGTGGCCGGCGAGACGCTCGGCAAGCGGATCGTCAGCGACCCGCGCTTCGACGCCGTGCGCGGCAAGCTCGCCCGCCAGTGCGGAGAGGTGCTGGCCCAGATCCACGCCACCCCGCCGCCGGCCGGCCTGAACCTCAAGACCGTCGACGGCGTCGGCGAGCTCGACCGTTACGAGGAGGTCTACCGCGCGACGGGCGCCGGGCGCCCGATCCTGGAGCTGGCGTTCCAGTACCTGCGCAAGCACGTGCCGGAGCCCGTCGAGCCGACCCTGCTGCACGGCGATTTCCGGAACGGCAACCTGATGTTCGATCCGCAGCGGGGCCTCGTCACCGTCCTCGACTGGGAGCTTTCCCACATCGGCGACCCGGCCGAGGACATGGGCTGGATCTGCACCAACTCCTGGCGCTTCGGTCGCCCCGACCGGCCGGTCGGCGGCTTCGGCGACTACGCGGACCTGCTGGCCGGCTACGCGGCGGCGGGCGGGAAGCCCATCGATCTCGCCCGAGTGCGGTTCTGGCAGATGCTGGGATCGCTGCGCTGGGGCGTCATGTGCCTGACCATGTACATGAGCTGGGCCGATGGCGTGGACCGCTCGGTGGAACGCCCGATGATCGGCCGCCGGGTCTCGGAGACCGAAGCCGACCTTGTCACTCTCCTGGAGCAGGGCCTGTGATCACCCATCCGCGCACCGAGGAACTGGCCCAGGCGGTCGCCGCCTGGATCGACCAGATCCGCCCCGGCCTCGACCCGCGCAACGCCTTCCTGGCCCGCGTCGCGGCCAACGCCATGGCCACCATCGGCCGCGAGATCACGGAGGGTCCCGCCGCCGAGGCCGCCGCGGTCGCGGCGATGTCGGGTGTGCTGGGCCGGGCCGGGGCCTACGACGAGCTCAACACCGATCTCTGCGCGCGCATCCGCACCGGCGAGCTCGGCGTGGAGACGCCGGGCCTGTTGCCGGCGCTTCGGATCATGGCTGCGGACCAACTCGCCATCGACCAGCCGAGCTATCGGCCGGAAGGAATCTCCTTTCCCGCGTAGCGGGAGAGGGAGACCGCTCGCCGAAGAGCGAGAGGTGTAGAGGGAAAGCCGGCGTACGGAGCCCAGTCCTCGCCCTTTCCACCGCGCGCTCTTCGCTTCGCTCGGCGAGCGGTCCCCCTTTCCCATGCATGGGAAAGGAAGGTTCACGCCGCTTCCAGGACCCGAATGATCTCGCTCTCGCGCTCGTTCCAGAGGATCGAGATGTTGGCGGCGCGCTTCTTCTGATCGCCCAGGGCCGCGCGGACCTCGGCGTCGCGCAGGCGCTTCTTGCTCAGCCGCAGCAGGGTGTGGCCGGCCCCCTGGTCCTGTTCCTCGTCGTGGAAGCGCAGCACGGCGTCGATCACCGAGCCGGGCAGGGCGGGGCGCTCGGCCTGGGCGAAGCTCGCGGCGCGGCGGCGGCGGGCGGCGGTAAAGTTGGCGTAGTGCGAAGGCATCTGTCCGAACTCCATTGCGGGTTGCGATGAGTTCGGTTGTGATCCCGGGGTGCGCCAGAATCGGACGTAGCCTCAATGCGACACGAAAAAGCCGGCCGCCTCCTCGAACTGGCGCGCCTGCTCGCCAGCACTGCGGAGGGCCTGACCCTCGACGAGATCGCCGAGCGGCTGGGCGTCGGCCGCCGGACCGCCGAGCGCATGCGCGACGCCGTCCGCGACGTCTTCCCGCAGCTGGAGGAAGTCGACGATCCGCCCACGCGGCGCTTCCGCATTCCAGCGGGCCTCGACGGCCTCTTCCAGGCCCCCACTGCCGAGGAACTGGCCGCGCTGAAGGCCGCCGCCGACGGCTTCGCGCAACAGGGCTCCCAGGTCCGCGCCGCCGCCCTGCGCTCCTTGGAGCAGAAGGTGCTCTCCGCCACCCGCGCCGCCGCGCGCCGCCGCCTCGCCCCCGACCTGGAGGCTCTGCTCCAGGCCGAGACCATCGCCGTCCAGGCTGGCCCGCGCCCCTTCGAGGACGAGACGGTGCTGGCCAAGGTCCGCGCGGCGCTGCTCTCCCTCCAGCGCCTGACCTTCCGCTACGAGGGCGGCTCCACCCCCGGCCGGGTGCGCGAGGTGACCCCCTTCGGCGTGCTGTTCGGCCGCTCCAACTATCTGGTGGCGGAGGAGGACCCCGCCACCGGCCCCCGCAACTGGCGGCTCGACCGCATCCAGGACATCGCCGTCACCGATCACCCCGGGGCCAAGCCCGAGGACTTCTCGCTGCAGGCCTACGCCGACGAGAGCTTCGGCATCTACCAGGACGACACCGAGGACGTGGTGCTGCGGATCACCCCCGAAGGCGCCGAGGACGCGCTGCGGTGGCGCTTCCACGCGAACCAGCAGGTCGAGCCGCAGGCCGACGGCGGGGTGATCGTCCGCTTCCGCGCCAGCGGCATGCGCGAACTCGCCTGGCACCTCTTCACCTGGGGCGACAAGCTCCGCATCGTCTCGCCCCCGGCCCTGCACGAGATGATGCTCAGCGAACTCGAGGTCGCCCGCCGCGCCCATACGTCCGGAACTGACGCATCGGGTTCCTAGCCTCTCCTCACCAGACGAGGAGCCAGCCATGACCGACATCGCCGACTACGCCGGCTACTACGAAGTCCAGATCCGCCCGCGCCGGCGGCGCCTGCGCTATGCCGCCGTCCTGGCCGTCTGGGCCGGGCTGTTCCTGTTGCGGCCCGAACTGGCGCTCGCGATCTGGAAAGAGCGCCGGGGCTGACGATCTTGATTGAAGGGTTGAGTTCGCTCCGCTCTTCCGCCTCTATCCCAGCCGTTCACCTCGGGAGTTCCGGTTCATGAGCGTGCGCGCGATCGCGATCCTGTTGGCGGGAGTTTTCCTCATGGGTGCGGCCCCGAACACCAGCGATCCCTACACCTACATGGAGGAGGCCGAGGGCGCGAAGGCGCTGGCCTTCGCCCGCGCCGAGAACGACCGCTCGCTGCCGCAGCTGCAGAACGATCCGCGCTACGCCGGCCTCTATGCCGACGCCCTGAAGATCGTCACCGCCAAGGACCGCATCCCCAGCGTGGGCTTCGCCGGCGACGGGTCCCTGCGCGATTTCTGGCAGGACGCCGAGCATGTGCGCGGGATCTGGCGGACCACCAGCGTGGCCAGCTACCGGGCCGGCGGGCCGGAGTGGAAGACCCTGCTCGACATCGACGCGCTCTCGAAGGCCGAGAAGGCCAACTGGGTGTTCAAGGGCGCCGACTGCCTGCCGCCCGACGACCGGCGCTGCCTGGTCAGCCTCTCCAACGGCGGCAAGGACGCCGTCGAGGTCCGCGAATTCGACACGGTCGCGGGCAGGTTCGTCGACGGCGGCTTCCACCTGCCGGAGGGCAAGCACCGCTTCGACTGGCTCGACAAGGACACCCTGCTGGTCTTCACCGACTGGACCAAGGCCGACGTCACCACCTCGGGCTACCCGTTCATCGGCAAGCTCCTGAAGCGCGGGCAACCTTTGTCCGCCGCCCGCGAGGTCTTCCGCGGGACCCGGGACGACGGCGGCTACGGCGTGCAGTCGGTGGTGATGCGCGAGCCCGACGGCAAGGTGGCCGGCGTGGCGATCATGCGCCCCTTGGACACCTTCAACGCCGAATACTACCTGCTGACCGGCGACAGGACCGCCCGCCTCGACCTGCCGAAGAAGTCGACGCTGCAAGGCTATGTCTCGGGCCGCGTCGTGGTCAGCCTGGAGGAGGACTGGGCGGCCAAGGGCATGAAGGAAGGCCAGCTCGTCGACTTCGACCTGGCTGCCGTGAAGATCAATCCCGGCGATCTCAAGCCGCAGCTGGTCCTGGCGACGGGCGACGACCAGGCGGTCGAGCAGGTCGCCGCCACCCGCGACCGGCTGGTCGTGGTGCGGCTGCGCGACGTGAAGGCCGAGGTGCTGAGCTTCGAGCGGGCCGGCGGGGCCTGGAAATCGACGGTCCTCGACCTGCCGAAGGACTCCACCATCACCATCGGGTCGAGCTCCGACCGCGACAACGGCCTGATTCTCGACGTGGCGAGCTTCCTGACCCCGTCGAGCCAGTGGTTGGCGGACGCAGCCGGCGGCAAGCCCGTGCAGCTGCGCACCCTGCCGGCCCGCTTCGACGCTTCCAAGGAGGTGGTGGAGCAGTTCTGGGCCACGTCGAAGGATGGGACCAAGGTCCCGTACTTCGTGGTGCGGCCGAAGGACCTGAAGCTCGACGGGACCGCGCCGACCCTGCTCAACGCCTACGGCGGCTTCCAGGTGAGCGAGACGCCCAACTACTCCGGCGCCATCGGCAAGCTCTGGCTGGAGAAGGGCGGGGTCTACGTCCTCGCCAATATCCGCGGCGGCGGCGAGTTCGGGCCGCGCTGGCACAATGCCGGCCTGAAGCTCAACCGCATGCGGGTCTATGACGACTTCTTCGCGGTCAGCCAGGACCTGATCGCGCGCAAGATCACCAGCCCGGCCAGGCTCGGCATCATGGGCGGCTCCAATGGCGGCCTGCTGATGGGCGTGGCCCTGACCCAGCACCCGGAGCTCTACAAGGCCATCGTCATCCAGGTGCCGCTGTTCGACATGGTCGGCTACACTCACATCGGCGCCGGCGCCTCCTGGGTCGGCGAGTATGGCGACCCCGCCGTCCCCGCCGAGCGCGCGGTGATCGACATCTATTCGCCCTACCAGCTGCTGGCCGCCGGCAAGCCCTATCCGCGGGTCTTCATCGAGACCTCCACCAAGGACGATCGCGTCCACCCCGCCCATGCCCGCAAGGCGGCCGCGCGTCTGAAGGAGCTTGGCTACGACTACCTCTATTACGAGAACATCGACGGCGGCCACGCGGCCGCGGCCAACCTCAACGAGCGCGCTATGCGGGTGGCGCTGGAGTTCACCTACCTGCACCAGCGCCTGATGGACTAGGCGGGGCTCTCGTTCGGGGAAGGTTGGAGGCCTGACCGGGAATCGAACCCGGGTGCGCGGATTTGCAGTCCGCTACGTCACCACTCCGCCATCAGGCCGCCCAGAGCCCGGAGGGCTCTTAAGACATAAACTGGAGCGTGACGGGCGCGGAACCGGCAACCCGTTCCGGCTGTCACGCTCCGGAGGGGCGGATGGCTAACAGAACGTCCCGCCTGGGGCAACGGGCGCGATTGCCTTGGCGGGCGGCGCAGACCTATAAGCCGCAGCGACACCTCACCCGCTCAGGGAACCTTGATGGCCGACCTCGCCGCCGCCCGACTGAACATGGTGGAGAGCCAGGTTCGCACCGCCGACGTCACCGACGTGCGCATCCACGACGCCATGCGCGCTCTGCCGCGCGAAGACTTCATGCCGGTGGCCAAGGCCTACCTCGCCTATGCCGACATCGAGGTGGAGTACGCGGCGGGCCGCTCCCTGCTGAAGCCCCGCGATGTCGCCAAGCTGCTGCAGGCGCTGCGCCCCATGCCGGGCGAGACGGTGCTGGCGATCGCCGCGCCCTATGCGGCCGCGGTGGTCGAACAGATGGGCGTGGCGGTGACGCGAATCGATGGCGACGACCTGACGCTGCTTCCCTCCGACGTCCGCTATGACGTGATCATCTGCGAGGGCGCCGTGTCGCGGGCGCCACAGGCGTGGATTTCAGCGCTCAGGACGGGCGGCGGCCGGCTGGGCGTCGTCGAGCGCGACGGGCCGGTGGGAAAAGCGGTTCTCTATGTGTCCGCCGAGGAGGGAGCCGGCCGGCGCGACCTTTTCGACGCCACGCCGCCGGTGCTGCCCGGCTTTGCGGCGCACCACGGTTTCGCCTTCTAGGCCTGCTCTGAAACAGCTCAGAAACGCTGCGGTGAAAAAAGCTTAAGGTGACGCCACGTAGGTGTCGGGGCCACAGGTCGGATATAGAGAAGCCAAGTCTCTCTCGCCTACATCGGGGATATCTAATGTCGATAAGCTTTCGCGGACGTTTGCTTGCCGCGATCTTCAGCACAGGTCTTGTCGGCGCATTCGCTGCGCCCGCCTGCGCCGAGACTCTCGCGGACGCGATCGCGTTGGCCTACGATTCCAACCCGACCCTGCAGGCGCAGCGCGCGACACAGCGCGCGCTGGACGAGAACTATGTCCAGGCGCGGTCCGGCTGGAGACCGCAGGTCGGCATCTCCGCCTCGCTGACGGATCAGCAGATTCGCACGCCGCGGGTGGCCCGCGGCGTCGGCGCCATCGACACCAACGGCGACGGGGTGCTGGACACCGCCGTGCCCGCCTTCGGGGACGGAGTCAGCAACCGCACCTCCGGCAGCGCCGGCCTGAGCTTTTCCCAGCCGCTGTGGACCGGCGGCCGTGTCGCCGCGGCGGTCTCCGCGGCCGAGGCCGACATCCTGGCCGGCCGCGAGAACCTGCGCGGGGTCGAGGCCCGGATCCTGGGGACGGTGGTCACGGCCTATTGCGACGTCCGCCGCGACCAGGAGGCGCTGCGGATCCGCCAGGAGAACGTCAACGTCCTGGAGCACCAGCTGGAGGAATCGCAGGCCCGCTTCGACGTGGGCGAGATCACCCGCACCGACGTCGCCCAGTCGCAGTCGCGCCTCGCCGCCGCCCAGGCCCAGTACCAGAGCGCCGTCGCCCAGCTGGCGATCAGCCGCGCCAACTACGCCGCCGTGGTCGGCCAGAACCCCGGCGACCTCGCGCCCGAGCCGTCCATCGCCTTCCTGCTGCCGGCCGACGTCGACCAGGCGTTCAGCGTCGCCGAGCAGAACAGCCCGGTCCTGCGCGCCCAACAGTTCACCGAACAGGCCAGCCGCGCCCGCGTCGCCGGCGCGCGGGCCGAGCGGATGCCGCAGGTCTCGCTGCGCACCACCTTCGGCTACAGCGGCAACGCCCACCCCTACGACAGCGATCTGTGGTCGCAGAACCTGCAGACCCAGGCGACCGTCACCGTGCCGCTGTTCACCGGCGGCCTGACCTCGTCGCGGGTGCGCCAGTCGATCGAGCGCAACAACGTCGACCGCATCAACATCGAGACCCAGCGCCGCTCGGTGCTGCAGACCATCACCCAGTTCTGGAACCAGCTGGTCGCCGCCCGCGCCAACATCGGCTCCACCGCCGAGCAGGTGCGCGCCGCGCGGATCGCCGCCGAGGGCACCAAGCAAGAGCAGCAGGTGGGCCTGCGCACCACCCTCGACGTGCTGAACGCCGAGCAGGAGCTGCGCAACGCCGAACTCGCCCAGGTCAGCGCCGCCCGCGACGAGTATGTCGCCGCCGCCACCGTGCTCGCCACCATGGGCCGCCTGGAAGGCAAGAACCTGATCCCCTCGGTTCGGTCCTATGACGCCAAGGCCAACTTCCGCAAGGTGCGCATGACCTGGGGCTGGGTGCCGTGGGAAGAGCCGATCGGCATCGTCGACCGCACCGTGGCGCTGCCGCCGATCCAACAGGCGAAGGACAGGGCCACGGAGCCGGCGATCGCGCCGGGGCTGGCCCCGCCGCCGGCGCCGACGACCTCCGCGCCGACGCCGAAAAACTAGGACGCTGGCGCTCGCTCAGCCGACGGACGGCTCTGCGACGCCATGGCTGCGCTTTTTGGAACCGAAGCGTCTCCCCTTCGGCTGAAAATGCTCTAGGCTAGGCGCAACGGACAATTCGTATCGCTCTGCGGCAGGCCCATGTCAGAACAGACCTCCCAAGAACCGACGATGGAAGAGATCCTGGCGTCGATCCGCCGGATCATCTCGGAAGACGATACCCCCGCCGCGGAGGCCGGCGCCGAGGCCGCCCCGCCTGAGCCCGCGCTCGCCGCGGAAGAGCCCGAGGTCGTCGAGGCCTCGGCCCCCGAACCCGCGGCGCCCGAGCCGGAACCGGAGCCCGTGGCCGCCGCGCCCGCGCCGGAACCCGAGCCGGAGGCCGCTCCAGAGGAAGAGGAGCTGGAATTGACCGAGAAGGTCGAGACCCACGGCGACCTGGATATCTACAGCGCGCCGACGGATGCGCCGCAGCCGGTCGCGGCCCCGGCGCCGGCCGCCGGCCTGGTCAGCGACCGCGCCGCGTCGGCCGCCGCCTCGTCGTTCGGCGCGCTCTCCGCCGCGATCCTGATGCCCAAGGGCGACCGCACCCTGGAAGACGTGGTCCGCGAACTGCTGCGGCCCATGCTGCAGCAGTGGCTGGACGACAACCTGCCGACCATCGTCCAGACCGCCGTCGAAGCCGAAGTCGAACGCATCGCCCGCGGCCGAGTACGCTAGCTCTGCGAATAGATGCTCCCCTCAGGGGGAGCTGTCAGCGAAGCTGACCGAGGGGGTTCCATCCGCGACGTTCGCGGGCTTCAACCCCCTCCGGCCCTCTGGGCCACCTCCCGCTGTGGGGGAGGACTTGGCGCCCCGACCACGCTAAAGACCCGACATGCTTGAGAAGACCTTCGATCCGAAAACCGCCGAGCTGCGCCTCTATGCCGCCTGGGAGGCCTCGGGCGCGTTCGCCCCGACCGACGATCCGGCCGCCGAGCCGTTTTCGATCGTCATCCCGCCGCCCAACGTCACCGGCTCGCTGCACATCGGGCATGCGCTGAACAACACCCTGCAGGACGTGCTGATCCGCTTCGAGCGCATGCGCGGCAAGGCGGCGCTCTGGTTGCCCGGCACCGACCACGCCGGGATCGCGACGCAGATGGTGGTCGAGCGCCAGCTCGCCGAGGCCGGCAACCAGTCGCGCCGCGACATGGGCCGCGAGGCCTTCGTCGAAAAGGTCTGGGAGTGGAAGGCCAAGTCGGGCGGCGTCATCGTCAACCAGCTGCGCCGCCTGGGCGCCTCCTGCGACTGGAGCCGCGAGCGCTTCACCCTGGACGAGGGCCTCTCGGCCGCCGTGCGCAAGGTGTTTGTCACCCTCTACAAGCAGAAACTGATCTACCGCGACAAGCGGCTGGTGAACTGGGACCCGATGTTCCAGACCGCCATCTCCGACCTCGAGGTCGAGCAGCGCGAGGTCGATGGCCATTACTGGCACTTCGCCTATCCGCTGGAGGACGGCTCCGGCGAGATCGTCGTGGCCACCACGCGGCCCGAAACCATGCTGGCCGACACCGCCGTGGCCGTGCATCCGTCCGACGAGCGCTACACCGCCCTGATCGGCAAGGCGGTGCGCCTGCCCATCGTCAATCGGCCGATCCCGATCATCGCCGACGAATATCCCGACCCGGAAAAGGGCTCCGGCGCGGTGAAGATCACGCCGGCCCACGATTTCAACGACTTCATGGTCGGCAAACGGCACAACCTGCCGATGATCAACATCCTCGACGACTTCGGGCGCATCAACGACAACGCGCCGGTCGAGTATCGCGGCCTCGACCGGTTCGTGGCCCGCAAGAAGGTGGTCGAGGCGTTCGAGGCGCTCGGCCTGCTGCGCGAGATCGAGAAGACCCGCCACACCGTCCCGCACGGGGACCGCTCCGGCGTCGTCGTCGAGCCCTACCTGACCGACCAGTGGTGGGTGAACGCCGAGGAGCTGGCGAAGCCCGCCATCAAGGCCGTCGAGACCGGCGAGACCGTCTTCGTGCCCAAGGCCTGGGAGAAGACCTACTTCGAATGGATGCGGAACATCCAGCCGTGGTGCGTCTCGCGCCAGCTCTGGTGGGGCCACCGCATCCCCGCCTGGTTCGGACCCGACGGAAAGGTGTTCGTCGAGGAGACCGAGGGGGAGGCCAAGCGCCAGGCCCGCGAGCACTACGGCCGCGACCAGCCGCTGCGCCAGGACGAGGACGTGCTCGACACCTGGTTCTCCTCCGCGCTCTGGCCCTTCTCGACCCTGGGCTGGCCGGACAAGAGCGAGGACCTGCGCCGATTCTACCCGACCCACACCCTGGTCACCGGCTTCGACATCATCTTTTTCTGGGTCGCCCGGATGATGATGCAGGGCATCCACTTCCTCGACGCGCCGCCCTTCAAGCGCATCTTCATCAACGCCCTCGTGCGCGACGCCGAGGGGAAGAAGATGTCGAAGTCCAAGGGCAACGTCATGGACCCCCTGGCGCTGATCGACGACTACGGGGCCGATGCCCTGCGGTTCACGCTCGTCGCCATGTCGGGGCAGGCGAGGGACATCAAGCTTTCGACCCAACGTATTGAAGGTTATCGCAACTTCGGCACCAAGCTCTGGAACGCTACACGCTTCTGCCAGATGAACGGCTGCGCGCGGGCTGAGGGCTTCGACCCGGCCAAGGTGAAGAACCCGCTCAACCGCTGGATCGTCGGGGAGACCACCCGCACGGCCCAGGCGATCACCGCGGCCATGTCCGATTGTGGCTTCGACCAGACCGCCGACGGCCTCTACCGCTTCATCTGGCGCCAGTACTGCGACTGGTACGTCGAACTCGCCAAGCCGCTGCTGGGCAAGCCTGACGAGCCGCCGGCCGACCTGGACGCCCAGGCCGAGACCCAGGCCACCGCCGCCTGGGTGCTCGACGTGGTGCTGAAGCTCTTGCACCCGGTCATGCCCTTCCTCACCGAGGAGCTCTGGGCCCAGACCGCCGACCTCGGCGCGCCCCGCGACCACACCGGCTTTCTGATGGTCGCCAAGTGGCCGGAACTGCCCTCCAGCCTGATCGACGCAAAAGCCGACGCCGAGATCGGCCTGATCATCGAGGCCATCTCCGAGGGCCGCTCGGTCCGTTCCGAGCTGAACGTCCCCAACTCCGCGCGCCCGCCGCTGCTGGTCGTCGAGACCAGCGCCGCCCAGGCCAAGGTGCTGAAGGACGCGAGCCCGCTGATCTGCCAGCTCCTGCGCGTCGCCGAGATCCGCTTCGTGGACGCCGTGCCGGAGGGCGCCATTCCCTACGTCGTCGAGGGCGCGACGCTCGCCCTGCCGGTCGCCGAGTTCATCGACCTCGCCGCCGAACGCGCCCGCCTCGGCAAGGAGGTGGCGACCCTCGGCTCCGACATCGAGCGCACCGCCAAGAAGCTCGACAACCCCGACTTCATCGCCCGTGCTCCGGAAGAGGTGGTCGAGGAGAACCGCGAACGCCTCGCCGAAGCCGAGGCCGCCAAGGCCAAGCTGGAATCCGCGCTCAGGCGCCTGGGCGGCGTGGCCTGAGGACAGACCGACATTCAACCGGGCTCGTCACGGCTAACAGCTTCTTAGCCATTTCCGGCGCTCCATGCCGCTGCGCGTGACGCGCCGAAGCCATGGGAGGACGCCATGTCCACCACTCGGATGACCAGCCTCAGGCGGACGGTCCACGACCACTTCGAGCCGGACGAGGCTGCCGATCCCAAGGCGCAGCGGCAGTTGCGCGGCCAGCTGGAACAGATCGACTACGCCGCCTACGACGCCAACCGCAAGGTCCTGGGCGCCACCCTGGGCGGCGTCGACGTGCAGAAATTCCAGCGCCTGGCGCTCGCCACCGCCCAATGCCGGGCCCGCTGGGTCGCTGCGGCGCTGGCCGCCACGGAGGGCGCGGCCGTGCCCACTCCCGACCAGATCCAGAAGCTCGCCCAGCTGCGCTGCGCCTACGAAGAGCTCGCCGAGGTCTACGACGCCATGCGCCGCATGGTCGAACGCGGCTACCTGACCTACCCGGCCGCCTGAGGGTTCTGCGCTGGAAGAGGTAGTCGCCGGGGTCGCCGTACGTCGCCAGGCGGGCTGACGACCCGCCGGCATGGTGTTGCGCTCAATCCGCTCATAGCGCGAAAATCTATCGCCGGTTTAACTTGCGGACGCCCCGATCTTGGCCATCTTGGCGCGATCGGCGGGAGGATTCTGCTTATGCGTAGGTTGATGCTGGCGGCCATGGCCGCGGTGACGCTGTCGTCCGGCCTTTCGGCGACCTCGGCCGCCTTCGCCGCCGACGATCCGCCCAAGGCCGACGCGAAGGACAAAGACAAGGACAAGATCGAGCTGCCGCCGTTCCCGGCCGACGCCACGGTCAAGCAGGTCACCCACGTCGCCGGCAAGACCTTGAGCTATACCGCCACCGTCGGCTCGCTGCCGGTGCGCGACGAGAAGGGCAAGAAGGTCGCCGAGGTGGTGTTCACCGCCTACATCCTCGACGGCCCCAGGAACCCCAACCGGCCGGTGACCTTCGCCTTCAACGGCGGCCCGGGCGCGGCCTCGGTCTACCTCAACCTCGGCGCCATCGGGCCCAAGCGCGTGCAGTTCGGGGCCCAGGGCGACAGCCCGTCGGACCCCGCCAGGCTGATCGACAATCCCGGCACCTGGCTCGACTTCACCGACCTGGTGTTCATCGACCCTGTCGGCACCGGCTTCTCCCGTTCGCTGGTCGACAAGGACGAGACCAAGAAGCGCTTCTATTCGATCAAGCCGGACATCGAGTACCTGTCGCGGATCGTCTATGACTGGCTGCTCAAGAACGACCGCATGGCCTCGCCCAAATATGTCACCGGCGAGAGCTATGGCGGCTACCGCGCGCCGCGGATCACCTACTACCTGCAGACCCAGCTGGGCGTCGGCGTGAACGGCGTGGTGATGGTCTCGCCCTACCTGCAGCCGGGCGCGGAGACCTCGCCGGACTTCTCGCCGATGCCGTGGGTCGCGACCCTGCCGTCAATGGCCGCCTCGAACTACGAGCGCCAGGGCAAGACGCTGAGCCCCGCGCTGATGACCGAGGTCGAGACCTACACCCGCGGCGAGTTCGTCACCGACCTGATGAAGGGCCGGCGTGATCCGACGGCCGTCGACCGGGTGGTCGGCAAGGTCACCGCCTACACCGGCCTGAACCCGGCCTTCGTGCGCGCCTCGGGCGGGCGGATCGACAGCCGGGCCTACCTGCGCGAGCTCTATCGCGACACCGGCAAGATCGGCTCCTGGTACGACTCCAACGTCACTCAGGACGATCCCTTCCCCTGGGCGCCGCAGGGCCGTAGAGGCGACCCGATCCTCGACGCCATCATCGCGCCGACCACCAGCGCCATGGTCGACTTCGACGTCCGCGTGGTCGGCTGGAAGGTCGAGGGCCGCTACAACGCGCTCTCCGACGACGTTGGCCAGAACTGGGAGAACGGCGTCGAGCTCACCGATCCGACCGGCGACCTGCGCCAGGCCATCGCCGCCGACCCGAAGATGCGGGTGTTGATCGTCCACGGCTACGACGACCTCTCGTGCCCCTACTTCATCTCGCGCCTGGTGATCGACCAGATCCCGATCAGCGGCGACCCGAACCGGGTGAAGCTGTCGCTCTATCCGGGGGGCCATATGTTCTACAGCCGCCCCGCCAGCCAGGCCGCGTTCCGCACCGACGTCATGGCTGTCTTTGGCGCTCACTGACTGGCGCCATCTTCGGGGTTATGTTTGATCACCTATGAGGACGCGAGGGGCGGAAGACCCCGCACGCGAGCATTAGGAGTGACCCCTTGTCCGAGGCCCAACTGCCGCCTGGCTGGCCAGCCATGTCGATCCAACAGGCCGATGCGATCCTGACGGCGCCCGGCATGCCGGGCGAGGTCGCCGAGGTCGAGATTCGCGGTATCAAGACCAAGGTCTGGAAGAACCTGCCGCCGTCGCTGCGCTCCTTGGTCGAGGCGTCCCGCGCGTACGGCGAGCGCGTCTTCCTGGTCTATGAGGACGAGCGCGTCAGCTTCGAGGCCTTTCACCGCGCCGTGGCGGCGCTGGCGGCCGAACTCGCGGTGCAGGGCGTCACCAAGGGCGACCGGGTCGCGGTGATCATGCGCAACATCCCCGAGTGGGTGGCGGCCTTCTATGCCGCCGCCGCCCTGGGCGCGGTGGTGACGCCGCTGAACGCCTGGTGGACGGGGCCCGAGCTGGAATACGGCCTCACCGATTCCGGGACCAAGGTCGCAATCATGGACGCCGAGCGCTACGAGCGCCTGACCGAGCACCTGCCCAACTGCCCGGACCTGGTCCGTGTCTACGTCAGTCGTGAGCGCGATGAGATCGCCCACCCCCTGGTCACCAGGTTGGAGGAGGTGATCGGCGCGCCCGACGCCTGGAAGGACCTGCCGGACGCGAGCCTGCCCGCCGTCGAGATCGCGCCCGACGACGATGCGACGATCTTCTACACGTCGGGCACCACCGGAAAGCCGAAGGGGGCGCTGGCCACCCAGCGGGCGGTGAACTCCAACATCATGGCTGCCGGCGTGGCCAGCGCCCGGTGCTTCCTGCGCCGGCGCGAGACGCCGCCCGCGCCGGACCCCACCGGCCCGCAGCGGTCCGCGTTGCTCTCGGTGCCGTTCTTCCATGCGACCGGCTGCATCGCGGTCCTGAACCCCAGTCTGCTCGGCGGCGCGAAGCTGGTGATGATGCGCAAGTGGGAGGTGATCCGCGCCTTCGAGCTGATCGAGCGCGAGAAGGTCCAGCTGGCCGGCGGGGTGCCGACCATCGCCTGGCAGCTGATCGAGCATCCGGCGCGAGTGAACTATGACCTTTCGTCGCTGGATACCGTCTCCTACGGCGGCGCGCCCTCCGCGCCCGAACTGGTGCGCAAGCTCAAGGAGGTGTTCCCCGGATCGATGCCGAGCACGGGCTGGGGGATGACGGAGACCTGCGCCGCGGTCACCAGCAACGGGGCCGAGGACTATATCAACCGCCCCGACAGCTGCGGCGCCCCCGTGCCGGTGTCCGAGCTGCAGATCCGCGATCCGGCGGACGGGGTGACGCTCCTGCCGCCGGGCGCGGTGGGCGAACTCTGGGCCAACGGGCCGCAGGTGGTGACGGGCTACTGGAACAGGCCCGAGGCCACCGCCCAGACCTTCGTCGACGGCTGGGTGCGCACCGGCGACCTCGCCAAGCTGGACGAGGAGGGCTTCTGCTTCATCATCGACCGCGCCAAGGACATGCTGATCCGCGGCGGCGAGAACATCTACTGCATCGAAATCGAGAACGCTCTCTATGACCACCCCGCGGTGATGGACGCCGCGGTCGTCGGCATTCCCCACCGGACCCTGGGCGAGGAGCCCGGCGCCGTCGTCACCCTGAAGCCTGGCGCCCACACCACCGAGGACGAGCTGCGCGCCCACCTGGCCGAGCGGCTGGCGGCGTTCAAGGTGCCGGTGCGGGTGAAGTTCTGGCCCGCGGTGCTGCCGCGCAACCCGACCGGCAAGATCCTCAAGAACGAGCTCAAGAAGCTGTTCGAGGACGAGTCCGCCGGCGCCTGACGCCGTGACCCGCAAGCGTGCCGACGTGCTGCTGGTCGAGCGCGGCCTCTTCGAGAGCCGCGCCAAGGCCCGCGCCGCCATCGAGGCCGGCGGGGTCAGGGCCGATAGCCGGGTGGTGGCCAAGGCGTCGGAGCTGCTCGACGAAGGGGCGGAGATCGCGGCGGTGGCGGCCCATCCCTGGGTCGGACGGGGCGCGCTGAAGCTCGTCCATGCGCTGGAGATCTGGCCGGTGGCGGTCGAGGGGACGGTAGTGCTGGACCTCGGCGCCTCCACCGGAGGCTTCACCGAGGTCTGCCTGGCGAAGGGCGCGGTTCGCGTCTACGCCGTCGACGTCGGGCGCGGGCAGCTGCATGCGAGCCTGGCAGCCGATCCCCGCGTGACCAACCTCGAAGCGACCGACGCGCGGGAGCTGACGCCGACACTGATCCCGCCCGCGCCCCGGCTGATCGTCACCGACGTCAGCTTCATCGGCCTCGCCAAGGCCCTGCCGGCCGCGCTCGCCCTGGCGAGGGAGGGCGCCGACCTCATAGCCCTGGTGAAGCCCCAGTTCGAAGTCGGGCCCGAGCGGGTCGGCAAGGGTGGCCTGGTCAAGGACCCGCAGGCCCGCGCCGACGCCCTGGCCGCGGTGGAAGCCTTCCTCGGAGCCTCAGGCTGGACGATCCAGGCCACCGCCGACAGCCCCATCGAGGGCGGCGACGGCAACCGCGAATACCTGCTGTGGGCCACGAAAAAGCCGCCCAGCCTGGGCTGAGCGGCTTTCGCTGGGCGACGCCCGGAAAGTCCTAGTCGACGACCTGGTAGCGGCCCCGGTCGTCCTGGCAGACGCGGACGAAGCGCATCTGGGTGCGACCGTCGGGCATGTGGATCGGGCTTTCGGCCAGCGTGCAGCCGTCGGCGCCGACGCGGCGCTCCTCGACCACGCGGAAGCGCTCGCCGCGGCGGCCGTAGGCGTATTCGTCGTCGCGGTCATAGCGCTGGCGCTCGATGCGCTCGGCATAGTCGTCGCGGCTGTATTCGCGGACCTCGGGCGGCGGGACGTAGCCGTCGTTGTAGGCCACCGGCGGCGGGGGCGGAGCGTCGCGATAGGGCTGCTGGACATAGCCCGGGCGGCAGGCGGCGCTATTGCTGCCGACCGCCGCGCCGCCGAACGCGCCCAGCGCGCCGCCCAGGACCGAACCGTCGGTGCGGTGACCGCGCGCGGCGAGCTGCGAGCCGACCGTCGCCCCGATGCCCGCGCCCAGCAGGGCGCCGATGATGCCGCGGTTGTTGGAGTCGCGGCGGCACGGATCGTAGTAGGAGTTGGAACCGCCGTAGGGTTGGGCCTGGGCCGTAGCCCCGGCGCTCAGCGCCATGACGCCGGTGACGGCGGCCAGGGCGACCCGGGCGAAGGTGGAAGGCTTGGACATGGATATCCCTCTCTCGAATTCTTGGGCGCACCTTCCGGCCGCCTTGAGGCCTTTTCTGGGCCGGTGAAGCTGAACGGCCGTTGAGCGGGTCGTTCATCTTCGTTCAGCAACCCTTACCCCAAGCCTGCCAGGACCCGTTTCAGCCATGCGCTCCGCCCACCGACGACACCGGCCCGACCTGCGGCCGAAGCCCGCCTCCGGGCCGCCCGTGGAGGTGCTGATCGAATCGATCGGCGGGGAGGGCGACGGCGTCGCGGCGGGGCCGGTCTTCGCGCCCTTCACCCTGCCGGGCGAGCGGGTGCTGGTCGCCGGCTCCGGCGAGCGCCGCGAGCTGGTCGAGGTGCTGACGCCCAGCGCCGCGCGGGTGGTCCCGCCGTGCCCGCATTTCGGCGCCTGCGGCGGCTGCGCCCTGCAGCACTGGGACCATGCGCCCTATCTCGCCTGGAAGATCGAGCGACTGCGCGGCACGCTGGCCAAGCAGCGCATCGAGACCGACATCCTGCCGCCCTTCGCCGCCCAGCCCGGCACGCGCCGCCGCCTTGCCCTGCACGCGCGGCCCGGCAGCCGCCAGGAAGCGAAGCTGGGCTACAAAGCGCGCAAGTCGTGGGACCTGGTGGACATCAACGCCTGCCCGATTGCCGATCCGCGCCTGCAGGCGGCGATCCCGGCGCTGAAGCGCCTGGCTGCGCCGTTGTTCGAGCATGCGAAATCCGCGCCGACGCTGCACGTGACGCTCACCGCGACCGGGATCGACGTGGATATCTCCGGCGTCGAGAAGAAGTCCGGCGGCCTTTCCGCCGACGCCCGCGTACTGCTGGCCGAGCGGGCGGCGGAAGCGGGCTTCGCGCGGGTGACCCTGGATGGCGAGGCCGCCTACATGGCGCGCCTGCCGCAGGTGAAGCTCGGGCCGGCCGTCGTAGCCCTGCCGCCGGGCGCTTTCCTGCAGGCGACGCTCGGCGCCGAGGCCGCCATGAGCGCCTTCATCGTCGAGCAGGCGGCCGGCGCCGCTCGCATGGCCGACCTCTTCTGCGGCGTCGGCACCTTCACCTTCGCGCTCGCCGGCGTCGCGCCGGTCCATGCCGCCGACGTCGCCCCCGAAGCCATCCAGGCGTTGATCTCGGCGCTCGCCGGCGCGCCCGGCCTGCACGGCGTCACCGCCGAGGCCCGCGACCTCACCCGCCGCCCGATGCTGGCCCAGGAGCTGAAGAAGACCGATTTCGCCGTCTTCGACCCGCCCCGCGCCGGCGCGGTCGAACAGACCGCCGAGCTCGCCCGATCCGCGGTTTCGCGGGTGATCGGCGTCTCCTGCGCGCCCGCCACCTTCGCCCGCGACGCCCGCGTCCTGCTCGACGCCGGCTTCACCCTGGAGCGCGTCCTGCCGGTCGATCAGTTTCTCTGGTCGCCGCACATAGAACTCGTGGGCGTGTTCAACCGCTGAGGGATACCTATATGCCGGCCATGGTTCCTCTCTCCGTCCTCGATCTCTCGCCGATCCTCGAAGGCTCCGACGCGGGCCAGTCGCTGAAGAACAGCCGCGACCTGGCGCAGCACGCCGAACGGCTGGGCTACAACCGCTTCTGGCTGGCCGAGCATCACAACATGCCGGGCGTAGCGAGCGCCGCCACCGCGGTCTGCATCGCCTATGTGGCCGGCGGCACCTCGACCATCCGGGTGGGCGCCGGGGGGATCATGCTGCCGAACCATGCGCCCTTGGTGATCGCCGAGCAGTTCGGGACGCTGGCCTCGCTATTCCCCGGCCGCATCGACCTTGGCCTCGGCCGCGCGCCGGGCACGGACCAGATCACTGCCCGGGCGCTCCGCCGCACGCTCAGCGGCGACGTCGACCGCTTCCCGCAGGACGTCGTGGAACTGATGGCCTACTTCAAGCCGGCGCAGCCGGGCCAGATGATCCGCGCCGTGCCGGGCGCCGGTCTCGACGTGCCGGTCTGGGTCCTCGGCTCCAGCCTCTTTGGCGCCCAGCTGGCTGCGGCCCTGGGCCTGCCCTTCGCCTTCGCCTCGCACTTCGCGCCGGCCCAGATGGAGGATGCGATCGCGCTCTACCGCCACCGGTTCGAGCCCTCGGAACAGCTCGCCAAGCCTTATGTGATGCTCGGCCTGAACGTCGTGGCCGCGGAGACCGACGCCGAGGCGCGGCGCCTCTTCACTTCCCTGCAGCAGGCCTTCCTGAACCTCAGGACCGGCCGCCCCAGCCCGCTGCCGCCACCGGTGGACGACATCGAGGCCCGCTTCGTCGCCGTCGGCATGGACACCGCCATGCAGGGGGCGCTGAAGACCGCGGTGGTCGGCGGTCCCGCCGCCGTCCGCGCCGGCCTCGACGCCTTCGCCGCGCGGCACAAGCCCGACGAGATCATGGTCACCGCCCAGATCTACGACCACGCCGCGCGCATCCGCTCCTTCGAGATCGCCGCCCAGGCGCGAGACGCGCTCGCCGCAGCCGCTTAGCTGAACAGGTCGATCTGGGCGCCCGGCTTGGGCGGCACGCGGAACTGGGTGATGTCGAGATCGCCCAGGCGCCTAGTCAGGCCGTAGCGCGTCTTGGCGACGGCGAAGCGCCGCGACATCAGGGCGGCGATGGGCCCTTCACCCTTCATCCGCTTGCCCCATTGGCTGTCGTACTCCTTGCCGCCCCGCATCTGGCGCACCAGCGACATCACCCGGCTGGCCCGGTCGGGATGGTCGGTGGCCAGCCATTCCTTGAAGAGGTCCGCGATCTCCAGGGGTAGCCTGAGCGCCACATAACCCGCGCCCTTGGCCCCGGCCGCCGCCGCGCGCTCCAGCACCGCCTCCATCTCATGGTCGTTGAGGCCGGGGATCGAGGGCGCGAACATCACGATCACCGGCACGCCGGCGTCGGAAAGGCGCTTCACCGCCTCGAGCCGCTTCTCAGGGGTGGCGGCGCGCGGCTCCATCGAGCGGGCGAGCCTGCGGTCCAGCGAGGTTATCGAGATCGCCACCCGCACCAGGTTCCGCTCGGCCATGGGCGCCAGCAGGTCCAGGTCGCGCAGGATCAGCCCCGACTTGGTGATGATCGAGAACGGGTGGTTGAAGCGGTCCAGCACCTCGATGATCTGGCGGGTGACCCGCAGCCGCCGCTCCTGTGGCTGGTAGGGATCGGTGTTGCCGCCCACGTGGATGAACTCGGGCACATAGCGCGGCTTGGAGAGCTCGCGCTCCAGCAGCTCCGCCGCCTGCGGCTTGAAGAACAGCTTGGATTCGAAGTCGAGGCCGGGCGAGAGGCCCATGTAGGCGTGGGCCGGCCGGGCGTAGCAATAGATGCAGCCGTGTTCGCAGCCGCGATAGGGGTTGATCGAGGCCGCGAAGCCCACGTCGGGGCTGTCGTTGCGCGTGATGATCACCTTGGCCTTCTCAGGCGACACGGTGGTTGTGAGCTGCACCGGCTCCACATCGTCCGGCGTCCAGCCGTCGTCGAAGGCCTCGCGCGTGTCGGACTCATAGCGGCCGGAAGCGTTGGAGCGCGCCCCGCGCCCGCGGATCTGCTGGGTGAAGGTGGACATGCCTTCCAGACTACCGCCAGGAGTGAACAAAACAAGAACCAATTGACGAAGCCGCCAAGGCAGAGGCTTGTCCCCCCATGCTTACGGTGATCGTCGAGGCGGGGGATTCGAGCGACAGGCTGCCGGCGTTGCTGGGATGCCTGACGTCGGCGGCGGTCGACGGCCTGGTGCGCGAGGTGCTGATCGCCGGCGGTGGTCCGGCCGAGCTGCTGGCCGTGTTGCGCGAGGAGACTGGCGCCGAGCTTGTCGTCAGCATCGCCGGCGCCGCGGCCACGGCCAAGTCCGATCAGGTCCTGCTGCTGCCCGCCTCGATCCGGCTGAAGCCCAGTTGGCTGGCCACGCTGGGCGAGCACCTGCGCGGCGGGGGCGGGGAGGCGATCATCCCCGGCGTCGGCGGGTTCCTGCGCCGCGCGCCGTTCGGGGTGCTGGCGACCCAGGCCCGGGTGCTAGCGCATCCCGATCTGCATCGGCTGCGTCGCAACCTGGGTGGCCGCGCCGCCCGCCTGGGCTAGGTCGAGCCGCGCGTCGATGAAGCGGGCGCCGGTCGCCACCGCGTCGAGGGTCGGCGAGCCCAGACCCCACATTTTGCGATAGGTCCAGTAGCCGGCCATCACCTTCTCGACGTAGTTGCGGGTCTCCACCGACGGGAGGCACTCGATGATCAGCAGGCTGTCGGCCTCGTCGCCGACCATCTGGGCGGTCTTGATGAGCGTGCCGGGCCCACCGTTGTAGGCCGCGACCGTGCGCAGGATGTCGTAGCCGACGCCGCGCTCCATCAGCCAGGTCACATAGTCCTGGCCGACCCGCAGGTTGAAGGCGGGATCGAACAGCGGGCTCATGTCGGTCTTCAGCTTGTCGTCGCCGGCGGCTCGCGCGGCGGCCTCGGGCATCAGCTGCATCAGGCCGGTGGCGCCCACGGGCGAGACCGCCATCGGATTGAAGCGGCTTTCCTGGCGCACGATCGCATAGACCAGGGCGCGGTCGATGGTGAAGCCCGACTTCGGCTCCAGCGAGGGCATGGGATAGTCGAGGTCGGCGCCCCGCGGCGCCTGGATGCGGTCGGCGAGCTGGGCGCCCAGCTCCACCGCCAGCGCCATCCAGTGGTCGCGCTCGGCGGAGGTGGCGGCGAGCGTCAGGCCGGCGCGCAGTTCCTGGGCGGCGTCGCCCGAGCGGCCGATCTGGGCCAGCGCCGCGGCGCGGTGCGCCCGGGGGTCGGAGGCCATGAACGGCGCAAGGTTTGTGGCCGCGACGGGCCAGGCGAAGGCGGCCGGCGTCAGCTGCACCCGCGGCGGCGCGTCGGAGAGCGCCAGCTGGCGGCGCGCGATCATGCCGTAGAAGGTTTCCGGCGCGCGGGCCGCGGCCTTCAGGAGGGCGGTGGCCGTGCCCTGGTCGCCCTGGGCCTGGGCCGAGCGGGCGCCCCAGTACCCGGCGGCCGAGCGCAGCCAGGCATCGGCCGCGTCGTCGTGTGCGAGTTCGCTGAAATAGCCTTCCGCGCGGTCGTAGGCCTTCAGCCGGTAGGCCGCGAGACCCGCGATCCAGCGCTCGCCGGCGGCGGGCGCCAGCGCCAGCGCGCGCTTGGTGTTGCCGGAATAGAAGGCTTCGCGCGCCGCGCGGCCCCTGTCCGAGACCGGCCGGGAGATCTCGCCGCTGGCGCCCATGGCCACGGCCGGCGCGGGCAGGCTCGCGGCGTCGTCCGGCTTGCGCTTGGCGGCGAGCGCGAAGATGCGGTCGGCGACGGGCAGGTCGCGGAACTTGCCCAGCCAGCTCACCAGCTCGTC
>Ga0307513_10000613_pt1 | contig 50957 bp, 59 predicted proteins | sample 15_EM_MG_FD_202174 | JGI IMG/M metagenome (GOLD analysis project Ga0307513, IMG submission 202174) | Populus trichocarpa ectomycorrhiza microbial communities from riparian zone in the Pacific Northwest, United States - 15_EM | ecosystem: Host-associated > Plants > Roots > Unclassified | place... | reverse complement strand
TGGAATAGGCCGATGCTTACTTGCAAGAACAAAAAACCGTCTAGAGATTTGCATCCGCGATGGGACGCTCACGGTCGATTTCCTAGCCGGGTTGGACCTTCGTCCGTGGGAAGCGTAGGCTGGAAATTATGCAACCCCCCTTCAAACCAGATGCTCGATGAAGGGGGTGGGCGGAGGAGATCCTTGGGGAGATCTCAGAAAAATGACAGTACAGCACCTGTACACACGCAGGTGATTTCAACTGTTTGGTCCTCGACCTCACGCGCCCGCCACTGAGGCATCAAATTCTGTCTGAGATCCGGAGGAATTTTTTTTCCATTTCCCTCACCCACTCCTGCTTTCGAGTGGGGTTTCCCTCCTATCGTACCCCGTCTTGCCTTTCCTGAGTGCAACTCCGCCCGTAGACTCGACCGTTTGTCACATGATACGCGTTGCCTAGTTAGCACTCATATACAACGCGTAACGCACTGTCACACATACAAACGGTGGCCGAGACGCATCCTCGAGTCGCTACCATCATCATTACCGGAGGTATCACCGTGCAGTTTCACCTATCCTCCCATCGCCTTCTCCATTTCCAACTTCCGTCTGAAAAGGGGGGGAGGCGAGGTGGGTAGTATAAGCACGCTCAAAGGCAGATGTCGGGACTTTTGCGGGGAGAAAAAAAAAAAAAACAAAGATGGCGAATGTTGGAATCAAACCAAACGACCGTGCCCTGTTTCATTATGGGAGAGATGAAATCCCTGAACCTTGAAGTTGAAGCTTACGTTTGCTCTACAGCCTCCTGTACATACCGAATTATCGGTCACCTGAACGAATGAGAAAAGATCTCCCCCTCTCCCCTTCAAAGCAACTCCGATGCCCCGTAAGCCTATAGTGGTGTGCTACTAGGGGACCCTCCGTCGTATATCAGTCATTAATCACACCGAAAGCTCAATTGGCTACTGGGAGGGAGGGAGGGGGGGGGGAATGATATCGAACTGCATCATCACCACGCGTAAGCAGAGTTTCGTAACGGCGAGGCTACCGACTCAATCCGTCCGCCCCGAAAGGTGGTGGCATATGGTATGGCGCACGTCCAGCTCCAGGCTCTTTCCGGGGCGTCGTCAGCGGAGATGCGGGGCGGCCGGAGGAGCCGTAGACATCTGACGGTCGATGTGCAATCGATTGGGTGCCTCTTTTTTTTTTTCTTTCGTAAATTTTGAACTGAAACGACGCCAAATTGGGAGAGGTCAAGGGACGAAGCGGGTGGTATATGACATACAGACATATATTCGTTGACACGAAATTACTTATTAGCTGGAGAGGTAACTCTACGTACGGGTTGACTACTCGACAACAATCAAGACAAAACACCATTTCATGGCATAACGTGCAAAGCGACAGGGTGGGGGGGTGATGACGCAGGTGCGAAAAAAAAAACAAGCGATCAAAACAGCAAGAAAAGTCTACGCATGGGATAGAAAAGCATATCGGGAATAACACGAGCGCGAACAAGCGTCCTTGTGGAAAATCAACAATCAGAGTGTTCAGTGTTCAATACTCGTATCCTTGGAGTAGAGAAGGGGATATCTGAGGCCGGGTGTGCGGCTGGGATTGAATTGGCACGGTTGTGAATGGGCTGGAGATTGGGGTGCATGATGGAGGGTTGGAGATCATGGGCTCGAGGCCAACCCCTCGGTCCTGGTGCTCTTCCTCGTCCAGGAGCGCCTGGAGCTCGAGGGCCTGGAACGAATCAATCAGTACCAATGCCCGAGGTAGGAAGCAACGGGGGGACGGACCTCCTTCTCTTGCGCTTGAACCCGTTCGTGAAGCTTATGGGCTTCATCTTGGAAATGGGCCAGCATGGTCTGGAAGGACACGTGGTCAATTGAGCGAAAGTGTGGGTAATGTGCGCCGTGGACTGACCCTCAACGAACGGCATGTCATGCCCTTGTGCTTCGCGACCTTCTTCATCGTGATGGGATCGCCTCCGAAGACCTTCATTTCCTTCTCGAGCCAGATGACATACTCCTCGAGTGTGCCAACATAACAACGTCGCTTATCATGTGACGACATCTCGTCACTGTGCAATCAGAGGAAAAGCCGATCAGCATATGGGACGGGGGGAGAATGCGCCGACGGGGGCGCACGCTCAGGGCGAGGGGGATGGGACTTACGGGTCCGTCGCCCTGAATGGGAGGACAGCGGCAATTTCAAGTAACTTGGATCTCCGCCTATCCGCGCGCCTGCGGCGAATATCGGTGTGCTTCAGTTGGGATGAGGAACTCCGATAGCCCGACTCTGGAGACGCCTCCAAATTTACACCAGATTTGGATGACGAAGACGGGAAGGTTGCCGAGGTTGGGCTCGGAGTGGGGCTGGGCGTCGGGGTGCAGCTGGACGATTGGTAACCGTCGTCTGGCGGCCGGGCGACAAAAGATGGGGTGTAAGCATCGCCAAGTCTGCGACATGGGTCCTGGGTGAGCGGGGACGGGAGGGCAGTCACGGACGCCATGGTGGCCAGTATGCTGGGTGGGAGTGAGGCGCGGCGGATGTTTGGGATCGGATCGGACTCGGACAGAAAGAACATGGGGCTGGGGTCCGGACGAACACCCCGGACGCGACGACATGGGCTCTGGGGGGACTGGTCCTGCACCAGAGTGGTAGTTGCCAGATAACCGGTGTTGGGGGGGCTTTCGGTGTAGTCGGATCCAGAGGAGTGGGGATATGGGCCGACGCAGTGGTTAAAGTCCAAGAGGGCGGCCTGGTGGAAGTAGAGGTCGGTGAGGGTGAAGGTGGCGGGTGTGGGCGGAGTGGGGATCTGGGGATTGACGCATTCGGCGGGAGTGATTGTCGAATAATCCGACTGATTGGCCTGCGGATGTTAGGCTGTCAGAGGGCGGGAATGGAAGCGGGGGCACTCACCAAGGGCGAGAACTGCTGGAGGCAGTAGTCTGGGTAGGTGGGGGAGAAGTAGGCAGACATGCGGGGGAGAGGGTGGGGGCATCCGAGACAGACTGGCGGGGAGTTATATTGGAGAGTGGGGAGGTGCAGCAGGGGATCTGCCCGTCTGGTTTCAATGCCGGTGATGGGCAGAAATGCAAGCGCGTCAATCTCAGATGTGGCGGGAGGGTTTTCGGACTCTGAACGCAGAAAAAAGAAAGACAGGAAAGCACGAAAAGGGAAAGGGAAGGGCGGAAGGGGAATACCCAGGATCGGAACATCTGCTCAGGGATCCCGTGGGCCGGCACACCCTTCAGGCTAATCCGTACTTGCAGGCCGTCGGCACGAACCGCGCTGCTGCCCATTTTCATTTCCCCATTTTCTATTTTGCATTTTGCAAAAAATCGGTTTGCCGAACCAAATTTTCCATCTTGGGCCACGCGACCGAGGATCAGCCTCCTGCGGCCGCGAGGGGAGGGGGGTTGCCTCTCTCTCTCTTTCCCAGGATAGATTAATCCTCCCGGGCCTCCTGCAGCCACCGCACTCGGCACCGTCCCGACGTGGCGAGCAGACGAAAAACAGTGCGGGGATTTGTGATTGTTGCCGTCAGGAGATCGAAGGCAAGAATGGATTTGACCAGGAACCTGTTGCTCAATTTGCATTTGCGCCTCGCTTCTATCTGATCCCTCTTGCTCGACCGGGGCGGAGGCTAATCCTCCTTATCCTATAACATGGTCACCCCCCGCTCGGGTTTCGTCATATCCCTCTCCCCCTCCTCCAGTCCACCCCATGTACCCCACCCTCGACGGCTCGCCCTTCGTCCTGCCCACAATCCCCGACATGGCTCTCCTCGCCGTCGGCCACTACGACTGGTACCAGTCCGACCCATCCGATGTGTTGTCGGCTCCTCCCGAATCAGCCTGGTGTACAGAGCCCCTGGCTGATTCAAACCCGCTCTCCGACTCGCTGCAATTCTCTTCTGTGGCACATCTTTCTCCGCTGTCTGACCCCGAGGTCCAGAGCCCAATGATGACCGATGGATCTCTTGATCTCTCGCCCCCGAGCCCAGAAGGGTTCAAATCCCGTCCCCGGTCCAGTGGGGTCATCCGCCAGAAGCGGAACATCGACCTCCTTCCGTCTGGAACGTACCCCTACGTTCGCCCGGAGGCGAAGAAGGACGTTGACGGCGTAAAACGCCGCAAGGTCTGGGACCACATGCTCGAACGGCGACTCTTCACCCCTGAAGAACTGTAGGTCCTCTCTCGTACGTTTCGTTACAGATCCCCCCCAGCTAATCGGCTGCGTCTCGGACCCGCCATTCATTCCAGCAACAAAATGAAGGCTCAGGACCGTCGAAAGGTATACGTATCGAGCCTCGAAGCCCACGTGGACGCTCTCCACGCCCAGCTCCTGGAACGCAAGCTGTACCCCGTGTCCCTCGAACGCCTCGAGAAGATCCACGGTGTCCGATCCAAGACCGTCGTCGTGAGTTAATGTCTCACTTTTGCATTCGAGAGCCCGAATCGCTCATTAGCTTCCGATATCGGCTCCGTTCTAGTCCATGATTGGTGGTATTGGCCACGACGTTCAGAAGATCAAGGTCAGGTTAGAGGAACTCGAGCGTGATGTGAGTCCCTATCTCCTTTGCCATTGATTCCACTCCATCTCGGAAGATGTCGTCACCCCTCCTCCGTTGCTAACCCTTATTGGCATTTTAGAATAACAATCGTCGCCTCCGATTACAGGCGCGGAAGGACATACGTTAGGCTCAACGATGAATCACCCCCCCTTCGACCAGGCTGGACCCATTTTCTTGTCTTCTCTTCTCTCTCTTCTTTTTTTTGGCGTTCGCATCTAAGCTCGTGCGTCGCGGACTGTAGCGTATCTATCGTGGATTACACGAATGCCATATAGATCATGTGGTTGTAGATTGTATGAATTAGCAGTGTATACATTTTGCTTCTGAGAGATCCCCTTGCCCCACCCCACCCCCCACTCGACGTGGTAGAGTCAGGGTCGCACGTCCGATGCTGCGATCAACGTTGTTTGGTGGATCACGCTTTCCGTCCGCTTCACACGCGTTTTGCCGTCCCAAGCGTTTTATCACCACCATCTCCGTCCCGGCCCATTTTGCCCCTATTCCCATACACACCGAACACCCATTTCCAATCCCCGGCTTCGAAGTACACCACTAGTCTAACTCCAGATGAACAAAGAGGACCTCGAAACGTATCAAGTTCAGCTTCAGCAGGTCGAAACTGCCCTCGCTAGCGACCCGGACAACGATGGCTTGAAGGATCTCTGCAAGGAACTGAAAGAGTTGATCTCCCTCACCGAACAGTCTCTCGCGCAGCACGGCGCTGCCACATCATCGTCTTCCGTCACTACCAAAAAACAGAACGCGCAGTCGACCTCCTCAACGCCACAGTGGAAGGCCGGTGACGAGTGTCTCGCGAAATACTCATCCGATGGGCAGTGGTATCCGGCTCGGATCGCGTCGGTTGGCGGGTCAGTCGAGGATCGGGTCTACACGGTCGTGTTCAAGAGCTACAACACGACGGAACTCGTCAACTCTTCCTTGATAAAGGCTCTCCCGGCCAGCAACCAGGCGTCAAACAACCCATATCTGTCCTCTGCCGGTACAAAACGGAAGCTAACGAAAGTGGAGGAAGAGGAGAGGGAGCGGAAGAAAAAGAAGAACGAGAAGAAACTGGAAGTCAGGGCCCAAAAGGCCAAGGAACAGAACCAGAAACAGGCGACCTGGCAAAAGTTCGCGAAAAAGAGCGAGAAGAAGGGGGTGCACATCGCTGGCGTTGCGGGTACGAGCATCTTCAAGACGCCAGACAACCCGCTGGGCAAGGGTACGTTTCGTTAGGACCCCTGTGGTACGCACTTCTGATCTTTCATTTCTCCATAGTCGGTGTCACCGGAAGCGGAAAAGGAATGACAGCCGTGGCCGCTCCACAAAAGCACAAATTTGCGGCCGACGAGGGTGAATCGTCGAGTTTACAGTGCGTATTCTATTCGTTGAATTGCCCATTCACTTCTCCGCTGTTCTCAATGCTCTTTTTGACGCGTGACAGGAAATAACCCCATACGTCCTTTCTACACATTGTACACCATGCGCGGGCAGTAACGAACCCATTCTTTCTGTTGAATTCTTTCCAGGATGCCGCCTCCTCGGTCAATTTCTCACACTCCGGTCACCGTCCCCTCGAGGTGGCCTCCAAGATTGGTCTGGGTGGAAAGGTGGGAGGGAAGACTGGGTCTTGGCCGATTTCCTCACGATACGTGTGACGCCTTTCCATTTCTCGCCTCTTCAGACGACATTCCTCATCTCCTTTGCTCTTTTTTTGACCGTTGCGCCATTGTCGGTGTTCCGGATTACCTCCGAGAAGCGTTGGTTCGGCCATAGATTGTTCGCAGGGTCAGGTTTCAGGGACTCAGTGGAGGACTGGAAGTGGTGGAGACTCCAAAACCCACAAAAACACAGTATTTTTCTCTCTCTCCTCCCTTCCCCTTGTGCCTGTGCGATGAGCTTGAATGCTTACGACCAATTCCATTCTTTCCATTCCTCGGCCTTGTGGGAAAACCTAGCACGTAGATCTGGGGAAGGATGTTTGCTTACCCGATGAGACGCCTGCACCGTGGCCGGAGATCTCCCTTGTGTGTCCTGTCAATGATACCTGTCAAAGCCCGTACATAATCACCTAGTATACACCCGAAAGGGGATGGGTGTTCTCGGTCGCGATCATCACCCGGTGCAAACACCACGTCTATCGTCGACTTGCGCCTGCCTCTTGGGAATGTCTGAGATGTCGTACACTTGGATGGCTTGCATTTTCCCTCCCGCTCGTGGTCTTCTCGTTCAAAGTTTAATGCTTATTTCTTATTGGATTTTTTGTCGGACCGCAGCTCGCTCATCATTTGGAAGCCGGTTTTCCAATGGTTGAGAAGCGCTGTAAAAAAGAGCCCTATCACATCCTTCCCCCTAACTTTACCCCCCGCACCGGATCGTAAGGTTGCATAGGCTAGTCCGGGTTGCGGGAAACTCGAAGCTGTCTGACATGTCTCCTTATATCCAGTTCCGCCCACGACAGCATATTGCGGAAGCGGCTTCCCTGTGTGTATGGGGGGGGGCCTTGGTGACGAGATCTGACTCGTTCAAACGAGACTAGTGTCGAAACCTTCTTGTGGATGATCTCCCTATAGGATCCCATGCTACCGCTTGGAAGCGGGACGTTCTCTTTTTTTCCCACACCAAAAGTCCAAGCGACGATGGAAGATCCCGCCGGAAGTAAACAAAGAGACCGCCGAAAGCGGTTGTGTGACCCACGAGTCGGATCCACCATGTGCTTCCGGACGTCTTGGTCCATTGCCCCCCCCCCCTCAGTCAGCGTTTCCGAGTCAATGGCTCCAGTTTGCCGGTCGCTTACTATAGTCTATAGGTTCCACTCACTCAACCCCCTCTCCCCTTTCCCCTTCGCCCCCGCCGTGTCTATTTTCCCCGAAAACGTGGTTGATCACAGTAGCCCCCTCACTTGAGGGGCTCTCGGCGAATCATCGGGTCGTTCGGAAGTTGTGCCCATAGTACCCACAGCATGGCTGCGATCGTTTCTTGGGTGTTAATTTCAAACCACCCTGCCACCCCCTGCCCTGCCCCCTGCCCACTCTCCATTTCATCTTCCGCAGCCCCAAACCTGTTTCACCGATCGCCTTTCACTGGCACTTGTCGGGTGGAAAACTGTCGCGGGGTTGGACCGCCCTTTTGGTCCATTCCCATCAAACACCACCCGCTGTCCCACCCCTCACGTCATTTGCGACATGTGGGACATCCCGCGCGTAAAGTGTGCGCGGTCGCAATACAGATGTGGGTTATAGGGGTTTTCTTTCAACTCTTATACAGTAATGATAATCACGGTTGTGTTTGGTTGTATATACTGTATACACTATATGCCCTTTTGTCGTGGCCTTTGAAGCCTTCATACGGGATCCTCTGGCACAGACCGTCGGTCGCTAAGGACCAAGGATGAACCGGTGAACCGGTCACATTAAAATTCCGATTTCATTCTATTCCTTTTTACACTTGATCCCGCTCCCCTCCACTACCACCCACCCTCTTCTCGGTCCCTTTTGATCCATATACTTCTCCCTTATTTTGCAAATTGGCTTGCAAAAACATCCGAAATCCCTCATACTCAGCGAAGGTTCAAATGACCCGACGTTCCGACACACACACACATACCACACAGCCCGGGCGTATTGGTGTGCCGTGACCTTTGCAGGGATCATCGGCAAGCGCACTCTGGACCACCGCTCCCCCTCCTTCCACCAACACAACACTTTGCACATCACTTCCGATCCGCTCTCGCCGCCATTCAATATTCCGACATTGCATCCGATACGGTGCGTTCCTTTTGAATTCGACCATCCGGACTGTATTGTGTGCGTCCTGCAGGTGAAGGGTCGGAGAAGCGCGAAGAGGCAAAAACCACCGAACGGGACCCCTTGGGCCCTCGAAAGGGGCATACTGAAACATTCCAGCTGAGATCCGGAATTTCACGAGGGCAGGAGGAGGAAGAACGGGGTGGCCCTGGTAAGTACGCAGCGACCAACTACGCTGGCATCTACACACGCGTGTATTGTATACGTCTTGCTTGCTATTTGCCCACATGCACCGTGGAACACATGGTGTTCTAGGCCTCTAGGATCGAGACTGAAATGTGGCGTCTGAGTGAGATCCACAAGCGGGATCTTCTACCACAGCACGTCCTGTCGGAGTGTGTAAATCGCCCGTTGCCGGAATTTCATTTGCGGAGTCCCTTCCTGCCCAGTGCCCAATATCGTTCACTGCACCCTTGTGGAAGGGAAGCTGACCGAAAAGGTAGACAGTCTTCATCATCCCCCCATCAGTCTGATCCCATCACACTCTCTTCAGCGAAAACGTACGGTATACGTACGTACAGTCCCCCATCGCTCTTCCAACTACGTATGGGGTTCAGAACCTGGTTTCGAGAGCAACATCAATGGGCGAATGACGAGGCCACCCGCTCTGCTGGAGGGGCGCTCGGTGCCGATGTTATCGGCCGAGAGGAGTTGCGGATGCCGTGATCATTATGAGAGGGTGTGTGGTGCGCGAGATTCCATCTCGTACTGCACCTTCTAAAACCCGAGTAAGGTACTGATATGTGTCCAGGCCCAAGGGCCGGATGGCTAAATTATTGCCTTGTACCACCACCCTCCTCGCCTCGATGCGGGAGACGTCGGACATCTGGTAGGCTCTGCCCACGAAAAGGGGGACCCTTCCCACGCCTAGAACCACCCCGCGCTACCGACCTGCTGCTTGACGCTGTGCTTCGCCTTGCTGCCTTTAGCCCTGCCACCCTTGCTGCGTTGAGCCGACTTTTTCGCATGATACTTGCGCTGCCTGTTCCTATCTTTCACCACCTCGGTGGCGACCCTTTCCTTAATCCTCGAGGACGTAACCTGTCGTCCGGTGCCTTCTTCATCATCGGTACTGTCATCGTCCAAGTCTTGCTCGCTTTCCGGATCCGCTGCCTCCACCTTGCTACCCCGATCGTCCCCTGGTGTCCGGGAATCGAGGGGAGTAGAGCGTAATGCATTAGAACAAACACACACCACGCTAATACCCGGGCGCGGTGCACGGGCTTTCACGAGAGGCATGATCGAGGTTCTCTCACCTTTTTCAGGTCCATCTCCTTCCGAAACCTTAAGGTTACGCAGTCCGGTCTCCACCGAGACGCTCCGCATAACCGACGGTGCTCCCGAACCCGTACTTGACCGGCCACTTTCCTCCTCTGGCTCATCTGCAGGAGATAGACGTGGAACTGTTGTCTCTTTCTGACCACCACGGTCGAGATTAGATCCTCGGGCGGTGGGGCTCGGACCGTGGCTTTCGGAAGAAGCTTCGGGGTCCGATCCAGCGTTCTCTCCCGTCGCATCTCTTTCCGAGCCAGTTCCTTCATCACCAGAGTGATCCCCGTCTTCTTCCTCATCCGAATGCAGGGACCCTGGATCTTCGTCTTTCACGGCTCCCATATACTGTATAAATGATGTTAACAAACAACGACCAACGCCACGCGGGTGTCCGCGGAGGAATGACGGCTTGCCTCTTCCAGAACCTTCTGTTCGCTATGTTTGAACCCACTCGCAGCGACGACGACATCGAGGCGGAAATCTTCGCCGTCACCATCTTTAGCACCTTCCTCGCCCTCTTTTCTCTTCATTGTACTTCTGAACCTTGGATACAAATTGCTTTCGTAACGAAATCTTCTCTTGAAGAACGTGCGGATACACTCGACGTCACGATTGAAATACCTATATCACGGACGCCATTTAGGATTTGGAGTTCTCCCTGCCCAGAATCGGACCGTCACGAGATACGCACCATTCCGCGTTCGTGTGAGAGGTGCTAACCATTTGTGGGAAGTCGATAACGACCGGCTCTCCCGTGGACCGACAGATAAGGATGTTGAATTCGTTGAAGTCTCCATGAATGAGACCCGATCTAGCAAATCGCACGATGAGGTCCATGAGTGATGAATATAACTTTCCGGGTGAGGAGACTTCGGAGATCTGTCGGCTGCGCACTTCGTCAGCGACACAATTAAGCAAAAGACAATTGGGGTGAAGATTTTCTGACAGAGGATAAGCATCGATAAACTCCATTAGCACCGTGTGTCTCGACTGATCGATCGGCCGCGGCACGGGGAATCCGTGTTCGTGCAGGACCTAGATGGGGAGCATTATCAGGTGATGTTCGCCATCGAGGATCCGCAGACCAGACCTTCATGAATGCCCACTCCTTCTGTGCGGCAAGGCGGGACATGTACATCCACGAGGCCGACTTACGCTTTCCCATGTAGTCCCGTTTCTCCTTGATCGCACGAAAGGAGACCCGTCCCAGCCTGTGGGCGGAGTGTCATCAGCTGTCGCCCCCCTGTGGTAGGTGGGGTGATGACCAAACCTGTGCAGCTTCAATACCATTTCATTGCCTTCGGCATCAGCAACGATGTAGACATCTATCGGAAGGCCAGTTCAACCCCTCGCAACGGAAACAAGGGGTGCATGTGCCACAACAGGAGTGGGGCTCGGCTTCCGCACCTGATTCCTTGCCAACACCAATCTGATTTCCGACCGAGTGCACGGTTCCCCGCTTTGATAGCGTCCGCATTGCTAGGTAATCGTAGCCCCCGTATGTCAACCTGTACCCATCATCTAGGGTTTTTCGGTTAGAAATCGAACGACGTCGCTTTCTCGGACGCTTTCTACAAGTCAACACTCACATTTGGCGTTCCTGACCCTTGCGACGAGGCTCCTTTTGGAAAGCTCACCGAGGTTCTTGTTAACACCTCCGTTTCTGAGCCCGGAAATCCGAACGATCAGAGCGGTCGGCACGATCTCGTGATTTTTGGAACCCATCTCGACCTGGCGGGGCCAGCGATCAATTACTTTTTTACAACTCCGCGAGATGACCAGAAGTGGTTTCGTACGGCGGTCAAGACGCGGAACTCCTCGGAGGTGACATATCGTAGGTCCGTGGCGTCCAACTTCATAGCTTTGATCGAAGTCAGAGGGGAAGAAAACTGGATAGACCGGAAGTTGCCGGGCCGGCGATCCTGTTCCCGTTTGCCCGTGTCGCGGTCGTGGTGTCAATCCGTCCATCCTCAGAGCCCATCCTGAAAGCGTTCGCTCCACGTCACGTATCAGAGAAGGCATCAGCGGGCGGGACAGTTCCGCCCTGCTGTCACGAGTAGGCGACCTCGCGTGACAGTTTGGGGCCAGTGTCATATTCAGGGCAACTCCGCGACGCTGTTGAATGCAGCTGTGTGGCCACCTGCTTCTATTCCTACTTGGTTTACGCGGCCGCCATATTCTTCTGGCCCACGGACTACCAAAAATAACTCCCGAATTGGTACCCTCGGATGTACTTTTGTGTTCCACGCTTGAGCTTGAGGGCTTGACAGCATCAGTAGGTTGTCACTCGAAATAAATTCAGCCTTGACCAGAACCAATGCCAGTCATCCGGGGGCTGAAGCAGGAGACACACCTAATAGTTGCTGAGACGTAATTTCTGATACACGGAGCGCGCCCGGTCATGACGGCTGGATTACTCAGGGAGACATTTATCGGCTCGCTGCACCACGGTCTTTCGTTTACAATTGACTGCGTCGGTTATCACGTCAGACCAGTTTACATCCTAGTGGCCCGCGAAACCCACAGACCGGGGATTATACAGCAATATCAATATGTTACCGCGCGTCGAAGGATCCGACCTCACTCCAGCGATCCGCCTGCCAAGTAGCCGAGTCGGGTAGAATATTTTGAATGGAGAACCCGATACCCTGACCCGAGATGGGCTCAGGGCCGAGTCCACTGAACCGAGTCGATCACCCTCTTGCCGAGCAAGCGAGAGGGTCGGTCGTTGGTGCTCGCGGAGTTCCCGTTGACCATTCCTTCTGTCGCGCCCCGTGGGGGGATGCCGGAATTTGCCGGTGCTTTCCTTCCATTTCCTGAATCCCCGCCGCTGATCGAACCCAAGATATCTATGCTCACACCACAACCACGACTTGTTTTCAGCCCAACACCTTGTGACCAGCAGTCGCCTGGATTGCAGGACGTTCGGGGCGAGGCACTCTGGATTCCCTTAATCAGCTGTCCCGCACCGTTTCCGGTGGAACTCGTCAGTTCATATGTCCCTCCAGCGTCATGAAAAAGAGACTTGAAACCTGATTGAAACGTTCCTAGTTCGCAAATTCTGGGCAGCAGCTCATAGATCACCCGGAGTACAACTCCACGCTAATACTTCGGTCAGAAACCCTTATGGAATCCTCTCCTGATGGTGGCGAAGTCCCACCGACGATCCCACGCCTACAAGGTGCTTTTGTATTGAAATCCGTTCTTCGGAGGCTGCTACCTCGGCGTCCAGGCCGTGACGGTAGTGTTGATCAGCACTGTACGATGTACGCGGTCGAGGGCCACCACGACGCGTCGATCTTGATCCTCACGCCGCTGCTCAACGAAAACGGCACTTTACCATATTATCACCCTCAAGTGTTCCACATCGCATTTCGGTACCTTCACTCCCCCGCTTCGGAGCCTCATGACGGCGTTAACAGCTGCTCAGGCGCCAGGCTCCGAGTTGAGGTCGTCGCGTTTCCCGACGTACCTCTCGATCCGAACAGTCGGATTTATCGCACGTGTCTAGCGCTGTTGGAGACTCTCCACCGATACGGATGGGGTGCCATGACCAGCTACAAGAAACGTGTCAACCACGATTGTATCATACCCAGGGAGGAGTACCAAGATCTCTATCTCGTCATGCGAGAACGGCATAAACACCTCGTGGGCACTTGGAAGGAATCCACCGATCCTTTAAAGCACGTGTTTGAGGTACGTGCGTGCGTTTACGGCAACTTCATCTCCATTTCCTCGTGTTCCCGTTCCCGGATGCGAACGCGCAAGGCGATGCGAACAGTGGCGCTAAAGGTTATCTCACATAGGATATTGGGATTGCCACATTCCTGATCCTCGTGTGGAAACGCATGTTCGATACGGATGACCATCAGGCGTCAATCGGTAGTAATGATCCGCAAGCTCGGGACGGTGTTCAAATATCTTACGAGACCCAAGATAAGAGCGGATTGCCGCCGTGGTTCTCCTGGCCGAAACCTCCTAATGGATTCATTGATTTGGGGTGCGTCAATACGTCCGAAAAATGGATTCTTCGGATGTTAACTGCATAGCTTAATTCCTCCACGCAATGTCGATACTGTACCGACAACACAGCTGTGGAAATGGACTCCTCGTACACATACTCTTGTCTGAGGGATACCAAGGCTTCGGCGTCGATGTGCGCCCAAGAACGTCATGGTCGCACTATCCTCCTACCACCCAACGTCATCTACATGTTAAAGCTCTAGACCCCACCCTCACCCTCATAGATGTAGATCCCTCCACAATCGTTTCAGATCTCGCGACTGCTGAGGACCCTCCCAGCTCTAGCGGCCTAGAACACTGCAAGGAGGAGGGTGGAACTCTTCCGTCTCAATTCCGAATTCCACACGGCGTATTCGTAATTGGGAACCACGCCGACGAACTCACGCCATATGTTCCAATCCTTTCAATTCTGTATGGGGCTAGTGGGTATCTGAATATCCCGTGTTGCCCATGGGACCTCGACCAGAAGTTCAGCCGTGCGAATAGCGCGCAATACCCACTCCCTGTTCATGATATCGAGAGTACTAACGGCCGAGGCGAGATACCAACGGAGACGGGGGCCGGTGATCTCGTGACCGACAGCGACAAGTGGATAGAGAGTTTGAATCTGGGTGGTGACGGGAAGTTCACGAGCTCTTACTCAGCCTACCGAATCTGGCTGGCACGGCTAACGTCATGGTGCGGGTGGGAGATAGAAACTGAGGTCCTGAGGATACCCAGTACGCGAAACTGGGCCCTAGTAGGTAAGACCGTTGAGTTTCCCTATCTCGCGCCCCGCTGGTGAAGCGTGGACTCTGACGCCCGGCGATGTCACAGGGAGGAAGAAGCGACTTCCAGAAGGGGTTTCACATGACCGAATTGAAGAAATTCTTACGAAAGTGCGGGAGCGAGGAGTGTTTGCAGTTCGAAGGCCAGAGGGTAAGCAAGGCGACCATTAATAACGATGGTCAGGATATGTAATCTATTCGGCAGAGTGGGTGTCTTATCTTCATCTCCGTTATTCCCAGGGCTGATTACTAAAATAGAATTGAGCACCATTTTGATGTTGATCTGCTGTAACCCACCACAATGGCTCCAATGCGGAGTTAGAAAAAAAAAAGGATTCAAAAGCCGGTTCGCAGCCGTTATCTGTCACATCTGGAGGGCAGCGAGGAGTTCGAGGTCGTCGGGATCGGTAGGATCTGCTTCCGCAGACATTCTTCGACACTCTTCAAGCAGGTCTCGGAGTTCTTGTATTGTTGGGGGCCGATTCTCCTCTTGCCAGTCTCCCTCGATTTCGTATTCGTCGGACTCGTCGGACTCTGATTCGTCGTCACCATCTGACTCGGGTTCGTCTTGGGGTAGTGTCCCCAGGAGACCTCCAGTGCAGTCCTCCAACCTGACCTTCTCCCGCGCACACTGGTCCCACCACCTCTCCCACCTCGAAAGGCCGAGTTGGCTGGGTCCGTTGTTGCTCTCTAAGGCTCTCAACAATGCTCTACTCAGAACCCGCACGGACTGCAGCTTGGGGAAATTGCGTTTTGTGAGAGCGGCGAAATTCAGGTCGTTAGACCGTTGCATGTATTCTGTCTTGAAACGGTCGGATTTTGCCGTGTAACCCACTCCAAAGGCGTACAGGAACTGGTGGACTCCAATGGTGGTGATGTTAGGATGGGGGCTGTTGGTTAGCTTTGATTCCATAGGACGTTCGTCAGTGGCGGGAAGGCGCCAGTCTCCATTGAACAAGAAGGTGGTGAGGTTGGGGCAGAGGTCAAGTATCGCAGCGACGTCGAGGGTCTGGAGGCAGTTAAGGTCGAGGAAGGAGAAATTGGTTCCGTGTTGTTTACAGAACTCTTCAACGTCTGGGAGATCGTTTCGAATGAGGGAAAAGTCGAGCGTAACGTGATGGAGCGCTGGCAAAGACCAGTCTGTGCATTGTTCCAGGAAATCTTGGAAGGAACCGCGGAGCGATAACGTTTGGAGATGAGGGAGAGAGAGGTTTAGGTTCCCTGCAGAACCCAAGGGGTTGTTCTCCCCAGTTGGGGCTTCAAATTCGAGACACAAGGAAGTCAAGGACCTCCGTAGGGCGTTTAGAGCCCAGATGACCTTAGGTTGTGCGCTTGAGGACATGTTCCAACATAATGTCCGAATCTTCTTTGATGTGAAGGAGAGTAGTGCGTCGGCGATAGCTGCCGAAAAAATGGGGGTGAGCGGCCAGGTAATTATCATGGTGTCGACGTTTGGGCAATTTCGAATGATGGAGACGATAATTGCAAGGGATCCCGCCTCGGGCATCGTGGGACCACCGAGGTAGATATTCCTGGCGTAGGTGCCCAAGTGAGGTTCGTTATCCAGAACGTTGCCCAAGGTGTACATGAGAGATGGTCTGAAAACCGCGATATGATTGAACAAGAATTCGCCGGCGATGTGGTGCCAACGCTTGCAAGTTGAGAGGATAGCCTGAGCGGGGTATCCACGTTAATCGTGCACTTGCAAGACCCGTGAAGCGTACCTTAATGGTTTTATGTCGTCTCTTCTGAGCGTTCATAGCAAGCTCGTCGGGCGATTGCAAACACCAGGCACTGAAGACGTTCCTGAACCATGCCGACTTATCCATGGAATTCGGTAGTTCCCCGTTTGGGAGATATCCCACCGTAGCGAGCTCGAAGATGTGGAGCCAGATTTCATTTGGCACACTATGAGCAACCATCGAAAGAAGAGTGTCTTCGCGAGGAGAGTTGAGCGGTGGTCGACCGTCGACGAAAACGCGCGCTTGTTCTAGAATGCATCACGTGCGAGGATGATTATGTCATGGAGCTTCGGCGACTTTCGGCTCGGAGGCAACGTCACGCGCCAACGGTCGACCGTCGGCCGGAAGGGCGGAAAAATCGATTCTGCCGCGGGGAGAGCGTACTTTGATTCTGAACGACGACGATCCCCGACGGTCAAGCCGCCATGGAGCCTTTTCAAGCCAAGCTCGTCGCTGCTGGCACCGGGTCCCTCTTGACCGCGGTTACGAGTACGCACGAGCATTTTTTCTGCGGATCTGATTAGAAACACTCACGTTTGCCCCTCCGCGCCACACCTGTATCTCCTCGCTCTGGTTCCGATTGCTGTTGATAGTGACCCCATTCGACGTTGTCAAGACAAGGTTGCAGACGCAACCCCCAAAACCAAAATCCCATCAACTGTTCGCACGTCCTCCACAAAATGCCTGTTGTCAGCCGAATAACATCCCCTGTGTTCGCGGCATGTCTTCTCTTGCTATCCCCACTTTTAGCAGGTCCGAAGTTGTGTGCGTGTGGGATCATGGCGTCTTGCGACAGGAGCGCGTTAACGGGTTTTATGAGGCAGTGAAGCATGTAGTGAGGGTTGAGGGGTTGAGGGGGTTATGGAAGGGTGCCGGGACAACAATGTTCGCCTTCGCCGTCCCCCTCTCTTTCCGAAGACACTGACTAACCAGATTTTTCATTCCGTAGTCTGATAGGTGTTCCATCGTCGACATGCTACATGGTCACCTATGACCACCTCCTACACTCCGTCTTCCCTCTATTCGTTACCCCATCTGCTTTCACCCCCCTTTTCGCAGGTGTCACAGCGAGAACGTTCATATCAACAGTGGCTTCGCCGCTCGAGTTGATCCGAACCAACCTCCAATCCACCCCTTCATCCTCTTCCAACCCCAATACCCTCCGATCCGTAATCTCGTCAATCGCCATCCTAGTCCAAAAACAGGGTCCATCGTCCCTGTGGAAGGGACTTGGTGCGACCCTGTGGCGAGATGTTCCTTTCAGTGGGCTCTACTGGACTAACTATGAGGGGTTCAAATCATGGTTCGGCCGGAATGGTCGAGAGGGTGCACCAGTTGCCTTTGCCAGTGGAGCAATGAGTGGGATCATCGCCGCACTATTCACTTCCCCCTTCGACGTTCTGAAGACTCGGCGTCAATCGTTGATAATGTCGACGCCCTCACATACATCGGCCTCGATACCCCTGCTCAGGCACATGGTCCAGACAGAGGGCTATTCATCACTGTATGCGGGCATTGGACCTCGGATGGCGAAGATCGCTCCTGCGTGTGGACTGATGATTGCTTGTTATGAGGTTCGGATCTCTTTCGATGCTCTGGCATATGATCCCCGCTGACTGACACCTTATCTGATATCATCCAGGGTGTCGGGAAATTCCTGGCGAAACCACTATGACAAGTGCCCTAGCGGATATCTATCACATCACCCTGATACACTACGTTTGTCGCTAATGGTCATGCATAGATTGGAATCCATAGATAGATGCAATTCAACCTGCCCCGTTCTTCAGCATGGAGTCGTGAATACTGATATCGAGTTAAGATGTGGGATATGCGTAATTAAGAGCATTGAAAGTCGAAGGGAAAAAGTGGAAGATAAATGCATAAAGGTCTGAAATTAGACACTATCCAAGCCTGTTCATCTGCTTCTTCGCCGTGCTCAGTTTGTTCCCGAACCTGTCCACATCCTGATCCAGTTGGTCAAGCATCTCGATGTGCTGCTTAATCTCGGAATCTATGGCAAGTCCGAGGTGTTTCTGACGTTGTAGGATCGCGGAAAGTTGGGCGAGGTTCGCGTCCTGGTCGTCTATCTTCGCCTGTTGGAGTTGTAAAAGGCCATTAGAATCCAGCGGTCGTGTCTCCTCCGTCTCCCGAGGTGGTGGCAGTGCACCAAACACCCTGCCGGGTTTCGAAAATGTCGCGGGTCCTTTTCCGAGGAGCACGTTTCGATCGGTGTCCGGGGCAGGATTCCGGTCAAGTGTCCCCCCAAGTCCTCGAGAGGTGTGTCGGGCAACGGTGACCATCTTCGTGAGCTTATCGCAATCGTCCCGCAAGCGAGCAACCATCTCTGTCCTCCGTTGTAGCTCGCCCTCGCTCATCCCAGCCATCGCATGAGCCTTAAGGCCATCGTCTAAGGCATCGACACGAGTCTGAGCTGCAAGGAGTTTCTTCTTCGCTTGGACATTGGATTGGTGGGAGCCGGAGATGTCACCTCTGTCGGAGAGGGCATCGCGCTTGTTGATATCCGCGCGGATGTCGCGAACGCTCGATTGGAGTTCTATGTGCTCGTCCACCCATGAAACCAGGGTGAAGTTCTTGGATGAAGAAGCTGTGGCCGACCGACCCTCGATGGCTGTGTTCTTCCCGATGGGTATCCCAAGGAACTGCTTGAACGCGTAGGACTCCCTCCACGTGTCCTCCCTCGCCCTCAGTATTGCCCGTAAGTAAGTCTCCAACCCCTCCCTACGTTGCTCCAGTACGGTGGGGTTGGAATGGGAGCGGAACATGGAGAAGGAGTGTTTCGGTGGTAGCGCGGCGGGTGGTAGTGAACCGGTGGATTTGGTGAGTTCCGTGTGGAGGTCCGCGAACTCCGAATATCTCCGCCACATCGGCCATTCTCGTACGCTGGCTGTGATCTGGATGCGGTAGACGGTGTGTGGGGAGGGGTCGGTGCGTTCTTCGTAGGCAGGAATGTGGATGGCTTGGATTGCGGAAGTCATGGTGCCAGGATGGGAACGTCCGATCACCGTCCTCGCGTATTCCGCAATCATTGCTTGCTCATCATTGCGCATGCCCCTCCGCCCAAAAAAATCCCTACGGATGACTAGGACCGCTGTATATTTCCTACGACAACCATGTCTACCTCCAAAGTCACTACGGAGACGGTGACTCCCACGACAATAGCGACAGTAGAACCCTTCCCCCAGCCTGTGGGTGGGGCATCGCTACTACTGTCCTTTCGGTTGGAAAAGAAGACGACAGTGATTGTCGGATCTAGCGCGCTTGCGGCCAAACGAGCCTTCGCAGCTCTAGAAGCCGACTCTTCTGTCGTTATTTTCTCCAAGGGCGCCACACTTTGCGACGAACTACACTGGAGAGCCGACCAGGGTCAGGTTACACTCAGACGTCTGGGCTCCACCGAGCAAGAGGACGAAGACATTCTGGAATCATACCTCGAATCCTCGACGGGAGATGTCTCCTTCGTCTGCGTAACCGACACACTGACCACGATACCGGAAGGAAAACGGTCTCTTGAGTCAGCCAATCGCATTCACCGGATTTGTCGAAAACACCGGGTACCGGTAAATGTCTCGGACCTCCCACAACTCTGCGACTTTTCGTTCACGTCCACACATCGTTTCATCGACACTACCACGAAAATACCATCACCTCTGCAGATAGGAGTCACCGCGAATGGTCAGGGTTGCCGGATATCTGGGCGGATCCAACGAGAGATTGTGGCCGCACTGCCAAAGGAGGTCGGAGCTGCAGCCTCCGCGATAGGGAGGTTGCGGGGGAGGGTGAAGGAGGGGCGGGCTGGCCTGGAAGGGGGAAACGGGGGTAATGGGTGTGAAGAGGCTGTCGAGGAGGCGACGCCTAATCTCCCAGTTCCTCAAAGAAGTGTGGCGGAGACCGACGTGGAGGTGGCGAAGCGGAGGATGCGATGGGTTTCCCAGATCAGCGAGTATTGGTCGTTCCCGCGGCTCGCTCGGATGAGAGAAGAGGATATCGATAACCTACTCAGTTGTGACCTGGGTTTGGGGTTTTCGTCCACGATAAGCCTTCCACGGGCGTCCCAGCATCAACTGAATCTGGAAAGCTCGCCACACAAGGGTCGCATATTCCTGGTTGGATCCGGCCCCGGGCACCCCTCACTGTTGACCATCGCCACCAGAGACGCACTTACCAAGTATGCGGACCTCGTGCTTTCCGACAAGCTTGTACCTGCAGCCGTCCTGGGGGTGATTCCATCACATGTCCGGATCGAAATCGCAAGAAAATTCCCCGGGAACGCTGATGGGGCTCAAATCGAGCTGCAGGAGGCAGCCGTGGAAGCCGCGAGGCGAGGTTTGACTGTGGTTCGCGTACGTGACTATTGATTCATCTATCGAGCATTCAACACTGAGACGTTCGTTGTACGTCTTGTAGCTTAAGCAAGGCGACCCCACGGTGTACGGACGAGCGGGAGAAGAGATCCTTTACTTTCGTTCTCAGGGATTCGAGCCCATTGTCATTCCGGGAGTCTCGTCCGCCCTGGCTGGTCCAACCTTTGCAGGTGTACCAGTGACTCAGCGTGGGGTGGCGGAATCATTTATTGTGTGTACAGGGGTTGGGAAAGGCGGCAAGGGAGTCAAGTTACCCGGTTACGAGAGATCGCGGACTGTCGTGATCCTCATGGGAATCGCACGACTTGGAGCAGTGCTGACTACGTTGCAGGATCCGGACGTGCCGCCCGAGAAGCGAGATGGGCCGCCATATCCCTGGCACACCCCGATCGCAATCATTGAGCGTGCAACGATGCCCGACCAGAGGACCGTATTCTCAACATTGAGGGACGTGAGCGCTGCGCTGGAGAGCGTGGGGGAGCAGAGGCCGCCGGGGATGATTGTTGTCGGATGGTCCGTGCTGTGCCTGTGGAGACAGGGCGACATCTCGGTTCTGGACGGGAGTGGCGGAGGCGCTGACGAAGCGAGGGTACGAGTGTGGCTGGATGGAAAACCGTGGCGGGTGGAGGAGGGGCTTTCGGACAACTGGATTAACCTCTAGTGATCTTGCTGTGTATCTGTCCCCGTAGCGTGGCTCCCAGAAAGAGCATTTTCCCGATATATAAACCCCGTGTGTCCCACATATTTCTCGCTGACAATTCCTTCCGTCTCTTCATCCACATCCCCATCGTCCCTGATATGCAATCTCCCTACTACTCTCAATTTTCGGATCGCAAAGTCACCAGCAGACCAGGTTCGCCGAGCGGAGGAGATGATGCCAGCATGACCAGTAAGCGTGGCAGAATTTTCTTTTTTTCCCTACTACCGTCATTGTGTGGCTGGTCGCCTTTCATCTCTTATTCTCTCTTCCCTTCTCTCCTTGACCTCCGCTAACCACATATATAACCCTCCTCGCATTCCTCCCCCCATCGCCACCCTTTAGGTGATTCCCCTCCCCCTCACTCGGCACACCCTTTCCCATCCTCATCGACATCGGACTCGATTCCCCGAAAGCGTACAATCTCTCGCACCAGTATGGATAATCTACCACCCATTCCACCCATCGAGGGCGAGCTCATGCTCGAGGTATACACACACGAAAGCCTCAACTCCAAACCAGGTGCCATCACGAGCGATGTGCATGGGGGAAGTGCCCGGCTGGCCACCATAGGCGAGAGAGTCTTGGAGTCGGCAGTGATGACCAATCTTTTCCGAAGGCGGCCTATGCTCAGCGCCAGCCAGCTCAAGGTGAGTCATCTTTCTATAATTGTCGCCGTTCCGGGCCTCACGGAAGTGTGGCGGGTAGGAAATGTGCGCAGACTGTGTTTCCAAAACCAACGTCGATCAATGGGCGACCGGCTACAACCTTAGGAACAAAGTCCGATGTGCTCCAGGAGTCGCTTCCCGACTCAAGAATCCCGAGGTAAGTCATCCCAGTAACCCTGTTTTGTCGAGACGCCGACCCAACTGCTTCAACAGGAAGGACGCACGCTCTTCGTGTCCTACGTCGGAGCGTTGTCCATTCAAAACGGGTATAACATCGTACAAGACTGGATCAACCAGTTACTTGAGCCGAGCGAGAAGCGAGTAAAGAACGACTCGACCCCTCTCACCATTCCTTCACCCCTTCCTCAGCAGGTCGGTGCTCCACCGAACGTTGCAGCGGCCAGTCGGGCTCGGCTTATGGGTCAGTTCGACACGGACACCCCGACGTTCTCGCAGCCCAGTCCTCGCGTCGCCCAGCCCCCTTCTTACGCAAATACTATTTCGAGTACCAACAATCACTTCCCCCCTCAACAATCTGGTCCTTCTTTCAAACCCCCGCCGCCACCCCCGGCGACAAAGCCTCCGCCGCTTCCACCCGCACCGAACCAGCAGATTTCATACTTGCCATTGTTCAATCAAACCGCCAGTCAAAGGCGGTTTGGTGTAGAATATACCGCTCAGTTCTTTGGACCTCCCCACGCTGGCAAGTGGCACGTTAAATGTCTAGGTAGGCTTCTTCCCTTGACCGCGATCTTAGCTGTCATCTTGAATTGGGCTGTTTTGACTGACGGATTAATCAATTCTACAGTGAACAGCATCGAAAAAGGTCAAGGCTCTGGGCCGAGCAAGCAAATTGCCAAGGAGGAGGCCGCTAAACATGCCTTTTATGCCATGGGATGGTCAACCTAGGTCCGTGCTTGGCTCCACCTCCAAGTTCCACACAAGGCGTAACCAAGTCCATGGATACAAACTAGACCGCCTGTCGGCATCCCACCAACACCTTTTCTCTCACTACTAAGTTGACATGGATCCACCTCAAGAAACTCGAAAAGAAAAAAAAAACTCATGTGTTATACGAACAGGGATATCATCTGGAAACTGGCCTTTTACGCGAGGGCATACAAACATAGAACAGTGTTTTTCCTGCCATTGTTTTGCGTTTGTGTGGCCCCGCGTGAACCTCCTGTTGGTATTCCCCACTTGCCCGTTGTCGTTATCCCACTATCAAATGTCTGTATACAGCACTCTTTACCTTGGCCCTCTTTCTAGTCTCGCCACTCTACTTCTCAACCCCGTCTCGCGTCACCCTCGATCATCCCTCTCGCACTCTCTTCCCCAGGTACGCTTACAAACTACTCCACGGATTTTGGGAAACGGATGGACTTTCTCGTTGTGCCTGTTGTCTTGTTGTCAATACACTACTTTTTCGCGTTGGCTGCCTGTCCCAGAGGCTGATTGAAAGCAGTGGAAGGGGGAGCTGCGCGACGGAAGGATGTGCATTGACAACGAGCTCCGTGACGCGGTTTATACTCGAGACTGCAAACGGAGAAGGAAAACGGGTTGGAGGATGAGGGGTTGGAGGATTATATCTTCTCCGTTCGGTCCGTGTTCGTTAGTTCTTTGGAGTGATGACACATCCACCAGAACCCTTTTTTTATATCCTTTTGGTCGATCCCCCCTCATTGTTCTGCATCCACCGTTGTCCCCTCCGCTTGTCCGCCGTGCACATCGTTACATAGTTGTCGTGTTCATCGTTCCTGTTCCTGATTCCCATTGCTATCCGTTGATTGTCAGACCTCTAGCAGCCAACACATCATATGCACCTTTTTTTTCTTTACTCCCACATTTTCCCCCACTCCCGCCTTTTCATATTTTCCTTCCCCGTATGTTTACGCTTAATTGACCCGAGTATATACTTCATGCCCCCTTTTTTCATATACACGACATCTGTTATGTCTCTCCGCATCAGCAGTCCTTCTGCCGAACAACCGCATCGGGTAGCGGGCTTTGAAGGGGAACGTCAACGCTTAGAGTCAAAATCTACAGCGGGATCCAGTTGATCGCCCTTTTGCCGAGCATCCGAGGGGGGGCAATTTGTCAGTGATGCCTCAGGCCTCAATACTCAGTTTCTGGGATCTGTACATCCCATTGAACGGTTATTTCCGCCCTGGTACCACGAGGCCATTATCTCGCTCCGGTGCTTGGGAAGGGCCCATGTGGACGAGGGAGCCTATTCAGTTGTTAAATACTTGTCCCGACTCTTGACACCGGCACCGAGTCCCCCGCCGGGCGAGTTTTGAGCCGCGCTAAACTCGATCACCCATGAATCCCACACAGATCGCAGGCTCTGGATCCTTCCTTCGGTTATCCTCTCTGAGCCTCTATCATTGTGATCCACCTGATGATCAAAGTTTTGTGATTTTACGTACCTCCAATGCAACTCCTGTGAAAGATAAGTTGTTTGTATGCAGCGAAGCGGCGAGAGGGGCTTACAATCATCACATCGCGGTCATATGGTTCTCCGCCAGTCCCCGAAAGCCTTTGTGCTTTTCGTGGAGTCGGCTAGAGCGATGCGGCTATCCCGAGAGCACTCCGAAGGAATCCAATTGTGCTGTGATGATGATATCAGGGCGCTCGACTCCTGTTTGAAGATCTCATGTGGTTCCAAGTCCAAGTATCGGCGGACCGGCCCACTTCCTCGTTGGTCGTGGAAAACCCCACTTGCTGGCGCTACTGCTTATCGTTCGACCGACGTTGAGCGAGTGGATCCACAGGAAGTAGAGAGCGCTTCGTTGGTGTATTCCTCTGCCCTTGAATGCCTTGTCTGGCTTAATTCCAAAGCGGCAGTTGAGCACCTGGACGTCGGTTTACTGAATATTCACCTATCTTAGTTCCGCCTACAAGTCATGAGACCCTCAAAACAGGTTTAATTTACCGTGGGCGTCGAAGAATTCAACGGACTTCCTCCTACGATGAGAGAGACCCTCAGAAATTTTTCGTGACCCGGCCTTTCAAAACGTGCCTTCAATGTTTTCTGCGGGCACGAGCTTAACAAACTCCGCAAAGCGCACCGCAATTCCGCGATAGGAGATCGTAAACCACCGGGTGGTGAATGGACAACGAGGATCCATACGTATATGGTACGCAGAAACGGTTTCAGTGTGTCATTGAGATCGCGATTTGAGACTATACGTTACGCGGTACTTTGGCTGAATTGTTCTTTCCGTTGAACAAGCACAGGCGTTCGTCGGGGGTGGTGGGGCGGGATAATCCTGCGTTTGTTAGTTTAGGGGGTTCCCCGACGCATCACGTGCTGCCCCCGGGTTCTGAGAGCGCCACCCAGCGCTCGATGTCAACGGCCGGAAGGATTGTCCCGAAGTCATGACTGTCTTGTGGCGGGCGCCAAGTCACCGGACGTGGCATCCTAGGCAACCAGCATATCCCCCTCAACAGACTCGGGGTCGGGGACAATGGACAAGTTCCGTAAGTGTTCGCAATATGTTCCGGGTATTCTTGTTGACCGACATTCAACAGGCCACACTTTCCTTCGCTGGCGAGGCGCAACCCTCGAGGAAGATGAGGTAGCTCCGGAACACCAACCACTGGAACCTGCAAGCGACTCGACCGACGAATCCGACGTTGAGCCGCTCTTGGACCTCAGCACCATCATAATTACCGAAACCTGGAAAGGTCTCCCCCAAGAGCTCGTCGACTACATCGTGTTCATGCTTGGGAACGATTTAAAATCGCTCAAGGCATGCTCTTTGACCTGCAAGGCTTTGTTCATTTCGACCCGCCACATCATCCACCAGGACATATACCTCACATCCGAGAATAACTGGGAGTTGCTTACGCTCAAAGAGAAGCAGAGGTACATCCGCGGGGATCGACAGGGGATCGCTATTAGGGTGTTATCCGAGATCGCCGCACACGGGTTATTACCGTATGCCCGCCACCTCTTCATCCACCTCCACAGGAACTTTACCCCGGGCAACCTCCAACCGTTCAACGACCACTTCCAACGTTTCGACCGGGTCCAAGAATTGAGCATATACTGGCTCGACACCTCAGGTTTCCTCCGTAACTTTGATACCCACTTCGCGAATTTTGTTCCAACTTTACGCTCGCTCCACCTCGACACCCCCGCCGGAAACGCCAGAGACATCTTGGATTTCATTTCCCGGTTTCCGCATCTCGATGACCTGTCCTTCAAGGTGTCTTCCGAGGAATCTCACGATTGGAGAACTTGGAAGTCGGGGTCGTTTCCCGTCGTCGAGAGGGTAGCACCTTTCCGAGGGAGGCTGAAGCTTGGTAGGGTCGACGAGTGGCGTGGCTATCTGGTGCAACACTTGATCTCCCTCCCTGGGAAACGTTGTTTCCGGTTCATCGACTTCCGAAGCTGCACCTCCGGGGCGGAGCAGCCTGTTGTTGACGCATGCTCTAACACCGTAGAGACTGTCTCAACCACATGGAAGAAATTCCGTGAGTGTTGATCCATCCTCTAACACAACCGTCCTGAAGAAATCGCAGATGAGAAAGGATTACCACTGAATCTCGTTGACGTCACGAACCTGCATTCTTTGGCCCTCCGGGTTGACTTCGAGGCGATCAGATACCCATACGAGGTGTTGTCACAAACCCTGCATACCATCACTTCGTCCTGCTTCTCGGAGTTCGTCCTAGAAGTAGAAGGGGTCTTCAAGACACTTGAACCGGCTCACGACGCCTGGAAGTGGTGGGGAACGTGGACCGAGCTCGACAGGATGTTCGAGAGGATAGACATCGAGAGAGGGTTTAGGGTTGTCATAAGGGCCGAGAATGTGGATAAGGAACTGAATTTCATTGCACAAGCTAAGAATCGACTCCCGCTGATGGCTGAGAGGGAGGGCATTGTTTTCGAGATTGGGCCGTTCCCGGAGAAGTAACGTGTAATTAACGCCCTCGAATCTTATTCTTTGATCGCATTTCCCATCTCTCCAGAGTTCGCAAACGATCTTAGGGCATCGCAGGCACTTGTGTTGGTTCAACGCACAATGGCAGTTTCCGAAACTCGTAAGGCGAATAACGATACTCAAACATTCCCGTCTACAACTAGGAGCTACATAAGTTACTTGCATTCTGTGACTAGATGTCCCTCGCAGCCATCTATTTGGTGACCGCCATACAGGCCGCGAACCCACTGAAATTGTGTAGTTTGGAGGTTCTGCGGCTGTGGCGTCAACGGCTTGTTCTTCCACCTGCGACCGAGTTAAATCGGCGTGGGCTCCAAGCGGGTCTGAGCGACGCACTTGCTGGGCTCAGGAGGCTAGAACGAACAGTCAAGCACTTGTTCATCTGGTTCACAGTCTATCAACCCCTCGCGTAAGTACGTTTAGCGAAAGTATGACACCTTGGACGTTTTACCTCGTTTAGGGAGCGTGGCAGCTTGGATGCCCAGTGCCCCGAATACAAAGACAAGGAGGAGGATGGGTGAGAAGTTCATTCTGGATGCCGGGTAGAAGAGGGGCGGAGTCTTATCCCTCTCCATCGTCTTCTCGCCTATAAGTATAACCATTCTCTTCGGGACTGCGCATACTTGGATATCGGAGGCATCTAAGGATCGGCACAGCTTTTTTCGTTCCCTCAGATCACGCAGAAGATATGACCCGGGTTGTTTGATGGACTCGAAACGCTTTCCGCTGATTCACCGCCTGCATAACGTGGCTTGGCGGACCTTTTGGAACCATGGTCAATGGGCGACTGTTCAACGGAAAGTGATCTGCCGATCTTATGTATCATAATCATAGACCCTGCTCTAACCCAAGCCGTGTCATGTATTTGAAATGGGTTGGCTGCGTCCAGTTTTCCTATGGTCACTGGCCAGCGACCGGTACCCCCACACACACTGCGATCAGGTGGCGGATTCATGGTTTGGAGCCTGCTCCCATGAATTGTTCGGCTGTCTTGGCTTCTCTGCAAACGAGCTGACGCCAAGAAGATCTCTGGCAATGTCCACAATAGCCGATCTCCACTTGTCCCGCGCTTGTCGGGAGCTTTGGGAGGGACTTCTCGCTCTTTGTTCTTATCTCTGTAGCTGGCGGTTTCTCTTCCACGCCCATGTCTCACGATGAATATGAATATCCGCCCTTTGTGGCGTAGCCTTGGGAGCCCCGCAGGGTCTTACGATTCTTCCACCGCAAGCGCGCGGATCACCGCGAACTCCTATATGAGTTTTATGTACCAGCGCACATGTCGGCCCCAGATCAAGGCGATGTGATGTACATTCGTTGACCCCATCTCGCAGCTTGGTCCTGTGCTCGTTTGCTCTGGTCTGGCTATTGAGTCTGACATGTGCTTGGATTTAATGCTTGCTTTACCAAGACCTAGCACTGGTTACGGAAGTGATGGGAGGTTGGACTTCCATTCAGCGCGAGAGCGAAATCGAAGGGGTGGCAGAATCACCCGACGTCACCCGCTTTTTTTGTAGGCTGGTTTGCGCTCACCTGCGTCTCGAACTGCTACCATGGTAGATGGGGTGCGAGCGCGAGGTATAAGACTATGTTATGAGACATGGTCACACATGTGCCAATAAGTCGTACTTGCCACGCCACGACGTTCAGTGCTGTGCAAGCGCCACAAAGACCGAGGCTCCCATAAAAATTCCCACGGAGCTGACCAGTTCAATCAGTTCAATGGCTCAAGCGCTCGAGTTCCTCTCTGACCGGAAGCCACACTAAGAATCTCTATCGAAGAACTAAGGAAAGGGCCGACAAACTACCGCTCCGGGATCCCAGGACATGTATGGTACAGGATCAACGCTTTCCCCTCGGCAGAATCTCGCACTGGAACGCATGGAAAGAGCGGGACAGTTCTCTGGGTAGTCCGTTAGGCGTTGGCGGTTTCTGTTTCAACCTGGTGGCCTGTACCTGAAAGGGCCAATAGTTCAACTATTTGTTTTCCTCATGGCTCAAGTACCTCAGGAATCTGCAGACGGGCGACTCGAGGCAACTGGAGCTTTCCAGAGGTTTTTTTGGCCGCCCACAATCCCAACAGCCGCCTGCCACAAATTCCGCGTATTCCACGTCCACTCCATACCCTTTTACCACCATCTGAACCCCAGAGCAGTCCGGTTGGCCACAGTCCTCGATCTGCACTGTCAATGCTTGGATCCTGTGAGTGCGTTTTTCTTTGTTGATTTGCTAGTGATCTTGACAGCAAATGAATAGCCCGAATATTACGTCGCAGGTTGACCATTCAGCGGAAAACGCCGGTTAACCTTGCATCAATCGAGGCCGACTTTTCGGGTGAATGGAAGGGCCTACCTCGGGAACTTGTAGACATGATACTCGAGAATCTCAGGACGGAGTGGGATGCTTTAGTGTCATGTTCCTTGGCATGTAAAGCGTTGTTTTGTTCCGCAAGACGTGTCATCCACGAGCGGCTATGCGTGGTAGGTCCGAAGACGTTCCCATTCGCGGTCAAGTTGACGGGACGATACTGGATTTTCAATCGAACGCACCTCCGCAGATTGTCCCTGGCTGACGACGCCAACCTAACCCAGTATACCCGACATCTTGTCGTCGTGGTGGGCCAGGCATTCACACCCCGGGGTCTCCGGCCGTACGCCCAGACCCTTCGGAAATACACGTGCTTAACCTCTCTCACTCTCACTCACTTCGATCCTTTGCCGTTCCTTCCCGTATTTGATCGTTATTTCCTCCACCTCTCACACTCTTTAAGATCCTTACATCTGGTCTCACCACGGGGGACCCCGGACGTAGCGGTGGATTTCATCTCTCGGTTTCTAAACCTCGACAATCTGGAATTCAACCCGGTACCAGAACCCCCCCACCAACCTTCGGGAAACCAGACCTCATTGGAACCACGCAGTCAACTTGCTCCCCTTAGAGGTACACTGCGCATCATCAGTACGGATTCACGGGGGACCATCTCCTTAGAACCTCTTGTTCACCTCCCAGGTGGTCTTCATTTTCGCTCGTTCGAGTTCGTATGCTGTACGGATATTAACACGACCGGGATCGTTCGAGAGTGCGCGTCGACCTTAGAGACTGTGACGTATACTTTGCATTGTCGTAAGTCTGCATCGCTCGCAAACCGGTTTATATTTGCATACCCACTCCTTATCTTGGTTTTGACTGCACCAGAGACCGCCTTCTTCAAGCTCCAACTTGGGCCCTGCCGGAACCTCCGTATTTTTGAAGCTCGGATCGAAACGTCTTCCTTCGCCTTGGACGATCTCATACGTTGGCTGGTCGGAGTCCTCAGCACAATCAGGTCCCCTGTGTTCTCCGAATTCATATTGTCACTGGACTACAAGACATTTGAACCGCACATCCACGAGGTAAATCCTACGATAATCAGCATTCTCGATCGGCGGGTGTCTCGGCTCCGCCGCCGGTCAGGTATGCGGCTTATCATCAAGAGCGACCTGCCCGAGCCCTGGCGTCAGCTATTACTATTCTGCCTTCCGTCGTCTACAAGCGTATGTGCAATCAGGTTTGACTTGCCTGACTCGAGTGTTCTCCTGTGTGGCCAAACGAGATAACAGCTTACAGTTTGTCCGCAGATTTTATAACTTTTTAATCATTCGTTGATCTAGTAGATTTTGGGCTCTTGGTTGTTATATTCCAGTTTTAGGTTGGGGATTCCTGTATGTACCCTTTTTACGTTGTTCTTATCTTGGTGTGATGGTTTCGAGCTGCGGATCGCAGTTGTATATTGATATACTAGGACGGGATGCCACATCACCCCGCTTACCTGTACCCTCGCTTTTACGTGTACTATTAGTTTCGACAACTTTTATCAGTCTCCCATGGACGTGGACGTGGACTTGTGCCTCGTTGTTCGATCGCATGTGCGGGGAAACCGGCTTTTGAGATCGTGGTGGGTCCTGGAACTTTAAGTCACCGATTAGTACTAGTGGCAGTTTCCTCATCTGTCAAGGCACGGGAGCGGATGCGCGACGTCCGACCCAAGGATGTCGTGTTGCTTTCCACGTATCGCGAGCACATCCTTACCTACGTGGTCTGATTCGAGCGGTCGAGCGTTATAGCCTTCTACGGGGTTTAAAAGCTGGCTTAATCTGGCTACAAGGACCGTATCAGTCGCCTTCAACCCGACTGGCCCCGAACGCCCACGATGGAGACCGCATCAATGACATGTGAGCATACCAAGCCACAGAACCGCAAGTTATCCAGACTGACCATTTTGACAGTGACTGCGTTCAGCATGCTCCGCAGGCTGGGATCATGGGGCAACCCCGCGCCTGTGATCAAGCCCTCACGACCACGACCACCTTTACCGATGATCACGTACGATAAGGGTCTACCCGGCCTCCCAGACGATGTCATCTACGAGATCTTCAGTCTCCTGGACACAGAAGCTCTAAAATCTTGTTCCCTATCCGGTAAAGTGGTATCCCGCTCGGCAAAACCGTTCCTCCATCGAACGCTGCACCTCACTCCTCGGGTCCAGTATGGGTTTCCCAGAATACCCAATACTCCCGGTTACTGGAACGAATTCAAGGGGTTACAGGTATTAGGCGAACGTGGCCTCCTCCAACACACTCGTCACATCTCGATCTTCCTTAGTCGCAATCCGCTCTTTCCACACGATTTGCAACCTCACATTCGATACCTCCGTACCTTCACGAATCTCAAGAGCCTCAAAACACGTTGGTTGGATATCCCCTCGTTTGTTCCAAGGATGGAAGAATATTTTGGGGCATTCATGGAGTCCTTGGAATCCCTGGAACTGGAATTTCCGAGGGGAGACCACAAACAGATCCTTTATTTCGTTTGCCGGTTTTCGAACCTTCGCAACTTGAAGATTAACGGTTTGCAAGACCATATCCATTCCATGCGCAATGGCGGTCCCCACTTCGACATCAAGGCGTCCCCTCCTCTCAATGGTACCCTCGACCTCGAATTGAATGTAGGGAGCGACAAGGGTGTCCTGCTCATCCTCAATAACCTCGTGGCGCTTCCTTCCGGTCTCAAATTTCGGACCCTCAAGCTCTTGGGATCTATTGGTAATAACTCCCAACTACTGGTTGACGCTTGCGCGCCAAACCTTGAGTGCATGAACTTCACATGGCACTGGATGGGTAAGTCGTTCCTCAGACAGGGACATCCCTGGTTCATCTAACTCAACTTTCAGGAGACACCCGATTCCCTCGGCTTAGTTTCGAACGTCACCCCATGTTCCGAAAGCTCGAGATTAAACTGGTCGAATGGGCAAATACTGAACTCTTCGCTACGTGGTTATCCGGAACGCTTTCGACCATCACCTCAAACGCATTCACCGAGCTGATTATTTGGATCACCCGCGTGTCATTCTCGTTTCACACGACGAATGAGAGCCAAATTCGTTGGTGGAACTCGGTCGATAACGTATTGGATCGGCTTAGTCTGTGCGAGGACGTAACTTTGGTGGTGAAACTCCAACAATGGGTGGTGGGTGGCGAGTTTGAAGGGTCAGTTGAAAAATGTTTCCCGTTGATGTGGGAGAACAGGAGAGTTGTACTCGAGACACCGTCTCCTTATACAAAAGACGGGCCTCTCAGGCGAACACGAATAGGCCCTGAACAAGTATTCTAGGGCCCGTATCACTTGTCAGCGATTGCAATGTAATAGTACAAGCACGAAATGCAGTATCCCAAATGTAAACAAACAGATTACTCTAATTTATCGGGGGGATTTTCCGTTGAGGAAAGGACCCGGATCCTGTTCTTCTGGAGTTCTGCGTCCCCGGGTTTGAGTTCCACGTTCTCCAGGAAATCATTATCCACAAGAAATCGGATCGCCTGGGACAGGTTCGAGACCGTGTTTCTGATCTCTGGCAGCAATAACTAGTTTCATGGATTTTTTTCAGTCGTAATCAACACGTACTTCACGCGCAGACACACATACGTTTTTCAGAAGCGAGGTGTTCTGTCCGAAAGGTATCGGAGGCGGTCCACGAGGCTGACGCGCAGTGGGTCTTCTTGGCCCTCTCGGCATCTCGCTAATGGAGGATTTGGCCTGCGCGTCTACTGAGTTTTGCAAAGTCTCTGGAGGAGATAACGGTTCGGGAGTAGCGATTTTTGTGGTTTTCGTTGAGAGCACTTCCGGCGGCGCGTCATCGGAATCTGAAGAGTCATAACCCTCAGGAAGTACAGGGGCGGGGGGTTTGCCAGGTAGCGAGGGTTGCAGGGAAGAGGGTCCCGGTGCAATTTGAACGGGTGTCGTTAGCGTTTTTGCGTTTACAACTCCATCACGGCCACCCGAAGGACCGTTCCTCCTTCGACTACGACCGCTCCCACGACCTCTGCTTGCACCACGATTAGATCCGTCAAGTCGCTGTCGTTTGGCGAACCGTGGGTTATCATCAAATGGCAGTTGTCCGCGGGCGATAGCTTCTTCAAGTTTGGCCTTTTTATCAGCTACACGGGTCGCAGTCGGGAATCTTTTCTTCCGCTCGGCTATCCAGGCGTCGATATCTTCTGGGGTGTTCAAGGCTACGTTGGTTCCCTGGATAACGATGGGTTTTCTAGGAGTAGGTCAGGGCTCGTCGTTGCGAAGGGGTGGCAGACGATTGGTTGCATGTGATATCGGGGATACGTACCCTTTGAGTGACGGATCAGCGTCCCAATCGCGTTGCTTGTTCTTATTGTAGCCCGGTGGGTATATCAGGTGTCTGTCCATCATATGTATCTCCACCGCCTTTTGGGAACCCGAGAACGTGCATCGGCTGTGTGTGCATTTGTGCGTGCCTCTAGGACGGGGTTGTGGCTGGAACGTGGAAGCGGAGGGAGAGGTCCAAGAGGCCGTTCGAGGTGTAGGCGTCTGCTGCTGAAACCCGCCGAGAGAATTTTGAAGGTACGCCTGGGCGTAGTGAGAAGAGACCGGAGAATAGAACATCCCTGCAGACTGGGGATACTGCCAAGGATTCATGTTTTTTTTTCTGCAAGGGCGGAGGTCGTGGGTGAGGTGGGTGATCGAACCGCTGACGATCATGAACAGTCTTTCCGGACTCCATCATCCCTTCATGTCCGCGACCTTACTTATCTCCGTCGACGCCGCTCAGAATTGGCGATGTGGGAGATAAAACTTGATTTTCAAGCACGCTTTTGATCTGCCCTGTGACTTTTGCTCGGACCGGTCGCGAACAGGCCATTGGACAATCAAAGCAAGGCACGAGGCGGCACGAGGCCTCCATATGCCATTCGACAATGATTCGACTACAAATACTCCCTTTGTACTCGTTCAGTCTGAATGAACTCGGAAATTCCCCATCAAAACCTCTTTGTCTTGGTGTCCCTTTCAGTTTAGTTAAAGGGTGATATATAACCCCTTTGTGCTCGGTTCGCTCTCAGTTTCACTGGTGGTTGCCTGGCGTCTTTTCGCCCACAACATTTTCCTCCACATCCCCATCCTAAGGATGAGTTTTGTTGATGACGATTCTCTAAGTCTTGCAGGCCTAGACGCACCAGACTTCCTCCAGCTGGACGATTCCTTTTCATCTGCCACTTCTTCGCTCACCGTCCACTGCCACTCCCTGTGCACGACTCCGACTTGCATGAGGGATTCTGGCAGGAGAAGTCCAAAGGGTCCGCAGTCGCCACCTCTCGCCACTACAGAGATGGTACGTATCGATATCCACGTCAGGCAATCTGTCCCCACCTCACACCCCGCAGGATCATCCGTCCTATCACGACAGCGACGTCTTCAAACCTCTTCCACCTGTCCCCCAAATCTCCTCATTCCACCTCTCAGTAATCTGGGATTTATGCGCCAATTCACCCTCTGTCGACGTGTCACCTCCCATCCTCACTCGAAAATCTACCCTCTCTAATTCCTCCATCGGCGCCACCGATGGTAACCATGTCGGCCCAAGCGCCGGCGTTACGGAGGTCCCCGAGTCCCCAAAGGTCATCTACTTCAGTACCGACCCCTATTCCCCCTGGCCAAGTCCGGTCCGACGGCATTTCGTGTTACGCTCGGACGGCTCTTTCTCGCGTGTCAGTCGGTACTCTCGACCTGAATCAAGGAGTGGCGCCAGAGCTCCCGATCCCCCCAGCCGTCGCACCAGCCTCGGCAACGTCGGATGCAATGTCCCAGGCGTTCGCAGAGTTCGTCGGCTGACGCGAAACGTTCGTCTTTTTACGCAACGGCTACACTCCGTCAGGGCTATCTTACGAAAAGTGCACCGCCGGGAACCCGTGATCCCACCGTCACCCACCACTTCTCAGCTACCTCGACGAATGTCCACACGTGTGTCGAGGAGGTCCTCGATCACTTCGTTTGCTCGAAGCCGGACTACACGAACCTCGACCTCCTCCGTCCTATCGAACAGTCTTCAACGGTGGCTTGAGGCCAGAAATCAACTCACCTACGAAAGCTCTTCTGATCACGTCTCGATCACGATCTCGCAATACGAACAAAGGGGTAGTTGGCTGACAGATGACTGGTGTGGCATCCGGCGTTGCGATATTCATCCAACTCCATCCCGGCTACCGAGGAAGTCGATAGTTGACCGATCGGTCACTTCTATCCACACGGAACCTCTCACAGGGAAATACGTCTCTGTATCCCTGAGGGCAGGAGAAGAAGCTTCTAGGCGGAGAAAGCGCAGTTCAGACCGCACCGTAGCTTGGTCTAGCTCAGAGTCCGGTACCGATTCGCTGGAGTATAGGTAGGATGCGGCGTCGACCCGAGCCTCCTCGTTTCGTTTTTTGGTTACAATAACGACCCGTTCGACGAAATTCCTTCATCACTTGTACTTATAAAGCATTCCCCTCATCCTGTTGTAATTCCATCGTATCTGATGTTCTGAATAGACTAATCGTACGCTAACTAATACATACATGCGACTTTCCTTGCGATTACACTGGCAAGTCGGTCGAGCCGGTGAGAACTGCGGCGTCCTGAGGGTATGACGTGATACCGACGCACCTAGGGCATGAAATGACTGAGACTCTGCCGGAGTCTCTACGATCCTGGAACGTGGTCTTTTCCATGAAATTTGTCCAACATTTTCTTGTCCTCCTCGATGGGTCCGAGGGGCGACGAGACATGGATCTTCCCCAGGGGACACCGAGCTTCTTTCCTCAACCTGGCCACCCGTACGAGATTCTCCATGGTGGGACGGGCCGAATTAACTTGCATCATCTCGAGCCGTGGGCAGGGCACCCAAGGGATCGACTCGTTACGGCGGCGGGGAGAGGACCTCGAAAATTATATCCTCATTGCCGCGCCGCTCCAACTCAATGTGCTCCAGGTTGGTGAATTCGACGTTCCTCGAAACCAGAGGTCCCACCCCCTCCTCCAACTTCAATTTCGTGATCTGCGCGAAAAAGAAAGGGGGGGTGTTTGAAAAAAAGTGACGAAGGACTGGAGGTGTTAGCCAGTGTATGGTCAAGGAAACTACAGCGCTCTCCCCCTTGAACTCCATCACAGTGCCTGCCGATTCATCGCGGAAATCCATGGAGGTGGTAGGATTCGAGCGGAAGGAGATCCTTGACGGTCGTGGCCGCTATCTCAGATTCAGGAGCTCCTCGAGTTTCGGAGCTTTTAAGCGTGGAATAGCCCTGCATATGACACCCCCGGATACCACCAGTAGGGTGCGTAGAAATGTCAGGTGGATGTCAGGGATGGTGGTCTCGTCTCTGTCAACATTTGGAGCCATAACTTCAACCTCCTGTAGACGGGAAGCGGAGGAGATTAATCCCAATGATGCGCCCGTGGATATTTGTAATTCCATATTGTGCACTGAGCCTGATGAGGTTAGGGAGTGGGAAAGATTTTTGCAGTATTGGCGAATCCTCGAAGCGGAGGTATTGGAGCAATGGAGCGCGTCGACCCAGGAAATTGTCAGGGATTCGATTCATTCCATCCCACTTGGCTCGTGGGTCGATGATCCCTGAACGGGATCTTGGGGTGAAGTTGTTCGTCTACGGTATGAACCGGTTAGTTATCCATACACCACGAAGATACTCGTGTGTAATTACCTGGGGTTAAGGTTGTCGTTGAACATGATGGAGGTCCCTGTCGGGGGAGTAAACTCGGGGCGATCGGCTTCAAGTTGGAGGTTGTATTCACACTGGCCTGCCCTCTGGACTTGAGAGCCCAGTACTTACATACATCCGGGCTCGAGTTTACGTTAAGCCCGCAGTGCCAGCCGCAGAACCAGATGACCGCAGCACAGGTAAACGCAGAGAGTTACCTGCGCAGCCAAATGCTGAGGGACTGACGCAGGCCAAATCATAGTGAGGATCGACCGCCGGGCGCTACGTACTACGGAGGTGCGGTGGGTCCGGCCTATAATAACTCTTAGACCTCCCCCGTAATGGATTTTCTCAATCGTCACTTCGCCCTCTTCCGCCATGACTACCGATGTTCACTTGCTAGTGAGTGTCAAAACATCCCAACACGGTCCGATTCTGGATCAACGCTGGTAACAGGTCCTTGTTCATGGGATGTGGGGAAACCCCGGACATCTCTCTGAGATGGCCAGAAAGATAAGGGCTAAGGGTTCGGACAAGAAGAATGCCCTCCCTGGCGAATTCCACATTCTCGTTGCAAACACCAATGTGGACAACTATACGTACGACGGCGTAGACCATGGCGGAGAACGAGTTGCTGACGAGGTCCGTCCTCCAACCCCGGGCTCGTTGATCCCACATGTGCAACTCGGTCGCTCAACCCGTCACTTTTCGTTAGGTCTTAGAGAAAGTAGAAGAACTCAAGCAACGCGGGCTTATCGTGACGAAGTTCTCCGTCACTGGATACAGTCTCGGTGGACTCGTCAGTCGGTACCTCATTGGTGTCCTCCATCAACGCAAGTTCTTCGAGAACGTTACCCCGGTCAACTTCAACACGTTCGCCACTCCTCACATTGGTCTCCCTCGATACCCAAACTTCTTCTCGGCCCTCGCAAATTCGTTGGGACCTCGGTTGTTGTCCAGGACGGGGGAACAGTTCTTTGCGGTCGATAAGTGGTCACCTTCTGGGAGACCACTTTTGGCTGTTATGGCTGACCCAGGTGCGATCGCTCCGTGTCGCTCCTCGTCTAATGGTGGTTGATGAGGTCTCTGCATAGGCCAGATCTTCTATCAGGCTTTAGAGCTGTTTCCGTTTAAAACCATCTACGCAAACGCGTAAGCTGCCTGCATCCCTCATAATTAAGCGTGGATTAAGGATGGGGACCTAGAATCAACGACCTCACCGTGCCATATGCGACGGCTGCCATTGAGACTGAGGATCCATTCCTACACCATGCCACAAACGGAATCGACATGTATGATGTTTCCCGTCAACAAGAATATACCCCCAGCCAACTTACAGAAAACACAGAATATTCCATGAGGACTATCCCAACGTCATCAAATCTTGGGATTTCCCTAGCGACCCTAGCCTCCCCAAAAACTACACTCCTCGAGAACCGGTACCGTACCTCCCACTCAAGTTCCCCTATAACCTGGTACGATCGTACGCTCCACCTGATGCCTATTGTTCGATATCTGATGATGTGACAGGTCGTGTACCTCTCATTACCCATCCTTGTTCCCACCGTTCTCGGTATCGTATACGTCAGGGTTCGAAGGGAAGGTCGCGAATCCCGTAAAAGGGTTGAAGAAATCGAGGAAGGGGATTCATACAGCTCGAGGCTTATACACGCCGTTGCTGAACTCGAAAGGCAGATGGAAGATCAAGTCACGGAATTCATCGATGCAAAAACCGGACCTATCGCCCAAGATAAACCCTCCAAGGAGAAGGAGGAGGATAAGTGGTGGGTCCCGTGTTCAGAGCAGGGGGAAGGAGAGCACCCTTGCTTCTGTTCTTGTCGGAAGAAGAGCGAGAAACACCTTTCTCCCGATGGCCCTGCAAGCGAGAGCGAGAGCGTATCGAGCGTATCGACCGGAACCTCAAAGGGTAAGAAGTCCAAGGGAGGATTTAGGTCGCTTTTCAAGCACAACTCCCGAGCCCCCTCTCCTGAACCAAGCTCTGAGACATCATCCATCGCCGAGGCAGATTCGAAGGCCGAAGGAAAGTGCAAGATCAAGTGGCGTTCTCCCAAGAAGTCACAGCCAAAGATGGATACACCAGTCCTCCTCGACGTGCAGAGGGAGATGATTGAAAGATTGAATAAGTTATCGGGCTTGAAGAAGGAGAGGGCATTCTACGATGATACCAGGAACTCCCATGCTTCCATCGTTTGTAGAGAGGACAGAGGGTTCAACCCCAACACCGTGGACAGTACCCTTCGACACTGGGCAGATCGGTTCGTTTTCCACTACTAGGAGATCTGATAGGGCACGGGAGAACCAATTTGTGCTGCATTGTATTATATATCTCAGACACGATATGAGCGAGGTTGTGACAAAACAAATCCGTGATACAAAAGGAAATAACCTATCTACGTGTTTGTGTGCGTTGTTGGGGACCAGAGAGGTTTGGAAGAGACTACGTTGGTCCGTCGACAGGTCACCGCGTTAACCACATCACTGACGAAGACCGCAGAGAACCAAGGCAGCGTTCATCGTTTCCTCGTCGTGGTTTGCCTTACTATTCCCCGCGGAATCCTTTCGTGGGGTCTCTTGCCCACCCTCCGACATGACGCTCGGCGTGCTATCGACCCTCTCCCTCCGGAAGCTATGGAACGGGGTGATAGCTTCATGGTCTTCGTCCGGTTCTGTGTCTCCTCCGTCGTCGTCGACAAGGCCGAGATTGAAGTGATCGAGATCATCCCGCTCCCGTTCCTCCTTCTTACTATGATGACCCTGGTGGCTTTTCCGATCGGACAACCTAGCAGCCGCACAGGCCCACTCCAACGTCCTGGTCCTCTTGATCGTTCCTTTCCGCCCGAATTCGACGAACGCACGTGTGGCCTCTGGGGAGTTAGATGGTGGTTCGATAGGAGACGAGGGCATATTCTCCCATAACGCATACCCCGGACTCGAGGACGAGAGGGATTTCCGTGGCGGGGTAGAGGGTTGAGCACGGTATTCAGACCTTGACGCGACGTCGTCCAGGGAGGGTCTTCCCGTTAGAGATTGTGTGCGTAGTCGACTGTGGCTATGTCTGCTGGACAAATTTGATGGAGCCCCGATTTTGGGACGCGTCAGGGACGAGGAAGGTTGAGAGTTGGATAGTGGAAGTCCGGGAGTCGTGCCCGAGGAGGTCAGCGCGGACTTCCGTTCCGTTTGCCGCTTGTTCTGGAACCATACGGTAACCGATCGCAGTTCCCTATATACGGGTTATACCCCAAGCCGAACAAAACGGCAACGCGTAATTAGTGAACGAGAATTCACAATGGGAAAATCCAAGCTGTGGGCAACAAAGGACGTACAGATCGCATTCGTTCGCGAGATTCTCGCGTTGTTCTCTGGTAGGATGGCTGGTTTCATGGAACAGCTGCTCGAGCTTCACAATCTGACCCTGTGTAAAGCGTTTCCTGGTTCGTTTGACTTCGTTCCCTGGGACGGGAGGCACATCGTCTGAGGTCACGCTCGCGACCGAGCTCGTGCGAGACAGGGCGGGGTTCATGTGCATCCCCAGTGAGAAACCGCGGTGTGGCTGTGAGGGAGGTGGAAAACGCGGTGGACGCAGGTGTGTGACCAATTGGGCTGCTTTGATCGTCTAAACACGGTCACGTGAATGCTGCGTGGCCACCATCACTTTCTCACGAAAGCTCACTTCGACGGCAGGGCAAGGGTGGGTTCGCCAGTGTCGGAAGCAACTCTTGGTAGCTCCGAATTCTGATTGTTTTTGCGCTTGTTCGAAGGGATTGGCGTGGGGCGGGTCATCCGTTTGGAAATCGGCTAGCTCGGATGAGAAAACCACCCGCGATACCAACCCAGATTCAAATCATCTAACGTGACATTCTTCAAACACATCGTCACCATCGTCAAGGTGAATCCCTATCTGCCCAACCCACGGCTCTGTTCAACGCACAGTGGCAGTTTCCGAAACTCTTAAGGCGAATAACGATACTCAAACATTCCCGTCTACAACTAGGAACTACATAAGTTGCTTGCATTCTGTGACTAGATGTCCCTCGCAGCCTTCTATTTGGTGACCGCCATACGGGCCACGAACCCACTGAAATTGTGTAGTTTGGAGGTTCCTCGGCTGTGGTGTCAACAGCTTGTTCTTCCACCTGCGACCGAATTAAATCGGCGTGGGCTCCAAGCGGGTCAGAGCGACACACTTGCTGGGTTTAGGAGGCTAGGACGAACAGTCAAGCACTTGTTCCTCGGGCCCACAATCTATCAACCCCTCGCGTAAGTATGTTTAGCGAAAGTATGACACCTTGGACGTTTTACCTCGTTTACTAAAGGGAGCGTTAACCTGGCAGCTGGGATGCCCAGTGCCCCGAATACAAAGACAAGGAGGAGGATGGGTGAGAAGTTCATTCTGGATGTCGGGTAGAAGAGGGGTGGAGTCTTGTCCCTCTCCATCGTCTTCTCACCTATATAACCATTCTCTTCGGCACTGCGCATACTTGGATATCGGAGGCATCTAAGAATCAACACAGCTTCCTTCGCTCCCTCAGATCACGCAGAAGATATGACCCGGGTTGTTTGATGGACTCGAAACGGTTTCTGCTGATTCACCGCCTGCATAACGTGGCTTGGCGGACCTTTTGGAACCATGGTCAATGGGCGACTGCTCAATGGAATGATCTGCCGATCTTATGTATCATAGACCCTGCTCTAACCCAAGCCGTGTCATGTATTAGAAATAGGTTGGCTGCGTCCAGTTTTCCTATGGTCACTGGCCAACGACCAGTACCTTCACGCATGCTGCGATCAGGTGGCGGATTCATGGCTTGGAGCCTGCTCCCAGGAATCGTTCGGCTACCTTGGCTTCTCTGCAAACGAGCTGACGCCAAGAAGATCTCCGGCAAAGTCCACAATAGCCGTTCTCCACTTGTCCCGCGCTTATCGGGAGCTTTGGGAGGGACTTCTCGCTCTTTGTTCTTATCTCTGTAGCTGGCGGTTTCTCTTCACGCCCGTGTCTCATGTAGCTGCCCTTTGTGGCGTAGCCCTGGGAGTTCCGCAGGGTCTTACTTACGATTCTTCCACCGCAAGCGCGCGGATCACCGCGAACTCCTATATGAATTTTATGTACCAGCGCACATGTTGGCCCCATCTTGCAGCTTGGTCCTGTGTTCATTTGCTCTGGTCTGGCTATTGAGTCTGACATGTGTTTGGGTTTAATGCCCGCTTTACCAAGACCTAGCACTGGTTACGGACGCATAACTTCGAGCGTCACGTACCGAAACCTCGATCACACAACACCCCGACAACGATCGTCATCCCGGGAGCGGACCGATTATCCCACACCCCGATAAACATGCACCACATATTCGAAGTGGACGAAATCCTTCGCCTCATCACGACCAACTTCGACCGCCGCAGCTGCAGAAGCAGCGTTTCCTTCGCGTGTTGTTGCAAATCCTTCTCCGCCCCAGTCCTGGATACTCTATGGTCGGACTATCAAACGGACTTCGCGACGCTGTTCAAAACCTTTCCTCCGGCCGTTTGGATCGTTACTGACAAAACCTTCGTGAGACACCCTTTCACCAAATGGTTCGGACGCACTCTAATATACCGCTATCCAGTATTTTGTCAGTCAGCCTTCTGAGGAGGAGTGGGCGCGGTTTTCTGTATACACCCGGCGGATGCGTGCGATTTTCGAGCAAGATAACCCGGCCTTCCTTTCAACGACAGCCCTAGAGCTGCTGAATGCCCGATTTTCCGGCCGTTGCATGTTGCCGAGTCTCCGGCAGATTTGGTGGTTCCGTTCACTCCCGGAGAGGCACCTAGTATTAATTCTACCTCTGATTATTTCCCCCATCCTCACCAAGTTCGAGTTGCGACTTGGAGTTTCCACTTCTTTGCAGGTAATCATTATTGCTATTGAATCTCTCGCCCCCGCGTACGGCTCACTTCAGGATGTCTACATCTACGCCGCGCCCCGCGACCATCAAATGATTGAACCAGTTTCCACTCTCCTACTAAAATGCAACAAACTACGCAACTTCCATGTAGACTCCCCCCTATCCTGGACGGCCTTCCTCCATGCCGCTCAACTCCCAAACTTGGAACGCATTATCATTCGGGCAGACACGACGGCACCACCCGGAACATCACTTCCAACGACAATGTTTCCTTCAGTTAAGTCTCTTGACATCAAGGGAGTCAATATGGATTCCGCCTGGGTTCAATCCCTTGCGCGTATCCGCCCAAAAAGTCTCAGAATGCTTACCTTGGGGTTTCAATCCGCCGTGGCGGGGGCGTTACTCCCGGAAGTGTTCGCGAACCTCCAGGTTAGCGGGTCTCATCGGACGTTGTCATATCTCAAGATTACCCCCAACGGCCATTTTAACCTCAATGGAACAATCATCGACCTATTGACATCACTAAACCAATTAGCGGTATTGGATATATCGTCGACTTGCGACAGTGATTGGTGCGGATATCTCCTCACGGATGCAGACATCGAGAGACTTGTCAAGGCGGCCCCAAAACTCGGATCATTGTTGTTGGGAGGGTCCTCGTGCACTCGACCCGCTGGCCATACCATGAAGAGCCTCATAGCGATTGCGAAACACTGCAAACATCTTGACCACCTGACTATCCACACCAACGTCGAGGCAATAATCGCTAGAGTGTTTGATCTCGACGGCTGGAGGGAAAAACCGGCCTCTGAAGATCCGCTCCGGGATTTTGTCGATTGCCCCCTTCGTTCTATAACCTTCAACCCATGCCCTATACCGAGAGAACAACAAGGCGAAACCGTGTTCGCCTTGACGTTGCTCCGGTTATTCCCTCGTCTCAGCGGAGTGGAGGTGTTCCAGATGGCCGATGAACCGGACCCCCAGTGGGAGTTGGTACAAAATTTTGTCACAGTTTACAGACGTATACGCGCGAATATAGCTGAGACTGGTGAGTACGTGGGTTTGTATCACATATGAGGTTTACTGATAGCAAATCTGCGTTACAGCTATTGATGTGGTAGAGGCGGACTAAATCCTGTACTCGCTAGGGTTCCTGTTCATTTTGTTTCTCGTACTTCGTTCGTACTTTACCGGGTGACTGTCCGTAAGGTTACGCCGTGTACACACAACCCCAGATGAATATCAAAGGACTTATAAAGGAACTGTCAGGACCCCGTCCGTCGCGTCGGGTCACGGGTAGCGCGAATCTCGGCTACTGGCACCCTTCTACGATGTTTAGAGATATCTCTAGTCTTACGGATAGTCACCCACTTGCCGTCTAGATCGCTAGGCGTATTGTTCATACCTTTTGGGGGTCTTCGACACATGTGATGCACCAGATCCTGGTAGATTGCTGTGGGATTACGACATGTACACCTAATTCCTGTAACTGGAGCAGCGCATGCCCACCGAGGCAACGAAGACCTCCAGAGTGATTTTTACGCCACAACACTTGACAACTAAAGAAGTTCTGATCGCAGTGGGTGGCTATCCGTAACACTAGATAATGCTACAGTAGAAAAGTCTTAAATGCATAGTATCTTATTGCATAAATCCTAAAATGCATTGGACTTGGGGCGGAACGGTCACCGTACGCGGGGGCGCTTAAATAAAATGCATAATGCATAATGCATAACGCTCGAGTGGCCCCCCGCCAGCCATTATGCGGTTGGACCATTGAACTCGCAACCGTGCAACATCAGACCATGCATCCATTGTTCCCGATGGGTCCGACAGAAGTGTCGGCGAACGGCCAATCGCTTATTCAACAATGAAAAAGGGTTGAATAACGACGTAGTTCAAAATCGTTTGCCTCTATTCTCCTCAAACCCTCCCCCAAGTATACCCCCCAACTGTGCCCGCCACACCGAGAGAGAAGTTACGCGACACCGTATTCAGGTCTGAAGGGTCCTCACCCTCGGAATCACAGAACGACGACGGAGTGCGGCGGTTTAACGTTTAACGTTTAACAGTCACGCCTCTAAGGAGGTCACAATGTGTGACAAGTGGTCACGTATCCTGTAGTTGCATAATTGTATAAATGCATAAGATTTTCGAGGAACCAACGTTATGCACTTAAAGGATTTTGACTGTATTTCCGCAGTAGAAGGGTGCCGGTAGTCGAGGTTCGCGCTGCCCACGACCCGACGTGATGAGCGGGGTCCTAGCAGTTCCCTTAAAAGGCGCTGGATATTCATTTATTCAAGGATAACACCTTACGGACAGTCATCCAATCACCCACTGAGTGACTATCCGTAAGACCATCAACATACGTATCCGTTTCAAAAGGGTTCCATCAATCGAGGTTTATGTACTATTCAGTATCTGAGAACTTTCTCACTGCGCGCACCAACGGGATTGGACAAGCGATGGTCAAAGTGACACCAGCGCATGATTGGGTTGAAGTAGGTGGAACCGTCGTTCTTCCCGACCCCGGTAATTTGGAAGGTCGGTCGGTTTCGAGAGGAACAACCGTAGCTTTGTGATTCCAGATGCGCGGTTTGGAAGCAACATTCATAACCCAGCGAAACGGGCGGGGTCCTGACAGTTCCCTATAGGTCCCTTGGTATTTGTCTAGGATCGTGTGTACATCGTAATCCTACTGATAGTCACCCACTTAATGACTCTTAAACCTGCTAGTCCTATCGATGTCAACGCCAGTTTGCCAAATCGACGATCTGAACCTCGACGTTTCTCATTTTGACGAGAGGTATTAAATAGCCCATGTACATCAGCTGGCTGCGACTACGCATATCTGTTCATCTTCGCAGGCGAGAGATTATCATTACACATGAACGATCTGGAAACAAAGAGCGGATCCACGATCGCGAGAGAGGAAGGGGGGAGCGATGTGGGAGGTTCGCGCGCAGGAAGTATGATCATGAGGGGGGGATGTTTATGGAGAGGGGAGAGGGAGGAGAGCAGGAGGGAGGGAAAGGAACGTGTACGATGCCAAGGAAAACCGAGATAGCAGGTAGAAGCAAAAAAATAGCGCAACTCGAGAGGGGGGAATAAATGAGTCCAGGTGGGAATAAGAGTAGATATAGCCACTGAACTGAGCCCAAGAAGCAGCAAAGGAAACGGGTATGTCACCACGGATGAAGAAAAAAAGCGAGAAAAAGGAAATGGCAAGAAATGTGTACTCTTACAAACCAATCAAATGAAATCGAGAATCGAGAGATCTCTTCTAGTCCAGGTCGTTCAACGATCCCTGAGATTGATCCTGAGACTGTGCCTCTTTTAGGGCCGCTCTCAGGCGATCCAGCCTTGTTTGCAACTCGTCCAAAATCCTCGAGATATCTTGTGCATCGTCTTTCCAGGATCTGGGCCCTCCGCCGATTTCTTCCGGATGCGAGGGTTCCAGAGGTTTTGAAGCAGTATACGCAGGGTGTGGACTCAGCCCTCCGTTCTTGGCGAGCTCCTGCCAGAGCGTCGTAACTGCCTCCTTCACCCATCTCTCCCTCTCCTCGCTTCTCAGCATCTCCTTCCTTCTCCTTGCCTCATCCCTCCCGTTGCTCCTCCAAATTGTCCAGATGTTTGTAATCACCAAAACCAATATGATGAGGTGCGACCACGAGAGCGAAGAGTACGAGTCGAGCGCGTCTCCGAGGAGTTCGAACGCGGTCTCGGCGGACTTCTTCGCCACGTCGAATGCTCCTTCGAAGGTATCATACGCCCATTGCAGACCACGTTGGTTGCGCGCCAGATTCCTCTCTTTCAGAGCATCCGAATGGGTCATTGGTGAGGATGGGGGTTCCAGAGCAACGGCAGCAGCGGCTCGAGTTACGACGGCCTCGGCTTCTGTGGCGCCCTCCGGGATAAACTCGGAGAGGTGGCTTTGAATGTATCCACGAATCGCTTTGTCAAGGTCGACGTGGTAGGCTTTTTGACCATCGATGCAGCTCTTTTCGATGATTCCTATTCAAGAGGTTTTAGCCGCTGAGCCGCAGCCTCGTAGCGAACCGGGAACCCACCTCTGATGAAACTTCGACCGGTCCATTCGACTTGTGTCGTAACAATCACCCTACTCGATACGTTACTCGCCCACATTATACATGTCCTCGTCTTGACCGAAAACACGTTCCCGCTCGGCACATCCGGAGTCCGTGTCGTAGTCACAGTCGAAACGTAATCGTCAAAGTCACAATGCACGATCTCATCGCTCAGTTCGCATTTCGTCTGTCGAGGTCCGATGGAGGCATTAAGGGGCTTGATGTAAGACATGTTGCGGGTGAGCAGCTTAGGGTTCCCGCGATTGTTAGCCGAGGGCGCCCAATCCGAAATCTGCAGATCTGGAATGTGAAAAAGGTTGGGATTAGGAACTCGTCGATATCGATGTCAAACGCGCCAATTTCACGTTCCGTAGATTGAAATGTGATATGAAAATAGAGGCGAGGAAACCAAGGGCACGCACCCAAAAGCTTCTGCTCTTCTCTCATGAAATCCTTCATGAAACCACTCGCGAACATCAGATTATGAATCTTCTCTGGTGTGCCGGGGAACACGGCCTCCATCGCAACTTCACTGTAATGACTTCCGTCCTTCCCACACTGGCACTTTGTCACCTTTGGCGCCTTCCCCGGACCTCCCTTCCCGCCAACGGGGCCATCATTCACACCGTTCACCCTTGTACCCTCCATACCGGTCCTGCCAGATTCAGCGGAATCGAAGGAAGTTCGCAAGCTTCCACCTCCGTTGCCAGAGATATCTGCGCCGGACATCCGCCAGCTGTTGTGGATGACTTCGTATGTGTTGTCTCTAGACAAGAAGGAAGCGAACGTGTATTTGCTGGTCTTGGTCGTAATCAAAATAGCGTTTGGGATCACAAATGCGGTCATCTTCTTTTCCAGAGTTATGATTTCGTGCATCGGAATGGCCAACTACGATTCCCGGTGACAAAAGTGAGCAACAATCGCGATCAAGGAAAGGGTTATGATCAGAATGACGTCACGACAGGGACAGGAGGTAAACTCACGTCGGTGACCCACCCAAAGATATTGGCGTGGAAGCACACGTGGTTCTCGGAAATGTAGAGTCGCCCCTGGATGAGAATGTCCCGTTGCAATGCGCAGCCATAATCTGTAGGAAAGATGGTACGACTTTAAGATCATCGCCCATGTTGATGAAACGTTGATGCAACGCACCTTCGATCAGGTAGTCGCCCTCAGGGATGTCTGGAAACAGCTCGTGGAAGTCTGCATTGCGCTTGCTGCTAGCTACAGCGAAGCCGGTGACGGGCATGAGGTCTGCCGTAACGCCGTCTGCATCGTCTGAAGACTCGTCGTCGGTCCCTTCGCTACCGGAGGAGTAGTCATCTGCTTGGGTGAAGGATGGAACCCGAGAGCGTTTGCCGGAAGCGTTTCCAGGAAGTTCGAGAGAGGATATGTGCTTGTCGTTTCGAGTGACGGACGAGGCAGACCGATTCCGGGTGTGTCCTTTCTCAATAACAGACTCTTTGAGCTGCTCGGCTAGTTCGTTTTGAGGAGACATGGCCACGGCGAGTCCAGAGATTGCAATGGCTGAGGCTAAACCGGTTGGTTTCCTTTTTGGAGACTTGGGACTGGATTTCTTAATGGAATCGAAAGTTCCGCCGCCAAAGAAGGACCTTGATCGGGAGCTGCTCACGGAACGGATAGAGGCTGCGTCGGAGTCCTTCTGCTTTGGAGAGAGGAAGGCGGAGGTGGTGGTGAAGCTCTTGGTGATCGTGGGGAGGGGAGGTACGGCGGTGGTGGGTGACTCAACGAGGGGCTCACTGGGGGAAGAGGTTACGGGCTTCTCCCTTGAGGTGTCTACTGTTAATGAAGGATTGCTGACACGCTTTGGGAGGGTGTTGGAGGGTTGCGGAGAGGCGACTGTTGCGTAACGGTTGTGAACTGCGCTCTTGCTGCCAGAGTTGTCGAGGCCGCCGAGTTGTGGATCAACCTTGATGTTGCCGGTCGACCGAGAGTGGCGTAGGGAGGCGTCGCTGCGATGGGGCATGGGTGTCAGCTCGCCGTCTGCTGCGGGCGTGGGCGGCTGCGCGGGACGGAGAGGCACGGGGAAGGAAGGGGTCTTCGGTCTTAAGTCTGGCGAGCTGTCCTCGTTCCTGAGGTCGGAAGGGAAGGAGACGGAAGGGGAGGGGGGTATCACAGTCACGTTGAGGCTCGAGCCGCCATCGGACGGGATGTCGTCGGGTGTAGTGTCGTTGGTCTTTGGCGGCGGATCGGGGGCGGGGGTCACCAGAATTTGTGCGGGGGCAGCTTTCTTCTGCGCGGACGGGTTTCGAGAATGGCTCTGTCGAGGGGAGTTTTCTCCGGAGGATGCATTGTTGCTGGTTCCAGGTCTTGTCAGCTTTGCGAAAAAACTGGGCGCCATCTTTTTCTCTCTCTTTTATATCTCTCTTCTCGTCTAAAATGAACCGCTGCCGGCAATCGCGTGAGCTGGCTTCTGACTGGTCGGAATTTCTGGCGTGAATATGTTTCGTCGGGATGCGGGGTGCCCAGGCTTGTGCAGTCCCACAGCGGGATCGTTGAGGGGAGTGGGAGAGAGACGGGATATCAAACGGACATCCAACGCTCGTCGTCCTTTCGTTCGTGACCGTTGACGTCGGCCAAGTGTGGTGGTGATCAACACATGCCCCACTGTTTTTGCGCCCGTTGGCCCCAGCAGCGCCGGCGTCATTCCAGCCGCGGAAGCAAAGTGGATCCCGTCCTTGGCGAATTCCAGCCGCTCTTTCTTTTTCCTCCGACCATCAACCGTGTACGGGGTCTCTCTGATTCGTATACCTCCACCAGAAATCATCAGCACCGGCCATCACCCTCTTCTCAGACTCAACCGTAACCGCTGCACCACCCGCCATGTCTGCCATGGAACGCACAAAGTCCGAGTCAGAGGTCTCTATGAGGGACGCGGACGAAGTAGACACACATGAAGAGGTGAAATTAATCCAGTTGCGATAAAACAACGCGGCTGACCGCGCGTATTTCCGCCATAGGATGAAGAGGAGGAAGAGGAGGAAGCTGAACATACCGAAGATGAGATGGAAATCGACGACGAGGACGAGCTCGAAGAGGTCAGCTTGCACCTTGTCTACAACCACCCAGTCTAAACCGAACAAATGCGCACAGGAAGAGGATCTCACCCACAAACTTCTCGGGGACCCGGTAGGTGTCAACTCCGCCCAGTCCCACGCAATCGAGATCTAATCACCACCAATCAGAACGAAGAAGATGACGAAGATGACGAAGAATACAAGGGGTGAGTATGAAATACTGAACGACGCAATTTCTTGGTACGTTTCGGTGAGGTCTGCATCTTGACAGGTCTAATCACAGGTTCCAGGTTTATTCGACCGCGATAAATCGTTGCTTGTGTATCCTTCGTTCGCGCAGCGCGCGCGCACCTATACATATGTACAGTCTGCCAATATCTTCGCGACCGATGCAGAGAGCCACCTGCCTTCATGCTCAAGTCAACCTATCCAAAATAGACTGAACTCCACCTTCCACTCTCAATACATCTCAACCAACATCTGGTCATCATATGGGAGCTGGCTCCCCCGACTTTGGGGGCACGCCAGGGATCATTGGTGCTGACTGTACGGCACTGGGCTCTGAACTCCACGGCCAGCTTCCAAACGCTAACGCGCGGGCAGAAGCGGGATTCATTGTCTGTACAACCTCTGGCCGTGGAATGCGTGTCAGGGCTCCTGTTACAATCGTTACGCTTTCACTATCAGCCTACATATTCTATCTCTGTGAGCGACTGGGAGTCTACGGGAAAGGTACTCAGGTACACTGCCATTTCTCGACCCCGTTGACTTTACGTTATGTGGTGATACTTCCCCGCTCTGTCACCGGCACCCACGCAGCAGAATCCGCTTAAACGTCCAGTTATCGGATATAACCGTCTCGCTGCCCCCTGCCTCAGGCGTTGCATTCGTACGAAAATTACGGCAAGCGTCGGTCAGCAAGCGAGGCCATCCCCAGTGCCAGGCCATGGCGATTATTTAGGAACTTCCGCTGGCTATACTACAGCAGTGTCTTGGGATCCCAAAGCCGAACACCACA
>Ga0307513_10000612_pt1 | contig 51082 bp, 51 predicted proteins | sample 15_EM_MG_FD_202174 | JGI IMG/M metagenome (GOLD analysis project Ga0307513, IMG submission 202174) | Populus trichocarpa ectomycorrhiza microbial communities from riparian zone in the Pacific Northwest, United States - 15_EM | ecosystem: Host-associated > Plants > Roots > Unclassified | place... | reverse complement strand
GCACCGCGGCGACCGCGCTCGAGGCGCTGCCGGTGTTCGGCCTCGGTATGTTCCCGCACGTCGGGTTGCTGGTCGTCGCCGGTTTCGTGGCCGGCGTGGGGTTGGAGCAGTTCGGCGTCGCCTGGGAGACGACGATGCAGGAGCACATCCCCGCCGACAAGCTGGCGCGGGTCTACTCGTACGACATGGTCGGCTCTTTCATCGCGATCCCGGTCGGTCAGGTCATCGCCGGGCCGGTCGCCCAGTCCGTCGGCCTCGAGCCGGCCCTGATCGGCGCGGGCACGCTGATGCTGCTCGCGGTGCTCGGCATGCTGAGCAGCCGGGACGTCCGTCACCTGCGGCATCGGCTCCCGTCGGAAGGCAAGTCGCCCATGGAAGAATTGGCGGCGTGACCATCCCGAACGTGCTCGCCGCCCGGTACGCCTCCGCCGAACTCGTCGACCTCTGGTCGCCCGAGGAGAAGATCCGGATGGAGCGCCGGCTCTGGCTGGCCGTTCTGCGGGCGCAGCGAGACCTCGGCGTCGCGCTGCCCGACGGGGTCGTGGCGGCGTACGAAGCGGTGGTCGATGATGTTGATCTTGCCAGCATCGCGGCGCGCGAGCGGGTGACTCGGCACGATGTGAAGGCGCGGATCGAGGAGGTCAGTGCGCTGGCCGGGCACGAGCACATCCACAAGGGAATGACCTCGCGCGACCTGACCGAGAACGTCGAGCAGCTGCAGATCCGGGCGTCGCTCGTGCTGATCCGCGATCGGGTGGTCACCACGCTGGCCCGGCTCGCCACGCTGGCGACGGAGTATTCGGAGCTGGTGCTGACCGGGCGGTCACACAACGTCGCGGCGCAGGCCACCACGCTGGGCAAGCGGTTCGCCTCGGCGGCGGAGGAGCTGCTGATCGCGTACGAGCGACTGGACGACTTGATCGGACGCTACCCGTTGCGCGGGATCAAGGGCCCGGTCGGCACCTCCGCCGACCAGCTCGACCTGCTGGACGGGGACGCCGCCGCGCTGGCGTCGCTGGAGTCCCGGGTCGCCGCGCACCTCGGCTTCTCCCGCGTGCTGACCAGTGTCGGGCAGGTCTACCCGCGGTCGCTGGATTTCGACGTGGTGTCGGCGCTGGCCCAGGTGGTCGCGGGCCCGTCGTCGCTGGCCACCACGATCCGGCTGATGGTCGGCCAGGAGCTGGTCACCGAGGGCTTCAAGCCCGGCCAGGTGGGCTCGTCGGCGATGCCGCACAAGATGAACACCCGCTCGTCGGAGCGGGTCAACGGCCTCGCGGTGATCGTCCGGGGCTACCTGTCGATGATCGGCGAGCTGGCCGGCGACCAGTGGAACGAGGGCGACGTGTCCTGCTCGGTGGTCCGCCGGGTCGCGCTCCCCGACGCGTTCTTCGCCACCGACGGCCTGTTCCAGACCTTCCTGACAGTCCTCGACGAGTTCGGCGCCTACCCCGCGGTGATCGCCCGCGAGCTGGACCGCTTCCTGCCGTTCCTGACCACGACAAAGCTGCTGGTCGCGGCGGTACGCAAGGGCGTGGGCCGGGAGGCGGCGCACGAGGTGATCAAGGAACACGCGGTGGCGGTGGCGCTGGCGATGCGCGAAAAGGGCATTGCCGACAACGACCTCTTCGACCGTCTGGTCGCGGACGGTCGCCTGGGCCTGTCCCGAGCCGAGATCGACGCCCTGGTGGCGGACCGGGCGGCCTTCGTGGGCGCGGCCCCGTCCCAGGTCCAGGCGATTGCCGACCGGGTGGCAGAGATCGTGGCAGCCCACCCCGAAGCGGCCAAATACGCCCCGGCCCCCATCCTCTAGGTTTTGCCGTCAGGGCGCGGCGGAGCTCTACCCTCGCGCCGCGCCCTAACGGAGCCTTCCGAGCGCCTAGACGCCGGCGGTGCTGGTGATCCAGCTGCGGTTGTAGGCGATGCTCGAGTAGATCTGCTGGCTTACGCCGTCGGCCAGGGACGCGACGCCGACCTGGACGCCGTTGTAGATCTCGGGGCCGCCGGAGTCGCCCCGCCAGGCCGCGCCGGTGATCATCGAGCTCAGGATGCCCCGGCCGCCCGCGTTGTCGGTCTGGGTGGTCGAGGTCACGCGGACCGTGGCGGTCTTGAGCACCGTCGCGGCGCTGCAGCCGCTGGAGCAGGTGCTGCCCCAGCCGTAGATCGAGTTCGTCGAGCCGATCGGGGGGTAGGCGCTCGACAAGCCCATGTACGTCGTGGTGATCGGGGTGGCCAGCTTCATCAGGGCCAGGTCGTAGCGCGTCGAGGTCGAGGTCACCGAGCTGGTGACGCCGCCCGTGGTGCGGCTGACGCTGCCCACCCGCACCGACATCGTCCCGGCGATGCAGTGGGTGGCGGTCAGCACGTAACTGGCCGAGATGATCGTGCCGGAACACTGGAAGGTGCCGTTGCTGAAGACCGCGGCGGCCCAGGGTGCGGAGGAGACCGCGCTGCCGCCGATGATGCTCGGGCCGACCGGCGCGACCGCGGCCTGCGCTGCGGCGGGAGCAGCGAGAACGGCGGTGAACGCGGTGGCCAGCGAGGCGACGACGAGGCGGCTGTTGCGCACGCCGGGCTCCTTCCGGTCATGTCGACGCACGTCGGGGACGGCATCGACCTTGATCGAATGACCGTAGTGCCAGCCGCCGGTGGTCAACAAGACTCCAATTCACACCTACTACGGTGTGATGACCCATCGAGGCGCGCGGCCGTGAGTGGCTGAGATCACCGCCGAAGTTGCCTGCTCAGCGGCGTGAACGTCAGCCTGCCGACACCGGCCGATAAGCCGATTGTCGGAGTCACAGGGTAGGCTTCGCCTGCTCGCCCCTTTTCTGGGGCACCCAGCTGCGCACCTACAGTCAGGAGTGCCCGTGTCCCGCGTCGTCGTCGACGTCATGCTCAAGCCCGAGATCCTCGATCCCCAGGGCCAGGCGGTCGCCAACGCGCTGCCGAGGCTCGGCGTGTCCGACATCGCATCGGTCCGGATCGGCCGGCGCATCGAGATCGAGTTCACCGGTGAGCCCGACCTCGAGACCGCCCACGAGATCGCCGACAAACTGCTGGCCAACCCCGTGATCGAGGACTTCACGATCCGCGTGGACGAGCCCGTCGCCGAGGACGCGTGACCATGCGGATCGGTGTCGTCACCTTCCCCGGTTCACTCGACGACGGCGACGCCGCGCGCGCCGCCCGGCTCGCGGGCGCCGAGTCCGTCCGCCTCTGGCACGGCGACCCGCAGCTGCACGGCGTCGACGCCGTGGTCCTGCCCGGCGGCTTCTCCTACGGCGACGCCCTGCGCTGCGGCGCCATCGCCCGGTTTGCCCCGGTGATGGAGTCCGTGGCCGATGCGGCCCGCGGCGGCATGCCCGTGCTCGGCATCTGCAACGGCTTCCAGATCCTCTGCGAGGCCCACCTGCTGCCTGGCGCGCTCACCCGCAACCAGCACCTGCACTTTCGCAACCGCGACCAGTTCCTGCGCGTCGAGTCGTCGGCCACGGCCTGGACGAACGGCTTCGCCGCGGATCAGGAGCTGCTGATCCCGGTCAAGAACGGCGAGGGCTGCTTCGTGGCCGACCCGCGCACCCTCGACGAGCTCGAGGCCGAGGGCCGGATCGTCGCCCGCTACATCCGCGGCAACCCGAACGGCTCGCAGCGCGACATCGCGGCGATCAGCAACGCGACCGGCAACGTGGTCGGCATCATGCCGCACCCGGAACACGCGGTGGAAGAGCTGACCGGCCCGTCGCTCGACGGCCTCGGTTTCTTCATCTCCGTCCTGCGGCACCTGGCCGGGACCGCGGGCGGACAGCTCACCGGGCAGCTGGCGGGCGCGCAGCCCGCAGGGGGACAGGGAGCACACCGATGACCACGCAGCCCGACACTGCGACCAGTGGCGCCACGGCGCCACGCGCGGTGCCGAACCAGGCTCCGACGGCGTCTTCTTTTCCGAAGGCGAGCGGCTTCGCCGCCACGGACGTCCTAGTAAATGAGTACGACGGCGGCCCCGACACGGTGCAGCGCGCGCTGAACACGCCGGAGGAGCTGCAACCGCACACGGATCTGGGCCTCAAGGACGACGAGTACGACCGGATCCGGCAGATCCTCGGCCGCCGCCCGACGGCGTCCGAGCTGGCGATGTATTCGATCATGTGGAGCGAGCACTGCTCCTACAAGTCGAGCAAGGTGCACCTGCGCCAGTTCGGCGAAAAGGCGCCCAAGAACACCCGGATGCTGGCGGGCATCGGTGAGAACGCGGGCGTCGTGCAGATCTCCGACGACCTGGCGGTCACGTTCAAGGTCGAGTCGCACAACCACCCCAGCTTCGTCGAGCCCTACCAGGGCGCGGCCACCGGCGTCGGCGGGATCGTGCGCGACATCCTCGCCATGGGCGCCCGGCCGATCGCGGTGATGGATCCGCTGCGGTTCGGCGCGGCCGACCACCCCGACACGGCCCGCGTGTTGCCCGGCGTGGTCGCCGGCATCGGCGGCTACGGCAACTGCCTGGGCCTGCCCAACATCGGCGGCGAGATCGTCTTCGACCCGTGCTACCAGGGCAACCCGCTGATCAACGCGCTGAGCATCGGCGTGCTCCCGGTCGAGCGGCTGCAAAAGAAGGAAGCCGCCGGCGTCGGCAACATCGTCGTGCTGCTGGGCGCGCGCACCGGCCGGGACGGCATCGGCGGTGTCTCCGTGCTGGCGTCGGCGACCTTCGACGAGGGCGCCGAGCAGCGCCGCCCGTCGGTGCAGGTCGGCGACCCGTTCATGGAGAAGCTGCTGATCGAGAGCTGCCTGGAGCTGTACGACGCCGGCCTGGTGGCGGGCATCCAGGACCTCGGCGGCGCGGGCCTGACCTGCGCGCTCACCGAGACCGCCGCGGCGGCCGGCACCGGCATGCGGGTCTGGCTGGAGCGGGTGCCGCTGCGCGAGCCGTCGATGTCGCCGACCGAGATCCTGGCCAGCGAGTCCCAGGAGCGGATGCTCCTGATCGTCCGGCCGGAAAACCTCGACGCGGTGCTGCGTACGGCCGACAAATGGGGCGTCTGGGCCACCGCGATCGGTGAGGTCACCGCCAGCGAGACCCCTGGCCTGCCCGGCCGGCTAGTGATCACCTGGAACGACTACACGGTCGTGGACGTGCCGCCCGGCTCGCTCGCCGACGACGGCCCGGTCTATGCCCGCCCGATCCGCGAGCCCGCCGACCTGATCCTGTTGCAGGCCGACCGCGCCGAGACGCTGGCGCGGCCGTCCACCCCGGACGAGCTGCGCGCCACCGTGCTGCGGATGATCGCCTCGCCGAACCTGTGCGACAAGACCTGGGTCACCGAGCAATACGACCGGTACGTGCTCGGCAACACGGTGCTGGCCCAGCCGGAGGACGCCGGCGTGCTGCGGATCGACGAGCGGACCGGCCTCGGCGTCGCCCTCTCCGTCGACGGCAACGGCCGATACGCGCGCCTGGATCCGTACGAGGGGGCCAAGCTCGCGCTGGCGGAGGCATATCGCAACGTCGCCGTGACGGGCGCGACGCCGGTAGCGGTCACCGACTGCCTGAACTTCGGCTCGCCCGAGGACCCGGCCGTGATGTGGCAGTTCGCCGAGGCGGTGCGCGGCCTGGCCGACGGCTGCCAGCAGCTGGGCATCCCGGTCACCGGCGGCAACGTCAGCTTCTACAACCAGACCGGCGCCGCCGCGATCCACCCGACACCGGTGGTCGGCGTGCTCGGCGTGTTCGAGGACGTGGCCCGCCGGGTGCCGATGGGCTTCCCGGTGCCGGCCGCGGCCGACGGCCAGCAGCTGTTCCTGCTCGGCGACACCCGCTGCGAGCTGAGCGGCTCCGAGTGGGCCTGGGTCACCCACGGCCACCTGGGCGGCCGCCCGCCAAAGGTCGACCTGGCCCAGGAGCAGGCGCTGGGCACCCTGATGGCCCAGGCCGCCGAGCGTGGCCACGTCAGCGCGGCGCACGACCTCTCCGACGGCGGCCTCGCCCAGGTGCTGGTCGAGGCGTGCCTGCGGCACAACGTCGGCGCCCAGATCACGCTGCCGGAGCACGAGGACGCGCGCACCCCGTTCGTCTACCTGTTCAGCGAGTCGGCGGGCCGGGCGCTGGTGGCGATCCCGCGCGGCCACGACAAGGCGTTCGTGGCGCTGGCGGCAGAGCACAACATTTCGTGTACGCCGATCGGCACTACCCAGCAGGAGCCGGTCCTCGACCTGCACAAGCAGTTCAAAATCGGCCTGGACGAGCTGCGGTCGGCCTTCGAGTCAACGATGCGCGACCTGTTCGGCGGCCCGGGCGAGCTGGCGGCCCGGCACGGAGCCCCCGACGCTGCCGCGCACGCCGACCTGGAGCCCGAGGCGGCGTTGCTCGTCGACCCGTCGCCGCTGGACCTGCCGGCCGTCGAGCCTCCCGCCCCGACTCCGGACGCCGAGGCCGCCTTGGCCGCAACGACGATCCCGGTCCCGGAGGCCGAGGCCGCCCCGGCCGCGACGCCGGTTCTGGACGTCGAGGCTGCCCTGGCTGCGACACCGATTCCGGTTCCGGACGCCCCGGAGTCGACCGCCGCGTCGGTGGAGACTCTCGGGGACGTCCCGTTGGCCGAGGTCGACCACGCCGAGATCCGTTCCGTGACGTTGGAGCTGACCGAGCCGCTGAGGCCGACCGCGCCGCAGCAGCAGAACGGCGCCACGCCGGAGGTCGACGCACAGCCGACAGAGGGCGACACGACCGAGCGAGTCGCGTCCGGGTCCACGCCGGCCGAGTCCACCACGGCCCAGCCGGCTCCGACGGAGACGACAGCGACATCGTCGACGCCGGTTTCGGGCGCGCCAGTTTCAAGCGTGCCAGTTTCAAGGGTGACCGTTTCAGAAGAGCCGGTTTCGAGCGCGCCGGTTTCGGGTGCGCCAGCTTTTGGCCTGCCGGTTTTGGGTGCACCGGTTTCGGGTGCGCCTGCTTCGGGGGCCACGGACTTGGGTGCGCCGGTTTCGAGCGTGCCGGTTTCGGGAGCGCCTTCCTCGGGGGCCGCGGATTTGGGCGCGCCAACTTCCGGCGTGCCGGTTTCGGGTGCGCCAGCTTCGGACCTGCCGGCTTCGGACCTGCCGGCTTCGGACCTGCCGGCTTCGGACCTGCCGGCTTCGGACCTGCCGGCTTCGGACCTGCCAGATTCGGGTGCGCCCGTTTCAGGGGCGCCGGTTTCGGGCGGGTCAACCCTGGCTGCACCGGTTTCGGATGGGCCGGTTCCAGGTGGGCCGATCGACCCCGCGCCCGCAAGTGCGGAGGCCGCCGACGTCTCACGGTCCGACACGGTCGACGACGATCCGGAATCGGACCCCGCCACCAAGGCCTGACCTGCACAAACCAGAAACGCGCCACGACGAGCCCGCCGTGGCGCGTTTTTCGTCGCCCGGCTTGGCCAGATCGCTGCGACCCCGCATGCCGAACAGGAGTTCCCATTCGGCCGCACGACCACCCAGCTCCGGATAAATACGACTTACCTGAATTGGACGCGCTCCTCTTGCATCCCGGCAGGTGTGCGGCAAGAACGCGGGTGTCATCGCTCTGCCACCGATGAGTGGGTCGGCTGGCCAGGGGTCCAGCAAAAGACTGAGCGCCGGACAATCGCCCGGCGCTCAGTCTTTGTCAGTTGCTCTGGTCAGTCGTCCAGCCAGTCCAGCGGGCGGCGCTGCCCCGGGTGGGTGGACTCCTGCGGAGGCTGCGGCCGCGACTGTCCACCGTGGCGTCCACCGCCCTCCGGCTCGCCGCCGTAGTGGCCGCCCTGGCTCGGGCCGGCGCCATAACCGCCGCCGCCCTGCTGCTGGCGTCCGGCATCCTGGTCGTAGCCTTCCGGCCGCCCGTAGCCGCCGCCCTGGTCATAGCCGCCCTGGGCGTATCCACCCTGGTCGCCGTAGCCAGCCGGCGGGCCGCCGTAGCCGCCGCCCGGAGCGTAGCCACCGCCACCGCCGGCGGGCGGCCCGTAGGCGTTCCCGCTGTCGATGCCGCCGCCCGGAGCGTTCCACGACCCATCGCCGTAGCCGCCGCCGGCGGGCGCCGGAGCACCGCCGTAGCCCGGAGCCGGGGCGCCGTAGCCGCCGCCGCCCTGCGCGGGCGCCGGGGCACCGTTATAACCGCCGCCCTGCGCGGGCGCCGGGGCACCGTTATAACCGCCGCCTTGGGCCGGTGCCGGGGCACCGTTGTAGCCGCCGCCTTGGGCCGGTGCAGGCGCACCGTTGTAGCCGCCGCCCTGATATCCGCCGGCCGGATATCCGCCACCCTGCCCCGCAGGCGGGTACTCGGGCTCCGGGCGATACTCGCCGCCGGCACCATACGGGCCCGACTCCGGCGCGGCACGATATCCGCCCTGGTCATACCCCTGCGGCCCGTAACCCTGCTGCTGCTGCGGGTAGCCGGCCTGGCCACCCTGGTCGTAGCCGCCCTGCTCGTACCCGCTCGGCTGCTCGTATCCGCCCTGGTCCTGGCGGTAGCCGCCCTGCGGGTCCGGCCGGTACATGCCCGTCGGCTCGTCGAAGCGCTGCTCGGCCGGGGCTCCGCCGTACTGCGGGGCACCGTATTGACCGGCACCGTACCCGTCGCCGGCCGACGGTTGACCGTACTGGTTCGCGCCGTAGCCGCCGTCGTCATAACCGCCGGCCTGGGCGGGCGCCGCGCCGTACTGGCCGCCGGCGCCGTAGGTGCCGCCCGGCTGGGCAGCGCCGTAGGTGCCCGCACCCGCCGGCGCGGCACTGGCCGCGCCCCAGCCGCCGGCCCCGGCGTAGTTGCCCGGCGTCACCGCGGGCGCGCCGTACGGGTCGGGGAACTCGTCCTCGACCGGCACCGCCTGCTGGAGCATCGTCGGCGCGTCGGCCATCGGCGACTGTGGGGCGAGATTCGTGACCATCGTGGCCTCGCTGGCCCGGACCCCGACCGGTGCGCCGATCCGGGTCGCGTCGGGGTTGTTGAAGCGTCCCTGGCTCGCCGGCACCACCACCTTCGGCGCGTTGGGGCCGTCCGGACCGTCCGGGTCGTCGGAGTCGTCCGCGCCGTCGGCTCCGCCGGCGTCCTTGCGGCGCATCAGCACCAGCACGATCGCGCCGATGCCGGCCGCGACCAGCAGCACGCCGAGGACGATGTAGAGCGTCGAACCGCTGCCCTTGTCGTCGCCGGCGGTGTTGTTCAAGGCCGGCGGTGCGCTCGTCGCGTCGTCCGTCGCGCCGTCGGTGGCCTCCTCGGTCGGCTCGGCGCTGACCGAGGCGGACGCCGACGGGGTAACCGAGGGCGACGCCGCGATTGCCGTCAGGGTCAGCAGCACGTTGATCGACTTGTCGGCCCCGCCCTGGCGGGTCACCGTCACCTGGTTGTAGCCGTCCTTCGCCGCGCCGATGATGATGCTGCCGACGGCGATTGGCTTGGCGTCGCTCGACGTGATCGCATAACCACCATCGGCGTTGCTCTGCGTCTCGAACAGCGTTCCGTTGCTGTCCTTGGCGCCGACGCTGGCTCCGGCGATCGCCTTGCCTTTGCTGTCCTTGACCTTGCCGGAGATCTGCCGGACGGACTGCGGCTTGTCGGCGCCGTGCACGTCGATCTTCTGGGTTGCCGTGACCGTGTCGCTACCGGCCGTCGCCGTGATCGTCAGGGTGACGGACTTGGTCTGGCCGGCCGCCACCTGTGGCGCGGTCAGCTGTGCGTTGCGAGTCGCGTTGCCCTGCGGGTCGATCTGCACGACGGCACCGCATTCGCCCGAGCAGCTCAGCCCGGAGACCGTCACCCGCACGGAGGTATCGCCGCCGGGTAGGTTCTGGTTTGAGACGGTGTACTGCAGGTTGGTGGTGCCGCCCGACGCGAGGTCGGTCGACACGTTGTCTATCGTCACAGTGGGCTGGACCGCCATCGCCGCAGCGGGCGCGACGGCGAGGATGCCGCCAACCAGCGCCAGTAACGCACCGGCCTGAACCACCCTGGCTCGTAGGTGCGTTGTCAACGTCCACCACCTTCCGGTCGCGCGGTCACCGAACCGCTTAAGGTTGGCCGGTAGATCCCGCGACGAGTACACACCGTCGGCCACTATGCCTTGTCGAACGTCCTCTGCGCGACCCAGGGCCGCTGGGCAATCTCTCCGGACCGGGTCGTATCGTCCCGGCGTGTCCCCTGCGCACAATAAATCCGAGTCCGTGAACGACGCGTTGGACGCGCTGGATCGCGGCGCCGAACCCGATCGCGCAACGCTGCGTGACGCGGTAAGAGTGCTGCTGGCCGCGCTTGCCCAGGCCGCGCCCGGCCGTTCGGTGGAGGTTCGGATTCCGCCTTTCGGCGCGATTCAGTGTGTCCCTGGTCCCAGGCACACCAGAGGCACACCGCCCAATGTAGTCGAAACGGATCCGATGACCTGGCTGCTGGTTGCGACGGGCCGGTTGGCCTGGTCCGATGCGCTGCGTAGTGGCAAGGTGCACGCAAGTGGCATCCGCACCGACATCTCCGAATACCTACCCCTGCACCCGTCCGGCGGCGCCGCCGGATGACCCCCGAATGCGGGGGCGGCGCAGGTAGCTGAGCCGAGCCCTGCCCGCCCGTCTCGCGTACACTGGGCGATCGGAGCAGACCCGCAAGTCCGAGCAGATCAGCATAAGGGAGCAAGCAGGTGCCCCGAGGCGACGGCCGGTTGACCGACGATCTCGACCCCCAGGAGCGCGGCCCCCAGGATGCCTGTGGTGTCTTCGGTGTCTGGGCCCCCGAGGAAGAGGTCGCAAAACTCACCTATTTCGGGCTTTTCGCCCTGCAGCACCGCGGCCAGGAGGCGGCGGGGATCGCAGTGAGCGACGGCTCGGGAGTGGTGGTCTACAAGGACCTGGGCCTCGTTTCACAGGTTTTCGACGAGCCGACGCTCGCCAGCCTCCGCGGCCATCTCGCCATCGGGCACACGCGCTACTCCACCACCGGCGGTTCGAACTGGGAGAATGCCCAGCCGACGATCCGCGCCACCACAGCCGGCACGACCATCGCACTGGCGCACAACGGCAACCTGGTCAACACCGCCGCGTTGGCCCGTGAGGTGGCCGAGCGCGGTCTCGAGCCGGACAGCGCCACCTCCGACACCGCGCTGGTGACGGCGCTGCTGGCGAGCCGCCCCGATCTGTCGATCGAGGCCGCGGCCCTCGAGGTGCTGCCGACTCTGCGCGGCGCCTTCAGCTTCGTTTTCATGGACGAGCACACGCTGTACGCGGCTCGCGACGCTCAAGGCGTCCGGCCGCTGGTCCTGGGCCGGATGGAGCGCGGCTGGGTGGTCGCCAGCGAGACCGCCGCCCTCGACATCGTCGGCGCGAGCTTCGTGCGCGAGGTCGAGCCGGGCGAGTTCATCGCCGTCGACGAGCACGGCCTGCGCTCGTCGCGGTGGGCGCCGCCGGAGCCCAAGGGCTGTCTCTTCGAGTACGTATATCTGGCCCGCCCGGACACCACGATCTCCGGCCGCAACATCTACGCGGCCCGGGTCGAGATCGGCCGCAAGCTGGCCAAGGAGCACCCGGTCGAGGCCGACCTGGTCATCCCGGTGCCGGAGTCGGGCACCCCGGCCGCGATCGGCTACGCGGAGGCGTCCGGAATTCCGTACAGCGCGGGCCTGATGAAGAACGCGTACGTGGGCCGCACCTTCATCCAGCCGTCGCAGACGATCCGCCAGCTTGGCATCCGGCTGAAGCTGAATCCGCTGCGCGAGGTGGTCCGGGGCAAGCGGCTGGTCGTGGTCGACGACTCGATCGTCCGCGGCAACACCCAGCGCGCCCTGGTCCGGATGCTGCGCGAGGCCGGCGCGCTCGAGGTGCACGTACGCATCTCCTCGCCGCCGGTGAAGTGGCCCTGTTTCTACGGCATCGACTTCGCCACCCGGGCCGAGCTGGTGGCCAACGGCCTGGAAATCGACGGCATCCGGCGCTCGATTGGCGCGGACAGCCTCGGCTATGTTTCGCTGGACGGGCTCGTCTCGGCGACCGAGCAGCCGAAGACGCGGCTCTGCATGGCCTGCTTCGACGGTCAGTATCCGATCGAGCTGCCGGCCGGCAACCTGATCGGCAAGCACGTGCTCGAGGGCGTCGGCAAGCGCGCGACAATGCCCGCCGCGACGCCGGAGGTGGCCGAGGCCGCGGTGGCTGAGTTCGAGCGGGAGTACGAAGAAGCCGAATACTCAACTGACGATCGGGAAGCCGGTAAGCCGCTTGTCGGCAGTCCCGGCGGCGGCGACGCGCTGTATCGCCCGTAACACCAGCGCCAACCCGCATCCACCAGCTCGGCCCAAGATTTAAGAGCACCGCACTAAGGGGAGAATCGTGACGCACGTGTCCGAGCGCAGCAGTGCCGGATCCAGCGGCGCCGAGGGTGCCGACCGCCAGCCGTGGACGGCCGGGGCCGGTCGCACCGGCCGCAAGCGCACGGTCACTTATGCGGATGCCGGCGTCTCGATCCAGGCCGGCGACAAGGCCGTCGAGATGCTCCGGTCCAAGGTCAAGAAGACGACCCGGCCCGAGGTCATGGGCGACCTGGGCGGCTTCGCCGGCCTGTTCAAGCTCAACACGGCCAAGTACAAGAGCCCGATCCTGGCGTCGTCGACCGACGGCGTCGGCACCAAGCTCGTGATCGCCCAGCAGCTCGACATCCACGACACGATCGGCATCGACCTGGTCGCGATGGTCGTCGACGACCTGGTGGCCTGCGGCGCCGAGCCGCTCTTCCTGCTCGACTACATCGCCTGCGGCGAGGTCGTTCCCGACAAGGTGGCCGAGATCGGCGCCGGCATCGCGGACGGCTGCCGGTACGCGGGCTGTGCGCTGCTCGGCGGCGAGACGGCCGAGCACCCCGGCGTGCTGCGCCCGGACGAGTACGACGTCTCGGCGACCGGCGTCGGCGTGGTCGAGGAGAGCGAGATCCTCGGCGCCAACCGGGTCGAGATCGGCGACGCGGTGATCGCGATGCGCTCCTCGGGCCTGCACTCGAACGGCTATTCGCTGGTCCGGCACGTGCTGCTCGGCGCGGGCCGGATGCGGCTCGACACGGTGGTGGACGACTTCGGCCGGCAGCGCACCCTCGGCGAGGAGCTGCTCACCCCGACCAAGATCTATGCCAAGGACTGCCTCGGCCTGATCGAGGAGACCGACGTGCGCGCGTTCTCGCACGTCACGGGCGGCGGCATCCCGGGCAACCTGGTCCGCATCCTGCCGGAGCACGTCGACGCCGTGGTCGACCGGTCCACCTGGCGGCCGCAGGCGATCTTCGACCTGATCCAGGCCAAGGGCCGGATCGAGGACGTCGAGATGGAGGCCACGTTCAACATGGGCGTGGGTATGTTCACGATCGTCTCGTCCGACGACGCCGACCGGGCGATGGCCTATCTGACCGGCCGCGGCGTCGAGGCCTGGCAGGTCGGCGAGGTCATCGACGGCACCGGTCAGGTGCAGATGGTCGGCCAGCACACCCGCGGTTGAGGACCCGGTCCGCACCGAGACAGCAGCGTCACGCTTGATATGAAATGATCCGCGTGTGTCGATGTGTCGGCATGCGCGGATCTTGTGTTCGAGTAGCGGAAGGGTGGGGTACGGACTCGGTGGACGGCGGGACTTAGCCTGACCTGAGTCGACGAGATGCAGACGGAGGTGGGAAGTGGCCGGACCGCGCCCGGGGGGCGGCGGCACTTTCAGCGGGATGCGGGGCATCTCGACCCTCCCGACGTACGTCGTCATGCAACCCACGACGCTTTGCAACCTTGACTGCGCCTACTGCTATCTGCCGTTCCGTTCCGCGGACAATCGGATGCCCGTGGCGGTGGCCGAGGCCGTCGCTGCGTCGGTGAACCCCTGGTCGCGTACGAAAAGATTCTCGGTCGTGTGGCACGGCGGCGAGCCTCTCGCCGCGGGCCGCGACCACTTCGCCAGCCTGTTGTCGCCCTTCGACCCGGCGGTCGAGCATCATGTGCAGACCAACGCCACGCTGATCGACGACGCCTGGTGCGAGTTCTTCGTCGAGCGCGAGATCCGGGTCAGCGTCAGCGTCGACGGGCCCGAGGCGCGCAACGGCGAACGGATCAACCGCGGCGGCAAGCCGGCCTACGCCAAGATCATGCGGGGGATCGAGGCGCTGCGCCGGCACGACATCCCGTTCTCGGCGCTCTGCGTTGTCGGCCGCCCGGAGCCGGGCCTGGCCACGGAGCTGTACGAATACTTCCTCGAGCTGGGCTGCGAGGTGCTCGGCATCAACGTCGAGGAGACGGAGGGGGTCAACAAGCGGGACAACCGGCACCCCGCTGACGTGGTGACGGCGTTCTGGGCCGAGTTGGTCGGCGCCTGGCGCCGAGACCCGCGGATCCACCTGCGTGAGGTCGAGTGGTCGCTGCGCTACGTGGCCGCGGTGCTGGACGGCACGGCTGACGAGGTGCTGCCGCGCCGGCTCGACCCGATCCCGACCGTCGCGCAGGACGGCTCGGTGGTGCTGCTCTCGCCGGAGCTCGCCGGTTTCACCGACCCGCAATACGGCGACTTCACCAGCGGTAACGTGCTCGAGACACCGTTGGGCGAGATCCTTTCCGGCGCGCTCGGCACGCCGTGGATCCGCGAGTTTCTGGACGGCGTGGAAGCCTGCCGGGCGACCTGCCCCTATTTCGGCTTCTGTGGCGGAGCCCACGCGGCAAACCGCTACTTCGAGCACGGCCGGTTCGACGGCACCGCGACGGACCACTGCCGCAACAGCAAGATTCGCCTACTGGAGGGAGTGCTGGACCATGCCCGAGATCACGAGCCCACGGCTGTCTGACGACGTGGAGACGGATCCGGTGACGGCGCGGGTGCACGACTCTCGAGCCGGTCTCGCGGCGCTGCTCCGAGAGGCGTCAGACGCACGGAGGCAGCGCGAAGAGAGCACGGCACAGGACGGCTCGGCGGTTTGCGCCTGGAACCACTTCGAGAACATTCCGACGTTCTACAACTGGAACAACCGCCCCCGCTGAGACTGCCGGCTTGCCCACGCGGGAGTTACCCCGCGTGGGCTTGTCGTTCCCCTACCGATTCCGTCGGATCCGCCTTGGCCCGCGACACACAGGAGCACGCGGGAAGCCGCGTGCTCTGTGTAATACGAAGGTCAGCGTCGCGATGGCGACCAGGTGTCCTGGTCGTCGTCCGCATCGTCCTCGTCATCATCGTCGACGAACTCATCCGGGTCGTCGTCGAAGTGATGGTCGGACTTACCCCCGGCACCCGCCAGTTCGCGCTGCAAGGCGGTGAGGTCGGTGTTCGGGGAGTGGTACTTCAACTCCCGGGCCACCTTTGTCTGCTTGGCCTTAGCACGGCCGCGCCCCATGGCTCGACCCCCTCGCACAGAATTCGGGGCAGCCCGAAGGCGGGCCCCGATGACGTCAGGCATCTCTCGTGGCTCTTACGGTACATGGATGATGCCGCCTTCGGCACCTCGGGTTACGTGTACCACTGCCGCGCGTCGCGACCCTTACCCGAGGTAGACGCTCCGCAGCCGTCCGACCTCCGCCATCCGGCGCTCGGCGAGCCGGTCGGCGGCCACTGCAGGCGGCACTCCCTCGTCATCGGCCACGCGCAGAATCGACCGAGTCGTCTCGAAGATCCCGGTCGCGCGCAGCTTGGCGCGCTCGAAGTTGAAGCCCTCGATTTCGTCTGCGACCTGTATCACACCGCCAGCGTTCACGACGTAGTCCGGCGTGTAGAGGATGCCGCGCTCCTCGAGCAACTTCTCGACGCCGGGATGGGCGAGCTGGTTGTTGGCCCCGCCGGTGACGACCTTGGCCCGCAGCGCGCGCACCACGTCGTCGTCGAGCGCGCCGCCGAGCGCGCAGGGCGCGTACACATCGAGGTCGGAAGTGATCAGGGCCTGGGTGTCCGCGACGAGGTCGATCTGCGGATACGTCGTGCGGGCCCAGGCCAGCGCCGCCTCGTTCACGTCGGTCGCGGCCACCGAGGCGCCGTCCTCGACCAGGTGACCGGCCAGATATTTGCCGACCTTGCCCAGCCCGGCGATGCCCACCCGGCGCCCGGCCAGCGTCGGGCTGCCCCAGACGTGCTCGGCCGCGGCCCGCATGCCCTGGAAGACACCCCACGCGGTCAGGATGGAGGAGTCGCCGGCGCCGCCGTGCTGGACGCTGCGGCCGGTCACGAAGCGGGTCTCCCGGGCAATGACGTCCATGTCGGCGACGTAGGTGCCGACGTCGCAGGCGGTGTAGTAGCGGCCGTTCAGCGACTGCACGAAGCGGCCGTAGGCCCGCAGCAGCGCCTCGCTCTTCAGCCGGGCCGGGTCGCCCCAGATGACGGCCTTGCCGCCACCAAGATCAAGACCGGCAAGCGCATTCTTGTACGCCATCGCGCGCGAAAGATGCAGCGCGTCGGTGAGCGCGGCCTCCTCGCTTTCGTACGGGTAGAACCGGGTGCCGCCGAGCGCGGGCCCGAGCGCCGTCGAGTAGATGCTGATGATCGCCCGCAGGCCGGTGTGCCGGTCCTGGCAGAACACGACCTGTTCGTGCCCGTCGGCCTCGTTGCCGTCGTTGAGGAACACGCCCATCGCTTGCTCTCCTGATCTCCTGGTCTTGGCCTTCGTGGGGCCGGGATTCGGCTGGGTATGCCGATATGTCGAGCCTAGTCGCGCCTCCCCGGCGCTGATCCACCTCGAGCGCCAAGTACCGGCGAATCCCGGGCGGAGCGTCTCAGCGCTGAAAGCGGCGGCCGGGACAAGCGCCGGGATTCGCCCTGCGTGGGAAGTCAGGCGCGGGACGAGGGTGGGATTCGCGCCGTGCGGGAAGTCCAGGGCGGCGGATTTCGTGAAAGGATCGCGCCGTGCCGTCACTGTTCGCGTCGTACCTGCGGGTTTACGAGCCACTGACCGCCTTCGACCGCGACCGGCAGGTTTTCTGGCGCCGGTACGCCCGCGAGGGTCGCGCGCTGGGCCCGGTCGAGGGCCCGGTCAAGCAGCGCACCGCCGTGCTCGAGGCGCTGGGCGCGGGCTGGACCCGGCTGCCCGACCTGCCCGACGAGGCCTACGTGCTGGAGTGGGGCGAATCCCTGCTGGTCTGCCCCTGGAACCTGCGGCTGCGGGTCGCCGAGGCGGCCCTGAACGCCCGGGACGGCGTTCCCACGGTGCTGGCCGATGCCTTCGTCCCGCCGGTGCTGGCGGGCCAGGCCAAGGCGATCGTGGAGGACTGGCGCAGCGGGGCGCGGGTGCTCGAGCGCGGCGTGCCCCGCGTACACGAACAGATCGCGACCTGGGGTGTGCCGTTGCGCTGGTTCGTCTTCGTCGATCTCGATGAGCGGGAGATCGCGTTGTCGCCCGGGCGGCGCACGCTGCGCTATCGCACCGAGATCTCCAAGGCCCGCCGGCGCGCGCACCGGGGCGTCTCGGTGCTGCGCAAGTCGCTGGGCGACGCCCCGATCACCGAGGCGGTCGAGGAGGGCACCCGGTGGCTGGAGGAGTTCCATCCCCGCTCGATCGTCGAGTTGGACTACGGCGGCCTGGTCAATCTGCTGCCCGACGACGATCTGGCCCAGGACGATTCACCGGGACTGGTCGCGGCCGGCCTGTCGGCGCTCTCCCGCGGCGACGCGGAGGCGGCCACGGAGGCGTACGAGAAGCTGGTCGCCCGTTGGCGGTCGGTGCAGCTCCTGGAACGCTGCAACTGATCGATCCCTGATCCGCGGAAAATGGGGATAAAGGGTACCGATTGCCCGCTCTGGGAGCGCTTTCAAGGCGAATACTCTTCGTAATCGCCAGCCCCCGAAGCGTGATTTTCGGTCCAAACGCGACACTTTCTGGCGTAGAAAACACGTAAAAATCGGGCATGCTTCAACCGTCTATCTAGGGACGTTCGGCCGTTCGGCCCATGTCGGACATCGGGGACTAGCCGGACCATGAGAGACGCACCGGCCGGCGGGACCCCGGCCGATGTCTTTAGGTACCTGTGGAGGAGTGACCGATGGCATCGCGTACGCATGATCCTGAGCCGCTACTAACGCCGGCCGAGGTGGCGTCGATGTTCCGCGTCGACCCGAAGACCGTGACCCGGTGGGCGAAGGCCGGCAAGCTCAGCGCAATTCGCACGCTGGGCGGCCACCGTCGCTACCGGGAGTCGGAGGTTCGAGCCCTGCTGCAGGGGCAAATTCCCGCGCAGCGTCAGGGCGACTGACGCGGACCGCAGTCGACCGAAAGATCGTTGCAAGGGGCGAACGCTGGGGAAGGCGATCGCCCCTTCTTCGTATCTATGACCGGGCGGCCCGGCCGTCCCGGCGGCAAGTAGTCAGCAGGACGTACTTCTCGGATCCGAGTTGCTCCAGCGACGCCTTGCGTCAATAGTAGTGACAATGGATCGACCGCATATCGGGGACGTCTTCGGTGAGATGATCCGCGACGCGTACGCGATGCGCACCGGCGTCGGGCCCCGCCCGCTGGCCGGCGGCCGGATAGCCCGCCCGGTCATCGAGGTCATCGAGCGCGACGACGGCTTGATCAACGGCGCCCCGGCCGACCAATATCTGGACGAGCCCGCCGAGTGGCCGGCACACGACCATCGCGCCCTGCGGCTCTGTCGCGGCGCCGTGCTGGACATCGGCTCGGGCGCCGGCCGCATCGCCGTCGAGCTGCAACGCCGCGGCATGGCCGTGACCGGCCTGGACACGTCGGCCGGGGCCATCCAGGTCGCGCGGCGACGCGGCCTGCGGGACACGGTTCTCAACACCGTCGACGCGTACGCCCGCGGCCCGGCCCGCTACGACACGTTCCTGATGCTCGGCAACAACCTCGGGCTGATCGAAGGCCGCGAACGCGCCCCGAAGTTCCTGGCGGCGCTCGCCACCCTGGCCCGGCCCGGCGCCCGGATCATCGCCCTCGGCACCGACCCGTACGGCACTAACGATCCCGTGCACGTGACCTACCACGAGCGCAACCGGGCCCACGGCCGGCTGGGTGGCCAGCTGCGGCTGCGGCTGCGCTATCGGATGCTGGCCACCGACTGGTTCGACTATCTGGTCTGCTCGCCGGACGAGCTGGAGTCGTTGCTGCTGGGGACGCCGTGGCGGCTGAAAACAATCGACGACGAGGACCAGCCGTACTACCTTGCCGTCATGGAGCTCGTCCGATGACCGTGTTGTCCCGCGACCAGGTGCGGCTCAGCCGGCACATCTCGATGGTGCTGCGGCACCGCCCGGAGAGCGCCGGCCTGACCCTGGATCCGAACGGCTGGGTGCCGGTCGCCGACCTGCTGGCGGCGTTGCGTATCGGCCGGGACGAGCTGGAAACGATCGTGACGGAGAACGACAAGCAGCGCTTCGCGATCGAACGCGGCCCCGACGGCGTCGAGCGGATCCGCGCCAACCAGGGCCACTCCCGCCGCGTCGCGGTCGATCTGGGCCTGCCGCCGGCCATGCCCCCGCCGATCCTGTTCCACGGCACCCCGGCCGGCAACCTCGAGTCGATCATGCGGGACGGGCTCCGGTCCCCGAGCCGGGAGCACGTGCACCTGTCCTTGGACGTCCCGACGGCGGTGCGGGTCGGCAAGCGCCGCTCGCAAGACGTCGTGGTGCTGCGGGTGGCGGCCGGGGAGATGGCCGAGGCCGGCCACACCTTCTATCGCAGCGACAACGGAGTCTGGCTCACCGCGACGGTCCCGCCGAATTATCTAAGCCCGGACAGCTGAGCGGCGGGGTTCCATTGTGGTCGGACCTCCGGTTGGGGCGGTTCGACCGCTAGCTTTGGGTGATGTGGTGGGCGACTCGGCGTCAGCTGATGAACCTTTTCGGCGCGCTCGCGCTCGCCGCCGCCGTGGCCGGACTGGCGTTCGGGCTGCCCGCGATCGATCGGGCGTTGCCCTCGCAACGACCGGTGCGCACCGACCAGCCGTACGCGGTCGGCGGCGGCGTGACCGTGCTGCCCCCGACCGGCGCCACGATCGACCTCACCGGGACCCGCCCCGGCGACGACCAGGGCACGGTCCTGTTCCGGCTCGGGCCGGTGAAGTACACGGTCGCCGTGCAGCCGTTCGACGGCACCCTGGCTGCCGCCGCCGACCGGTTGCGGCGGCGGATCACCGGCACGCCGGGCTATCAGGTCACCGGCAGCCAGCTCGCGGTCGAGACGGTGGGCGGGATCGCGGGCCTGCAGGGCGGCTACACCGCCCCGGGCCGGGGCGGCCGGTATTCGGTCTTCGTCGCCGGCGGCCGGGCGATCGAGGTCACTGTCAGCGGCGCGGAGCTCGACCTGGGCCGCTGGCTCCCGGCCATCGAGGCAAGCACCCGCACCCTGCGATATCCGGGAGAGCAGCCGTGACGATCGCGCCCGTTCGGCCCGGCGGGCACGAGGGCGAGCGGCTGGTGCGCACCCCCGCCTTCTGGGTGGTGCTCGTGCTGCTGATCGCCGGCGGGGTCCGGATCGCGGTCATCGGCTTCCGGTTCGGGTCGGCGTACCCGACGGCGACGCTCACCGCGACGGTGCTGTTCGCGCTGCTCGCCGTGCCGTTCTGGCTGTTTCTCGCGGATCTTGATTTCCTCGAGCCGGAGCCGGTAGCGATGCAGGCGATGGCGTTCGCGTGGGGTGGGCTGGTGGCGACGTCGGCGTCGATTCCGGCGAGCGCCGCGCTGGAGGACCTCGTCGCGAAGCTCGGCTCGCCCGGCCTGGCCGCCGACTGGGGTGCCGCGCTGGCCGGCCCGACGGTCGAGGAGATCGCGAAGACGCTGGGCATCGTGGCGATCGTGCTGATCGCCCGCGCGCAGATCAACAGCGTGCTGGACGGCGTCGTCTACGGCGCCGTGGTCGGGCTCGGCTTCCAGATCGTCGAGGACATCGTGTTCGCCCTGGGTGCGGTCGCGCTCGCCGGGCGCGGCGACAGCGTGCAGCCGGTGGTGGCGACGTTCCTGCTGCGTGGCTTCCTGTCCGGGGTCTGGAGCCACACACTGTTCGGGGCGCTGGCCGGAGCCGGCATCGGCTACCTGGTCGTGCGCAAGGACAAGACCAGGGCGGTCCGGGTCGGGGTCGCGCTGCTGGCGGTCGTCGGGTCCTGGTGCTCGCACGTGCTCTGGAACGCGCCGCTGTTCAGCGACGGCCTCGGCAACGGTGGCCTGGCCCTGCTCGCGGTGCTGGTGTTCAAGGGCCTGCCGCCGCTGCTGCTGATCCTGCTGCTGGTCCGCGCCGCGCACGACCGCGAGGCCGACTACTACACGGCGCAACTGGCCGCGTTGCGCGATCCCGAGCTGATCACCGACGCCGAGCTCGAGGTGCTGCGTTCCGGCCCGCGCCGGGCCGAGGCCCGCCGGCACGCCCGGCTCCGCGCGGGCTATCGAGCACATGCCGCCGTACGCCGGCTCCAGCGCGCTCAGGCCCGGCTGGCGGTCGAGTTGAGCCGCGCGGAATCGTCGGCGCCGGCCGCTCGACCGGAGGACGTCGGCACGCTCGAGGGCTCCGTGGCGCGCTGGTGCTCGGTGGTCCGCGAGCAACGTGCCGTCCTGGCCGATCTCGGCCTGCCCGAGGCGACGGTGCCCGTGGATGGCCAGAGCGCATGGCGACGTCGCGGCGAGAGCGTCCTAGCCGTCGTCGTCGCGATCGCAGTGCTCTGGGTGGCGCTTAGCGCGCTGGGCGGCGCTTGACCCGCGGCCCGGGCCGGCAAGTGAGCGCGGCCCGGGCCCTCAGTGGGCTCAGATCGTCGGCGGCAGGCCGCCGTCGCCGTTGACGACCGCGTCCGGGGTGCCGTCCTCGTTCAGGTCGGTCATCGTGATGTCGACCTTGCCGTCGCCGTCCGTATCGAACTGGAACAGGTCGGCCGTGCCGTCGCCGTCGGTGTCGGACACCCAGACGTCGGGCTTGCCGTCGCCGTTGGTGTCGGTGGCGAGCAGGTCGACGCGGTCGTCTCCACGCGTCTCGACGATCTCCTGCGGCTCGCTCATGGCTGTCTCCTCAATAAAAGCCGGCCGGACAAAGTCCCGCCGATGCGGTTGGCCGAACGGTTCCGTAACAACCTAGGGCCCGGGCCGCCCCCTCGCGACCCGAGCCCTGACCCCGTAGCTGCCCCCGCCCGATTCCCCAGCCCCTCCCCGGCGGGATGGCGAACCGATCGGCCTCGAACCTATGACGGATCTGCCCCGGCACAAATCCCGGAAACGTGCCACGCGGCGGCTGTGACCGAAGTCGCCGGGCGCTCCGGCCGTGCGCCGGTAACGTTGCCCGTCGTGAATGCAACGACGAACGGCATGGCCCGGCTCGACGGCGGCGGGTCCCTCGGGGCGCGGATGGGCGTCCAGGTCCTCGAGGCGTCCCCCGAGCGGGTGGTCGGCACGATGCCGGTCGACGGCAACACCCAGCCCTACGGTTTGCTGCACGGCGGCGCCTCCTGCGTGCTCGCCGAGACGCTCGGTTCGGTCGGCGCGGTGCTGCACGGTCAGACCGTGGATCGGCCGTTCGCGGTGGGTGTCGATATCAACGCGACTCATCACAAAGGGGTCCGCTCGGGGATCGTGACGGGCGTCGCCACCCCGGTGCATCGGGGCCGCACGGCGGTCACCTACGAGATCGTCATCACCGACGAGGCCGGCGATCGGGTCTGCACATCCCGTCTCACGTGCCTACTTCGGGGCGCGTGAGCGGCGTTTCTTGACGTATCCACGTACCTTTTCTCACGTGACGGACGTTCCCCAGCACGCCTTGGACGACGCGGCGCAGGTGTTACAAAGCGCGCTCAGCGGCGACTCCGACGCTGTGGTGGGCACGTTCGACGCCGTTGTCGACCGGTCGGGCGTGCTCGGGGCCTATGACGTGGCGTGGTGCCTGGCCGCCACGATGGTCGGCCGGAACGTGCCCCGGGGCGGCGCCTGGACGCTGGACTTCCCCGGAATCGACGACGCGCGCTACGACAAACGCTGGGTGGCCCGGTTCGTCAGCGCCTACGTCAACGGCGACATCCCGACCGGCGAGGCCCTGTTCAGCGCCGCGATCGCGGACGGCCAACTGCCGGACTGCCTGCTGGCCTTGGCCGGTTCCACGGTCGCCACGCTCAAACACCGCGCCGCATGACCGACTGCACCGCAGCGAAGCAAGGGCCAGAAGGGCATGCCAAGGGTGGCAGAGCATGACCGATCCGCTCCTGGCTCGGGTTCGCAAGCTGCTGGCGAAGGCCGAGGACCCGGCCTGCACGCCGGCCGAGGCGGAGGCGTTCACCGCCAAGGCCACCGAGCTGATCGCCAAGTACGGCGTCGACCGGGCCCTGCTGGCCGCCGGCGACCCGACCCTGGACCCGGTCGGCGACCGCGTGGTGCCGCTCGACCCGCCGTACGCGCTGGACAAGGCCGGCCTGCTCGCCTCGGTCGCCGTGCCGCTGCGCTGCCGGGTGGTCCGCAAGACCCGGGACGGCGTCCAGGTGCACCTCTTCGGCCACGCCACCGACCTGGAGCGGGTCGAGCTGCTCTTCACCTCGCTGCTGGTGCAGGCCGCGCACGGGCTGTCCGCGGTGCCCGTTCCCCGGCACGAGCACCCGGCCGCGTTCCGCCGTTCCTGGTTGGCGGGCTTCGCCCACGCGATCGGCGGCCGGCTGCGCGAGGCCGAGCAGGCGGCCGAGGACGCCGCGCCCGGGGCGGCGCTGGTGCTCGTACGCCGATCGGATCTTGTCGAACGACGGATGGCCGAGGCATATCCCAAGCTGCGCACCGCCAGCCGCCGACGGCTCGCCGGCGGCGGCCTGGAACAGGGTTATGCGGCCGGCCAGGCCGCGAGCCTCGGCGGAGCCAGCCCGCTGACCAGCTAAAACGGCCGCTAGAAGTCGTCGGAGCTCTTCAGATAGAGCGCCTTGGCGTACTGCGCGGCGGCGGCCTCGTTGTACATCGTCGCCTGTGACATGTACCAGCCGTTGTCCGCCAGCGACTTCTTCGCCGCCGTCATCCCGGACCAGCGGATGTCGGCGTCGATCTGGGACAGCCCCCGAGCCTTGAACTGCCGGCGCATCTGCATTTTGCCGGATTGAAAGTTCTCCGCGGCCTCCTCCGCCTGCTTCATGCATGCGAAGCCCTTCTCGCTGAGCGCCTCCGCCATTGTCCAGGCCGCCTGCTCAGCGGCGCTCTTGAATTTCAGCACGTCGCTCCCTTCCTCTGGCAGAGATCGATATTCCCTGACTGCGGTACGGATCGGGTGCCCTGGGGGACGGGTCGGCGCGCAGGGTGCACGAAAGGTCAAACTGGAGCAGTGCTGCTGCTCATCGATCTGGACAACACGCTCGTCGACCGTTCCGCCGCCTTCCGTCGCTGGTCAGAGCGGTGGGCGCGGGAGCAAGGCGGCGACGAGGACGACGTCGCCTGGCTGATCGCGACCGATAACGACGGCTATGAGCCGCGCGAGCGCTTTGCCGCCCGGATCGGCGAGCGCTTCGGGCTGCCGGCCGATCGGGTCCTGCCCGAGCTGCGCGCCGGCATGGTCGAGCAGCTCGAGCTCGACCCGGAGGTGGCGGGTGCGCTCGGCGAGGCGGTCGCCGCCGGCTGGTCGCCGGTCGTCGTCACCAATGGTTCCGTACGCCAGCAGGAGGCGAAGCTGCGGCACACGGGCCTGGACCGGCTGGTCGCGGGCTGGGTCGTCTCGGAGGGCGCCGGGGTCGCCAAGCCGGACCGCCGGATCTTCGAACTCGCCGCCGAGGTCGTGCACCAGCCGCTGACCGGCTGGATGATCGGCGACCACCCCGAGTACGACGTCGGTGGCGGCGCGGCGGTCGGCCTGGCGACGGTGTGGCTGCGCCGCGGCCGGACCTGGCCGGACGGCCTCAGCTACCGCCCGAGCCAGGTCGCCGACGACTGCGCCACCGCCATCCGCGGGCTGCTCGGGAACGGCTAGGGCTCGAGGCCGATCGAGGCCCGGAACGACCCGTCCATCTCGAACGGGACCGACTCGTGCTCGTGGGTGACCAGCCAGCGCCCGTCGACCTTGCGCAGCCCCAGCGTCACCCGGAACCAGAGGGTGAAAGCCTCGGTCATCCCGCGTGGGATCGCGCTCAGCCGGTCGATGCTGGTGGCGAACGCGACGTCCGCGCCGGCGGTGATCTCCAGCCGGGTGACCTCGCGCCGCGGCGCCCCGACGAAGCCCGCCAGCCACCGCTCGATCGGCTCCGGGTCCTGGGCGTCGGTCAGCTGGCGCAGCGGCGGGGCCAGGCTGAACTCCACCACCTCGGCCGCGTAGTAAGCCAGCAGGGCCTTGACATCGCCGCTGCTCAGCGCGGCGGCCTTGGCCTCGACGACCTGGCGGATCTCGACCTCGTCCATCACGTTCTCCCTTGTCGAAAATTTGCTGTCACCCGGACGTAGAAGCCGGGCGCCGAGTTTCGACGTCCCGGGTGGAAGATTTTTCTGAGACCGAAACGAGGGACCCGATGAAGTACGTGATCCTCATCCAGTCGAACGAGAAGTCGCTCGAGGTCTGGGAGACCTTGAACGCCGAGCAGCAGATGGACCTGGGCCGCGGCCACCGCAAGCTGAACGAGGAGATGGAGGCCGCGGGCGTGCACGTGGCGTCGGAGGGGCTGGCAGATGCCTCGCTCGCCAAGTGGGTGTCGGTGCGCGACGGCCAGACGATCGCCTCCGACGGCCCGTTCGCCGAGGTCAAGGAGCACCTGGCCGGCTTCTACCTGATCGACGTCGAAGACCTCGAGCAGGCGATCGCGTGGGCGGCCAAGGTTCCCGACGCGGCGCTCAACCAGGTCGAGGTGCGTCCGGTGCTCGACATGAGCGGCTGGGAGTTCTGACGGTGCCGCCGGACCGGCTCGAGGACCTGCTGCGGGCGGCCGCACCGCAGGTTCTCGGGGCGGTGGTGCGCCGCTACGGCGACTTCGACACGTGCGAGGACGCGGTGCAGGAGGCGCTGCTCGCGGCGGCCCAGCAGTGGCCGGCTGCGGGCGTACCGGAAAATCCGAAGTCCTGGCTGATCACCGTGGCGGCCCGGCGCCGGATCGAGCTGCTGCGCAGCGAGACGGCCCGGCGCCGGCGCGAGGACGCGGTGCTGCACGAGCCGCCACCCGCGGCCGCGACGAACGTCGACGACTCGCTGGCGCTGCTATTCCTCTGCTGCCATCCCGCGCTGACACCGTCGTCCCAGGTGGCGCTGACGTTGCGGGCGGTGGGCGGGCTGCGGACGGCCGAGATCGCGCGGGCGCTGCTGGTGCCCGAGGCGACCGTCGGCCAGCGGATCAGCCGCGCCAAGCAGCGGATCCGGGACAGCGGGGCCCGGTTCACCATGCCGCCGGAGCCGGAGCGCGCGGAGCGCCTGAACGCCGTACTCAAAGTGCTGTATTTGATCTTCAATGAGGGCTACACGGCGAGCTCCGGGCCGTCGCTGCACCGGGTCGAGCTGAGTGCCGAGGCGATCCGGCTGTCCCGCCAGCTGCACGCCCGCCTGAGCCAGGACGGTGAGGTGGCCGGGCTGCTGGCGTTGATGCTGCTCACCGACGCGCGCCGGCCCGCGCGCACCCGCCCGGACGGTGGCCTGGTGCCGCTCGCAGCGCAGGACCGCAGCCGGTGGGACGCGGCCGCGATCGCCGAGGGCACGGCGCTGATCACGGCCACCCTGGCGACCGCGCGGATCGGGCCCTACCAGCTCCAGGCCGCGATCGCTGCGGTGCACGATGAGGCTGCCGACGCCGCCGGCACCGATTGGCCACAGATCCTGCAGCTGTACGGGCTGCTGCGGGCGCTGGCACCCGGCCCGATGGTGACCCTGAACCGGATCGTCGCGGTCGCCATGGTCGACGGCCCGGCCGCGGCCCTCACCGAGCTCGACCTGGCCGCCCGGGAGCCGGCGCTGGCGAGGCACTACCGGGTGGCCGCGGTGCGCGCCCACCTGCTGGAGATGGCGGGCTCGCACGAGCAGGCCCGCGAGCAGTACCGCCTGGCGGCCCGGCAGACGCTCAGCGCCCCGGAGCAGCGCTATCTGGAGTCGCGGGCGTTAGCCTTGCGGCCATGACGCCGTCCCGCCGCCTGCCGACGGGCGTGTTCGTCCTGATCACGGCCGCGCTGCTCGGCCCGGGCGCGGCCTGGTGGATCAATTCCGCCCCGGCGGCCCCGCCGGCGGTGGACCCGACGGGCAACCGCGTGCTCATCCAGCTCGACAACGGCGCCATGCTGGCCTACGACATGGGCAGCTCGACCTCCCCCGTCTACACGTCACAGCAGTTCAACGGCCTGGCCGGGCTGATCGACACGCAATGGCCGTGCCGCGTCGAGCAGCCCGGCTTCCGCAGCCGGGACCTGCGCGGCGGCTACGACACCACCCCCGCGGAGGGCGCCCGGGTCATCCAGTTGCCGCGCTGCGCCGCGTCGCTGAACACCGGCCGCTGAGAAGTGGGTTAGCGTGCGGCGGTGCGAGTGGGCGCCTACATCGACGGCTTCAACCTCTACTACGGGGGCCGGTCGCTCTGCGGGCGCGGCACGCCCGGCTGGCGGTGGCTGGACGTCCGCAAGCTGATCGCGACCCGGACCTGGCCCGGCGCGACGCTGACCAAGGTCACCTACTGCACGGCCTTGATCGACGCCGCCACCAACCAGTCCGGCTACCACGACCAGGACATCTACCTACGGGCGCTGCGCGCCACCAACAGCGCAGACCTGATCGAGTACGGGACTTACGTGTCCCGGGTGAAGCAGGCGCCGCTGGCCGTCAAAGCGCAGTCGCAGAGCGGCCGGCCCGAGCTCGTCCACCCGCAGTGGCCGATCATGGTGCAGGACGGCGACGGCCGCCCGGTGAACGACGCGGTCTTCCTGGTCTCCTATGCGCACCGCGAGGAGAAGGGCTCCGACGTCAACGTGGCCTCACACCTGCTCGTGGACGTGCTCACAGGGCAGGTGGACGCCGCGATAGTGGTCTCCAACGACAGCGATCTGAAGTTCCCGATCCGGTACGCCCGCACCCGCGTCCCCGTCGGCCTGATCAACCCGTCGGACAACCCGACGGCCGGCGCACTCCGCGGCAAACCCGACGACGGGGTGGGCGGGCACTGGTGGCGAACGCTGACCGCCGAGGACTTCCGGGCGGCGCAATTCCCCGATCCCGTGGACCGGCTGACCCGCCCGCCCGGCTGGTAGGCTCGAATCGATTACTCACCCGGTCCCCTCGTGGGGCCGGGTCTTTCTATTTCAGGGTTACTGCTGTTTCAGGGTCACTGTGACGCCGCCGGAGAAGAACGAGTCGTGCAGTTCGACGGTGGTCAGCTTGGTTGACTTAGGGACGTCGAAGACGACCTTCCCGACCACCTTGCCACCGGGCTTGATCTTTTGCAGGAATGTCTGGGTGTCGCGGTTGGCGTAAAAGCCGGCCAGCTCGTCGTCGGTGAACTTGGTGCCGGCGGCGTCAAAGGCCTTCTGCGCGCTGCCTAGAAAGAACTGAGGCTGGTCGGCGATGTTCTTGACCGACAGGCTGACGATGCAGAACTTGCCTTTGGCGGTCCGGTGCAGATGCTCGAGGCCGACGGTGGACTTGGAGCAGTCGGCCTTGGAGACGACGAACTCGAACTTGCCGTCCCGTACGGGGTCGGCGAAGCCGGGCGGCTTGGGGGTCTTTGCGCTCGTCTTGCTGGCGCTCGGGGGTTGGCCGGTGGCCGCCGCGGCGGTGTCTTGCTGGCTCCGGAAGGTCCCGGCGGTGGCGCCGAAGATGAACAGCCCGACGAGTAGGGCCACGGCCGCGAGGGCCCAGAGCAGCGGGCCCAGCGCCGTCCTGGGTCGTGTCGGCCTGGGCGGCCGCGTCCGTGGTTGCCCTGGGCCCGGCTGCCTCGTTCGCGGCTGTTCCGGTTCTGGCTGCCTCGTTCGGGGCTGTCCAGGTCCTGGCTGCCTCGTTCGTGGGTGTTCCGGTCCTGCCGGCCTTGTCCGCGTCGCCGCGGGTCCCGGCTGGTGCCCTGCGCCCGCCCGTGCCGGATTTGGTCCCGGGTGTCTCGTTCTTGGCTGCCTCGTGGGCGGGCTTTGGTCGTGCGACATGGCGTGCTCCACGGACCTGTTGGGCTGATTACCTCACTGTCAACCCACCGAGGCCGCCAAGCCACCCATTTCGGTTGATCAGCGTCACCCTCCGCCTAAACGGGCGCCGTTTCGGGGTCGGCTATCCGACACCTCTCCCCAACGTGCGTTTCGGCACCTGCGCGAAGTGTTGCCGCCCGGAAACCGCAACGCGCCGACATGAAGCTTTTTCATCTGATCCGGTCGTCCAAGCCTGCCAACCGTAGGTACCGAACCGGCTCGGACGACCTGACACATCGAGGAAAATACATTGCTTGTTGATCGATAGCTGAAGAGACTGCTCGGACAGAGATGACGAAATCGTCGATATCTGCCCGCCCTGCTGGTCCACGGCCCGGGGCGTAGTGCTCAGATCTCTGCCGCTATAAGGAGTTCACTTGCGTATTTCGCTCGCCCGCGTCCTCGGCGCCACCGCGATCGCTGTCGGGTCGCTCGCCGTCCTGCCGACGCCCGCGCAGGCGGCCACCGAAGCCTGGATCAACACGGCCACGGTGTCGCCCGCTTCGCAGGTCATCAACGGCGACGCCGGCTGCGCCAACAAGGTAAAAATCAGCGTCGACGTCTACGACCCGGCACAGGAGTTCGTGACCAGCGACCTGACCGCCGAGGTGTCCGACGCAGCCGGCGACTCCGTGGATTTCGTGCTCTTCTCGCTGGACTCCCGTTCGGGTGACCACGTCAAGGCGCACGGCTCGGTCTTCTCCTGCGCCCCCCTCGAGACGCCGGGCAAGTACCGGGCCCGGATCACGCTCGACTGGTACGACGACGACTTCAACCGGCACGAGTCGGTCCGGGACCGCTACTTCACGATCCAGCGCCCGACGTCGCTGACCTACAACGCCACCCCGGAGCCGGTCAAGAAGAACACCTCCCTGACCCACACGGGCCAACTGAAGTTCGACCCGTACAGCTTCGGCTCGATGTACGGAGCCAGCGGCGTCAAAATCCAGTTCTACTTCAAGAAGAGCGGCACCACGACGTACGTGTCGAAGGGCTCGGTAACAACCGGCAGCGGCGGCAAGTACTCGAAGAAGATCACCGCCACCGCATCGGGCACGTGGAAGGCGGTCTACGCCGGCACGTCCGCCCGCCAGGCCCAAACCATGTACGACACCGTCAGCGTCAAGTAACTAGCGACACTCAATCCAGAGCCGCCTGCGACGCACGATCGCCGCGCGTAGCCGAAAGTCGCAGCCCGGGACCGCTTGGTCCCGGGCTGCTTCGTTTGATAGAGCTCGACCCTTTGCCTGGTACCGACCACCTTCGACCTCAATTCGATGCGCGCGTGGTCGCCCAACCACTACCCGGAGCCGGGAAGGTCGTAGGGTGCGCCAGTGCTCGAAACGTTGATGGCATTGCGCCGTCACCCGAGATCCCCTCGCCGGCGCCTACCTCGCCGGCCCAAATCGCGGCCAGCAGCGGTGCGACGCTCGCGGACTGGCTTCAGGGCTGTGGGGCACGGTCGCTGCCCGATTCCGCGCGATCGGCGAACGCGCTGTCGCCACCCTGAAGGCCTGGAAATCCCTGGTCAAGCTCCGCTGCTGCCCACGCCGCGCCACCGCGATCGTGCAGGCCATCCTCTTTCTCCAAGCCACCGAAACCGACCGCTACTCGTGACGAGAAGGACTGTGTTCGATCCCAGTATCGTCCACGAGCAAGTCTTTTCAGCCGGATGTCCTATTTTGGGCATCCGGTTGTGAGTTTCCGGGATGCTTCTGACCTGCGGAAACGCGAAACGTGTAGGCGGTTCGTGTCCAACTATGGTCTCGTGGCCTGGCCCGCGTAGCGGCTGATCTGTCGGACCAGCCGCGCTGTCTGGGTGTTCGGCTTCGCGGGTTGAGTTCCCGAAGCTCCGGGCCGATGGCAGGAGCAGTCGGCCGTCCGAGCAGGGCGTAGCGCTGTGTAGCGACCAGATCGCGGCATTATGACAGGATGCTCGGCATGGGCGTCGACGAGGAGAGTCCCCGCTCGGCGCTGGCGATTAATGACCGGGGCCTGCTGCTTGTTCAGTACACCGCTGGCACCTGGCTTATTCAGGCATCGGCGGACGGTTTGGTCTACGCCGCCGGGGGAACCGGCTGGCGTGGCTATTGCCGTTACTGGAGCACAGCCCGGCCGACGTCAGCGCGATGTTGCCTCACATGCCCTTGGCCGACACGCCGCTACCCGCCCTCGTTCGGTTCGCGCTCACCGCGTGGGGTGAATACCGGCCTGCGCTTGCACTTGGCTGGTTGGAGTCCGGCTGGCCGATCAAGGACCTACCCGACGTGCTGGCCGAATTGAAGGACTCGCGCGAACTCCCAGCCGCTTCGCCGTCGAGCGGATCATCTGTGGCGCGCAGCGGTACTTCCGTGACGTGACCATCAGCATGCTCGCCCAGGCGTTCCTCGCGGTCACCCGTTCCGGCCTGGGAAAAGAACAACCCCGGTCGAGGACGAGCACCGGGAGGCCTGGCGCCGCGCCCACCAGAGTTGCGCGATGATCAGCCACTACCGGCGCCGCGGTGATCGACTCCCGCCACCTCTACGAATCTAAAACCCGCCCATATCGGTCACCGCAGAGATCTCGGCCCGTAGTATCTGCTGCCCCCGCCACGCAACTGCCACACCTGCCGAGCCCCGCGAGCCCAGCAGCCGGGAAAGCCGCGTGGTTACGCTACGACAATGACGTCGCCCGAGGTCCGAGACCTGGAGAGCTTCGTCGCCGTCGCGGAGAGCCTGCACTTTCGCGAGGCGGCGTCCAGCCTGCACACCAGCCAACCGGTCCTCTCCCGCGCCATCGCGCGCCTCGAGCGCCAACTGGGCGTGCGCCTATTCGACCGCACCACCCGCCGCGTGACTCTGACTCCGGCGGGTGAGGCGTTCCTGGGCGACTCGCGGCGGCTGTTGGCCGACCTGAAAGAGACCATTGCCCGCATACGCCGAATTGACGCCCCGGAGAAACTGACCGTGGCGATCAGGCCCGGCACGGGACAGGGCCGGATGGCGCAGATCATCGCCGCGTACCAGCGGGGCAAGCCCGAAGTACCGCTCGACCTGCATTTCACGTACGCGCAAGAAACCGCCCTGCGCGACGGAACCGCCCAGATCGCCCTCACCTGCCAGGTCCCTGATTTGACGGCCGACCTCGCTTCGGTCCACGTGGAAGCCGAGGCGCCGGTGGTGTTGCTGCCCCGCGACCACCCCCTGGCCGAACGTGCCTCGGTGGCGATCGCCGACCTGAGCGTCCTCAGCGAGTTCCGCCCTCAGGCCCCGCTGCAACCGACGGAGTTGCTGATCGACCAGGTGGCGATGGGCCTGCTGGTGGTCATCATGGGCTCGTCGACGGCGATCCGCCTGCGCGAGTCGGTCGTGGCGGTGCCGGTGGTGGACGCCCCTGGGGCAACGTTGCGGCTGGCCTGGCTGCCGACCGTGCACGACCCGGTCCGCGACCGATTCCTGGCCGTCGCCCGGGGACTCCTCATCGATTGATGTCGCCCCAGCATCAAACGGTCCCCAGGCCGTCATTGATGGCCTCTCCGAGCCCGAGATGAAATGGAGGGAATACCTCGACAGAAGGGCAAGTCATGTCTCTGACCGGCAAGAACGCAATCGTGACCGGAGCCAGCCGGGGAATCGGTGAAGCCGTCAGTCGCGCGCTGGCCGAAGCCGGCGCCCGCATCATCCTGGTCGGCCGCAACCGCCCACCCCTGGAGAAAGTCGCCGCCGATCTCCCGCACGAGCCGGTGGTCATAGCGGTCGACATCGCCGAACCGGACGCCCCGGCCACCATCATGGCCGAAGTCCACCGCACCGCCGGTGGAGTCGACATCCTGGTCAACAACGCAGGCGGCGCAGGCGGCTCCGGAGCCGCGAATACCCTGACAGTGGCGGACGCCGACGCCACCTGGGCCGTGGCGCTGCGCGGCCCGCTCCTGCTGGCCGGCCTGGCCGCCGCCGACATGGCAAGCCACGGCGGCGGAAGCATCGTCAACGTGTCATCCGGCCTGAGCCAGCAAGGAATGCCCGGTGTGAGCCTCTACAGCGCCCTCAAGGCAGGCCTGGAAGGCGCAACCCGCGCCCTGGCCGCAGAATGGGGCGGGAGCGGTGTACGCGTCAACACGGTAAGCCCCGGCGTGATCCGAACGCTCCTGGGTTCCTGGATCTCCGCCGATGTTGTAGCCCTGCGCAACTACCTGCAGAAGGTACCCCTGAACCGAATCGGCGAGCCGGCCGAGATCGCCGAAGCGGTGCTCTTCCTGGCATCGCCCGCGAGCGCTTACATCACGGGCCAGACCATCCCGGTCGACGGCGGATGGGTGACGACCGCCCCCAGTCCTTTCGCCGCCTGACCGGTGCCTCGCCCGGCCGCGTCGAGTGCGCAGCCTGCCGGCCTTCAAACGATCCTCAGTGGATTTCCAGTGGTTTGTCACGGTTCCCTTCTTGAGAGCCACCGGCCGACCGTTGCCGGTGTGACCGCGAAATCCCACTCACGAAGTCAGAACAGGAAGCCCACAGGTTCCTGACATTCGCCCCGCATGCTGTGGCACTGGCCTGCCGGCGGAACCGGACCGGCGGCGTTCGCTCCGCGAGAGGGTAGGTAGCCGTATGTCCGGTACGACTAGGCGCCGCGCGGGGTCTCGAGCCCGAAACACCGTCCTGACCCTGGCTGCGGCCCTGGCCGGAGCAACGCTCCTCGCCTCGACGGGCATCGCATCCGCTGAGACCATGCTGGGCGGGAGCGGCGGATCGGCACGCGCCGGAGCCGCGAACCCATCGGTGGCCGCCGTCAGCAGTGTCGAGTACCACCTCGGCGACCAAGCATTCACGGTCCCGAACACCGGGGGCGCACGGGCCGAGCTGACCGGCATCGTCCACTACCCCAGCGATCTCGGGACGAGGAAGCACCCCGTCGTGGTGATCCTGCACGGCTGGTGGTCGTCGTGCGCCGACGAGCGCGCGTGGACGGCCGAGCAGGAGGCCGAACAAGCCGGCAACGAGCAGGAGGTGGAAAAGCAGCGGGGATTCCTGGGCCAATGGCCGTGCCGTCGCGGCGTGAGCGCGATGAAGAGCTACCGCGGCTTCGACTACCTCGGTGAGCAACTCGCCCGACAGGGCTTCGTCACCATCGCCATCAGCGCCGACGGCGTCAACGCCGTGGACCCCAGCGGCGCCGACGGCGACACCGCACGGACCGCGCTGATCAACAAGCATCTGGCGATGTGGAGCCAACTCGCAGCCACCGGCGCCGGCCCCCTGGCCGGGCACTTCACCCGGACCGACACTCAGTACGCCGTCCCCGTCGACTTCCGCGGGAGGCTCGACATGAGCGACGTCGGCACGCTGGGTCACTCCCGCGGCGGACGCGCGGTCCAGTGGCAGGCATCGACGGCGAGCCGCAAAGACTGGCCCAAGGGCGTCGCGATCAAGGCGGTCCTGCCGCTGGCCGCGGTCTTTCCCGCCTTCGACGGCACCGCCGACCAGTACCTGACCGCGCCGGACATCCCGTTCATGAGTACGTTCGGCACCTGCGACCAGGGCGGTTTCAGTACCAACAAAGAGGGCGACGACTACTACGCGGAGGCGGTCACCCGGCCCGATCAGACCGCGACCGTCCGGACCCTGCACTTGCTCGGCGGCAACCACAACTTCTTCAACACCCGCTGGTCGCCGAGCAGCGGTCTGCCCACCGCAGGCGACGACGCCACCCGCACCGGCCCGGCCGGCACGTGTGTGAGCGACGCCGACAATAAAACGGACATCCCTGAACTCGCCGAATCCGCCCAACGCCAGGCGCTGACCGCGTACGCCTCCGCCTTCTTCCAGCGCTACCTCGACGGCGAAAAGTGCCAAGACCCCATCCTGAACGGCGCCGTCCGCCCACTCGGGACACGCGTCCCCGTCGACATCGCCGTCACGACCCCGACCCGCCACTGAGGACAAACCTTCAATTAGCAAGGAATGAAATGAGCGGTGAAGACGCTACGTACGCACTGATCCCAGGTGCCTGGCACGGGGGGTGGTCCTGGCGTCCGGTTGCCGAGCGGCTGCGTGTCGCGGGGCATCGTGCGATCTGTCTCACTCTGCCCGGCCTGGGTGATGGTGACGATCCCACGGGTCTTGGACTCAAGGATGCGGTGGATCATGTGGTGTCCGAGGTGGAGAGGCGGGGTCTCACCGGTGTGACTCTGGTGGGTCACAGCTGGGGTGGGTATCCGCTGGCCGGCGCAGCGCATCGTCTGCCGGGCAGGGTCTCCAAGGTCGTCTACTACGCTGCGCAGGTTCCCGTGCGGGGCAGGTCGATGGTGGATGACAATCCTCCGGAGGCCGCCGCAATGCTGCGGGGACCCAGCGTCTGGTGGGGCAGATCTGCTGACGCCGCAGCCCGGCGACTATTTCCTGGACGCACTCGACGTGCCCAATGTGAGCGAGCTTGGAATTCCCGCGCTGTACATCCTCGGCGAGGACGATCACGCGCTTCCCCGGCCCGGCGGCGAGTTCGCGGCGCGGCTGGGGCTCGAACCCGTCATGGTTCCTGGGACCCACGAGGGCATGCTGACCCACCCCGACGAGGTCGCCAAGGCGATCCTGAACAACTGATGTTGCGCGATGAGGTCCTCGGACGCACGGGTGTGAAATATCAGCCGATTTCATCGGCGGGCCGGCAGCGCTCGCTGTAGGCATCAATCTTCCAGCACCACGACCTGTTCGTGGCACAGACGCTGGACTTTCTCCGCGGCTGACGCGGGAAGACGTCCGCACCACCGCGCGGAGCATCCCCGCCCGGGTCCAGCCCGCACTGGGACGGGACCCGGGTTACCGGGGCGGTGCGCCACTCCCAGGTGACTGGCCCCTTGACCAACCTCGAAGAGAGAGAGCACCTCGATGTCCTTCACTTTCAAGCCCGTGCACGTCCCACCGGACGGAGGCATGTCAGTCTTCCTCGTCGGAGACACCTACACCGTGCTGCTCAACGCAGCTGAGACGGGCGGGAATCTCTCCATGGTCGAGGCCATCGTCCCTGCCAAGGCGGGTCCTCCGATGCACACGCACCACCAGGAGGCCGAGTCCTTCATCGTCATGGACGGCGAGTTGGTCATCACCGCCGAGAACGAGGAGTACGAGGTTTCCGCCGGTGGTGTGGTGTACGTACCGAAGGGGACGTCGCACAAGTTCCGGAACCGGAGCGACACCAAGCCCGCCAAGATGATCCTGCTGTTCACCCCCGGCGGCATGGACGGCATGTTCACAGACATCGGCACGCCTGGGGTACGCGGTCAGCTGGCCCCGCCGCTCAACGATGCGGACGTCGCCGCAATGGGAGCCGCCGGCCAGAAGTACAACTACACCTTCGACTAGGACTTTGTTAGGTCGGTACGGGTTGGTGGCAGTGTGGGCAGAAGCCGGGCCAGGTGTCGAGTTGGTATTGCAGGTGCCGCCCCCCGAAAACCCTTGCAAAGCGTTGACTATTGACGACAAGCGTTGATCACCATGGGGCGATGTTTGGGCAGCCCAGCGCCAAGATTCGCCAACCGATGACAAGCTACCGACCGTTACGGTCGGTAACAGGCGGTCACGGCATTGACGGTCATGATCGAGCAGTGGTGGTCGGCGCGGGACCGCAGCGCCGATGCCGACGGTGGATCGGATCGGCATTGCGGCTCTGCGGCGGGCGACCGGTGATGAATCGGTCAGGGTGTGCGTCGGCGGACGGCCGGTAAGGTCACGATTGGGCCCTGAGCTGCGGGTATGCGGTTCTTATGCTGCCAAGTATGGTCCACCAGATGGCAGTGACCGAACCGCCCCATCGCAGCGATGGGGCGGTTCTTCGGTCTGCGCGAGAGGCTGATGGGGCGATCAGTTGCCTCCGCGGCGGCCGGTGCCACCGATTTCCGACCGCAGGACACCTAGCGGTTTCCCGGTCGGCTCGTGGATCCAGTTGGCCCATCCGTCGACCGAGGTGCCGGTGAACGCGCCAAGTGCTGGTGAGGGATCTTTGAATCGGCCTTTTTCGGTCTTGATCCAGCCGTCCTCTTCGATGACGGCGGTGAAGGTGCGGCCCTTGCGCATCTGGGTGTGGGTGAGGACGTCGCCAGCCTTCACCTTGTCGTTCTCCAGGAGAGTTTGAAGTTTCCCGGGGATTGCCGTGCTCGGTCGGGGTGCTTTTCTGGGGGTGTCACCATCGTTCGGCGCCTCTCCGAACAGCAATCGCCGTAGGACATCGTTGGGTTGCTCGAAGCCCTTGACGTTCTGCTCCAGGTGCGCGTAGATCTCGTCGTCGATCTCGATGCGGTGCATGAAGCCCTCCCGTACGCCAGAATCTCTAGTCTTGGAGATTCTGCACTGCTAGAGATTTCATGGCAACCTCGAGAGAGAGCATTTCCTGTCCAACTATGGCGCGGTCCTGTCTCGGGCGGTTTGTGCCGCCGGGCGCGCGGGTCGGCGGCGCGTCGATCCTGACCGCGATGCTACGGACGGCTGCATTGTCAAAGCTGCCGCCCCGGCGACCCCAGGCGCGTCAGCAGTGTTGATAAAGCGACAGTGAGAAGGTGTTAGTGTTGTTTTATCGAAGGTGAGGAAGTGATGGCGAAGCGAACGAGGTCCTTCATGCCAACGACGCGGGCGGCTGTTGCGCTGCTTGGCTCGCAGATCGCTGCCGCACGCAAGGAGCGCGGCTGGACGGCTGCGGACCTCGCCGAACGCGTCGGAGTGCAGCCTCAGACCATCGGACGTCTCGAGCGGGGCGAGCCAACCGTGGCACTGGGCGTGGCGTTCGAGGCTGCGGTGATCGTCGGCGTACCGCTGTTCACCACCGATGAGCGAGAGCTGCACTCCTTGGCCGCAGCCGCACGGCAGCGGCTGGCTCTGCTGCCGGCTCGAGTGACCAGGCCATTGGTCGTCGTCGACGACAACTTCTGACAGCATGCCAAGGAGGGCAAGAATGGCAGGCGGCACAGCCGCGCCGCGAAGCGCCTTTGTATGGGCGTGGCTGCCCGGCGCCGCGGAGCCGGTGGTCGCGGGCCGGGTCGTCGCTATGGACCACGGACGGTACGTCTTCGCATACGGCCAGACCTATCTGGCACGTCCTGACGCGGTTCCGTTGTATGCGCCGGAGTTGCCGCTGCGGGAGGGGCCGATGCAACCACGGCGGGATCTGCCGCTGGCTGGCTGCCTACGCGACGCCAGCCCCGATGCATGGGGTCGGCGTGTCATCATGGCCCGCCGGTTCGGCCACCTTGACGGCGACGCAGACACTGCAGCACTGGATGAGTTGACTTACATGCTCAGCTCCGGCTCCGACCGCATCGGTGGGCTGGACTTTCAGTCCAGCGCCACCGAGTATGTCGCGCGTGACGAGACGGCCGAGCTGGCCGAGCTCATCGGCGCTGCCGAAGCGATCGAGGCCGGCCGACCTCTACCGCCAGCTCTGAGCGAGGCTTTGACACGGGGCACATCCATTGGTGGCGCCCGCCCGAAGGTCACTTTGCTCAACCAGGGGCGCCACCTGATCGCCAAGCTGTCCGCGACGGGGGACTACTACCCCGTGGTGAAGGCGGAGGCTGTCGGAATGATTCTCGCTCGGCGGGCGGGCCTGCACGTCGCTGCCTGCGAGGTCATCCGTTGCGCAGGTCGCGACGTACTGCTCGTGGAGCGCTTCGACCGCACCGCGATACCCGGTCAGCGCCGCATGATGGTATCGGCGCTGACCATCCTGGCTGAGAACGAGATGGGCGCGCGGCACGCCAGCTACCCGGATCTCGCGGACGCGGTCCGCAAGGCGTTCGCCGACTCCGCCCAGAGCCTGCGTGAGCTGTTTGCAAGGATGGTTTTCAACGTGTGCATCGGGAACACCGATGACCATCTTCGTAACCATGCCGCCTTCTGGGACGGCGCACAGCTGGCTCTGACCCCTGCATACGACCTGTGCCCTCAGCTGCGCAGCGGCGAAACCGCCAGCCATGCCCTGAACATCACGCGCACACCCGACGAGCGCGCGAGCCAGCTGCGACTGTGCCGCAAGGCTGCCCCGGATTTCTTGCTCTCCGGCCGCGATGCCGATCTGATCATCGAGGCCCAGCTCGAAGTCATCACCCGGGAATGGGACGAAGCCGCCGACGAGGCGCAGCTGACGAAGGCGGAGCGCAACTACCTTTGGCGGCGGCAGATCCTGAACCCGTACATCCACTACGACCAGGCATGAGGCGGGGCCTACAAAGGGCGTGTGGGCCGATCTGTCAATCAACGGCGGCGCACGGCCGGTAGCGTCACGATCGGCCCCTGAGCAGCGGGAATGCGGTTCGGATTCTGCCAAGTATGGTCCACTGGCGAACGGCCTGGTCAGATGCTCCGCGAGGAGCTGCCGGCCAGGCCCGTTCCGCGTGATCCTCCCCGTACTCGGAGCATTCCTGGAGCACCTGGCTCACCCCGGAGCGGGAATAGGATCCGACGGCCGTCCCGGTCCTCGTCGTCGAGCGCCTACAGGTGGGGCGAGTCAAGTCGAGGAGTAGCTAGTATCTCCTGAAATGCCCTTTGCCGGCCGTCTCACTCGTAGTGCCGACAGATCTGCTGTGCCAACTGCTTGACACGCTCACGTGCTTCGGGCGGGTCAAGCACGGTCACGGCGTCCCCGAAAGGCAGGAGCTGGCGCACGTCTTCGAGGCTGCGGATACGTAGTGTGGCTGCCACCCTGCCGTCTCCGTCGGACTGACCGATGGTCAGGCGCGAGCCGAGGATGCGTTTGGCGCGTTCGACCTGGCCGACGTCGAGGCGGATCCGGATCAGCCCGTCGCTTGCGGTTTCCCAGCCGGACGTCAGATCAGCTGCGACGGTTGCGAGGTCCGCTCCGGAGCGGAGTCGGCTGGGGCTGCGAAGGGGCTGCCACCGGGTGACGTGCTGTAGGGCGAACAGGTGTGGCTTGCCCCGCTCGTCCGCGACGAGGTACCAGCGTCCCGCCTTTGCCAGGAGCCCGTACGGGTCGACCGTCCGCCAGCGGGCCGTCGTCTCGGCTGACCGTTGGTATTCGAGCTTCAGGCGTACGCCCCGGCGGAGGTCTCCGATGATCGCAGCTGGCGACACGCCCTCAGGGCCGCGGCCAAACCACGGTCGGTTGTCGCTCGTCACAAGGTCTCCGATTGCCAGCAGGTCTCCTTGCGGTGATGTGCCGGCGACCTTGCGCAACGCGCGTCCGGTGACGTCATCGACACCCAGCCGTCGGCGCTGAGTGTCGTCGAGACCGGTGAGCGTGAGATGCTCCCGTTCGTCTGGGGTCAGACGCGAGGTGTCCAGCGCGCCTCCGGGGAGCAACGTGACGCCGCCGTGCCGACCGCGCCGCAGCACAAGCGGAAATCCCGCCTCCTGAAGCCAGTGCAGGTCCCTGATGATCGTTCTCACCGAGACGCCGACCTCGCCCGCCAGGGCGGCGACGGTCGTTGTTGGCCGAGCCTGTAGCGCCACCAGCAGCGAGAAGAACCGATCGGGTGTCATACGTCGATCTTTCCCAAGAACATGACGGATCCCGGCATGTTTTCCCCCTACGGTCGTCCCCGTCAGAATCCCCAGGAAGGAAGGCGTGCCCATGCCTGCACCGAACATGTTCATCGTTTACGTCAGCGACGCCCCGTCCGCCGCCCGCTTCTACAGCGACCTGTTCGACATCACGCCCAGCTTCGAGACCCCCGGCTTCATCGCGTTCGACCTCGCCCCGGGGATCCAACTCGCCCTGTGGAACTTGGCGAAGGAAGACCTTCACCGGGCGACCGTGCGCACCAGCGAGATCTGCCTGGCCCTGCCCGGGGCGCCAGAGGCGATCGACGCTCAGTTCGCAACCTGGAAGGGCAAAGGAGTCCATGTCGTGTCTGAGCCGCGAGACGAGACGTTCGGGCGGACCTTCGTGGTCGCCGACCCAGACGGCAACCTCATTCGGGTCGCGCCCGTCGGCTGAACCGCTCCCGCCTCGGGGCTGGAGAGGGGCCCTCGCCGGGTGGACAGGTCTCCGGGATGGCCGACCAAACGCGGATCTGCAAGCAGGTTAGGCAGGCGCGGGTGCGGCATCCCACTCACCCAAGGAGGGCTACCACGTGGCGCCCCGGGGGGCAGGCTTGGCACGACCGGCCCTGGTCGACCGGCAGGCTGCGCCCCGGGGACGCCACGTGGTCGGGCTGCGTCAGATTGACCAGATGCCGCACAGTCCCCGTCGTGGTGGCGAAAATGGGTGCCCCTCGTGCAGCTGGCGTGCAACTACGCAGGGCGCGAGCCGATCAACGAATGCCGGTGCACGGGTGAGGTGCCCGTCAGCCCGTACGGCCTTTTCGGGGCGGTCGGATGGGTCGGGCGATGTGCGGCGACCGATCTTGCCCGGACAGCAGAACGCCCACCGGCGTTTCCGCAGGTGGGCGGTGCTCAAAGCCCGGCGAGAGGCTTGGTGGCCAGGGGCGGGGTCGAACCGCCGACCTTCCGATTTTCAGTCGGACGCTCGTACCAACTGAGCTACCTGGCCTTGATGGCGCTTGGCGGTCCTGACGGGACTTGAACCCGCGACCTCCGCCTTGACAGGGCGGCGAGCACTCCAACTGCTCCACAGGACCTTGCTATGTAGCTATACTGCCGTACCCCCAACGGGATTCGAACCCGTGCTACCGCCTTGAAAGGGCGGCGTCCTGGGCCACTAGACGATGAGGGCAACGCCGCAATCATTGCACATCTGCAATCCCCGCGGTGTTGGGCCTCAACCGGCCCCGTTGAGGCTTGGAAAGCATACGTGATCCCCCCGGCCGCCTCCAAACCGGTATCCCCGACGCGGCTGACCAGCGCGAACGTGGGTCAACATGACCGCTCCGGGTCCAGGTACTCCACCAGCCGGTCGGTGACGCCGGCCAGCCACGGCGAGTACGCCTGCGGATCGGCGGCCAGCGAGGCCCGCAGCTCGGCCAGCGACACCCAGCGCACCGCGGCCACCTCCGCCGCGTCGGCTAGCAACGCCGGCACCGTGGACAGGTCGCCGAGCAGCACGTGGTCGTATTCGTACTCGACCCGCCCGGTTGTGGGGTCCTCGGCGTAGTACGTGTAGACGCCCACCTCGGTCAGCGTCACCCCGCCCACGCCAAGCTCCTCGATCAGCCGGCGCGCCGCGGCCGTCGCCAGGTTCTCGCCGGGCTGTGGGTGCCCGCAGCACGTGTTGGCCCAGCGCAGCGGGAAGCGGGTCTTGACGGCCGCCCGCTGTTGCAGCAGCACCCGCCCCTCGGGGTCACGCAGGAAGACCGAGAACGCCCGATGCAGTTGCCCGGGAGCCCGGTGCGCCAGGTCGACCGTGGCCGACCCGACCGGTACGCCGTCCGTGTCGACAAGCTCAACGAGGTGGCACTCGCGAACGGTGGTCACCCGCGGCCCCCACTTACCCGCTCTGCCGCCAGCTTCCCCGAGATCAACACCATCGGCACGCCCACCCCGGGCTGCGTACCCGAACCCACGAAAACCACGTTCTCCAGCGACGGATGCAGATTGCCGGGTCGGAACGGCCCGGTCTGCCGGAACGTGTGCGCCGCCGCGAACGGCGTGCCCGCAGCCATCCCCTGGTCGGCCCAGTCCGCGGGCGTGATCACCCGCAGCACCTCCATGCCGTCCCGGAACCCCACGTATCCCCGCTCTTCCAGCACCCCGATCAGTTCGTCGGCGTAGCGCTGGCCGAGCCCGCCGCGCCAGTCCAGCGGCGCCAGGGCGAGGTTCGGAGCGGGCGCGAGCACGTAGTAACTCTGACCACGAGCCGTCGGATCCGTTCGAGTCGGATTGGTTACCAGCAGCGACGGATCGCTCATCAGTAGCCCCTTGCGGATCACCTCGTCGAACGTGCCCTGCCAGGCCGCTCCGAAGTGGATGTTGTGATGCGCGATCTTCGCATACCGTGCTGTGGACCCGATGTGGAGAACGACACACGAGGGCGAGTACCGCAAACGCCGTGGAGCCGTGGCCAAAAGTTCTTTGTAAGCCACCGGCAGATCCGGATTGAGCACCACGACGTCGGCCGGAATCCGCTCACCGCCCTCGACGATGACGCCGGTCGCCCGGCCGCCGGCGAGGTCAACAGCGGTGACGGTCGTGTCGAAGCGGAACTGGACCCCGTGCTTCGCGGCCGCCCCGGCGAGAGCGGTCGGCACCGCGTGCATGCCGCCCTTCGGGTAGTACACCCCGGCGACCGAGTCCAGATATGCGATCACCGCGTAAATAGCCAGGGCGTCCTGCGGCGCCAGTCCGGCGTACATGGCCTGGAAAGAGAAAATCCGCTGCGTACGTGGATCTCGGAAGAACTGGTTGACCTTGGCCGCTAACCGCCGGAACCCGCCCATTCCCAGCAGCCGGAGCAGGTTGAGGTTGAGCAGGTCGGCCGGGGTGTCCAGATTCCGGTCGATGAAGTCGTTGCGTTCGAGTTGCCACAGCCGGGCGGCGAAGTCGACGAACCGCAGATATCCGTCCGCCTCGCGGGGCCCGCAGACCCGGGAGATCTCGGCGGCCATCGCGACGGTGTCGGTCCGTACGTCCAGCGTTGACCCGTCCGGGTAGTGCGCCCGATATGCCGGGTCCAGTGGCGTCAGCTCGAGCCAGTCGGCCAGCTTTTCGCCGACCGCGGCCAGCGGCTCCTCGATCAGCGACGGCATGGTCAGCACCGTCGGCCCGGTGTCGAACTCGTAGCCGTCCACCGCGAGCCGCCCGGCCCGGCCGCCCGGCCCGGACTCGCGCTCGACGACGGTCACCTGCCGCCCGGCCGCGGCCAGATGCAGGGCGCAGGCCAACCCACCCAGCCCGGCGCCGACCACGACCACCCGGTCGGTCGGTCCCGTCACGGTTCGCACGTCGGCACTCCAGGGGGTCGGTGACGCCTCATCATGCCGGGCGGGCGCCTGAGCGAGGATGTCCTGGGCCAACCGGAGGGGGAGCTGGGCATGGAGCAAGGTCTGGCCGGGGCCTATGAACGCTGCCGCGAGCTGCACAAACGGCACGGCCGCAGCTACTACCTGGCGACCCGGCTGTTGCCCGCCTGGAAACGACGCCACGTGCACGCCCTCTACGGTTTCGCCCGGTACGCGGACGAGATCGTCGACCAAACCGAGGCGTTGCCGCCGGCCGAGCGCGCGACCCGGCTGCACGAGTGGTCCGACCGGTTCTTCGCGGGCGACACCGAAGACCCGCTGCTGCCCGCCGTGCTGCACACCATCGCCGTCTTCGACCTGGACCGCGACGACTTCACGAAGTTCCTGCGCAGCATGGCGATGGACCTGACCGTCACGTCCTATCCGACATATGCCGACCTGCTCGACTACATGGAAGGCTCGGCCGCCGTGATCGGCACGATGATGCTGCCGATCCTCGGCTCCAGCGACCCGGCCGCCGCCCGCGAGCCCGCCCGCCAACTCGGCCTGGCGTTCCAGCTCACCAACTTCATCCGGGACGTCGCCGAGGACCTCGACCGCGGCCGCGTCTACCTACCCGAGGAGCATCTCAACGCGTTCGGTGTCACCCACACCGACCTGGCAAAACGGCGATCAACCCCAAAGATCAAGGCCCTGATCGCGTACGAGGTGAGCAAAGCCCGCGAGCACTACGCGGCCGCCGCTCCGGGCATCGTGCTGCTGAACCCCGGCTCGCAGGCCTGCATGCGCACCGCCTACCTGCTCTACGGCGGCATCCTCGACGAGATCGTGTCCGCCGACTACGACGTCTTCACCCGCCGCGCGGCGGTCCCGAACAGGCGCCGCGTCGCAGTGGCCGTCCGCTCACTGCTGACCAAGCCCGGCACGCCCGTGCCGGCGGCCACCTGATGCGGACGGCCGTCGTCCTGCTGACTCGGGACCTTCGGGTGCACGACAATCCGGCGCTGGCGAACGCGTGCGCCAACGCCGAGCAGGTGGTCCCGCTCTTCGTCCTCGACCCGCGGCTGCAGGGGCTGTCGGCCAACCGGGCGCGCTTCCTGCACGAGGCCCTGGCCGACCTGCGCGAAACGCTCCGGACCAAGGGCGGCGACCTGGTGCTCCGGCACGGCGACCCGGTGGCCGAGACGATCAAGCTGGCCCGGTCGGTCCGGGCCGGGGGCATCGCGCTGGCCGCCGACGTCACCGCGTACGCCCGCCGCCGTGAGGGCCGCTTGCGGCAGGAGTGCGACCGGCACCGCATCTCGCTGCGGCTCTTCCCGGGCTCGACGATCCTCGGCCCGGGCGAGCTGCGGCCGGCCGGCGGCTCCGGTCACTACCAGGTCTTCACGCCGTACTACCGGGCCTGGGAGAACGCGAAGTGGCGGGCCGAGGTCGCCACCCCGCGGCGGATCACCCTGCCGGAGGGCGTCGACGCCGGGATGCGCCAACTGCGAGCCGAGGGCTGGATGCACAACCGGGCCCGGCTGATCACGGCGGCATTCCTGACCAAGCACCTCGGGATCGACTGACGCTCCGGCGTGCGGTGGTTCTTCCGCTGGCTGCTGGACGGCGACGTGCCGAACAATTCGGGCAACTGGCAGTGGACGGCGGGAACTGGCAACGACACCAAGCCCTACCGCCGCTTCAACCCGATCCGCCAGGCCGAGCGCTTCGACCCCGACGGCGAGTACGTCCGCCGCTACGTTCCGGAGCTCAGGCCGATCGAGGGCAAGGCCGTGAATCAGGCGTCCGCTCAGGCCGGCAGGGCGCGCCAACCGCCGTACCAATGGATGGCGATCCCGCCGAAGGCGCCGCTCCGGCGGGTCCCGGCGTCCACTTTGGTCAGTTCGCGGTCCATGGCTGCGGCGCCTTCCTCGCGGAATGTGCAGTAGCCGCAGTCGGCGAGCCTGCCGGTCTCCGCGCCGAGCCGCACTCGCTTGCCCGCCGCGGCGCCGCGGACCAGCCAGTCCTGGCTTACCGCGAGCATCGAGTTCGGCCCGGTGGCAGTGTCCCGGTAGCTCATCACGGTGACGGCGTTCACCCGCTTGAGCACCTCGTCGGCCAGATTCTTGCCGCCGACCTGATATTGGCCGAACCAGAACGGGACATCCGCCTCGACGCCAAGCTTGCCGGCGGCCCGCATCTTGTCCAGCAACTGCAGATAGGACCGTTCGGTCGCCTGCATGTCATCGCCCCAGCCGACGGTCAGATAAGGCTCGACATCGAGGTGGATGCCGTCGAAGAGGCCGGTCAACACGACCGTCTTCTGCCAGGCCAGCGCAGCCGCGTGATCGGTGGTCCAGGAGCTGTCCCCGCCCAGCGCCCGCAGCTTGATCTTCGACGAGTCGGCGCGCTGCTTCATCTGCTGCAACCGCGCGAGGCCGCCGTTGGTCAAGATCGACGGTGACACGTACGCGAAAATCTCGCTGACGCCATGCCGCGCGGCCCAAGTCACCACGTCGGCGGCCGAGCCGTCGTCCCACACCCACATCGCCCGGGTGTTCACCGGCACCGCGGTCAGGCCGGCGCTGCCCGCGGACGAAGCCCCGGGCAGCGCCAACGCGGCGGCGGTCATGAGGATCACGGACACCAGCCATGCCCGCCAACGCCTCCCCATGACCGCCCCTTTCCAGGTGTTCCTCTTCCGCGGGGATCCAGAATCGGCCAGCCCGCCGCCGGGATTAGGAGTCCGGTCGGCCCTGCCGCCTTGGAGTCTTGCCAGGCGGGGAGTCAGGCCGGCCGGCGGGTGTGGGAGTCCGGCCCCGGCGGCGGATCGGGAGTCCGGTCGGGCGGGGAGTGGGTAGCTGCTGGACAGCACGGCAGCCCACGTGCACTGGATGGGCCGCCGGGTTCAGGAGCCCGGCTGGGCACGGGCGGAGGGAGCCGGGTTCAGAGCCGGCTGAGCTGGGGAGCGGGGGTCCGGCCGGACAGGGATTTAGGAGCTCGGCTGAGTCGTAGAGCCAGGAGCCTTGCCGGGCGGGATCAGGAGGGCAGCGCGGCCTCGATCCGGTCCGCCGCGGCGAAGTCGCCGAGTCGTCGGGTGACATAGCCGATGGCCAGGTCACGGGCCGGGTCGTACCAGCCGGCGTTGCCGCCGAGGCCGCCCATGCCCCAGCTGCCGTCCGGCTCGAACTGCACGCCCAGCCCCCAGACCACGGGCGCGTCGAGGAACCGGTCGACGCCCTCGAACTGCTTGACCGCCAGCAGCCTCGTCACCGGCAGCGCATAGAACCCGGCGATCGCGGCGGCCGTGGCGTGCAGGTTCACCGCCGGGATCACCGCCGAGCGCCACCGCTCTCCGTTGACCACAGCCAGGTCGCGGGCGCCGGCCGGGTTCGACACCGCGCGCGCGTGCACCGAGCCCGGCGCGCCGAGCATCCGGGCGGGCCAGTCCGGGGTGTCGTACTCGAGTTCGGCGCAGCGGTCCCGGTCCTCGGCCGGGAGCGCGTAACCGAAGTCCAGCCCATGCGGCCGGGCGATCTCCTCGGCGACAAACTGCGCGGGCGGGCGGCCGTCCACCCGCGCGACGAGTTCCCCGAGCAGGTGGCCGTAGGTCAACGCGTGTTCGGCGGCGACCGTGCCCGGCGGCCACTCCGGCGTCGCGCTAGCCAGATCGGCGCAGAGCAGAGCCCAGTTCGACCACGCCGTCGCGTCTCTCACCACGGGAAAGAAGGGCAGACCGGCCGTGTGGGCCACGATCTCGCGTACGGAAGCATTGGTTTTGAAGTTGGGCCAATGCCTTGCCATCGGGTCGTCGAGCGCGATCCGCCCCCGCTGGACCAGCAGCAGCACCGCGAGCGCGATCACCGGCTTGCCCACCGAATAGACGTTGACCAGCGTGTTCGCGTCCCACGGGCGGGTTCGTGCGGCGTCGAGCCAGCCCTCGCGCAGATCCACGACCGGCTTGCCGGCGCGCAGCACGGTCAGCGCGGAACCACCCCGCGGATCCGTCGCGAACGCCTCCCGCACGGCCTCGAAACCGGGCGCGACGAAGCCGTGGATCTTAAGGTCCGGTGACATCCGCGCACCTTAGCCGCCCTGGGTGCTTAGCTGATGCCCATGGGTGAAGCACAGCGCGCGGACGTGGTCGTCGTCGGAATGGGCGTGGGCGGCGAGGAGGTCGCCGAGCAACTCGCGGAGGCCGGCCTGTCGGTGATCGGCATCGAGCACGAACTGGTCGGCGGCGAGTGCCCCTACTGGGGCTGCGTCCCGACCAAGATGATGATCCGGGCCGGCAACGCGCTCGCCGAGGCCCGCCGCATCCCCGGCCTGGCCGGCGCGTCGACCGTGCGGGCCGATTGGGCACCCGTCGCCAAGCGGATCCGGGACGAGGCGACCGACACTTGGGACGACAAGGTGGCCGTCGACCGATTCGAGGGCAAAGGCGGCACTTTCGTACGAGGCCGGGCCGCGGTGGTCGGCCCGGGCCGGGTCAAGGTCGACGCGCAGGAGTACGCGGCCACCCGCGGCCTGGTGATCGCCACCGGGACGAGCGCCGTGATCCCGCCGGTCGAAGGCCTAGCCGGCACGCCGTACTGGACGAACCGCGACGCCGTCGAGACCGAGACGCTGCCCGCCTCGCTGCTGGTCCTCGGCGGCGGCGCGATCGGGGTGGAGTTCTCGCAGGTCATGGCGCGGTTCGGCGTCCAGGTGACGGTGCTCGAGGGCAGCGACCGGCTGCTCTCGATGGAGGAGCCCGAGTCGTCCGAGACGGCGGCGGCGGCGCTCGCCCGGGACGGGGTCAAGGCGCTGACAGGCGTCCGGGCCCGTCGCGTCACCCATTCCGACGCGGGATTCTCGGTCGAACTATCCGACGGATCGACCGTCTCAGGTGAGAAGTTGCTGGTCGCCACTGGCCGCGCCGCCCGGCTCGGCGGGCTCGGGCTGGAGACGATCGGGCTGGACCCGTCGGCGCGTTTCCTGGCCACGGACGAGCGGATGCGCGCCGCCGACAAGGTGTGGGCGGTCGGCGACGTGACCGGCAACGGCAACTTCACCCACATGGCGGTGTACGAGGCGCGCATCGCGATCCGCGACATCCTCGGCCAGGACGGGCCGCCGGCGGACTACCGGGCGCGACCCCGGGTCACCTTCACGGATCCCGAGATCGGGGCGGTCGGGCTGACCGAGAAGCAGGCCCGCGAGGCTGGGGTCGAGGTCCAGGTCGGGTACGCATCGCTGCCGTCGTCGTCGCGCGGCTGGATTCACGGGCCGGGAAACGAAGGCTTCATCAAGCTGATCGCGGACGGGGCGCGCGGAGTGCTGGTCGGGGCAACCTCGGCGGGCCCATCCGGCGGGGAGATTCTGGGTGCGCTGTCGGTGGCAGTGCACGCCGAGGTGCCGGTTTCGACGCTGAAGAGCACAATCTGGGCTTACCCGACTTTCCACCGTGCCTTGGACGCCGCGCTGAGCGGTCTGTAGTTCTGCCTCCGGGGGCCGGTCCCTTTTCCGTGACGGTTGCCGTCGGCTGGGCAGGCGACCCAGGTCGACCCCCTGCCCCTTCCGAACGTGCGCCGGGATCTATGCGGGGACCGGTGATCCCAACCGCGACCATTGCCGGTCAGCGTCGATTAAGTAGTCGACCGGCAGGCCCTGGGCGTCGCGGTATCGCCGCGGTGACCGTGGTGCCAGCCGTGGTCGTGGCGATGGTCAGATCCGACATTTGCCGAACGATCCACAGGCCACGACCACCCGGCTTGGTCCGAGCCGGCAGCGTGACGCCCGCGAGATGTGGATCCCGCAGCCCAGGGCCGTTGTCGCTGACCACGCACCAGACGCGTCCATCCGCAGCCGACAGGCGCAGCCGGCCCCCGCCGCCGCCGTGTTTGACCGCGTTGGTCGCGAGCTCGTGGGCGACCAGCAGGATCTCGTCGGCCGCGTCTGTGCCGACGAGGCTGGCGGCGTAGGCGATGATCGCCGCCCGGAGCCCGGCCAGGTCACCGGGCCCGAACCGCCGGACCAGGACAGATGCGCTGCGCCGCGGGCGCCAGGCGGCAACGGGAGCTTGGTTCGGCGTACGCCAACGCGTGATCCCGGTCATCTAGTGCCTCGCCATTTCGCGTACGCCTGGTCTGGCTATCTCGCGTGTGCGCGGTCGCGCTGTGTCGCCTGCGCCTGGTGTGGTTATGTCGCGTGTGCGCGGTCTCGCCGTGTCGCGTACGCCAGGTGTAGCGATGTGGTGTGCGCGGGGTCGCGCTGTCTTGCGCATGGCTATGTCTGGCGTGCGCTGTCTCACCCTTGTTGTGCATGCGCGGTCTTGCGATGTCGGCGCGACCTGCCTGATGCCGGTGCCGAACATCCGACGCCTCGCGCAACGGAGCGCATCCGCGGCGCCCCGCTGGTCACGGCGAGGCACGACCGAGTCTGCCGCGGAGCTGGGCCGCACCACCCCACCGACCGGCGTCCTCGCAGGCCAGGAACGTGCACCCCGCCCCACTCGGTCCATCGGCGTCGCGGTCACCACGTCCCGTCCTCCCATCGCCACCATCACCTGCATGTACCCCCCGAACCAAGATCTGATGCCCCCCGCCGAGGTACCTCGGCTCACACGCCTGCAGGTCTCGGCTGGTGCTGCTCCCGTTGAGGTCCACGGGTGTTGGGTGAACACGAGCCCGGATCTCTCTGCGCCACGTCGCGCCGCCGCTCTGCTGTCCCGCCTTCTGCTGTCTCGTCCCTGCCATCTCGCTGCTGTCTCGTCCCTGCCATCTCGGCCTCGCTGTCTCGCTCCGTGGTGTCCGGCTCCGTGGTGTCTCGCTCTGCTGCTTGCTTCCTGATGTCTCGCCTTCTGGTGTCTCGGCCCCTGCCATCTCTCGGCCCCTGCCATCTCTCGGCCCCTGCCATCTCTCGGCCCCTGCCATCTCTCGGCCCCGATGTCTCGGCCCCGATGTCTCGGCCCTGCTGTCTCTGGCTTGCTGTCTCGTCCGCGGGTGTCTCGGCGCCGGCGCTCCTGGCCCGAGCTTCTTTCGCCGCTGACCGCCTGATCCCCGCCTGCCTGGCGCCCTAGGCTGACGCCGCGCGCCTCGCCCCTCGAGAGCGGGACCCCTCCGCACCAATTCGTCTTCGCGCTCTCCCTCCTGGGTCCAGGCCCTGTCTTTGCGGAGTCTCTGCTTGTCCACGTCGCGGTTCATCCGGAGGCCTCGCCCCGCCAAGCTCGTTCCCGCCAGGTCCCGGCCCCGTCTCGCCTGCCATGGGCCGCAGTGCTTGTTTGCCCCGCCG
>Ga0307513_10000611_pt1 | contig 51109 bp, 44 predicted proteins | sample 15_EM_MG_FD_202174 | JGI IMG/M metagenome (GOLD analysis project Ga0307513, IMG submission 202174) | Populus trichocarpa ectomycorrhiza microbial communities from riparian zone in the Pacific Northwest, United States - 15_EM | ecosystem: Host-associated > Plants > Roots > Unclassified | place... | reverse complement strand
CCGGCGCGTACTGCTTACCCCGAACCAGGAACCGGGCGAGCCCGTTCGATCCCTCGACCACGTCGAACGACACCGCCTTGGTCTCCTCCTGAACCTCGCTGAAATGCCGGCCGATGAACCGCTTCGCGGACGAGATCGTCCCCTTGGGATTCAAGATCGCCTGCCGCCGGGCAAGCTGCCCGACCAGCCGCTCACCGGCCTCGGTGAAAGCAACCACCGACGGGGTCGTCCGCGAGCCCTCGGCATTGGGAATGACGGTCGGCTCACCGCCCTCCCAGACCGCGATCACCGAATTCGTCGTGCCCAGATCGATGCCGACCGCTTTAGCCATGAGCTCGCTGCCTCTCCCTTGGTTCCCGTCGGTCTCAGGCTTTCCTTTCGAGGACGCAGCGCGCGTGCTCACCGCAGGTCGAAAAATGCCGCCGAACTCGACCTGTCAGGACGAAAGAGCAGGACGAAGGACCTTGTGCCTAGGTCGGTGCCCAGGGCCTTTGCAAAGTCCCGGACCGACTGCGCCGGGATGAGGGACGGACGGGGCGAAGGACCTTGTGCCCTAGTTCGGCGCGCGACCGAAGGCGTAACTTACGGAACCGTAAGTTACGCCTGTATCAGCAGCGGAAACGGAGCATCCGAATGGCACAGAACGCCGTCCAGGAAGAGCACTCGGTGGGCCGGCCCGGGCCATCGACGCTGCCCGTCGTCATCCAGGGCGGCATGGGAGTGGCGGTCTCGTCCTGGCAACTGGCTCGGGCTGTATCGATCACCGGGCAGCTCGGGGTGGTGTCCGGCACCGCCCTGGACGTCGTGCTGGCTCGTCGGCTCCAGGATGGCGACCAGGACGGGGACATGCGCCGCGCGCTCGCGCACTTCCCGGTACCGGCGATGGCCGAGCGCGTGCTGGAGCGCTACTTCCGTGCCGGTGGGCGGGCAGCGGACCAGCCGTACAAGGCGACCCCCAACCTGGTGATCCGGCCCGGGGTCAGGACGATGGAACTGTCGGTCGTGGCCAACTTCGCCGAGGTCTGGTTGGCCAAACAGGGGCACGACGGCCTGATCGGGATCAACTTCCTGGAGAAGATCCAGCTGGCCACGGCGGCGGCGGCGTACGGGGCGATGCTTGCCGGGGTCGACTATGTGCTGATGGGGGCCGGCATCCCGACGAAGCTCCCGCACCTGCTGGACCAGCTGGCCAGGCACGAGCCCGCTCGCCTCGATCTGCACGTCGACGGTGCGACCCAGGCGTATTCCGTCGGTCTCGATCCCGAGGTCCTCACCGGCGGTGGGTTGCCGCCGCTGCGGCGTCCGATCTTCCTGGCGATCGTGTCGGCCCACGTCCTGGCCGGATATCTGGCCCGCGCCGACGGCACCCGCCCCGACGGCTTTGTGATCGAAGGCCCGCTCGCCGGTGGGCACAATGCGCCACCGCGCGGACGGCGGGTCCTCGACGACACGGGGCAGCCGGTCTTCAGCCCCCGCGACGACGCGGACGTGTCGGCGGTGGCCGCGATCGGGCTGCCCTTCTGGCTGGCCGGCAGCTACGCCACCCCCGAGCGGGTCCGCGAGGCCCGGGCTCAGGGCGCCGCCGGAATCCAGGTCGGGACGGTGTTCGCGCTCAGCGCCGAATCGGGCCTCACGCCACAGCTGCGCGCAACCATGCTCGACAAGCTGGCGGCCGGGCAGCTCGAGGTGCGCACCGATGCGCTCGCGTCACCGACCGGGTTCCCGTTCAAGGTCGCCTCCCTGCCGATGACCCTGTCGGAGGCCGAGGTGTACGCCGAGCGCTCACGGATGTGCGACCTGGGCTACCTTCGGCTGGCGTATCAGCGCTCCCCCGGCGTGATCGGCTATCGGTGCCCGGCCGAGCCGGTGACGGACTTCGTCCGCAAGGGCGGTGCGGCCGCCGACAGCGTGGGACGAAAGTGCCTGTGCAACGGGCTTACTGCCACCGTCGGCCTGGGACAGGCCCGGCAGGACGGCTATCTCGAGGCACCGCTGGCCACCCTCGGCGCAGACCTTACCGGCGCCGCGCAACTGCTGAGCCGGCATCCGCGGGGGTGGTCTGCCGCCGAGGCCGTCGGTTACCTGATGGACGGCGATCAGCCGGCGGGTTGACGGATCGTCCCGTCGGAGGGGATCGGCCTCGGCATAGGCCCGGGGCGGGCAAAGAAGTAGCCCTGCCCGATGTCGCAGCCGATCTGCCGCAAGAGTTGCGCCTGCTCGTTGGTCTCGATGCCTTCGGCGACGACCCGCATGCCGAGGTCGTGGGCGAGATGGGTGATGGCGGTGACGATCGCCCGGTCGCGTTGGTCGCTCAGCAGGCCGGCGACGAATCGGCGCTCGATCTTCAGCTCGTCCACCGGCAGGAACTTCAGATAGTCCATCGAGGAGTGGCCGGTCCCGAAGTCGTCCAGGGACAGGTCGACGCCGATCTCCTTCAGCTGGCCGATCACGGTCTGCATCGCGGTCGAGTCGGTGACCAGGACGGTCTCGGTAATCTCCAGGGCCAGCCGGGCAGGCGGCACATTGGCCTCCGCCAGCGAGGTCTCCACCATGGCCGCCAGGTCGGGCTGGGTGAGCTGGCGGGCGGAAAGGTTGACGCTGACCCGCAACGGCCGCACGCCGGGCTGGGCCGGCGGCAGCTCCGCCAGCACCGTGGTGAGGATCTGCCGGCCCAGCGGAACGATGAGACCGGTCTCCTCGGCGAGGTCGATGAACGCGTCCGGTTGCAGCAGACCGCGGACCGGATGCCGCCAGCGCGCCAGCGCCTCCATTCCCACCGGCGTTCCATCGGCCAGGGCGAAGGTTGGTTGGTAGTGCACTTCGAACTCGCGGCTTTCGACGGCACGCCGCAGCGAGGCGTAGTTCGCCAGGCGCTCTTGCGCCTCCCGCCGCAGGGTCTCGTCGAAGAAGTCGAAACGGTTGCCGCCGCCGGCCTTCGCCCGGTACATCGCCGCGTCCGCGTCCTGCAACAGGTCCTCGGGCTGCTGCGGAGCGCGGCCGAGGGCGATGCCCACGCTGGCGGTCTCGAACACCTCACGCCCGTCCAGATGGAAGGGCTTGGCGAACAGGTCCAGCACCCGTCCGGCCAGGATTCGGGCGTCCGCCGGGGTCTGCATCTGCTCGCACAGCATGGTGAATTCGTCACCGCCGAAGCGGGCGATCGTGTCCGAGGGACGCACCACGCCCTGCAGCCGCTCGGCCACCGCGATCAGCAACCGGTCGCCTGCGTCGTGCCCGAGACTGTCATTGATCACCTTGAACCGGTCCAGGTCGACGAACAGCACCACGGCCAACTGCTCATGCCGGGCCGCCACGTGCAGCGCATGCCGGCACCGGTCCAGGAACAAGGCCCGGTTCGGCAGCCCGGTGAGCGGGTCGTGCGAGGCCTGATGGGTCAACCGACTGCGGGCCGCGTCCCGGTCCAGGGCCACCTCGGTGAGCCGGACGGCTGTCCGTAGCGCCTGCCGGGTGTGGGTGTCGGCCTCGGCCGGAGCCGGCGAAGGAGCCACGATCACCCCCTGCACGTCGCCCTGCCCGTCGAACACCGGCAGCGCCCAGAACGACTGCCCCGCCTCGTCCACCAGGGCCGGGGCGTCCAGTGCCAGCGCCCGCAGATCGGCCAGTCTCGCGCCCATGTGCTCGGCCACCGTCGCGACCACCGGCAGGATCCCGCCCTTCGGACCGGTCCACCCCACCGGATCGGCCTGCGCCACCAAGTGCAGCCGCTCGGCCGTGCCGTCCCCGCTGAGCAGCACCGCGGCGGAACTGTTCAGTTGCTGGGCAAGGAGATTCGTCACCGCCCGCAGGCTGGTGCCGAGTGACTCTCCGGACGCGATCAGCTCCATGATCTGGCTCTGGCCGGTGATCAGATCGCGCTGCCGGTGCAGGTCGGTGACATCCCGGGCGATGACCACCAGCAGCTCAGCCTCGCTGTCGTCGCGGCTGGTCCGGGCGAGCGAGCAGGACAGCCACCGGCGGCCGCCGCCGGCCGTGCGCACGCTCAGGTCGTCGGCCATCACCTTCGGCGTCGCCGGGCAGTGCGCCCAGCTCACCCACGACACCGGCCGCCCGGCGCGGTCGCGGGGGTCCAGCAGGTCGAGCCCACCGGGCGCCATGATCTGCTGCCGGGAGTGCCCGGTCAGCGCCGCGAACGCCTGGTTCCAGGTGACGACCGAGCCGTCCTCGTCGATCGACACGATGCCATCGGTGCTGCTCTCGACGATCCGGGCGGCGTCGCGGCGGGCGCCGACGATCTCGTCGACCAGGGCCGCTCGCTGCAGGGCCGCGGACACCTCGCGGCTGAACGCCTCGATGGCCGCGAGGTCGGCCTCGTCGAGTTCGGCGAAACCGCTGCGGTCGTAGACCGCGAGCATCCCCGCCTCGCGTCCCCCGATCAGGACCGGAACCGCGAGGCAATCGCGCCAGCCGGCCTCCCGAAGCGCCGCGGTGATCGCCTCCCCGCTGACCGCAGCGGGTTTCAGTGCCCGCGCCATCAGGTCGGGCCGCCAGCCCGCCAGCCGCTCGCGGATCGCCTGCACCGGCCCGGGCCACCGGGTCCGCGCAGATCGGGGCTGCCCAACGGTGTGCAGTGGCAGCGGCTCGGACAGGATCGTTCGAGTGAGGACGACGTCAGCCGCCGAGGTGGTGGATCCTGGACGAGTGGCGGCCCGGTAACGGTAGGCCTCGATGCCCTCGCCCTCGCGTCGGCGAAGCGCCAGTTCCGCCCCCAGCGCCCGGCAGCCGTGGGCCAGCTCGGTGAGAAAGGGCAGCGGATCCAGGCGGACGTCATGCACGGCCGACAGCGCCCGAGTACCCGCCTGCAGGCTGTGGATTCGCTCCAGGTCCGCGTGCGCGAGGGCATATCCGCGGCCCGCCGAGTGCAGCACCACCGGCAGTGCGACCAGGAGCAGCAGGGCCGCCGGATGGCCGACGCTGGCCGCGGTGATTCCCAGCCCGACTGCGATCGTCACCGCGGTGACCGTGGCACTCCAGCGCATCGCCTGCGGGCGCAGCAGGTGGCGACTGGCTGCCGGGCCGTCCAGCACCCCGAACAGCCCGACCACGGCCAGCAGGTTCGTCGCGGCCACCACGGCCATCGCCGCGGCCAGCGCAAGATTTCGGTGCCCGCTCGGCGCGAGGGCAGCGAACGTCAGGGCGCCGCACCCGGCGCAGGCTGCCCATTGCGCGACGTTGAAGGTCAGCTTGATGGCAGGCATTCGCAGGATCAGCTGGGATACCGCCTTCGCCGCCGCGGCCAGCAGGACGACCTGTCCGCCGGCCAGGAAGTACAGCGCCGGGGCCAGGGCGACCTCGAAGACGTCGAAGGACTCGATCTCGCCCCGGTGGCGGATCTCCACCGTCAGGCAACCGGCCAGCACCAGGGCGATGCCGATCAGCGCCCATTCCATCAGGTCGGTCGTCGGGGCAGGGGTGATCGCGAATCGCTGTGCCCCCAGCGCGGTACCGAGTCCGGTGCCCGCCAGGGCCGCAATCAAGACCCAAACGCCGAGCTCCCGTAAGGTGTCGGCCGGTTGCTTGTGCAACCGGACCGAGACCGTTTCTAGCCCCACGCCCCGAACCACAGTGCGCCGTCGGTGGGTTCGCCGTAATTCCGGTCGAACGAGGCCCCGTCCCAGGTTGATCCCGCCCAGACCCCGCCACCCCAGTTGCGACCACCCCAGTTGCGACCGGACCAGTCGTCATCGGACCAGCGCACCGGCAGCAAGGGGGTCAACGCCCACGGGGAGATCACCCAGGACAGCGGGCTCCAGCCGAGCAGGAACCGCAACGGATCCCAGAGCAGCAGTTGAGCGGTGAGGGTGCCGTTCACGAGCACCGAGGGGACGCCGACGGTCTGCACGCTGACGTGACCGCGGCTCAACTGCAACAGCCCGTTCCCGTTGGAACGGACCACGCCGGCGTTCGCCGAGCCGGCCGGCGGATCAAGAACGGCCGCCGCCGCGTCCACCACACCCGCACCGACCACGGTCGGGTCGGTCCCGGCGGGCAGCGCCTTGGCGGTGTGGGTCAGCGCGTACTTGACCTGGTTCGGCTGCAGCTCCGGACGGCGCGCCAGCATCAGCGCGACCACCCCGGAGGTCGCCGCGGCCGCGAAAGAGGTACCGCTACCGCGGTGATAGGCACCGGTCGAGTCCGGGAACTGCCGGTCGATCGTGCTGCCGACCGAGCGCAGCGACATCAGATGGCTGCCCGGTGCGACCACATCGGGCTTGATCAGGCCGTCCGGGACGGTGGGCCCGCGCGAACTGAAGTCCGGCAGTTCGTCGTCCCAGGTGTCGGTGGTGCCGCGATCATCGCTGGCACCGACGGTGATCACCAGCGGGTCGTCGCCCGGTTTGGAGATCGTCGTGGCGCTCGGTCCGCGGTTGCTGGCCGAGACCACCACGACGATCCCGGCGTCCCAGGCCCGCTCCACGGCGTAGTTGAACGGATCCGTGAGATAGGTCTGGGTTGAATCGGTGGACAGCGACAGGTTGAGCACCCGTATCGAGTACTTGCTCCGGTAACTCACCACCCACTGGATCGCCGCCAGCACATTGCTGACGTCGGTGGCTCCGTTGGCGCCCGCCACCTTGACCGAGAGCAGGTTCGCCCGCGGCGCGACGCCGGAATAGGTCCCGCCGCTGGCACTGCCGTCGCCGGCGATCACCCCGCCGACGAAGGTGCCGTGCCCGTAGTTGTCCTGACAGGTGGGTTCACCGGAGAGGTTCTTGCAGACGGTGGTGGGGCTCAGCAGGCCGTCACTGACGCTGACCATGCGCCCGGACAGGTCCGTGCTTGCCGAGACGCCGGTGTCGATCATCGCCACGGTGACGCCCTGCCCCTTGTCCCCGCTCTGCCAGACCTGGTTGGCGCCCAGGGCCTGCGGGTAGACCGAGGTGGGTTCGGTGCTGTCGGCCGTGGCCTGCAGCCCGCTCTGCGCGATGGACGAGACCCGCACGGGGGTATCCGGGGTGAGCGAGCGGATCGCCGGGCTCGCCTGCAGGGCGGCGATCGCGCGGTCCGGGACCACGGCGGCGAAGCCGTGAACCAACGGCAGGTCCCGGGTCATCCGTCCCCCGCCGGCGGCGACCTGGGCCAGCGCGGCCCGGGTCTGGCCGGGCCGGGCGAGGACAACAACCGACCTGTTCTCCACCGCCACCGGCTGCACCGCGGCGGCCTTCCGTTTGGCGGCCGCCGGCTCGGCCGCGGGGTGATCGGGGATCGGTCGAACCGGCCCGCTCACCGCCAACACCGATACCAGTACCAACAGCACGGCGGGGGCATGAAGGACGCGCACCAGACGCAAGGGGACCCTCCCTGACGGAGTGGTCATGATCGCTCCAACAAAATCGGTGGGACCTGAAGCCCGGCCCCCTGAGCCCACAAGGACATAACGGAGCGATCGTATGGCATCTACGCAGAGTAGGGTGGAATAACGGATGCACGAGACAATCGCGACTACGTCATGAGATATGCAGGAGAATCGCGTGCGTATCGCGCGCGTGACCCGTCCGTCCCGACAGACCCGCCGACGGCGCTTTGCCGGGGGTCAGCCCCGCGGCGTGATCGGCGGCCTCGACGCGCGCTCGTTCGGCAAAAGCGGCGGCGCCGATCGAGTCGAAGATCTCGTACGAGCTGCCGGGCTGTTCGCGGGCGTCACGTCTGCGGCGCTGGCGGCGCCTGCTGGGCTGACTGCCCGCCCCGCCAGGTGATCACCTATCAGACACCTGTCCGATAAATAGGGTACAATCGCAACGTGAGTCGCGCCGTCGGGAGCACCGACCTTGAGTCTGTGCGCGCCACGATGCAATTATCCACCGATCCCCGGGCCGAGAGAACCCGCCGGGCGATCCTGGACGCCGTCGGCGAGCTCACGTCCCTGGGTCACGGTGCGATCTCGGTGAGCGATGTAGTGCGCCGGGCCGGCATCAGCCGCAGTTCGTTCTACGTGCATTTCTCCAGCCTCGACGAACTGGCGGTCAGCGTCCTGCGCCAGGAGTTCACCGCGATCGGCGCGGCCGGCATCGATCTGCGCCGGGAAGGCCTGGTCAGCCGGCTGGAGGCGGCCCGCATCGGTTATCAGCGCCTGGTGGCCCACCTGGTCGCGCACGATTCGCTGTACAGCAGCGTCCTTGGCCTGCCGCTGAGCTGGCAGGCCTACGACGCGGCGGTCTCGGCGTACGCCGAAGAGCTGCTGCAGACGATCGTCGGGCTCCCGCACGTCCCGGCCGAGGTCGTCCCGGAGGTCGCCGCCCGCTATCTGGCGGGTGGGGCACTGACGATCATCAGTTCCTGGATCCGGGCAGACATCCGGATCTCGGACGACGATCTGGTCGACCAACTCGTCGCCCTGTTACCGTCCTGGCTCGATGGATGAAGCCCCACCAATCACACTTACCGCCGTCCCGGCCTTGATCCAATGTGAGAGTAGAGGAACGAGAATGCTTTTCGAAGTAGGGGAAACCCTGGTCTACCCGCACCACGGCGCCGTCACGATCACCGAGGTGGAAACCCGTGACATCAAGGGCATCGATACCACGTACATCACCCTGACCGTGAGCGACAGCGCATTGACGATCAAGATCCCGGTCGACAAGGTCGATTTCATCGGCGTGCGAGACGTGATTGATGACGCCGGGCTCGAGGCGGTGTTCGCTGCCCTCCGCGCCGAGGTGGGCGAGGAGCCGAACAACTGGTCGCGTCGTTACAAGGCGAATCAGGAGAAGATGGCCAGCGGCAACGTGCTGCACGTCTCCGAGGTGGTTCGCGACCTCTGGCGCCGGGACGAGGAAAAGGGACTCTCCGCAGGTGAGAAGCGCATGCTGCTGAAGTCGAAGCAGATCCTGGTGTCAGAATTGGCGCTTGCCCTGAAGCAGACCCCCGAAGAAGCCACCGCGACCCTGGAGAACGTGCTCACCACCGTCGCCGCCTAGCGCGTCAGCGCCCGGTCGGTCCCGGCCGCACGGTCGCCAAGGCCGTGTCGACGAGGATGGAGAGCAGCTCGGGGAACGCCATCCCGGCCGTCTGCCACATCTGCGGATACTGAGATCGGGCGCTGAAACCGGGAAAAGTATTGACCTCGTTGACGACTGGTTGGGTCCGGTCGCCGTCCTGGCGGAGGAAGAAGTCGACCCGGAGCAGGCCGCTACAGCCCAGCAACCGGAAGATCCGGCTGGCCTGGTCGTGCACCATGGCCACCACCTCCGGGTCGAGATCGGTGGGGAAATGCAAGGCGCTTCGGGTGTTCTGGTACTTGGCAGCGAAGTCGAAGAAGCCCTCGTGCTCGAGACGGATCTCCAGCGGCGGCCCGCAGGCCACGCGTCCATCCGGGTACTGGAGCACCCCGATGTCGATTTCCCGTCCCAGGATGGCGGATTCCACCAGCACCTTGGCATCGCTGCGGCGCGCGAGCGCCACCGCGTCGTCGAGCTCGGTCCAGTCGTCGACCTTGGTCACACCGATGCTCGAGCCTTCGCGTGCGGGTTTCACAAAGACGGGCAGCCCCAACCGCGCCCGGTCGGCCGCGCTCACCCCGGTCTCGTCGCCGGACAGCACCACGGCCGGCGCCACCGTCAAACCGGCCGAGCGGAGCAGGGTTTTCGTCCACTCCTTGTCCATCCCCACCGCGCTGGCCGCCACTCCGTTGCCCACGTAAGGAACCCCGACCAGCTCGAGCAGGGACTGGACGGTCCCGTCCTCGCCATACCGGCCGTGAAAAGCCGGAAACGCCACGTCAACATGATTCAGCGCCTCGACGGCGGCGGCGAGGCTGTGCGCCCGGTCGAACCCGACGCCGTCCGGGGCGGTCATTTTCACCAGCGCGGCCTGGTCCAGCTCGGCCTGCTCGGGATCATCCTTACCGACAACCCAGACCCCGTCCCGGGTGACGCGGACCGGGGTGACCTCGAACCGGGAACGATCCAGGTGCCTCACGATGCTCGCGGCCGACGCGCAGGACACGTCGTGCTCGCCGCTCGGGCCGCCGAACAACACGGCTATCCGGGTCCTCGGACGGGGGTGGGGTTGAGTCATGTACTCGTCTCCGGGCTGGGTGAATCGAGCGGCGGGGTGGGCAGGTAGCGCCGGATGACCCGAGCGCCGATTCCGGTGAAGATCTCGTGCGGGTTGGTTTTGGCCCAGGCCGCCCAGTCCTGGACCGTGGGCTCGCCGTCGGACCCGGGGCCGAAGATCACAACCCGTTCACCCACGGACACCGGTAGGTCACCGACGTCCAGCACGACCTGGTCCATGGTGATGCGGCCGGCGATCCGGCACCGGACCCCGCGAATCCACATCGAGGCGTGCGGGCCGGCCACCCGGGGCACCCCGTCCGCATAGCCCAGCGGAACCAGCGCCAGCGTGGTCGATCGTGGCGCCCGCCAGTCATGCCCGTACGACACCTCGGTTCCCGCCTGCACCCGCTTGGTCAGAATCACCGACGATTGCAGCGTCATCGCCGCCCGCAGCCCGAACGATCGCCCCGGGACCGGCTCCACCCCGTACAGCCCGATGCCGACTCGGCCGAGGTCGAACCGGGCCGCGGGCAGCTGCAGGGCGGCCGCAGAGTTGGCCAGGTGGCAGAACTGAGCCTCCAGACCGGCAGCCCGAGCGACGCCGATCGCCGCATCGAAGGCGACCAATTGAGCGGCCAGCCTCGGGTCGTCAGGGTCCTCGGCGGTGGCCAGGTGCGACCAGAGGCCGCGAATCTTCAATCGGCCGGCGACTTCGTACTTGCGTGCCCAGGTCACCAACTCCGGCCACTCGTCGGCCGGTGCCCCGGCCCGGGAGAATCCGGTGTCCACCTTCAGATGAACCTGCGCCACCAGGCCTGCCCTTCCCGCCTGTTCGGCGAGTAGGTCCAGGGCGAGACCGGACCCGGCCGAGATGTGAATGCCGGCGCGGATAACCGGTTCAAGATCCTCCCCCGGCGGGTACAACCACATCAGCATGGGTGCGTCGATCCCCTGGGCGCGCAGCGACAGCGCCTCGGCGGACGAGGTCACCCCGAGCCACGATGCGCCGTGATCCAGTGCCGTCCGGGCGACCTGGGCCGCGCCGTGGCCGAAGGCATCGGCCTTGACGATGGCCATCAGCTCGGCTGGGCCGAGCACCCGGGCAAAGGTCCTGGTGTTGTGGGCAATCGCCGCCAGATCGACAACGGCCTCTGCGAGCGGGGTCAGCACCGTCGCCGCGCTTCGTGACCCGGAACAGTCACGGTTCTCTGATCTCCTCAGACCCGGACCCGGAGGGTGTGGTGCGGGTCGCTGGTGCTCTCTTGTCGGATGCCGTCAACTGGTTGGCGCAGAACGTTTTTGACTAATTGTCACGATTTACTAACGTTCGCGATAGACGCTATCAGATCAGAGTTTGTTCACGTGCCGTCTGGTATGGGTTGGCCGCATCTCCGCAACACCCTGAGATCGACCAACTCCAGCGCGTACCTAAGGCATGGAGCTAGGCCGTGTTTGCGGCGGGGACTGACGAGGGCATCGGCATCGAGGTCTGCTTCGTGGTCTGCATCTCCAGATCCCGCAGCGTGTCCAGGAAGGCCTCGGAGAAGGTCGGGAACGGCTGGATCACGTCGAACAGTGTCGCCAGCGGAATCCGGGCCCGGATCGCCAGCGTCGCCTGCTGCAGCCACTCGCCGGCCTCGGGACCGACGGCATACGCGCCGGTCAGCCGTTCGCCATCGGAGACCAGGGTGAGGAAGCCCGGTCGGGTGTCGTACGCCCGGGTATAGGTCGCGGTCCGGGCCACCCCGGCCAGCGACACGGTCGCCGTGAAGGCTCCTTCACTTGCCCCGACGGCCGCCGCCTGCGGATCGCAGAACACCACCCGCGGGACCGCGTCGTAGTTGACCTCCCTCGGGTAGCCGAGGATGTTCGCCGCCACCACCCGGCCCTGATACTTCCCGACATAGGTGAGCAGCCACTCCCCCGTGACGTCGCCGATCGCCCACAGCCCGTCCCCGGCGGACATCCGGGCGTCAACCGGGATGCCGTGCGGGGTCGCCTGGATGCCCACCGTGTCCAGCCCGAGCCCCTCAACCCGCGGACGGCGGCCGGTGGCGATCAGCAGGCGGTCGCCGCGCAGCTGCGAGCCGTCGGCGAAGTCGAGCACGTAGTCCTCGCCGTCACGACCGGCCCGGCTCGCGTGCTTGCCGAGGTGCAGCTCGATACCGTCCGCGGCCAGCGCCTGGCCGACGGCCTCACCGACCGGCCTCGGCTCGCGCGGCAGCACGTGGTCGCCGCCGTCCACGACAGCCACCGAGGCGCCCATCCGGGCCAGCGCCTGGGCCATCTCGACCCCGGTCGGCCCGGCGCCGAGCACCAGCAGCCGGCGTGGGACCTCGGTCAGCCCGGTCACCTCGCGGTTGCTCCACACCCCGGGCAGATCGCTGAGCCCGGGAACCGGCGGGATCACCGGATCCGAGCCGGTGGCCAGCACGATGTCCTGGGCCCGGTACGTCTGCTCGCCGACCGCAACGGTGTGCGGGCCCACCAGGCGGCCCTCGCCGCGCAGCACCTCGATCCCGGCACCGCTGGCCCACGCCGCCGAGCCGGCGTCGTCGTAGTTGGAGACCATGAAGTCGCGCCAGGCCAGAGCGGCGCCCGCGTCGAGCTGCCCGGTGATCGCCTGCCGGGCACCCGGCACGTCGCGGGCGGCCGCGAGCGCTTCGCCGGGGCGCAGCAGGGTCTTGGACGGGATGCACGCCCAGAACGAGCATTCGCCACCCAGCAACTCGCGCTCCACGATGGCGACCCGCAAACCGCCGGCCGCGAGAGCGGCGGCGCAATGCTCTCCGGGGGATCCGCCACCGATCACGATGACGTCGAATTCGTGGCTGGAATCAGGACTCATGCTGCTCATTCCTCCGGCTCGGGCGACGATCTGACCTGGCCATATGCCGCGACGGCGGCGTGCCTGATGCCATTGTCGGCGCTCCGCTGGTGACTGTCTGCACCCCGATCACGTCACGGGAGCTTCGTGATCATCGGCGTGCCGGGCTGCCACGGCGGCGCGCAGGCCGGTGACGAAGCCGTCCGGGCGCTCCCATGCGGCGAAATGCCCACCGTCCGGTTGCTCGTCCCAGAACCGCACATCGAAGAACCGCTCCGCGTACGAGCGCGGTGCGCAGAGCGGCTCGCGCGGGAACAGCGAGACGGCGGTGGGCACGTCGAGGCGGCCGACCCTCTTGCGGCGCTCCACGTAGGGAGAGAACGACGTCCCGATCGTGCCGGTCACCCAGTAGGCCGTGATCCAGGTCAGCAGGTCCTCGCGGGGGAACACGGATTCGACGTCGCCGCCGCAGTCGCTCCAGCTACGCAGCTTCTCCATGATCCAGGCGGCCAACCCGGCCGGTGAGTCGCCCAGCCCGACGGCGAGGGTGTGTGGCTTGGTCGCCTGCTCGAGCAGGTAGCCGCCCTCGGTGCGTTGCCACTGCTGGCCGGCATCCCGGTACGTCTTCTCCTCCTCGGACAGATCGTCCACCGGGATGGCGGCCAGGTGACCGAACGGCACGTCGGTGAAGTGCAGGGCAGCTACCCGGTCGGGATGTGCGGCAGCGAGTGCCTCCGCGACGCCGCTGCCGATGTCTCCGCCCGAGACGACATACCGCTGATAGCCGAGTTCGGCCATCACGCCGGCGACGACCTCGGCCATCGCCGTCGTCGACATCCCGGTCGTGGTCAGCGGCTCGGCAAACGGATACCCCGGCAGGGACGGGACCACCACGTGCAGGTCCGTCAGCAGCGGCAGCACCCGCTCGAAGCGCAGCACCGAGTCCGGCCAACCGTGCAGCAGCACCACCGCCGGGGCGGTCGGGTCTTTCGCGCGCTGGTGGATGGAACGAGCGGCGAACCCGCCCGCCGTGGTGCGCACCCACCCGAGCGCGCGGATCCGGCCCTCGTGTTCGCGCCAGTCGTACGAATCCGCCCAGTACGCCACGACATCCGCGAGGTACTCGGGGTTCGTGCCGCGATCCCAGCCAACCCCCTGCGGCAGCACCACCGGACGGAACCCGACCAGGCGTCGGTGCAGGTCGTCCAGCACCGACTGATCGACGGGCGCGGGTGCATCGGTCATGGCGGCCATGTTCTCGCACGTCGTCACGACGCGCGCTCCGACCGCCGCAGACCTACCATCGGAACGGGCCATGGAACGGGCCGCAGCACAAGGGGAGGCAGGCTCATGACCTTCACCAAACAGGATGCCTACCGGTACATCGGTCATCACCTGTACGACGCCGACCGCCACCGGATCGGAAAGATCAAGCGGGCGGTTCGCGACTCCAGAGGATCACTCGACTGGGTGACGGTGACGATCGGCCACGTCGGTGGCAAGGAGAGGCTCGTGCCGATCGCGGACGGGAAAACCGCGGACGAGGGACTGGCCGTGCCGTTCAGCAAGGAGAAGATCGAGGCGGCGCCGGCCATCGACCCCGTCGGCCGGAACCTCTCGGCCGATGAAGAGGCCGCCCTGCAGGCGTATTACGCCGATGCCGCACCGCCCCAGGTGGAGAAGCCCGAAACCGTGGATCCCGATCGCCGCCGAGTCCGGCCGCGCACGCATGAGACGACGTTCGGCACCGGCGACCCGCTGCCGGGTGAACCGGACGACATCACGTTGCAGGGCACCGGAACCTCGGCGCCGCGCAAGCCGTACTGAAGCCCGACCGAGGCCCTACCTGAAGGTCAGCCGCCGGGCGGGTGAACACGACGTCCGTTCTGAGCAACTAGTGAGGGTCCTCAAGATGAGGACTTGACTGTAGGCGTCCCCTGGGTTCATGGTTGTCACCATGGCCAACGCACCCAGCTCGGTAGAGGCGGCCGAACTGATGTTCGGCTGTTTCAAGCGGTTGCGCCGCCTGCTCGACGCCGAGCTGGGCGAATGCGGCCTGTCGCTCTCACGCACCAAACTGCTGTCTGAGCTCAGCAGCAAAGGCCCGATGAACCAGAGCGAGTTGGCCACGAAGTTCGGCCTGGCACCCCGGACCGTGACCGAACTCGTCGACACCCTGGAGCGCGACGGCCTGGTCGAACGGCGGCCGGACCCGAACGACCGTCGGGCCCGCCCGGTGCACTTGACCCCCGCCGGTGAGCAGGCCCGGGAGCGGGCCGTAGTCGTCGGCAAGCAGATCATTGACCGCGCCATGGGCACTTTGAGCGACCTGCAGCGTACCGACCTCGCCGCAACGCTGCACCTGATCGAGGCCGAGATCGACAAGATCGACGCCGATGTCGGCATCACTGATGACGTCGGCAAACCCCTCTTCGCGTCCTGACCGAACGACGCCCTGACCAGTACGACCTGCGACCAGAACGACCTGCGCGAAACACATCTCGGGGACGCCGCGCGCCCCAATAAGACCAACTTCCTTGAGGTAGCCATGTCTACACCTGCCCAATTGGCCGACGACCGGGCACATCAGCACGACAATCGCTGGTTGATCCTGCTGGTCATCGCGCTCGCCCAGCTGATGGTGGTGCTCGACGCCACGATCGTGAACATTGCCCTGCCGTCCGCGCAGGAAGACCTCGGTTTCGCCAACGACCAGCGGCAGTGGATCGTCACCGCCTACGCGCTGGCGTTCGGAAGCCTGCTGCTGCTCGGCGGCAAGATCGGCGACATCTTCGGCCGCAAGTGGGCCTTCATCGGCGGCCTGGTCGGCTTCGCCCTCGCCTCTGCGCTGGGCGGCGCCGCCGACTCCTTCGGCCTGCTGGTCACCTCGCGGGCCCTGCAGGGTGCGTTCGGCGCCCTGCTCGCCCCGGCGGCATTGTCCACGCTGACCAACACCTTCCAGAATCCGAGCGAGCGAGGCCGGGCCTTCGGCATCTTCGGAGCCGTCGCCGGTGGTGGTGGCGCGGTCGGTCTGCTGCTCGGTGGCGCGTTGACCGAGTACGCGTCCTGGCGCTGGTGCTTCTATGTCAACCTGATCTTCGCGACGGTCGCCGCGGTCGGGGCCTACATGCTGTTGCGCAACGAGGCCCAGGCGCAGAAGCCGAAGCTGGACCTGATCGGATCCGCGGTCGCGGCGTCCGGACTGTTCCTGCTGGTGTTCGGGCTGTCCCGGGCCGAGACCGACGGTTGGGGCAACACCGGAACGATCCTCTTCCTGGCCGCCGGTGTCGTCCTGCTGAGCGCCTTCGTGGTGATCGAGCGCCGGGTGGAACAACCGCTGCTGCCGCTGCGAATCGTGATGGACCGCAACCGCGGTGGCGCCTTCCTGGCAATGGGCCTGACCGCGATCGCGATGTTCGGCGTCTTCCTGTTCCTCACCTACTACCTGCAGCTGACCAGGGGCTTCAGCCCGTTCGAGAGCGGGCTCGCGTTCCTGCCGATGATCCTCTTCGTGCTCGCCTCGTCGATCACGTCGAACATCAAGCTGCTGCCGATCTACGGGGCACGGGTGCTGATCACGATCGGCATGCTGCTCGGCGCCACCGGGATGTTCTTCCTCAGCCGGATCACCGCCGACAGCAGCTACGCCACGCACATCCTGCCGATCCTGCCGGTGATGGGCATCGGCTTCGGCCTGATCTTCTCGACGGCGTTCAACACCGCGACCGCGGGAGTCGCCCGTACCGACGCCGGCGTCGCCTCCGCCACGCTGAACACCATGCAGCAGGTCGGCGGGTCGATCGGGACGGCCCTGCTGAGCACCGTCGCGGCGCACGCCACGGCGAGCTACCTCACCGACCACCCGGGCCAGCAGAACCTGCTGGACGGCGCGGTGCACGGCTACACCACCGGCTTCAAGCTGGCCGGAGGGATCTTCATCTTCGGCGCGATCACAATCTTCTTGCTGATCAAGCCGCACGTCGTGCCCGGCGCCGCCGCCGAGCCCGCTGCCCAGCCCAACGATCGGACCGTCGCCCAGCCCACGGACGGAGCTGCGATCATCCCGGCGCCGCATCGCCCGCAGGCCGCCACGGTCGACGCCGCACCGGCCGAATAACCGCTCGACAGCACTGATCCTGCCCACTGCCTGGCCGGTGCCTGCCCCACAGCAGGCCCGGCCAGGCCGTTCGTGACCGGTCTAACACCCCCTAGCATCCGCACGTTCTAGGTGGGTATCAGATGGTCTGCTACTTTCTTGGCGTCGGCGACACCGGCGAGTGGCGGCTTTGGGCCAGCGGAGTTGATAGGTGGTTGCGCTGTGACACGTCCTTCGTGGGTCACCGATGGGATCGACCTGAACCGGCCGAGCGCCTCCCGGGTGTACGACTTCTACCTCGGCGGATTCCACAACTTCAGCTCTGACCGCGAGATGGCCGAGCGGGCAATCAAGGACTGGCCGGATCTGCCGCTGATCATGAGGTCGAACCGGGCCTTTCTCCGGCGGTCCGTGACCTATCTCGTCGAGCAGGGTGTGCGGCAATTCCTGGACATCGGGTCGGGCATCCCCACGGTCGGAAACGTCCACGAGATCGCGCAGGACCTCGCACCGGAATCGCGAATTGTGTACGTGGACATCGATCCGATTGCGGTCGCGCACAGCGAGGCGATCCTGGCCGACAACCCGAACGCCACCATCGTCGCGGGCGACTTCCGCCGTCCCGAGGAACTGCTCGCGGATTCGACCGTGACCGAGACCCTCGACCTCGACCAGCCGGTGGCGCTTCTGCTGAACGCCCTGCTGCACTTCGTCGGGGACGACGACCATCCGGCCGACGTGATCGCGACCTTCCGCGACGGCCTCGCTCCCGGCAGCTATCTGTCCATCTCGCACGCCACCCACGAACTGCATCCGCCCGAACTGACCGACTTCCACCGCGACCTGTACCGCAAGACCGCCACCCCGATGACGATGCGGACCCGAACCGAGGTCGAGGCCATGTTCGATGGCTTCACCCTGGTCGAGCCGGGGATCGTGCTCAGCGACTACTGGCATCCAGACACCGCCGACTTCGCCGAACACGCGGAACGGCACCCGATCTGGGCCGGCATCGGCCGGAGGCCGTGACCCACCCACCGCCGGCGGCACCCAGCGATTGGATCGCGGCCTGGGAAAAGGCCCTGTTCGAGTCCGGGGATCCGCTGGCGACAGGTCAGGACCTCGGCAGCCTGGCCCGCCGACTGTCCGAGATCGCCCAGGACGGCCTGACCTCCCCGGCCGCCGCCGAGCGGGCCGGCCGGCGGATCGGCGCCCTGCTGGTCGACGCGCATCTGACCGCCCCGTCCGCGGCCGCGCAGGTGGTGGTGCTGCTGTCCGGGCTGATGTCCGATTCCTCGCTCGTCCCGGAACCGATCACTCCGGAGCGGATCGAGCGGATCGCCCGGATCCAGGGCGCGGTGGCGGCGAGCCACGCCACCGCGGTGCGTCTGCTCCTGCTCGACCAGCAGGAGGCGATCCATCAGGCCGCGATTGCCGCCCGGGACGGCGCCGAGCGGGCGCTGCTGGATTCGGAGGCGCGGTTTCGTGCGCTGTTCGGCCAGGCGCCGGTCGGGATCGGGATCGGCGACGTGCACGGCAGGATCTACGAGGTCAACGACGCGTTGATGCGGATGCTCGGCTACAGCCTGGAGGAGTTCCAGGCCCGCCGAGTCGAGGACTTCATGCATGCCGACGACGCGGTGGAGATCTGGCGGGATTACGCCGCCCTGGTGGCCGGGGACCTCGACGAGTTCCGGACCGAGAAGCGCTATCTGCACAAGGACGGCCGGGTCATCTGGACCAACCTCAGCGTCTCGCTGGTCCGAAGTGAGGACGGCGCGCCGGTCTTCCAGGTCGCGGTGATGGAGGACATCACCGATCGGCACCGGTTGCAGCAGCAGCTCCGGTACGAGGCCACCCATGACGCGCTCACCGGATTGCCCAATCGGGCGCTCTTTCTGCAGCGCCTGGATCAGGCGATCGCCGCCCAGGATCCGCGGGGCCGGGTTGCCGTGCTCTTCCTGGACCTGGACGGGTTCAAGTTCGTCAACGACTCCCGCGGCCACCTGGTCGGTGATCAGGTGCTGACCGCGGTGGCCCGGCGGCTGGCCGTCACCGCGGCCGAAAATGACGCGCTGCTGGCCCGATTGGCCGGCGACGAGTTCGTCGTCCTGCTGTTCCGCGAGGAAGGTGACCTGCGCCCGGTGCCGGTCGCCAATGACCTGCTCGCCACGCTGAACAGCCCGATCGTGGTCGAGGGCCAGCAGCCCGTGCACGTGCGGGCCAGCATCGGGGTGGTCGAGGTGCCCTCCGTCGGCGCGCGAGCGGGTGAACTGCTGCGAGCCGCCGATTTAGCGTTACACGCGGCCAAAGAGGACGGCAAGGGACAGGTCGTCGTCCATGATCCGTCGCGCACCGCCCAGCAGCTCTCCCGCTTCACCGTGGCGATGAACCTTCCCGGGGTGGTGGAGCGCGGTGAGCTCGGGCTGGTCTACCAGCCGCTGATCCGGCTCTCGGACGGCGGGATGCACAGCGTCGAGGCGCTGCTGAGGTGGAACCACCCGGAGCTCGGGCAGCTCGCTCCCGACCTGTTCGTCCAGATCGCGGAGGAGAGCTCGGCGATCATCCCGATCGGCCAGTGGGTGCTCGAGCGCGCCTGCGCCGATCTGGCCCGCAGCTCCTGGCCCTCGGTCAACATCAATACCAGTGTGCGACAGCTGTATTCACCATCCTTCGTGGACGAGGTGCGACGCTGCCTGGACGCTGGAGGACTGGAGCCGACCCGGCTGCGGATCGAGGTCACGGAGAGCGTGATCATGCACGCCGAAGATCCCGGACCGATGACCGCACTGCGCACCCTGGCCGAGCTCGGGGTACAGATCGTGATGGACGATTTCGGCACCGGTTACAGCAATCTGGCCGCTTTGCGCCGGTTGCCGCTGCACGAATTGAAGCTGGCCGGCACCTTCCTGAAAGGGCTGGGCGCCGATCGGAACGCGGACGCCGTCGACCTGAAGATCCTCACCACCCTGGTCGACCTGGCCCACTCGCTCGGCCTGATCGTCACCGCCGAGGGCGTGGAGACGCAGGCTCAGGACGACCTGGTTCGGGCGATCGGCTGCGACGTTGCCCAGGGCTGGCTGTATGCGGTGCCCACCCCTGCCGTCGACACGCATTGACACGCCAGACCAGCACGCGTAACTCGGTCCTGAGCGCTGTGCAGGCGATTGCTGAGCCAGTTGTGCGTGCCTGAGTGGCGCTCCCTGTCCTTCTGCGTCGTTCTCGTTCGTCCTCAGGGTGTAGTCACAAGCTCACGACAGGATGAAGGAGTTCGACATGGCTAACTACGTCTTTGCATACACCGGTGGCACCATGGCCGATACCGAGGCCGCGCAACAGGCCGCCATGGCGGCCTGGGGAGCCTGGTTCGGCACCCTCGGCAAGGCAGTGGTGGACGCGGGGAATCCGTTCGGGCCGGCCGCCACGATCGCCGCCGACGGCAGTGTCAGTGAGGGTGGGTCCGCTCGCCTGACGGGCTACTCGATCCTCGCGGCCGACAGTCTCGGGGCCGCAACCACGCTCGCGAAGGACTGCCCGGTGCTCACCGGTGGCGGCGCGGTTGAGGTGTACGAGATCTTCCCGGCCATGTAGGCCAGCTCATTTGGTCAGTCGCATTTGATCAGTACAGCCAGTCGCGGCTCGGGCCGGCGGCCTCGATGAGGCCGCCGGCGCCGACCGGGTTCAGCTGGCTTGACGATCCGGTGGCAGCAGGCGGGCGACCGCGGTGTAAAAACCGTCGATCTGGCGCACGATCCGCTCCAGATCTTCCAGGTCGATGGGTTTGGTGACGTAGGCGTTGGCGTGCCGCTGGTAGGCGTCGATGATGTCCGCTTCGGCCTGCGAGGTGGTGAAGACGACCACGGGGATGGTCCGCAGCTGGTCGTCGGCCTTGATCCTGGCCAGCGCCTCCCGCCCATCCAGGCGCGGCATGTTCAGGTCCAACAGAATCAGGTCCGGACGCGGCGCACCGCGGTGCCGGCCGACCCGATACAGGAAGTCCAAACCGTCCTGACCGTCGGACGCGACGTGGATGTCACGAGGCATCCCGACGCTCTCCAACGCCTCGATAATCATCAGGACGTCGCCTGGATCGTCCTCAACAACGAGTACCACCGGGGTTGCCGGATGCCTGCTCACAGCGGTTTCTCCCACTGTCGGTTCTTCAAGAATTTCACGGCGGCTGCTGCACCCAAGGCCCGGATAACCGGCAGGCTCATGCTCGCACACACCGGACGGTCACCAGCGCAGACCGCCCAGACCCCGCGGTCCCCCGCGGAGCCACCTCGGGCACGACGATTCGGGCGGCAAAGTGACCACAACCCGGCACAGACGGAGCATAAGCTCCCATTGTGGCTAAATCGCAGAGGCCAACACCCGCGGCTTCGGACGCATACGCGCCACGGCGGAGCCTGGTCGCCGGCTGGCCGGGCACGCTGGTCTCGGTAGCGGTCATCACGGCGGTCGTCGTGGTGACCGTCCAGCGGCCCGAGCTACCGAACCTGCTCATCTGTGGCTTTGTCCTGGTGCTGGGCGCCCGAACGCTGCTGCAGGGCCGCAAGCCGGGGCCTCCGGTGGTGGTTGATGAGCCGGGCATCACCTTCAGCGACACCGGCGATGGTGGCGGCCCGCGACTCGTGGCCTGGGAGTCGATCACCACCGTGGTGCTGTTCGAGATTCCCCGGACCGACACCTCACGCCGCCGCTGGCAGCCGGCAATCGGCGTTCAGCTGATCGGCCATCCGGACGGCGTGTCCGTCCACCGGCCGCTCACCGGCTGGTCGCTGGATCGGGCAGCCCTGGGGCGCGCGGTGACCCGGTTCGGCGGCGGCGTCCAGGTTGTCGACGGACCGCGCAGCACCGGGGAAGCGACCGCGGAGCAGCTGCACACCGAGATACGCCGGATGGCCACCGAGGCAATGTCGACCGAGACGCCGTACGGGACTCCGGCCGAGACGCCATCCGAAACGCCGTACGAGACCCAGGCCGAGGCGCCGTACGAGACCCAGGCGGAGACGCCGGCCCGGCAGGCGATGGACGGACAGACGCCGGACGGGCATGCGATGGACGGGCAGGCGACCCGGCCGCGGGTGCAGTGGCACCGCACCGCGCGCTACCGGCCGGTCGACCCCGCCGCGTACCTTGCCCGCTTCGACCTGCGCTCGAACTTCGGCATGATCGCGGCCCTGGTGGCGGTTCAGGTCTTCCTCTGGTTCATCGTGGTTCCGCAGGGCCCGGGGGTCGGGATCACCATGGCAGTGGTTTTCGCGCTGCCGCTGCTGTACATGTGGCGCACCCTGCGGTCGGGCGGCGCCGTGGCGCTCGCGGTCGACCAACCCGGCGTCTTCTTCGGTGATAGTCACTCCCCCGGCGACGACCAGGAGCACCGGCTGGTGCCCTGGCCGGACATCGGCGCCGTCGTGGTGTACGACCAATTGGTCGACGGCTCCAAGGAGGACAAGTGGGAGCGGGCGGTCGGCGTTCGGCTGCGGGGTGAGCCGACGCTGGCCCGGCATTGGCGCATCGTTGAAGGCTGGCAGCTCGACCGCCCGGCCCTCGAGGCAGCGGTCACCCAGTTCGCCCCGGGGATCCGTGTCCTGGACGGGCCACCGCAGCGACCGTCGAACGCCACCGACACCCTGCGGGCGATGTACGACGTCGGCCGCGAGATCTACGAGGACGAGCACCGACGGCGCGAGGACTGACGGCGCGAGAATTGACGGCGTCAGAGCCGGCGAAAGGCGCTTCCCGCAGCGAGGCGCCGCTCGAGCAACTCCTGCAACGACATTGACTCCCCATCGCGGGCGCCGCGCCCCACGGCCATCGGCGGTGGCGACGGCGCGACGTCCACCCCGCGCAGCCGAGCGCTGAGTCCGGGGGCAGCGATCAGCACGTAGTACTCGCCGTCCTCGGCTATCGCCAGCGGGCCGGTCGGTTGCAGATACCAGCCACGCAGCCCGGTCCGGTACGTCGCCGAACCGCTGTAGGCACGCGCCCGCAGCGGCCCCGGCGCCAGTCCCTGCTCGCGCGCCCGGCGGACGAAGTCCGCGATCAGCGGCCGCGCCCGCTCCGACTCCGCCGCCTCGGCCCGCCGCTGAGCCTGCGCGTGCACCTCAAACGCCGCACGCCGCGAAGCGCGCCAGGCCTCACCGTCCGCCTCCATGAGACGACGGTAGTCCGTCAGCGCATGCGCCTGACCCGCGGTGAAGCAGAATGGCGAGATGACGTCCGCGTACCGGATCTGCTTCGTCTGCACCGGGAACATCTGCCGCTCGCCGGCCGCCGAGGTCGTTGTCCGCGCCCTGGCCGAGCGCGCCGCGGTGCCCGGCGCCGAGGTGGACATTGAGGTGGACTCGGCCGGCACCGGTGATTGGCACGCCGGGCAGCCGGCCGATCCGCGAGCCCTGCGCGCGCTGACCGCAGCCGGATACGACGGCCGGGCGCACCGGGCCCGGCAGTTCGACCCCGCATGGTTCCGGGAGCGGGACCTGATCATCGCGCTGGACCGGGGGCACGCGCGATTGCTGCGGTCCTGGGCGCCGGACGACGACGCCCGCGCCCGGATCCGGTTGCTGCGCTCCTTCGACCCGGCGGTTCGGGTGACCGAGGATCACCCGCTGATCGACGTCGCCGACCCGTACTACGACGGCGACGCCGCGTTCGACGAGATGCTGAAGCAGATCGAGGCGGCCGGCGCCGGATTGCTGGCGCAGGTCCGATCCCAACCGCGGCAGCTCGGCTAAATGTCCTACACCAAGCGGGATCTCGGCGCCGTGCCAGGCTTCTACCAGACCGAGGCGGCCGGTCTGCGCTGGCTCGGTCAGGCCGCGGACGGGGTACCGGTGGCCGACGTGCTGGAGGTCACCGGGACGTCGATCACCCTCCCCCGCTACGCCACCGTCCCGCCGACCCGCGAGGACGTTCACGCCTTCGGCCGGCGTCTCGCGCTCACCCACCTGGCCGGAGCCACGCACCACGGTGCGCCGCCGCCGGGCGTGCGAGACGGCTTCATCGCCACCCTGCCGCTGCCGCACCTGGCCGAGCCGCCGGCGACCTGGGGCGAGTTCTACGCGAGCTGTCGGCTGGAGCCGTTCGCCAAGGCTGCCGCGGCATCCGGCGCCCTGGACGGCTGGGCAGCGGCCGATCTGAGCGCGGTCTGTGAGCGACTGCGCGCCGGAGATCCCGCATTGACCGGGCCGGACGTGCCGGCCGCCCGACTGCATGGGGACCTGTGGAGCGGCAACGTGCTGTGGACCGCGCAGGGTGCGCGGCTGATCGATCCTGCCGCTCACGGCGGGCACCCGGAAACGGATCTGGCGATGCTCGCGCTCTTCGGGTTGCCCTATCTGGACGAGATGCTCGCGGCCTACGTCGCCACCTCGCCGCTGTCGCCCGGGTGGCAGTCACGGGTCGGGCTGCATCAACTGCATCCGCTGCTGGTGCACGCGGTGCTCTTCGGACCCGGATACGGCGCGCAGGCCGGTCAGCTCGCGCGGCAATACCGATGAGCCGGCGAGCCACGCGATCACTGCCGCTTCCGGACGGGAACAGGTCTGACGCCTCGGGTTGACCTTTACGTTGGGTGAAACCGCAGGCTGGGCGAGACCGAGTGACCGGGAAGAGGAGCTGACATGGAACTGGTAAGCATCGGCGATTTTGCCCGCCGGGTGAGGTTGTCCGCGCGGGCGTTGCGGTTTTACGACGAGGTGGGACTCCTGCTGCCGGCTCAGGTTGATCCGGACTCCGGTTACCGCTGGTACGCCACCCATCAGGAGGATCGGGCGCGGCTGATCATGTCGCTGCGGCACCTTGGTGTCCCGCTGGCGCAGATCGCGACGATCGTCGAGTGCGATCCGGCGGAAGCCGCCAGACAGGTCGCTGCGTTCTGGGCCGAGGCCGAGTTCGAGCACCACGGTCGCCGGGCCCTGACCGGATTCCTGGTCGCCGACCTGACGGGTGAATCCCCGGACAGGTACGACGTCCAGGTCCGCGAGCTGCCGGCTCGCCAGGTGCTGTGCCTGCGGCGGCACGTCACGCCGGAGCAACTCGTCCTGGTGGGGCGCGATTTCATCGTTCGCCGGATGCGGGAGGCGGGCGTCCCGCGCCTGGCCGGGGTCGCCGGAAACCCGTACGTCATCTACCACGGCATGGTCACCGAGGACAGCGACGGCCCGGCCGAGTGGTGCCGGCCGGTCCCCGACGCCGAGGCCGAGCAGCTCGCCGCGAGCTTTCCCGACCTCGCGCTGCGCACCGAGCCGGCGCATCAGGAGGCGTACGTGCACCGGCCGTCCGCGCAGAGCGACCCCGAGGCCTGGCTGGTGATGCAGGCCCTCGCTGCCTGGGCGGTTGAACACCGGCGGCAGGCCGCCGAGGGAGTCCGGATGGTGCTGGTACCCGACCGCAGCCCGGGCGCCAACGGTCCGGCGTGTGACATCGCGATCCGACTGCGGGAAGCGTCATGAACCGGCGAGGTGTGCTGTCGCCAACCAGCCGTCTCGGGGTGACTCAACCGCTGGTCAGGAACGAGACCGCCGCGGTCAACGCGAGATCGGTGAGCACCGGGTCGTGCCGAGCACCGATGTCACGCATGAACGCATGCTCACCGCCCCCGAACACGTGCAGTTCCAGGTCTTCCAGACCGGCGGCGTACAGCGCCGACACGACCTGCAGGCGCGCGGCGGCGGGCACGTGTGGATCCCGAGAGCCGAAGACGACCATCAACCGGCCACGGATACTCGCGGCCTGAGCGAGTGATCCCGCGTCGGCGTCTGCTCCCAGCGCACCGTTGTGCAGGCCGGTCGGGTAGAAACACACCGTCGCCGAGATCCGTGCATCGAACGCTGCCCGGAACGCCAGGTGGCCGCCGATGCAGAACCCCACGGCGAAGAGGTCCTCAACCTCGGAGCGAGCCTGCATGAAGTCCAGCACCGCAACCCGATCCGCATCGAACTGCGCTGCCGTTGTGTCGGCCGCCGCCGCCAGCCCTGCCTGCTTGCCCGGCTCGTCGAATTCCAGTGCAACACCGGCCAATTCACCGCGCGGATAGATCTCCGGAACGCAGACCACAAAGCCCGCCGAGGCCAACCGCCGCGCGGTCCGCAACGTCGATTCGGTCAGCTGAAAAATGTCCGTGTACAGCAATACACCGTGCCCCCGCCGCCGACCGACCGGACTGATCAGCACCGCGCGGATCTCGTAACCAGCGGCCGGCACCCGCACCTCGTCATCGGTCAGCTTCACGGTGGGTCACCCTACTCGCCCCTCGTCGGCGTACCGCCAGGGAGGATTCATCGGCCCCAAGCTGCGATTCTGGGCCGTCAACAGCCATGAATCCTCCCGGGCGGCACGCCCGCCGAGCGGAGTGCGGCCGACTCAGCCGCGCAGCGGCTTGAGCGCGGCACTCCAGGCGATGGTCTCGTCGAGGACGGCGCTGACCCGCTCCTCCTGGTAGGCAGCCGGCGTGAAGACCGAGAAGTTCTCGAAGTCGGTGATCAGCGACAGGGCGACCTGTGCGCGGACGTCGGCGACCTTCAGCTCGCCCATGATCAGGCGCAGGTGCTCGACCGCCCGGGTACCACCGGCGGCTCCGTAGCTGACGAACCCGGCCGCCTTGTTGTTCCACTCTGCGAAGAGGAAGTCGATGGCGTTCTTCAGGGCACCCGAGGTGGAGTGGTTGTACTCCGGCGTGACGAAGATGAAGCCGTCGAACTTGGCGATCGTCGCGGCCCAGGTCTTGGTGTGCTCGTTCGCGTACTGGCCCATCGACGGCGGCATGATCTCGTCGAGGTGCGGCAGATTGAAGTCCAGCAAGTCGATCAGCTCGAACTCGGCGTCGTCGCGCTTGGCGGCGATGTCGTACACCCACTGCGCAACGGCCTCACCGTTGCGGCCGGGACGAGTGCTGCCGAGGATGATGGCGATCTTGGTCATGGTGGTCCTTTGTGGAGTTGATGACTTGAACGTTCACGTCAAAGTAGCCGACGATCAGTTGAACGGTCAACTGTCCAGAAGAAGCAGATCAGATGAGCGTTCACGTCAGTTAGGGTGGGTTCATGGCCATCGACGAGGAGCCGCGCTGGCTGGATGACGACGAAATGGCGGCCTGGATCCCGCTGATGGGCACCCTGATCGTGCTCCCCGCCCAGCTCGACGCGGGAATGCAAGAGGTGGCCGAGCTCACCCAGTTCGAGTACCTGATCCTCGCCAAGCTCTCCGAGACGCAGGGGCACACGGTCCGGATCAGCGACCTCGCCGGGCAGTGGTTCGGCTCGCTGTCGCGAGTGTCACACCTGATCAAGCGCCTGGAAGGGCGGGGCTGGGTGCGCCGCGAACCCGATCCCGAGGACGGCCGCTACACCAACGCCATCCTCACCGAGGCGGGCTGGGCCAAGATCGTCGCCACCGCGCCGCACCAGGTCGAACTGGTCCGCCGGCTGATGCTGGATCACCTCACTCGCGCCCAGGTTCGGCAGTTGCGCACTGTCGCCGAGCGCATCCTGGCCGCGAACGTCCCCGACTCCGAGCTCCTCTACACCGTTCCGCACGCAGGCCGGGGACGGCCTCGTCAGTGAGTCAGTGACCTGGCCCGGAGCGCCGGTCCACCCGCTGGGAGGGCGAACCGGCGTCCAGGTCGGGCCACGGTGCCGGGAGAAAGGGGAAGACCCCGGCCAGGCCCGAACCGAAGACTGGAGAAGAGGTCAGTCTCCGGCGTCTGTGGCACTCACCCCGTTGTCCACCGCTGAGCCGTAAATGGACTTCGCATTGGCCGTGGTGTTGCCGATGATCGAGCCGGCCTGGCCGTTGAACTCGGCCAGGTCGACGTGCTTGGAGTCGAGATAGGCGCCGATGCACTCCATCGCCCGGCGGTTGAAGATCTGGTAGTACATCCGCTCGTCCATCGCGGCGAACTGGTCGGCGAGGTTGTAGTTGGCCACCCGCTCGCGCAGGCTGGACAGCGCACCGAAGTCGATGTCCCGGCGTCCCTCGATCTCGTCCTCGATCAGGGCGGACGCAGCGGCGTTCTTGCGCCCGCCGAGGTAGCCCTGGAAGAGCCGCAACGGCGCCTTAAAAAGCTCTGGAAACGACTCCGAGAGTGCGGCTTTGAAGAGCGTGGAGGCTTCGGCGCGGCGATCCGTCGGGAGTCCGCGGACGGCGTAGAACTGCTGGTTCAGCGGCCGGAGCGCGTAGACGAGTCCCTCGATGAACAGCGTCTGGTTGGAGACGAACGCCCGGACGAACAAGGTGACGACGACCTGCCCGCCCCAGGCGGAGTGGGTGAAGTAGGTGTAGATCCGAGCGCCCTCGTTCTGGGCGTGCAGGTAGTGCTGGATGACGTCCTCGGGCACCCGGGTGACCGGGCGGCGGAAGTTCAGCGCCTCGATCGGGTCCGGCTCGGTCGGGCCCATCCGGAACAGCGGCACCGAGATCGCGTTCGAGCCGCCGCGCACGTAGAGCCGGTTGCCGGCCGCCGGCCGCGGGCTGATCCGCGGCGGCATCGACTCCAGCAGGAAGCTCTGCAGGTCGCCGCCGGTGATCTCGTCGGGAACGACCGGCCGGCTGACGTAGTCGGCGGCCAGCGCTTCGGCACGAGCATGAGCCGGTGCCGAGCGTTTGCTGATGTCGATCGTCAGGTGCCAGTTGTCGACGTTGACGCCGCTGCCGACGAACGGGGACGACTCACCCCGGAACAGGACGACATTCGTCTCGTTCAGGTCGGCGAGGCTCTGTTCCACCGCGGGTCGCGGCAGCGGATCGGGCACCATGGCATCGGGCTCGTAGATCACCGCCACCGCCGCCCGCCGGGCCGAAAGGGTCTGGGCGTACACCAACCGGACGGAAACGATGTACGCCCAGATCCATAACACCACCCAGATCGCGAGCGCCTGCCGCAACGCGAGGATCTGCCCGACGGCCACGCCAAGCACGAGCGTGCCGGCCAGCAGGACATATCCGAGCGACGCGGTGAGCCCCACGTCGCGAGAGCGGCGGTACCGGCGGGCCTGGGCGGCATGTCGCGCCAGGTGTACGGCGTCAACGTGCCAGAGCGGAGGCAACGCCGCCCGGGAGGGGTGGATCAGCTCGGAGTTCACCCGGTCTGCAAAAGACTGGCGCAGGTAGACCTGGGCGCTGAGAAGTCGGGTGACCAGGTCGTCCGGCAACGGCGCGGGCTCCGGTACCGGACCGGGGTCGGGCGTTCGGATGGGCTCTCGCGAAGGTCCCGGGACGGTCGCAAGCCCCGGTGCGGGCCGCGGTTCCGGACGGAAGTCCGCTGCGGCGGATTCGTCGATACTCACGGCCACTCCCTGGGCGTAGTGCGGTCCGTGAGAGCCTGCAAGTCATGCCAACTTGTAGCATTTGGTCCGCTTAATCACCATCCGTCACCGAGTGCAACCAGTCAAGACCTCTCCGCCACCCCTCTTGCAACTGCCGGTGCTGACCTGCCATGTCCGCATCAGTGTCCGCATCTGAGACCAAGATCAACCTGCGATTTTGGGCGGGGCTATGACCCACGAGATGGGTCAGAAGGATGGGCTAGCGCCATGCCCGCGGTGACCTTGCACCGGGCGTACGAACTGGCGATCACGCCGGGAGCGGCCGAAAGGTCGTCGTCAGGTTTGCTGACCGACCCCGGGGGTTCGTACCCGCAGCAGCCGGCGGGCGCCGCTGAGCAGGTGGCGGCGCAGTGCCTCGTCATCGAATTCCGCCAAGGTCGGGTCCATGCCGGCGATCATCAGACCACCGCCGACCATCGCCGCGCCGACGACGATCTCGGGAGCCGGGTCGGGGCCGGTCAGCAGGCGACCGATCCGCCGGCTCAGCTCGACCATGTCCGGGTACTCCCGAATCAGCTGACCCACGGTGGGATCGGCCCGCAGCACGGCGGCCAGGCGCCGGTTCTTCACCACGAGGTCCACGAGGCCCGACAGTGCCGCCTCGCGCCTGCTCGCCGGGGAGCGACGAGCCTCCGCCAGGTCCGCAATCCGCGCCACGCTGTCCACGGCGGGAGCGACCACCGCCAGCACGATCTCTTCCTTGCTCTGGAACTGGTGGTAGACGGCCGCTTTGGTGACCCCGAGGACGTCCGCGATCATCTGCAGGGACGTGCCGCTGACTCCGTGCACGGCGAACAGGTCGAGGGCGACCGATAGCAGACGTTCCCGGGCAGCCCCGGCCGGCCGGCCCACGTGCGTCGTCATATGTCCCTTTCATCCGATCCATTCGCGTGTTCCCAACCCCATGCTAGGACGCATTTCCTCGCGCAGCCGATCGGCTTCTACCTAGCCGAACGGCTAGTCGCCAGATTGCCGAGCGGTTACGCTGAAGTGATCCGATCGGACGCCGGAGGCTCACCGGTCGCGCCGAGTTGACGAAGGTTGACGAAGGGTGTCGTATGCCAGCGCTAGCCGTCACACCGATTGGCGCGGCGCGAGAGCGACTGCTCTCCACCGCACTCGACCTGTTCGTCTACCACGGCGTCAACGGCACCTCGCTCGAGCTGATGGCAGACGCCCTCGGTGTACCGAGTGCCTCCATTCGCCATCAATTCCCGACAAAAGCCGATCTCGTCCTGGCCGTGATCACCCCGATTCTGGACGATTTGACCCACGTGGCCGAGGTGGCCGAGGCCCAGCGCTCGGTGACGAGCCGGCGCGAGGTCGCCCTGTCGGGCCTGGTGGACGTCGTGGTGGAGAACCGTCGCCTGGCCGCCGTACTGCACGCCGATCCGGTGGTCAGCCGGCTGGTTCGCGAGTATCCGCCGATGCTCACCCTCACCCGGCGGCTCAATCCCCTGCTCACCGGCCCCGACGAGGACCCGCACACGCTGGTCGCCGTCGCCGTGGTGGGCGGCGGGCTGATGATGGTCGGCATGGATCCGCAGCTTGCCGAACTCGACGACGCGACGTTGCATCGGCTCCTGCTGCGCTCGGCGCGGCGGACCCTGCGCCTGCGGACCCCCTCCCGCCGGCGCCTCTAGCCTCCGCACCACGGGGGCCGATCACCCCCGCCGGCCGCTACACGGCGGTGGCCTCGCCCAAGTAGCGGTGCAGGAGTTCCTCGCCCGCCGTGTCCGCAGGTCCCGACCACGACATCCGACCGCGCTGCAGGATCAGGCACTGGTCGGCGAACTCCAGCGCCTTGCTGGCGAACTGCTCGATCATCAGCACCGACACTCCGGCGGCCCGGGCCGTGGCCAGGCTGTCGAACACCTGGTCAACGAGCTTCGGGGCCAGGCCGAGGGACATCTCGTCGGCGATCAGTAACTGCGGCCGAACCATCAGGGCCCTGGCCAGCGAGAGCATCTGCTGCTCGCCCCCGGAAAGGGTGCCGGCCGGCTGGCGCCGCCGGGTCGCGAGCACGGGGAAGATCGCGAAGGCGCGCTCGAGTCCCTCGACCTGCGCCGATCTGTCCACCATGAGGGCCATCCGGAGGTTCTCCTGCACGGTCAGGCCGGGAAAGACGCCACGCCCCTCGGGAAGATGCACCAGCCCGGCCCGACGCAGCCTGGTCGCCGACAGCCCGGTGATGTCACGCCCGCTGAGCTGCACCGACCCGCCGGTCGCGGGCACCAGACCGGACAGCACCCGAGCCAGCGTGCTCTTGCCGGCGCCGTTGGGACCCAGAACAGCCAGGGCACTGTTCGGGGGCATCTCGAACGAGACCCCCGCGAGCGCGTGCGCCGCACCGTATCGGGCGGACAGCTCGCTGACCCGCAGCACCGGCTCGGTTGCCGTCATGCCGATTCTCCTTGCGTGCTGTCGGTTCGGCCGGGATCCTCGGCCAAGTCGAGCTCTTCACCGAGGTAGGCGGCCCGGACCGCCGGATCGCTCCTGATCTGTGCCGGGGTCCCTGCGGCGATCTTGATGCCGAAGTCCAGGACATGCACCTGGTCGCACATTCCCAGCACCAACGGCACGTCGTGCTCCACCAGGAGCAGGGAGACCCCGTGATCGCTGACCACCCGCCGCAGGGTGGCGGCCAGTTCCTCGGTCTCCCGTACGTCGAGCCCCGACGACGGCTCGTCGAGCAGCAGCACTCGCGGGTCGACGGCGAGCGCTCGAGCCACCTCCACCAGCCGGCTCATGCCGAGCGGAAGGCCGGCGGCCGGCAGGTGCTGAATGTCGCCGAGGCTCAGCGCATCGACGAGTTCGTCGACCCGTGCGACCTCCGCCCGCGGCGCACGCCGAAAGCCGCGGCCGTCGATCAGGTCGGTCCAGATCCGTGCCTTGGCATGGCGCACGCGGTAGCCGAGGATCACATGTTCGCGCACGGTCAGCGAGGTGAACAGCTCCGGGTGCTGGAAGGTCCGGGCCAGGCCGCGGCGGGCCCGCAGCTGGGGTGATGCTCCGGTGACGTCCTCGCCGTCCATGAGCACGGAGCCGGCCGCGGGTCGCAGCAGGCCGGACAGCACGCCGAACAGGGTGCTCTTGCCGGCGCCGTTGGGGCCGACCAGCCCCACGATGGACTGGGCGGGCACGTCGAGGTCGACGCTGTCGAGGGCGACCAGCCCACCGAAGCGCACCGTCACCCCGCGAGCCGCCAGCCGGGCCGTGCTGACCGGCGGCGCACTCACTGTCGCACTCATGCCCATGATTCGCTCGGGCGCGGCGCTAATGACGGACGGGGGCACCTCCCGCCCGTCAGGGTGGGGGACTTCCTTCGGCAGCCCACAAGCGACTTCGTCGTTGCGTGCTGCCTCCGTCCAGGCACCGTCGCGCCGCTTCTCGCTCATGTCCGCTCCCCTGCGGTGAGGTCACGCATCTCGGGCAACCCGGTCCCATCGGCGCCCCGGGCCACGACCACCGCCGGAGCCGCAGGCGATGCGGCAGGCGATGCGGCAGCCGGTGCCGCGAAGACGGGCTCCGGCTCACCCGCGCCGCCGCGGGCCCGCAGCCTCGCCAGGAAGACGGACAGGGCGCGGCTGTTCTGTGCCACCGCGCCTTCCGGGTGGTTGGCCAGCGCGATGGCACCCACGCCGAACAGGATCGTCGGCACCTGGGCCAGGTCGGTGGGCAGATAGGCCGCGAAAAGGCTTGGCATCAGGTAGAAGAGCAGCCCGGCGGCGAGAGCGGCCAGGATGGACCGCGATCCGAGTGTGACCAGGACCGCCAGCCAGACCAGCCCGAGGAACGGGTTGAAGGCGTCGGGCAGCGACGACTGGAAGTTCATCGCCAGGAAGCCCCCGCCGACCGCGGCCACGAACGTCGCCACCCCAGATACCAGCACCTTGGACTGGAGCACACTGATCCCGAGGGTGCGGGCCCCGTTCTCGCTCCACCGCACGGCGCTCAACGCCAGGCCTGCCGTGGACCGGCGCAGGTTGAGCACCAGCAGTCCCTGGACGAGGAAGGCCGCGAGCGTCAGGTACGCGAAGGCTCGGTTGTTCTCGGCGAACGATGGCCGCGGCATCACGATGCCGGAGCCGAAGTTGTAGAACGGGTCCTGGGTCAGCACGAGGGTCTGGAAGAGCAGGCCGAAGGTCAGCGTCACCAGGGCGACGTACAGGTTGCCGAGCCGGATGGTGAGAATCCCCAGCACGACCCCGAGCGGGACGACGATGGCCGCGGCCACGAACACGGCCACCAATGATGGCCATCCCCGGTTGGTGGCCAGGTCGGCGGCGAGTGCCGCGCCGAGCCCGGCGAAAGTGATCTGGCAGAGCCAAACCATGCCGCCCTCGCCGGTCACCAGCGTGTAGGACAGCAGCGCGATGGACAACGCGATGCCGGCGGCGGCCAGCCCGGACCAGTAGTCATCGAGCACCAGCGGAAGCGTTGCGACCAGGAGCACGAATACAACGCTCGAGACGGTGCCGGGCTTGAACCCCTTCAGCGAGGAACTCACGGCCGGCGCGGCGGTCGGATCCCCGCCCTGCGGACTGATGGCTCGATCCAGCGCCCCTCCCGCGGCATGATCGCCCGCCTGCCCTCGGACCGCGTAGTAGAGCAGGAAGAGCAGCATGAAGGCGAAGGGCACGCTCGGGATCACCGCAGCGGTGAACGAGCTTGCCGGGTCCAGGTACTTCTGCACCACCGTCGTCACCACGCCCATCAACAGCGCCACCACCACGGCAACCGGCAGGCGGCGCAGCCACGCGGCCACCACCGCGGCAAAGGCCGCCGCCATCAGCAACGTCATGCTCTCGGCCGAGAGCCCGGCGGTGGGGGCGATCAGGATGCCGGCCAGACCGGCGAGGGTCGCGCTGGCGGCCCACACGCCCAGTGAGACCCGGCCCGGACTGGTGCCGCTGAGGCTGGTGAGGGCCTCGGAGTCGACCAGCGCCCGGACCTTGAGGCCGATGTCGGTGAACCGCAGAATCCCCACACCCAGCGCGAGCACCACCACGAGACCGAGGTAGGTGACGAGCTGATCGGCGTTGAGCAGCGCCCCGAACAGGTGGAAGGTCCGCAGCGGCCGCGGAGCCAGCCCGGGGGCGGTGACGCTGGTGATGTGTCCCAGGGCCAGCTCGACGAGCGGCGGGAGGGCGACCGACAGTCCCATCGTCGCCATCAGCTTGACCAGCATCGGCCGACCGCGCAGGTGCCGAAAGAGCATCCAGTACAACGTCATTCCGAAGAGCGGGGCGAAGACCAGGAGGGAGACCACGGCGGAGACCAGGATCGGCAAGTGCTGTTCGGTGTTGAGCGCGTAGTACACCCGGGCCACCGTGAAGGCCATGGCCGCGAAGGCCAGGCTGAAGATGCCGGACGCGACGTAGGTGACGACCAGCGAGCCGGCCGCGATCGCATATATCGAGCCGAGGGCCAGGCCTGCCAGGAGATACGAGAGCACATGGACTCCAGGGCGGAAGCAGATGGAAGGGAAACACGGCGGTGTGCAGCGCTCCACGCTTCGGAACCACTACAGACTGAAGTAGCGATGTGACGTACGTCAATGCTTGTAAATATTTACCATCATTATGAAATTTCCGAGTCCCTCTTGCCCTACTTCGTGACCCGCGACCTGGGGAATCTATGGACACCACCCACCTCCTGGTGCACCATGTGCCTCGACGAATGGTTTGACATTTCCACAACTGTCAGAGAGGACGTGGTGGAGGATGTACGCAAGACGTATCGCCTCGATCGGAGCGGCGTGTGCGGTCGCCCTTGTGCTGGGGGCCTGCGGGGACAGCGGATCCTCCGGAGACGCGAGCAGAGGCGGCGCCATCAAAGTGGGCATCCTGACCTCGCTCGGCGGCCCGGCCAGCGCGACATTCGCCGGCACCGTGTCCGGGGCCAACGCCCGGCTCGCGGCCTACAAGGAGGACGGCGGAAAGTGCGCCGGCAGCAGCTTCGAGGTGATCAAGGCGGACGACCAGTCGACCGCGCAGGGTGCCCTGTCGTCCATGCAGAAGCTCGTCCAGCAGGACAAGGTCTACGCCGTGCTCGAGGTCAGCCCGTTCTTCTACGGTGCCTCGCAGTTCACCACCACCGCGGGCAAGGGCACCCCGGTCATCGGCGGTGGCTTCGACGGCGCCAAGGAGTGGAACGACACCAAGAACAACCTGTTCCCCGCGGGCACCGTCCCGGACTACGCCAAGACGTACACCACGTACGGCGACTACTTCAAGGGTGTCGGCGGTACCAAGATCGCCGGTGTGGCCTACGAAAGCCCCAGCTCGCAGGCCGGTCTCGAGGCCAACCTGAAGTCCGCTGAGGCCAGCGGACTGACCCGGGGGTACGTCAACACCAGCGTTCCGTTCGGCAGCACCGACGTCGGTGCCATCGTGCTGGGCATCATCAACTCGCACGCGGACGTGATCACCCTGACCATCAACCCGGACACGTCCTTCGCCATCGTCGCCGGCCTGCGCCAGGCCAAGTACCAGACCAAGGCCATCCTGTCGGCGACCGGCTACGGCGCCGATCTGCTCAAGTCGGCCCCAGCGGTCCAGGCCGGGCAGGGCGTGACGTTCTCCACCGGCTGGGCGCCGTCCGAGCTGAAGAACGCCGGAACCGAGCGAATGACGAAGGCCCTCAAGGAGCACGCCGGGTCCGCGTCCGGGATTCCGGGTTTCTCCGAGGCGATGGGGTGGCTCACTGCCGACCTGTTCGTGCACGGCCTGGAGGTCGCCGGGTGTGACGCCAGCCAGGCGACGTACATGTCCACTCTGCGAGCGGACAAGACCTGGGACGGGAACGGGCTCTACCCGGAACCGAAGGACCTCACCACCGTGGCGTCGGACAAGCAGTGCACCTACTTCCTCAAGCTCCAGGGCGAGGCGTTCGTTCCGGAGCCGAAGGCCATGCCGATCTGTGGCACGGTCATCGGCTGACAGTGAGCGAGAAGCGGCGCGACGGCGTCTGGACTGAGGAAGACGCCGTCACAAAGCGCCGCGCCCGAGCGAACTAAAAGACAGAGCCGTCGTCCAAGCCGACCAGGTCGGCGCTGACCCGCCACAGCCGGGCAGCGTCGGCCTCGTCGTAACTGCGCTTCGAGGACCGTTTCGGCTTGCTGTTGGCATAGAACAGACCCGAAACCTGGTCGGCTGCGGACGCCAGGTAGATCGAGGTGGCGGCACCCTGTTCGGGACTCTTCATGAACCGCTTCGCGAGCGGCACCAGCAGTCGCTGGGCGCGGCCAGGATCCTCGGCCCCGAACTCGGTGCGCACCACGCCGGGATGCAAAACGGTTGCGGTGACTCCGCTTCCGCGCAGCCTTCGGGCCAGCTCATAGCTGAACATGAGATTGGCCAGTTTGGACTGGTTGTAGGCCCGCGCGCCGGAGTAGGAGCTCTCGCCCTGCAGGTCGGCGAAGTCGATCCGTCCTGTTGCCTGCGCATTGGACGACACGGTGACAACCCGGGCGGGGGCGTTTTGCCTCAACCGGTCAAGGAGCAGATGGGTGAGCAGGAAGGCCGCGAGGTGGTTGAGCGCAAAGGTGCGTTCGAGCCCGTCGGCGGTGACATGGCGGGTGTTCCAGTAGCCCCCGACGTTGTTCACCAGGACATCGATCCGGGGCAGCCGCTGGAGCACCTCGCCGGCCAGTCGCCGCACCTGCGCCTGAGAGGACAGGTCCGCGACGAACACGTCCACCGCCCCGGCGCCGGCGGCCCGGATCTCGCGGCCCGCGGCCTCGGTGCGCTCGCGGTCCCGGCCAACAATCGCGAGGTTCGCCCCGATCGCGGCCAGACCAACGGCGGTCGCCCTGCCGATGCCGCTGGTGCCGCCCGTCACCAGTACCGTCTTGCCGGCCATCAGCGCGCTGGCAGTTTCGTCCATGCGTGCTGCGCCCGTCTGTTGGTGGTCGGCTGCTCAGACGTTACCGCCCTGCGGGTCCCGGGCGGCGGTGGGCACTTCGGGGATCGGTGCGGGCCTGGGGGCTCCGGGTCACTCGACGGCTGCGGTACTCGGCAACCATCAATTCGGTGAGTTCCTCCACCGAGATCTCGGAGGTCGGCCGGTCCAGGGTGATCTGGCCGTACTGCAGGACGTTGACCCGATCGCACACCTCGAGCACCTGGGCGTAGTTGTGGGCGATGATGATCATGGACACTTTGCCTTCGTCCCGCAGATCGTGGATCAGGTCCAGGATCAGCGCCCCCTCCTTGGCGCCCATCGCGGCCAGCGGCTCGTCCAGCAGCAGCACCTTGGCATCGGAGTAGACCGCCCGGGCCACCGCGATCGCCTGCCGCTGGCCTCCGGAGAGCTTGGCCACCTCGACCCGCACGTCCGGGATGTTTCGGATCCCCATCGCGGTGAGGTGCTCGACCGCCAGCCGCCGCATCTCCCGGTTGTTCAGCAGCCGGGCCCGGACCAGCTCCCGGTTGAGGAACATGTTGTGGTAGACGCTCAGCTCGTTGACCAGCGCCAGGTCCTGGTACACGGTGTCGATCCCGAGGGAGCGCGCATGGTCCACGTTCCGCAGCAGCACCTCCTCGTCGTCCACCAGAATCCGTCCGGAGTCCGGTTGGTGGAACCCGCAGAGCGTCTTCAGCAGCGTCGACTTGCCCGCGCCGTTGTCCCCGATCAGCCCGAGCACCTCGCCCCGGGCCAGGTGCAGCGAGACGTCCTGCAGGGCAACCACTGCGCCGAAGCGCTTTGCCAGGTTCTCGACCCGGAGGGCGTCACCGGTCCTGTCCGGTTCCACCGACCGTTCGGCAGTCGATTCGGCCACTACGACCTCCCCGCTCGACGCAGCCGGGCCAGGTACTGATTGGCGATCATCGACACCAGGATCGCCGTTCCCAGAATGAGAAAGAAGGGGTTGGCGCTGATCCCGATCAGGTTGAAGCCGTTCTGCAACTCGGCCAGCACCACGGCTCCGAGCATCGCGCCGATCACCGTGCCGGACCCGCCGGCCAGCGCCGTTCCGCCGATCACCGCGGCCGAGATGGCGGTGAAGGTGATCCCGGTTCCGCCACCGAGATTGGGATCGATGGTGTGCACCCGGAAGGCTTCCATGATTCCGGCGAAGGCCCCGAGCACGCTGGTGATCATGAAGTTGCCGATCTTTATTCGGTTCACCCGGATCCCGGCCTCCCTGGCGCCGAGCAGGTTGCCTCCCACCGAGATCGTGTGCAGCCCCCACCGGGTGCGGGTCAGCACGATGTGAAAGAACGCGACGATCGCCAGCCCCCAGTACAACTCGGCCCAGTCTCCGGCCCCGAGCCAGGTCCGGATCCGGCCCTCCGCCGCCGCCGGGATCTCGGCCGGATAGGCGTGCGAGGTGGTCAGGACGATCCCCTGGATGACGTAGAAGGTGCCGAGCGTGGTCACGAAGGACGGCACCCGCAGCAGGCAGACGATCAGCCCGTTGGCCAGGCCGATGCCGGCCGCGAGAACCAGCGACAGCAGGATCGCGGGCAGCACCGGCACCCCGTAGAAGTCGACCGCGTAGTGCATCAGGAACGGCGCCAGCGCGAACACCATCCCCACCGACAGGTCGATCTCCCCGCTGACCAGGAGCAACACGATGCCGACGGCGACGATCGCGGTCGGGGCCGAGGCCTGGGCGATGTTGACCAGGTTGTCGTGGCTGATGAAGACCGGCGTCGAGAGCTGGAAATACACCACCAGGGCCAGCGCCACCACGAGCACGCTGGCTTCCCGGCGCCGCAAGAACGCTTCTACCAGGACCCGACTCATCGCCGGCCGGCTCATCGCCGGCGGCGAATCGTCAGGCCCGGTGGCCGGTCGGACTCTTGTCTCGGCCACGGATCGCCTCCCCTCCTTCTACGGTGACCCGTCCTTCGGCTACCCGTTCCACAACGGGTCGGGCCCGGCCGCCGGCCGGCGAACCGGCCGGCGGCGGGTCGATCAGGCGTGCGCGATCGCGCCGGTGCGCTCCACCAGGCGCGGTGCGGTGCTGGAACCCTCGTAGCGGGTCTTGCTGCTCAGGTAGGGGTCGACGTTGTCCTTGGTCACGAACAGCAGGCCGGTGTTGGTCTGACAAGGGAAGATCAGGCCACCGGAGACCTTGTAGAAGTACATCGCCAGCACCGGCAGGAAGCCCTGCAGGTACGGTTGCTGATCGATGGTGTAGTCGAGATCGCCGGACTTCACCGAGGCCAGCGTCTCCGGAACCAGATCGAAGCCGCCGGCCACCTTCAGCGACTTCTGCCGCATGCCATACTTTTTCACCACCTGACCGACGCTCTGGGTGGACCCGGCGTCCACCGCCAGCAGCCCGGCGACGTCCGCATGCCCCTGGACGTAGGCATCGATGATGGACAGTCCCTTCGTGATGTCGGCGTTGGTGGCCACGCTGGTGAAGGCGATCGGCTTGCCCGAGGCCTTGATCGCCGCCTGCGCTCCGTCGATCCGGGGCTGGATGTTCAGCTGACCCGGAGTGGCGATGAAGGCCGCCACCGCGCCAGAGTCGATCTGCTCCAGCGCCCGCTGGCCCAACGCGAATCCCGACTCGTAGAGCCCCTGTCCGATGTAGGCCAGCCGGTTGGAGCCCGGATCCTTGACCGAGCCGTCGGCGTTGTACGACACCACCGGGATCCCGGCGTCCAGGGCGGCATCCACCGGTTCCCGGAACGCCTTCTCGTCCACCACCGCGAGGGCGATCCCGTCGGCCTTGCCGGAGATCGCCGTCCGGGTGGCGTTGACCATCTCGGCGACGATCGCATCCTTCGACCCGGTCCACTGGAAGTCGCAGCCCAGCAACTTGCAGGCGTCCTGGGCCCCGTACTGCGTGGGAGTGAAGAACGGATTGGTGGTGACGTGGCAGACGAAGACGAACTTCCACTTCGGGGTCTTGGGAAAGTTCCCGACCGCACCCGAAGTGCTGCTTGTCGAACCGTTGTCGTCGGTGCAGGCACTGAGCAGAGCGGTCGCGGCGAGCGAGGCGCTCGCGAGCCCGGCTCCGGACAGCAGCCGCCGCCGCGTCACGGAGCCGAGACCGAGAGTCTCGACCGCCTCCTCGACCTTGGCATGAATCTCTGGCATCGCTAACCTCTCAGGGGCTAAAAAACTGATGGCGCAGACAGAACGAGGCCAGTGGTTCAGCCTTGGCTACCGAACTGGTAGACGGTCGTGGTCCGATACGTCTGGTTCGGCCGCAACACGGTCGACGGGAAGTTGCTGTGGTTCGGGGAGTCCGGGAAGTGCTGGGTCTCCAGCGCCAGGCCATCGCCCTGGCGGTACATCCGGCCACTGGTCCCGACCAGGGTGCCGTCCAGGAAATTGCCGGAATAGAACTGCAGTCCGGGCTCGGTCGTGAGCACGGTCAGCTGCCGGCCGCTCCGCGGTTCGGTCACCTTCGCCGCAACCTGCAGGCCGGAGCCGTGTCGGTCGAGCACCCAGTTGTGGTCGTAGCCGCGGCCGATGACCAGCTGCGCGAAGCCGTCACGAATCCGGTCGCCGATCGCCGTGGATCGCCGGAAGTCCATCGGAGTGCCGCCGACCGGGTCGATCGCGCCGGTCGGAATCAGCGTCGGGTCCACCGGGGTGTACTTGCTCGCTTTGATGGTCAGCCGGTGGTTTTCGATGGTTCCGCTGCCCTCACCGGCCAGGTTCCAGTAGGCGTGATTGGTGAGATTGACGATCGTCGGTGCGTCCGTGGTGGCGCGGTAGTCCATCCGGATGCCGTTGCCCTTGGTCAGGGTGTACGTCACCACGCTGGAGAGCTTTCCCGGGTACCCCTGGTCGCCGTCCGGGCTCGTGAACCTCATCACCAGGCCGACCTGGCCGGCTCGGGTGAAGGGCGTGGTCGCCCAGATGTGCTTGTCGAATCCAACCGTGCCGCCGTGCAGGCTGTTCGGGTCGTTGTTGATCGGCAACTGGTACTGCTTGCCGTCCAAGCTGAACCGGCCCAACGCGATGCGGTTGGCGTAACGCCCGGTGATGCAGCCGAAGTACGGGCTCTTGGCCACGTAGTCGGCCAGGTTGTCGAAGCCGAGCGTGATGTTGGCCCGCCGGCCGTGCCGGTCCGGGGTCTCGACCGACTGCAGGATGCCGCCGTAGGTGAGGATCTTCACCCGCAGGCCGTGACCGTTGTTCAGGGTCCAGCGCTGAACCGGCCCTTCCGCCGTACTGCCCCACGGCTCGGACGTCACCGAGGGCCCGGAGCGAGCGCTCGCCGGGTTCGAGGTTCCCGCGGCCGCGGCCGGGACCGCGGCCAGCACCGCACCGGCAATGACCGCGGCCGCCACTGGCCGGGCCCGGCCACCTCGCTTCGAGACGCCCTTCGACCACCACTTGTCGATCGCCATTGATCGTCCTCCACCTGGATCGGGCCCGGCTACTCGATCGATGGGGACACCGACCACGGGACTCCGGGCGCTTGGGGTGAATTGCCGCAGAATACGATTGCACACATTCGTTGCTTCGACGAGACTCAGCTTTTGATTTGTGGAGCGTGATCACCGTGACCCTGCCCACCCGCTCGATCGGGCCCAGCGGCCTGGAGCTCAGCCGTATCGGTCTCGGCGCCTGGGCGATCGGCGGCCTCGGCTGGGAGCACGCCTGGGGTGCACAGGACGACGACGACTCGATCGCGACCGTGCGCCGGGCCGTCGAACTGGGCGTGACCTGGATCGATACCGCCCCGGTGTACGGGCACGGACATTCCGAGCGGGTGATCGGCCGGGCCCTGGCCGACCTGCCCGAGGCCGACCGGCCCCTGGTCTTCACCAAGGCCGGAGTGCTCTGGGACCCCCAGGACCACGACGCCCCGCCGACCCGGGACCTGCGCCGGCTGCGAGCCCAGGTCGAGGCGTCGATGCGGCGACTCGGCACCGATCGGATCGACCTGCTCCAGGTGCACTGCCCACCCGATCTCGGGCCGGCCCTGGAGGACTACTGGGGTGAGCTGGTGGCGCTGCGCGCGGCCGGCACGGTCGGTGCCATCGGCCTGTCCAACCACGACGTCGACCAGCTCGAGCGGGCCGAGCGGATCGGGCACGTGGACACCCTGCAGCCACCGCTGTCGCTGCTGCGCCGGGAAGCCGGAACGGACCTGGTGCGCTGGTGCTCCGCGCACGGAACCGGGGTGATCTGCTACAGCCCGCTGGAGTCGGGGCTGCTGTCGGGCGAGTTCTCGGTGGAGCGGATCAACCGCCTGCCGGCGGACGACTGGCGGCGCGGCAGCGCGCAGTTCCAGGGTGACCCGCTGCACCGCACGCTGCGCCTGGTTGACGCCCTCCGTCCGATCGCCGACCGGCACCGGGTCAGCGTGGACGCGATCGCGATCGCCTGGGTGCTGGCCTGGCCGGGAGTGACCGCGGCGATCGTCGGGGCGCGGCGGCCGAAACAGGTCAACGGCTGGCCGGCCGCGGCTGAGGTCCGGCTCGACTCCCGCGACCTCAGCCAGATCGCAACGGCCCTGAAGACCACCGGCGCCGGGAGCGGCCCCCTCCAACCGGCCTGACCCCGCCCCGCCGCACCGCACCCCCGCCGCGCCGCGCCGCGCCGCTGCCGATCTCGTCACGGGCGATGACCCGGCGCAGGGTCATCGCCCGAGACGAATCCGCCGGGCGGCTCGCCACGAGGGCTCGGCGAAATGAGAGTGATCGGCAGTCTCGACGGAAAATCGAATGTGTGCAATCGTATTCTCGATCGTTCCGAGGGCGATCCAGAGCGATCCGGAGGCTGCGGCCAGTGTCTGCAGCCTGCCGTCCAGCCGTGCCTCAACGTGGAGGAGATTCGGATGCCAACCCGTCTGAAGTGGGTCGCCCTAGTGGCCTCGACCCCGCTGCTCGTCACGGCCTGCCAGGACGCCGGATCGGACGGGACCGCGTCCGGCGAGAGCCCGGCGAACGCCCCGGTCGCCACCACCGAATGCGCCAGCAAGGGCGAGCTCACGATGTGGGAGCGCTCGGGCGGCAACAAGCAGATGGTGGATCAGCTGGTCGCGGCCTGGAACGCGAAGAACCCCGATTGCGCGATCAAACTGACGTACATCCCGCACACCGAGATGGTCGGCAAGATCGCGCAGGGAATCGCGTCCGGTGAGGTGCCCGACCTGATGGGCATGGACCTGATCTACGCCCCGCAGTTCGAGAAGGCGCAGCAACTCGTCGACCTCACCGACCGAATCAGCAGCTGGCCCGAGTTGGAAACCGCCAGCCAGGGGCACAAGACGGTCGCCACCATGAACAACCGGCTCTATGGCGTCCCGCTCTATGCCGACGTGTCCGCCCTCTTCTACAACAAGGACCTGTTCACCAAGGCCGGCCTCGACCCGAACAAGCCGCCCACCAGCCTGGCCGAGATGCGCGAGTACGCGGACAAGATCACCGCGCTGGGTGGTGACGTCAAGGGGTACTACCTGCCCGGAAACTGCGCCGGGTGCAACATCTTTACCGTCGGCCCGCTCATGTGGGCCTCCGGCGCGAAGATCGAGGCAGCAGGTCCCGGCGACGAGCCGCTGGTCGGTGACGGGGTCAAGCAGGTACTGCAGTTCACTCGGGACATGGTCAAGGCCGGCAACGTGCATCCCGGCGACCGGACCGAGAACGGCGAGACATTCCACCTGCAGTTCGGTTCCGGCAAGGTCGGGATGATGGGGACGGGCAACTTCAACATCACCCTGGCCCGTCAGCAGAACCCGTCGATGAAGTTCGGGATCGCCCTGCTGCCCGGCATGACAGCGGGGTCCTCGGCGTCCTTCATCGGCGGCGATCTGGTCGTGGTGCCGAAGGGCAGCAAGCGGGTGGACGACGCGGTCAACGTGATGAAGTTCCTGCTGTCGGATGACGTGCAGGTTGAGGTGTACGCCAAGGCACTGAACCTGACCACCCGCAGCGACATGGTCGACAACAAGTACTTCAAGGCCGAGCCGCTGGTCCAGGACGTGGCCAAGGCGCTCGACGTCGGCCGGACGCCGTACACCACAAGCTTCTTCGAGCAGATCAATTCCCCGCAGGGCCCGTGGCTGAAGATGCTCCAGCGCGCCTATTACACCAACGACAACCTGGACACCGTGATCGCCGACGCCAAGGAGGCGATGAAGAGCATCGCCGACCAGGGCTAGGCCGGTCCTGGTTCCGCGGCGTCGTTCCTCCCCCGTCTCGTCACTGATCATCACCGAGTCCAAGGAGGGAAGACGCATGCATCGGAGCCGGCGAGATCGGTTCATCGGGATCGCCTATCTGACCCCGGCCCTCGTCTTCGTGCTGGCCTTCACCGCGTACCCGCTGGGCCGGATGATCTGGATCTCGCTGAACAACTGGTCGCTGATCACCCCGCCCCGGTACGTCGGACTGGCCAACTATCAACGAGCATTCAGCGACCACCAGTTCTGGGTTTCCCTGATCTTCACGCTGAAGTACACCGCGCTGATCACTCCCGCCCTTATCGTCGGCGGCTACCTGCTGGCCCTGCTGACCGCGCCGAACCTGCGGCTGCGCCGGTACACCCGGACGGTGGTGTTCATCCCGGTCGTGATCGGCCTGGGGGTGTCGAGCCTGCTTTGGTACTGGCTGTTCAGCACGGATTTCGGCCTGGTGAACCGGATCCTGATGGACCTGGGGCTGATCCACGAACCGGTGCTGTGGTTGGGCGTGGACGCCGACCGCTCCAATCTGGCGATCAGCATCTCGGTGATCTGGAAGGTGATCGGCTTCGGCATGGTCCTTTTCGTCGGGGCCATCCAGGCTATCCCGACCGAGATCACCGAAGCGAGCATGGTTGACGGGGCCAGCTACTGGCAGCGGGTGCTCCGGGTGACGCTTCCGCTCACCTTGCGGACGATCCTGCTGGTCACCCTGGTCAGCGTGATCGGCTCGCTGCTGGCCTTCGACCAGTTCTACATCATGACCGCCGGGCAACCCCAGAACGAGACCGCGACCTCGGTGTTCTACGTCTACCTGAACTCCTTCCCGTACCTGAAACTCGGCTACGGTGCGGCGCTCTCGACCATCCTGGCCGTCACCATCCTGGCCGTCACCGTGCTGCAGTTGCTGCTCACCCGCCGGAGCCACTCGTGACCGCGACCCTCGAGGTGCTCAGGACCCAACCCCGCAGCCGGCGGATCCGGATCGGCCGATCCGGCTACCTGATCGCGGCGTTGTGCCTCGTGATCTGCACGGTGATGCTGCTGCCGCTGGTGCTGTCGGTGCTCGCCTCGCTGAAGCCGCCGGCCGAGGCGGCGGCGACACCGCCGACCTACTTTCCGCACGCTCTGAGTGTCGAGAGCTACCAGCGGCTCTGGGACTACCAGGCGGGACTGCCCCGGTATCTGGCCAACAGCCTGTGCACCGCGCTGCTGACCATCGGGCTCACCCTGGTCCTCACGGTTCCCGCGGGGTATGCGCTGGCACGGTTTCCGATCCCGGCCAAGGAGGCGGTCTTCGTCCTCCTGCTGCTCGCACTGATCGTCCCGTACCAGGCTCTCCTGACGCCGATGTTCCTGATGTTCGCGCGGATCGGGCTGACCAACTCGCTGCTGGGACTGGCCATCCTGCACACCGCAGTGCAATTGCCCTTCAGCCTTTACATCCTGCGCAACAGCTTCAGCGCCGTGCCCCAGGAGCTGGAGGAGGCCGCCATCGTGGACGGCGCGTCGTCGTGGCAGGTCCTGGTTCGGATCTTCATCCCGTCGACGGTGCCGGCGATCGTCACGGTCGCCCTCTTCGCCTTCATCACCTCGTGGAACGAGTTCCTCGGGGCGCTGGTGATGATGAGCAAGAGCTCCAGCTTCACCCTGCCGTTGATCCTGGCCTCGGCCCGCACGGAGACCAGCCTCGGGGGAACGGACTGGGGGATGCTGCAGGCCGGCATCACCATCTCGATCATCCCGTGCGTCCTGGTCTACCTGCTGCTGCAGCGGTACTACGTGTCCGGTCTGATGAGTGGAGCGGTGAAATGAGCGCCGAAATCGTCCGGCCCTCGGCGACCGCACGGTCCCGGTTGCGGCCGCTCGGGCTCGGCCAGGTGAGGTTGGTCGACGGCTTCTGGGCGGACCGCGCCCGGCTCAACCGCGAACACACCATCCCGCACGGCTTCGAGCAACTGCAGAACCACGGCACCCTGAACAACCTGCGGCTGGCCGCCGGCACCGACGGCGAGTACCAGGCCCTCGCCGACACCTCGGGCACCACCTTTCCCTTCCTCGACTCCGACGTCTACAAGTGGCTGGAGGCGGTCGGCTGGGAACTCGGCCGGGCCGCCGATCCGGACCTGGCCGCCGCCGCGGACGTCGCGATCGCTCTGGTGGCCGCGGCCCAGCAGGCCGATGGATACCTCAACAGCTACGTCCAGGTCGTCGGCGACGGCGTGCCGTACCGCGATCTCGCCTGGGGCCACGAGTTCTACTGCATCGGCCACCTGATCCAGGCGGCCGTGGCCTGGCATCGCACCCTCGCTGACGACCGACTGCTGGCGATCGCGGTCCGGGCGGCGGACCGGATCGACCAGGTGTTCGGGCCCACCGGGCGACCCGGAGTGGACGGACATCCCGGCATCGAGATGGCCCTTGTCGAGCTGACTCGAGTCACGGGTGACCGGCGCTACCTCACCCTGGCCGGCCGGATGCTCGAGCTGCGCGGCCACGGACTGCTGGGGGCCGGCCGATTCGGGGCCACGTACTGGCAGGACCACCAGTCGGTCCGAGACAGCGCCACGGTCGCCGGTCATGTCGTCCGGCAGCTGTACCTGGACTGCGGCGCCGTGGACGTGGCGGTCGAGACCGGCGACTCCGAGTTGCTGGCCACCGTCCGGCTCCGCTGGCACGATCTGATCAGCACCCGGACCTACCTGACCGGCGGGATGGGCAGCCGGCACCGGGACGAGGCGTTCGGCGATCCGTTTGAGCTACCCCCCGACCGGGCCTACGCCGAGACCTGCGCGGCAATCGCGAGCGTGATGCTGGCCTGGCGACTGCTGCTCGCCACCGGTGACGAGGTGTACGCCGACAGCATCGAGCGAGCCATGTTCAACGGCGTGCTGTCCGGCAGTTCCCTGACCGGCACTCGGTTCTTCTACCTCAACCCGCTGCAACGGCGGACCCATCGCGCCGACGAACCACCCGGGCACGGCGGCCGCGCCCCCTGGTTTCCCTGCGCCTGCTGCCCGCCCAACCTGATGCGGCTGCTCAGCTCCTGGCAGCAGTACCTGGCGACCAGCGACGACACCGGCATCCAGCTCCATCAGTACGGCACCGCTGAGCTGGAGACGGAGATCTCGGGCGACGCCGTCCGGCTGGCCGTGGACACCGAGTACCCGTGGACGGGCAGGGTCACGGTCCGGGTGCTCCGGGCCCCCGAGCACCCCTGGACCCTGTCACTGCGGATCCCCGGCTGGTGCCGATCGGCGACCCTGAGCACTCTCGCCGCGGGAGCTCGCACAGTTCGAGCGGTACCGGCCGGCGAGAGCCGAGCCGACGAACGGCGGCACTGGCAGGCCGGCGACATCGTCGTGCTCGAGCTCGACCTGCCGATCCGGATCATCGAGCCCGATCCTCGGATCGACGCGGTCCGTGGCTGCATCGCCCTGAAACGCGGTCCCCTGGTCTACTGCATCGAGTCGGCCGACCTACCGCCGCAGACCCAGCTCGAGGACCTGGTCTGGGACTCGAGCCGGTCCCCGGTGGTGGCGCCGAGACCGGACATCGCCGACTCCGTCCTGGGGCTCACGATTCCGGTGCGTCGCCTGGAGCCGGATGATTGCGGCCCGCGGGACGCCACCGAGGCCGAGCTGACGGCCGGTGCGATCCCGTACTTCACCTGGGCCAATCGCCGGGTCGAGGGGATGCGGGTGTGGATCCCGCGCTGGCTGGAGCCGCTGTCGGCCCCCGAGCGCTGAGTGGACCTCAGGCGGGATCGGTAGCCGGGGCGGCGGTGGACTCACGAACGATCAGCACTGGCTTGAAGACGTCGAGTTTCGGCCGGTAGTCCGCGTTCGGGTCGCGGGCCAGAGTCACCGCCGAGGCGATGGCGTGACCGACGATCTCCGTGATCGGCATCCGCAGCGTGGTCAGAGCGGGCACGGTGTGCGCCGCGATCAGGATGTCGTCGTAGCCGACCACAGAGAGCCGGTCGGGCACGGTGGCGCCGAGGTTGTGGGCCGCGTGCAGAACGCCGACCGCGACCAGGTCGGTGGACGTCGCCACCGCGGTGGGCGGTTCCGGCAATTCCAGCAGGACGCGCAGGGCGGCATCCCCACCCGCCAGCGTGTTCGGGCATCGTTCCAGGTAGCCGTCCGGGACGGCACCGAACCGAGCCTGCATGAAGTCCCGGTAGGCGTTCTCTCGGACCCGGTACCCACCGGGCAGTTCGGCACTCAGGAAGGCGATCCGCCGATGCCCCAGATCCGCGAGATGCTCGAGCCCGGCCCAGATTCCGGCCCGGTCGTCGGTGTCCGCGGTGGGGAATTCCAGCGGGCTCGTCCCCTGCCAGAGGGCCACCACCGGCACGATCGAGTTCCGCAGGTCTTCCAACAGTTGGGGCTGATCCTGCATGTCGCCGAGCAGCACAATCGCATCCGTGTGCCGGGTTTCGAGCACCGTGGTCAACGAGATCGCCTCGTCCATACGGCCGGGAAGATGGCCCAGGACGACGTTGTAACCGTGTGCCATCGACTCGACGACCAGCGCCTCGATCGCCCCGGCATTGAACGGGTCGCTGAAATCCCGCACCACAGCGCCGATCAGGTTCGTGGACGACCCGCGCAGGCCGCGAGCCAGCGGGTTCGGACGATACCCGAGCTGGCGGGCGGCCTGGATCACCCGATCCCGGGTCGCGGCCGCGATCGGCACCCGGGTCGGGGCGTCATTGAGGACTCGCGACACGGTGCTCTGGGACACCCCGGCCGCGTTCGCGATATCGCGCATCGTCGTGACGTGACGGCGGGCCGGTGCCGACGGCTCGATCCGATCGGAGGCGCTGACCGATGCTGATCCGGTATCGCGCGGACCTGTCGACATTTCTACGACGGTAGCATACCAATGCGGCCATACGATTTCTTGCGCTTTCCGGCCGGCGGCGTGCCTGCGAGGGTCGGCTCCTCGGTACCTGCCACCATGTCGTCCATGGCGGTTCCGGATGAGCCAGCACCCCAGCCGACGAGTCAGCATCAGCAGCTCGGCGACTTGCTACGGCGGGCCAAGGACACCTTGGGGATGCCGGTCGCGTACCTGACCAGGATGGACGGCACAACCCAGTCATTGGAACGGGTCGACAGCAGCATCCCCTTTCTGTTCCAGGAGGGCTACAGCCAGCCTCAGGACCAGACCCTGTGCGACGCGATCGGCAAGGGCGACCTTCCCGCAGTCATGCCCGACGTCACCAAGCACCGCCGGGCGATGGCCCTGCCTGCGACCACATTCCCGCGCATCCGGTCCTTCATCTCCGTGCCCATCACCCTGTCCGACGGCAGCCTGTACGGGACGTTCTGCGCGGCCGGCCTGACCCGGAACAAGGAGCTGCGGGCCCGGGACGCCCAGCTCCTGGAGGTGCTGGCGGGTGCCGCCGCCGTCATCATCGAACCGCAGTTCCGGATGGACGCGCTGCACCGCCAGAGCGGGGCGTCCTACGCGGAGCTGATGCGTGCGGGAGGGCCAGATATCGTCGCTCAGCCGATCGTTGACCTGGAAAGCGGCGAGCGAGTCGGGGCCGAGGCGCTGTCCCGATTCCCCACCGAATGGGCCAAGACTCCCGATGTCTGCTTCCGGGAGGCATTCGCTCTGAACCTGGGCGAAGACCTGGAGCTGCTGACCTTGACCAAGTGCGGCGCGATCGCCCGGCGTGCCAGCGGATACCTGTCGATGAACGTATCCCCCAGCACGATGTTCGATCCGCGGTTTCCTGCCGTGATGCGCGCGATGCCGCTACCGGACATCCTGCTGGAGATTTCCGAGGGGTACCCGGTCCATGACTACGACCAGCTCGAGCAGATCCTGCGCCCGCTGCGCGATGCCGGGCTGCGAATCGCCGTCGACGATGTGGGCGCCGGATTCTCGTCCCTCAAGCACATCGTGAGCATTGGCCCGGATGTGATCAAACTCGACCGTGACGTCGTCACCGGCGTGGACACCGATCCCACCCTCAAATCCCTGATCTTCGCCCTGGTCGGGTTCGCCGAAACCTCGGGCACGAAGATCGTGGCAGAGGGAGTCGAGACCACGGAAGAGGCCGAGGCATTGCGGACCGCCGGAGTCAGCCTGGGGCAGGGCTGGCTGTTCGGCCGGCCAGGTCCGGTCGAGGCGCTGTACCCGCCGGTGCCCGCGCAACGCACGGAACCACCCGGGCAGATCACCGTGCGCTGACCCCGATCGAGCTGTGACCGCCCGACGCCGAGGCAGCTGATCTCGGGCGATAGCCCCTGGCCAGCCCATGGCCAGGGTCATCGTTCGAGATCAACTGCCGGATGGACGGGGTCAGGGCCTCCGGTACGGAGTCGGCGGAAGCGGACGGCCCGGGGCGCCGGGCACTCTGACCGGTTGCACGGCACTGTGGGCCGAGCCGCTGACCAACATCCCGATCACGACACCCAGGACGAGATTGATTGCGGCAGTGCAGAACTGGCTGTCCTGCTCGGCCTTCACCGCGAACGGTGCGAGGACGGCGGCGAGCGTGGCCAGTGACATGATCCAGCCGAAGAAGAGGTACGGGCGGGGGGTGGACAGCAGCAGCAACTGCATCAGTCCGGTGGCCACCAGGGCCACCAGGGCCGAGGCGAGCGCGTACTTGCCGGTGTCGGCGTCTCCCCAGGCCCCCTCACCCTTCGGGGCCAGGATCGGGATGTCCAAGACCCCCCGGCACAGGAGAATGCCGACCACCGGCAA
>Ga0307513_10000610_pt1 | contig 51110 bp, 37 predicted proteins | sample 15_EM_MG_FD_202174 | JGI IMG/M metagenome (GOLD analysis project Ga0307513, IMG submission 202174) | Populus trichocarpa ectomycorrhiza microbial communities from riparian zone in the Pacific Northwest, United States - 15_EM | ecosystem: Host-associated > Plants > Roots > Unclassified | place... | reverse complement strand
AGACGCCCGAAACCGGCATTGCCCTGGTCGACATCGCCGCCAAGAGCCGCGACCAGTGGGTGCTGATCAAGGTGCGCGACCACGGCATGGGCGTGGCGCCTGAGACGCTCTCAAAACTCACCCGCCCGTTTTTCCGCGGCGATGCCGCACGCACGGCGGCTACCGGTGCGGGCCTGGGCCTGGCGATTGTGGAGAAAACCATCCACCGCATGGGTGGGGTGTTTGGCCTGGCCAACACCGGCTCTGGCGGGCTGGCCGCGCACATCAAGCTGCGCAGGAGTTGAGATTACGAGCCAAATAGCCCTCTAGCCAAGACAGCACCTTGGCCGACAGCTATCGAAAACATAGCAAAACCAGCGATGACTTAGCGGTGCAGCAGCACCACGGCGCGGGCTTCCATGCCCAGGCCCTGCCCGACCGGGCCCAGTTTCTCCGCCGTCTTGGCCTTCACATTCACCTGGCCGGCATCCAGCCCCAGGGCTGCGGCGATGTTGGCGCGCATCGCTGCGATATGCGGCGCCAGCCGCGGCGCCTGCGCAATCACGGTGCTGTCGATGTTGCCGATCTTCCAGCCGAGTTCAGCCAGCAGCCGCCCCACTTCCTTGAGCAGCACCGATGAATCAGCGCCCTTGAAGCGTGCATCGGTGTCCGGAAAATGCGAGCCGATATCGCCCAGCGCGGCCGCCCCCAGCAGCGCGTCGGTAATCGCATGCAGCAACACGTCGGCATCCGAATGGCCGAGCAGGCCCACGGTGTGGGGAATGTCGACACCGCCGATGATGAGCTTGCGCCCGGGCACGAGGGCATGCGTGTCCCAGCCTTCACCGATTCGAAAGTTCATGGCGATCATCGTGGGGCCTTGTAGGGATGATGTGGGTGATCTGGATCAGGTTGCATGACTTATTTTCTGCGCCGCTCAAAAATGGCTTCGGCCAGCGCGAAATCTTCCGGGTAGGTCACCTTGAAGTTCTGCGCGCTGCCGTTCACCAGCCGGGGCGACAGGCCGGCCGCCTCCATGGCGCTGGATTCGTCGGTGACAGCGCCACCCGCACGCTCGAGCGCATCGATCAGCGCGCCTACGCGAAACATCTGCGGCGTCTGCGCCAGCCATTTATCGCTGCGGTCCACCGTAGAGGCCACACGGCCGTCCTTTTCGGTTTTGAGCGTGTCGGGCAGCTTTTGCGCCAGCAGGCCGCCTACGGCATCGTGGCGGCACTCATTGATCAGGGACTTGATCTGCTCAGGCGTGACCAGGCAGCGTGCGGCATCGTGCACCAGCACCCAGTCGTTCAGGTCAGCGCCGACTGGCTGCTGTTCCAGCATGGCTTTAAGGCCGTTGAGCACGGTGGCCGCCCGCGTGGCGCCGCCGCCCACCAGCAGGACTTCGTTGCCCCGGTTGAAATCGGGAAACACATCCAGGAAATCGTCATCAGACGGCGAAATCACCACCCAGACTGCCGCAAAGGTGTCTGCCAGCGCCCTGAAGGCCTCCACCGTGTGCCTCACCATGGGCTGGCCGTCGATCAAATGATATTGCTTGGCCTTGGCGGTTCCGGCCCGGCTGCCTTGCCCCGCACAGGGGATCAGCACAAAAAAACGGGCATCGGAACGGATATTGGCACTGCTTGTCGTCATAACTTCATCATAGATTCTAAAATCGCGTATTGAACATGCAGGCACCCCACTCCAGATGGTTTGGGGTGCTTGGCTTTTGCCGAACGCTTTTACCAACGATCCAACCCAGGCCTGACCCCGCCACCATTGCCTCCATTCATGCAGCTACCTCCACTCGTCACCGGCAAACGCTACACCCTGCCCCAGCCCGCCGGCTCCGCCGACGCCCTGCTGCTGGCGCGCCTGGGAAGCCGCGAAAAAGCCGCGGGCAAGCTCACCGCCATCATCACGTCAGACGCCACCACGGCCCAGCGCCTGATGGACGAGATCGCTTTTTTTGCGCCTGACCTGCGCTGCGCGCTGTTCCCGGACTGGGAAACCCTGCCCTACGACACCTTCTCACCGCACCAGGACCTCATCAGCGAGCGCCTGGCCACGCTGTGGCGCATCCAGCAGCGCGACAAGGAGACCGGCGCCGACGTCGTCATCGTGCCGGCCACCACGGCGCTGTACCGCCTGGCGCCGCCCAGCTTCCTGGCGGGCTATACCTTCCAGTTCAAGGTCAAGCAAAAGCTCGACGAAACCAGACTCAAGGCCCAGCTCACGCTGGCCGGCTACAGCCATGTGACGCAAGTGGTCAGCCCTGGCGAATACGCGGTGCGCGGCGGTTTGATTGACCTCTTTCCCATGGGCAGCCCCGTGCCCTACCGCGTCGACCTGTTTGACGATGAGATCGACAGCATCCGCACGTTTGACCCCGACAGCCAGCGCAGCCTCTACCCCGTGCCTGAAGTGCGATTGCTGCCTGGGCGCGAGTTCCCGATGGACGACGAAGCGCGCGCCCGGTTCCGCAGCCGCTGGCGCGAGCTGCTCGACGGCGACCCCACCAAAAGCCGCATCTACAAAGACATGGGCAACGGCGTGGCGACCGCCGGTATCGAGTACTACCTGCCGCTCTTCTTTGAAGAAACCGCCACGGTGTTCGATTACCTGGGCAACAACGCCACCGTGGTGCTGCACGGCGATCTGGAGCCGGCCTTCCAGCGCTTCTGGCAAGACACCAAAGACCGCTACCGCCTGGTGCGCGACGCGCCCGACCGCCCGGCGCTGCCGCCGGAGTCACTCTTCCTGGGCGCCGAGCAGTTTTACGCACGCGCCAATGACTACGCGCAGCTGGCGATACGAAGCGCGGTCGAAGACGTGGCCGACAACGCGCAGTTTCAAAAGCTCGGCGAAATGGCCGTGGTGCGCGGCGCCGAAGATCCGCTGGCCAAATTCAAGGGCCATGTGCGCAACACCGCCCACCGCGTGCTGGTGCTGGCCGAAAGCGACGGCCGGCGCGAAAGCCTGCTGGACTTCCTGCGCGCCAGCAGCGTCAGCCCGCCGGCCTTTGACTCGCTTGAAGACTTCCAGACCAGCGACGAGAAGCTTGGCATCGCCACGGCGGCGCTGAACACCGGTTTCAGCTGGCTGGAAGAAGGCATCGACTTCATCACCGAGACCGAGCTGTTTGCCGCAGGCGCCACCGTGCGCCGCCGCAACAAAAAGCAGGAACAGGTCAGCGACGTCGAAGCGCTGATCAAGGACCTCTCGGAGCTCAACGTGGGCGACCCGGTGGTGCACAGCGCCCACGGCATAGGCCGCTACCGCGGCCTCATCAACATGGACCTGGGCCAGGGCACCAACGCCGACGGCACGCCGCTGCTGCAGGAGTTTTTACACCTCGAATACGCCGACAGCGCCACGCTGTACGTGCCCGTCAGCCAGTTGCACCTGATCAGCCGCTACACCGGCGTGAGCGCCGAAGAAGCCCCGCTGCACAGGCTGGGCAGCGGCCAGTGGGAAAAAGCCAAGCGCAAGGCCGCCGAGCAGATCCGCGACTCGGCTGCCGAGTTGCTCAATATCTACGCCCGCCGCGCCGCGCGCGAAGGCCATGCCTTCCGCTACTCGCCCGGCGACTACGAGACCTTTGCCAACGACTTCGGCTTTGAAGAAACCGCCGACCAGCGCGCCGCCATCCACGCCGTGATCCAGGACATGATCAGCCCGCGCCCCATGGACCGCCTGGTCTGCGGCGACGTGGGCTTCGGCAAGACGGAGGTCGCTTTGCGCGCGGCCTTCATCGCCGTGACCGGCGGCCGGCAGGTGGCGCTGCTCGCGCCCACCACGCTGCTGGCCGAGCAGCACTACCAGACGCTGGTCGACCGCTTCGCCAAGTGGCCGGTCAAGATCGCCGAGATGAGCCGCTTCCGCTCGGGCAAAGAGATTTCCGCCGCCATCAAGGGCCTGGCCGACGGCACGGTCGACATCGTGGTCGGCACACACAAGCTGCTCAGCCAGGACGTGAAGTTCGAACGCCTGGGCCTGCTCATCATCGATGAAGAGCACCGCTTTGGCGTGCGCCACAAAGAGGCCATGAAGGCCATGCGCGCCGAAGTCGATGTGCTCACACTGACGGCTACGCCGATCCCGCGCACGCTGGGCATGGCGCTTGAAGGCCTGCGCGACCTGAGCGTGATCGCCACCGCGCCGCAGCGGCGCCTGGCCATCAAGACTTTTGTGCGCAGCGAGAACAACGGCGTGATCCGCGAAGCCGTGCTGCGCGAACTGAAGCGCGGCGGGCAGGTGTACTTCCTGCACAACGAGGTCGACACCATCCAGAACCGGCGCGAAAAGCTCGAAGAGATACTGCCCGAAGCCCGCATCGCCGTCGCGCACGGCCAGATGCCCGAGCGCGAGCTGGAGCGCGTGATGAAAGACTTCATCGCCCAGCGCTACAACCTGCTGCTGTGCTCGACCATCATTGAAACCGGCATCGATGTGCCGACCGCCAACACCATCGTGATGAGCCGCGCCGACAAGTTCGGCCTGGCGCAGTTGCACCAGCTGCGCGGCCGCGTGGGCCGCAGCCACCACCAGGCTTATGCCTATCTGATGGTGCCCGATATTGAGGGCCTGACCAAGCAGGCCGGCCAGCGGCTGGAAGCCATCCAGCAAATGGAAGAACTAGGCTCAGGCTTTTACCTGGCCATGCACGACCTGGAAATCCGCGGCACCGGCGAGGTGCTGGGCGAAAATCAGAGCGGCAACATGCTCGAAGTCGGGTTTCAGCTCTACAACGAGATGCTCAGCGAAGCGGTCGCCTCGCTCAAAGCCGGGCGCGAACCCGATCTGCTGTCGCCGCTCAGCGTGACGACCGAGATCAACCTGCACGCCCCTGCCCTGCTGCCCAACGACTACTGCGGCGACGTACACCTGCGCCTGTCTTTCTACAAAAAGCTGGCCACCGCCAAAAACACCGACCAGATCGACGCACTGCTGGAAGAAATCGTCGACCGCTTCGGCAAGCTTCCGCCGCAGGCGCAGACACTCATCGACGTGCACCGCCTGCGGGTGATCGCCCGGCCGTATGGCGTAGTCAAGGTCGATGCGGCGCCCAGCGGCATCAACATCACTTTCAAGAAAGACCCGCCCATCGACTCGATGGCCATCATGCATCTCATCCAGAAAAACCGGCACATACGCCTGGCCGGCAACGACAAGCTGCGCATCGAACGCGAGCTGCCTGAACCCAAGGACCGCGCGCAGATGGTGCGCGACATCCTGCGCTCACTCGGACAACCCAAAACCCCTTCCACCCCAGAAGCAACACCCGCATGACCCCTGCTGAAATCACCCCCGGCCTCGTCGTCAATGTCTCTACGCCAGACCTCAAGCTCAGCGACTTCAAATTGATCGCTTTCGACATGGACTCCACGCTCATCAACATCGAGTGCGTGGATGAAATCGCCGACGCTGCCGGCCGCAAGGCCGAGGTGGCGGCCATCACCGAAGCAGCCATGCGCGGCGAGATCACCGACTACAAAGAGAGCCTGCGCCAGCGCGTGGCGCTGCTCAAGGGCGTGAGCGTGGCCAGCATGGACGAGGTCTACCACGAGCGCCTCAAACTCAACCCCGGCGCCGCCGAATTGGTGCATGCCTGCAAAGAGGCGGGTATGAAAGTGCTGCTGGTGAGCGGCGGCTTTACCTTCTTTACCGACCGCGTGCGCGACGAACTGGGCATCGACTACACGCGCTCCAACGTACTTGAAGTGAAAGACGGTTTTCTCACCGGCAAGATGGTCGACCAGCCCTGGGGTGACATCTGCGACGGCGACGAAAAACGCAAGATGCTGCTGGAGACTTGCGGCAACCTGGGTATCAACCCGTTGCAGGCGATTGCCATGGGCGACGGCGCCAACGACCTGCCCATGATGGGCGTGGCCGGCCTCTCGGTGGCCTACCACGCCAAGCCGCGTGTGCGCGAGCAGGCCATGGTCGCCATCAATGAAGGCGGGCTGGACCGGCTGCTGGAGCTTTTCAGCTGAGGCGGCCACCCGTCGGCCGGCGCATCAATCCTTCTTAATTAAATCAACCATCCCGCAGCCATAACGCCGTATAAGCGAGCACCTGAACCAAAGACACCGACATCCATGGGTTTGTTCACAAAATTCGAAAACCTTCTTCACGCCTATCCTGAGGGCGAGCCGACGCTGCCGCCCAAAGGCTTCCTAGCCTTTATCTGGGCCTGCAGCCGCGGCGCGCGCGGCTACATCCTGCTGCTGGCCTTGCTGTCGGCGGCCATGTCGGCTTTTGAAGCGTTGATGTTCGCCATGCTGGGCCGCATCGTCGACTGGCTGGGCAAAGCTGAGCCTGCGCGCCTGTGGATTGACCACGGCCCCACGCTGACTGTGCTGGCCTGGATCGTCGTGGCCAGCATTGTGGTGGTGGCGCTGCAGACCATCGTCAAGCACCAGACGATTGCCATCAACTTCCCGATGCGGCTGCGCTGGAACTTTCACCGCCTGATGCTGGGCCAAAGCATGGCCTTCTACCAGGACGAGTTCGCCGGGCGGCTGACCACCAAGGTCATGCAGACGGCGCTGGCTGTACGCGACACGCTCTTTGTGCTGGCCGACGTGCTGGTGGCCATGGCGGTGTATGTAGCCACCATGACGGTGCTGGCGGCGGCGTTCGACATGAAGCTGATCGCGCCCTTCCTGATCTGGCTGGGCCTCTACATCGCCGCGCTGTTCTTCTTTGTGCCAAAGCTGGGCCGCATCGGCAAGCAGCAGGCCGACGCACGCTCACTGATGACAGGCCGGATCACCGACGCCTACACCAACATCACGACGGTCAAGCTGTTCTCGCACACACAGCGAGAAGCGTCCTTTGCCCGCTCGGCCATGCAGGAGTTCATGAAGACCGGCCACAGCCAGATGCGGCTGGTCAGCGCCTTTGAAATCGTCAACCACGCCTTGAGCATGGGCTTAATCCTCGGCATGGCGGGCACATCGCTGTGGCTGTGGAGCCTGGGCCAGGTCGGCGCGGGCGCGGTGGCGGCCGCTACGGCCATGGCGCTGCGGCTGCAGGGCATGTCGCACTGGATCATGTGGGAGATGACCAGCCTCTTTGAAAGCGTGGGCACCGTGCAGGACGGCATCAACACCTTGTCGCGCCCGCGCGTGATTGAAGACAAGCCTGACGCGGCGACGCTTGACGTGCCGCGCGGCGAAGTGCGTTTTGAAAACATCGGCTTCAGCTATGGCAAGGGGCTGCGGGTAATTGACGGCCTCACGCTCACCGTGAAGCCGGGCGAGAAGATTGGCCTCATCGGCCGCTCAGGCGCGGGCAAGTCCACGCTGGTCAATCTGCTGCTGCGCTTTCACGACCTGGACGCTGGCCGCATCCTGATCGACGGCCAGGACATTTCAACAGTGACGCAAGACAGCCTGCGCAGCCACATCGGCATGGTGACGCAGGACACCTCGCTGCTGCACCGCTCGGTACGCGACAACATCACCTACAGCCGCCCGACCGCGACGGAAGAGCAGATGCGCACCGCCGCCCGCCGCGCCGAGGCCGACGGCTTTGTGGAATACCTGACGGACCCGAGCGGGCGCACAGGCTACGACGCCCACGTGGGCGAGCGCGGCGTCAAGCTCTCGGGCGGGCAGCGCCAGCGCATCGCGATCGCGCGCGTGATGCTCAAAGACGCGCCCATCCTGCTGCTGGACGAAGCCACCAGCGCACTCGACTCGGAAGTTGAAGTCGCCATCCAGAGCAGCCTGAACACCCTGATGCAGGGCAAGACGGTGATTGCGATTGCCCACCGCCTCTCGACCATCGCCGCCATGGACAGGCTGATCGTGCTGGACCAGGGCCGCATCGTCGAAGAAGGCGACCACCGCAGCCTGCTGGCCAACGGCGGCCTGTACGCGCGCCTCTGGGCGCACCAGAGCGGCGGCTTCTTGAGTGACAACCTGGAAGAGGAAGAGTTGGTGGCTTGACTGTTGAGTTCCACGCCGATGTGACCCACTTTTTTCACAGCAGCCTGACCCTATCTCAACCTCGAAATGTGGGTAGCCGGTGATGCGCCCTGCGTCGCACTAACTACGATTTACGATTCAATCTTTCGCCCGGCGTTATCTTCTAAGTGCAGTTGTTTCGCACGGATCGACAAGTTTGCTAAAACCGTACCACCGGCACCGTCATGGGCACCTACTGAAAATACGACCTCAGACAAAGAGTCCGCAAGCTCTTCGACCGAAATGACGTCTATATAGCTATTTGGAATGCAACCTGGGGGACTAATTAAAACGCTCTTGACGCCGGTGAATACAAGTTTTCCGTCGTCCAAATCCTCGTCTGTATAAAAGTCCCAGGCATCAGAGCGCACACGCGAAATACATGTAATCTTAATTTTTACCTCATTGTTCCAACCGTCTATCAAAATAGACTTGCAGTCTCGATCACCCAGATAAATCGTTTGCATGAATTCTTTTGGGCTCATTGTGGTATCTGGCGTGTAGTAGCAGTAAATTCACTCAGCTTCGAATTCGCACGCTCTCGGCGTTCTCTATAGAAACGACTTCGGCGACGACATGCAGTAGCACCTCCTGCGATTCGCCCTTGCTGTTCACTGCGCCAAGGCTAAGAACAATTTCCCACCGCGTACCGTCTTCACCTAACGAAGTGACGGACACTGGCTCAATCCAATCGTTAGGCAAAAAACCAGGCGGTTCAAATTTAAAGCTTTGTACGTTCTCAAGGACCAGAAATCCCTCTCGAACATCTTCGTCAGTATAAAAATTCCACTTCTCTCCTCGAACTCTTGAAATGCAGTCCACTTTTATTTTTATTTCTTTCTTCCAACCTTCTATAGCGATTGATTGACACGCTCGATCCCCTAAATAGATGGTGTTTAAGAATTGATCTGGATTCACGAGTTACTCCCTAGTTAATTGGCCAATGCGCTGCGCCGCTATTTGCCGGAACAACATTACCGTACACATCAAGTGAAGCTCCTTGACCGCCCCTGCCTGGACCGGAACCCATGAGATGTCCATGACCATGCGGCGTCGAGTCTCTGGGATGTCCATTTGGATTTAGTCGTTGAAAATTTGACCCGTTTGGAAATAGAGTATGCGTATCTACACCTGATCGTCCATATGAAACCGTTGACCCTCCCAGTGGCTCAAGCATGACATTACCACGCTGATCAGCAATGAATCGACCTGCAGTCACCCCGCCTCTTGTGCAGGCTTGCGCATTCTGGTAACCGCGAAGAATGCCCATCAAGGATGCGACGTCTGCATTGTTGGTTTGGCTGCCTGGACCACTAGTCGGGCGAATGGTTTGATAGGAATAGTTAGGGTTGTATTGCCTGATCTGATTTGTTAATAGCTGCGCTCGTGCGGCGGCAATGCTACCGGAATAGCTGACTGAAGGAGGAGGCGTTCTCTGCTGCTGCAATCCTTCGACATCATCACTACCCAGAGGATCTCCCTCGACATACGCAAAAGTGTTAATCCCGCCCTGTAAACCAGTCGGGTCGGACTGCATGTAGCGCCCGATGCGCGGGTTGTACTCCCGATTCCAGTTCTGGAAGAGCCCGCTCTCGGCATCAAATACCTGACCGGGCAGGCGTTGATTAAAGCTAAAGACTCCAAGGCTGTTCGGATTCTGATCCGGCGCTGTTGCACCAAACGCCTCAGCCGTATCCCAACGCCACACGACCGCTTCGTCACTTTGCCGCGTGATGATGCGCGGCGCACCGAGCTGATCTGTCGAAACGTTGTAGAGGCTGATCGCGATGTTGCTTCCCGCCGCCGTCCCCGTCTGCTTGACTACGCCGACCGGCAAACCCAGGTAAACGGTTTCATACAGCGGTGTTCCGTTGGCGTCGTACTCCCCCAGCAGCTTGCCCTGCTCGTCATAGACGTAGTAGGTAGCACCGGTGGGTACCAGCGCCGTCGGTCCGGTCTTGCCAACTCGCAGTTCGAGCGCGTTGTAGCTATGCGTGACCGTGCCACCAGCATTGGTCATGGTCGCCATACGCCCACGGTCGCTGTAGGTGTACGTATTCAGCCCATCACTCGTGATGTTGCCAGCCGCGTCATGCACCACAGTCGCCGTGCCTCCCACATCCTGCATCTGGGTCAACTTGTTGCTTGTCGCCGAGATGGTGTTCGGGTAGCTGGTGCCGCTGATGGCCTTGGCCGTGCGGTTGCCCGTGGCGTCATAGCCGTACTGGATGGCCGTGCCGTTTTGCGTGGCGCTGGTCAGGCGGTTCAGGTTGTCATAGCCAAAGCTCTGGTCCAACGCGGGAACAGGCGTTCCGTTGCCGACGTGCGTGTAGCCGGTGATGCGCCCTGCGGTATCACGGGTGACGGTGCGACGGACTCCGGTCGCTGTCGGATCACCCAGGTTGTACGCGGCTATCTGGCCATTGCTGTCGTAGCTGATGGCTTGCGTCTTGGTACTGGCCCAGGTCCAACCGGTGAGCTTGCTTTCGGCGTTGGTGGTGATGTTGCTCAGCATCGGCAGCGTGCTGCCAGTGTTGGTGCCTACGCCATTAGCGTTCGGTGGGTTGACCGTGATGCTGGAAACGTCGCCATAGACGTCATAGTTGTAGTTCACCCTCGTTCCGCTGGGGTAGGTGATGGCCGTCAGCTTGTCCAGTGCACTTCCCGTATCGCCCCAGCTGTAGCCGACGGTGAAGGTCTTGGCGCCTGTGGTTTGGGTTTTGCCGGTCCTACGGCCCATGCTGTCGTAGGTGTAAGTCACCTGCCCACTGGCGTCGGTGATTTTGGTCAATTCACCTGTTGCCGCTGGCGTGGGGGTGCTGCCGCCGTCGTATTCAAGGCTGGTTCCTGTGCCCGTGGGATAGCTGATGGTTTTGAGCCTATCCAGGTTGTCATAGGTGTACTGCGTGAGCTTGCCCCTGGCGTCGGTTTTGGTGAGGATGTTGCCTTTGCCGTCATAGGTGTGCTGGCTGGCCCCTGTGTCAGGGCTGGTTTGCACAGTCACGTCGCCCAAACCATTCGGGGTGTAAATCGTGTTCAAGCTGCGCGGGTCAGTGACCTGGGTCAGGCCGTCGGCAGTGTTGTAGGCAAAGCTGGTGGTGGTTGGCGTGGCGCTGCCGGTGTTGGCCGGCTGCTGGGTCTGGATGGGTCGGCCCAGGCTGTCGTAGTAGGTGTAGGTTGCCAGCCCGTTCGGGTCCAGTACCGTCGTGGGCCTGCCCATGGCGTCGTAGCCGTACTGCCAGGTGAAAGGGGCCGCAAAGGCGGGCGCCATAGGCGCCAGCAGTGACAGGCCGCACAGCCAGACGGTAAAAGCTTTGCCGATACGGCTTGTTTGTAGTGCGTTCAATTGCTTATTGGCGCCGAAGCGAAATTGACCCAGGCGCCGACGTTCGACTGATCCAGTTCAATGCTCCGAAATCCCACTGGCAGCAAGGCTTCCAAACGTTCATGCATGGCTCAACCAAATCCCGGCACTGGGGTCAATTTCGCGGTGGCGCCAACATGAAGAGGCCATTGGTAATCGCCGTCCGCTTGTCCAGCGCTTCGTGGATGTAGCTGATGGCTACCTCTCGATGCGACATGCGACACCAAGAGATTTGTAATACAGCTCTACACGAGCGAGTATTTTTTCGCGCATCTCCTGAGAGATTGAACTCTCCGTTCCTTCGGGTTTTAAGGTCCATTCAACAATTGACGAGATTTTCACAACTCGACCACTCTTAAATAAACCAGATTCATAGTCGACCCATATAGAAACCTCGTACCCTTGTTCGGAATACCGAAGCGTTTCTTTGTCGATCCATTCGAGGGAACTACCATCGTCGAGGGCCATTTTTTTGGAGTTTTGCATACATACCTTTCGTGGAATGTAGTTAACAGGCGTTGAGTTCCCCCTCGATGTGACCCGCTTTTTCCACAGCAGCTTGACCCTATCTCAACCCTGAAATGTGAATATCCAGCCCTGCTCAAAGGGCTTCACCAATGGCTCAGTGCTCGATGGAAAACCGGATCAAATAAACACGAAAATCCACTGACGAACTCTCTTGATGCACTGGCGAACAAGATGTCAGGCAATGAGCACCAAGCAACGTCTGCCAAGCTGTACAGATTCGAGGCAGGCCCTTGGGACCTCTCAAATGAGCGTATCGCGAATGGAAAGAACTGAATCTCAATTCCGAATGGTGAAGTCATAGGGCAGTACAGTTAGCTTGATCGGACCGTGCATCTTTAGCGTCGGTGGTCCATCCAATTCGCAAATGCCCAGACATCCACAACTTCGGGCGGGACTGCTTTGAATGTTTCGACGTCCCCCTGCACCAATAGTCGTCTTTGCTCTTCAGTCAGTCTGCCCGATAGCCATTGCGACAAAGATCGTTTGACCTTACCTTCCAGCATGGAGCCAACGGGCGCCTTGCAACGAATAGGCACAACACTAACCCAACGAACAACCAACATTACTTGTTTCTGTGGTTCAACATCCAAACTGCCTACGCGAACAATCCCCCATCGTTTGTCAGCGGCGTCAACGAAATCGATCTTCATGGTGCCGCCATCTGCAAATGCGACGGATCCCAATATCGCCAGCGGCTGCTCCAGATCGTCGTTACCCGATGTGCACAATCGATCTGAAAAATAATACACACCGCCCAGAACTGCCCCCAAGACGAGAGCACTAGCGATCAAGAAATAGCGCAATTTATTTCCCCTTATGGATAGGTTATGAACCGGCCCGGGGCGCCTCTCCACCCCCATAAGGCCCAAGTGTAGGGCTCCAAGACAAAGCCGCGCTGAAAGGTAGGTCTAGGAACCAAAAGGGTATTTGGCCCGGTGACGCTCGTCTTCAGCGTTGCCGCAAGATCGCGAGCAAAATTTTTATCCCCCTGTGCGACTTCACAGGCCATCACCTTTATCGGCATTCCCGGCTTCCATTGCCCAGAATTCTTGATCATTTCTGCCGCTTGAGAGGCATCCAATCGGACCGACTTTCCAGAGATTGACCCGCCAATAGCGGAACTGTTGCCATGTGCCCAAATCGTAAGCGTGCCGGGAACGTCCGTCGCGCTAATGACCGCTCCATAGAGTCCGCCGTCAGCAGGCGTAAAAAGATTTATTGTTTCGAGTCCGTCCGGGTCGACGGCGGAAACCGGATTCCCACCCACATAGATGAAGGTATTGATGCCACCTGCCAAGCCAATGGGATCAGACTGCATATACCGCCCAATGCGCGGGTTGTACTCCCGATGCCAGTTCTGGAACAGTCCACTCTCGGCATCAAACACCTGACCGGGCAGCCTTTGGTTAAAGCTAAATACCCCCAAGCCACTTGGGTTCTGATCTGGTGCCGTCGCCCCAAACGCCTCTGCCGTATCCCATCTCCACACAATCGCTTCATCCGATTGCCGCGTGATGATGCGGGGCGCACCGATCTGGTCGGTCGAAACGTTGTACAAGTAGATCGCAATATTGCTGGCCCCTGCCGTGCCCGTCTGCTTGACCACACCCACCGGTAAACCCAGATAGATAGTCTCGTGTAAGGGGGTCCCGTTGGCGTCGTACTCACCCAGCAACTTGCCCGATTCGTCATAGACGTAGTAAGTAGCTCCGGTAGGGACCAGGGCCATCGGCCCGCTCTTGCCAACCCGCAACTCCTGCGCGTTGTAGCTGTAAGTGACCGTGCCGCCGGCATTGGTCATGGTGGCCAATCGTCCCCGGTCGCTGTAGGTATAGGTGTTCGTACCGTCACTCGTGATGTTGCCCGCAACGTCATGCACGATCGTCGCCGTACCACCCACATCCTGGGTCTGGGTCAGCTTGTTGCTGGTGGCCGAGATGGTGTTGGGGTAGCTGGTGCCGCTCACTACTTTGGTGGTGCGATTGCCTGTGGCGTCGTAGCTGTACTGCATGCCCGTGCTGCTCAGGGTTGCACTGGTCAGGCGGTTCAGGTTGTCATAACCAAAGTTCTGGTCCAGCGCCGGAACAGGTGTTCCGTTGCTGGTGTGGGTGTAGCCGGTGATGCGCCCTGCGGTGTCACGGTTGACGGTGCGACGGACTCCGGTCGCTGTCGGATCACCCAGGTTGTAAGCCGCTATCTGGCCCACGCTGTCATACGCAATCGCCTGCGTCTTGGTACTGGCCCATGTCCAGCCGGTGAGCTTGCTCTCGGCGTTCCGCGTGATGCCGCTTAGCATCGGCAAGGTGCTGCCAGTGTTGGTGCCTACGCCGTTGGCGTTCGGCGGGTTGACCGTGATGCCAGAGACGTCGCCATAAGCGTCATAGCTGTAGTTGACCCGGGCTCCGCTCGGGTAGGTAATGGCGGTGAGCTTGTCCAGTGCGCTTCCCGTATCGCCCCAGCTGTAGCCGACGGTGAAGGTCTTGGCGCCTGTGGTTTGGGTTTTGCCGGTTCTGCGGCCCATGCTGTCGTAGGTGTAAGTCACCTGGCCGCTGGCGTCGGTGATCTTTGTAAGTTCACCGGTTGCGGCGGGTGTTGGCGTGCTGCCGCCGTCGTATTCAAGGCTGGTTCCTGTGCCCGTGGGATAGCTGATGGTTTTGAGGCGGTCCAGGTTGTCATAGGTGTACTGGGTGAGCTTGCCTCTGGCATCGGTTTTGGTGAGGACGTTGCCCTTGCCGTCATAGGTGTATTGGCTGGCTCCCGTATCAGGGCTGGCTTGCGCGGTGACATCACCCAGGCCGTTGGGGTTGTACGTGGTGTTCAGGCTGCGCGGGTCAGTGACCTGGGTCAGGCCGTCGGCGGCGTTGTAGGCAAAGCTGGTGGTCGTGGGCGTTGCGCTGCCGGTGTTGGCCGGCTGCTGAGTCTGGATGGAGCGGCCCAGGCTGTCGTAGTAGGTGTAGCTGGCCAGCCCGTTCGGGTCCAGTACCGTCGTGGGCCTGCCCATGGCGTCGTAGCCGTACTGCCAGGTCAGGGTGCCACTGTTGATGGCGACGGTGACACCCGTTGAGCTGGACGGGTCGTTGTTGGTGTCGCCTGCGTATTCAGCAGTCAGGGTGTGGCTGCCCAAGGCGAGAGCGCTGGTGGCCAGGGTGGCGGCTCCCGCCGTCACGGCGCTGCTGCCTATGGTGGCGCCGCCGTCCTTGAAGGTGACTGTGCCCGTCGGACTGGCGCCTGTGACGGTTGCGGTCAGCGTGATGCTTTGCCCGAGCGGGGCAGTGCCGGCGCTGCTGCTCAGGCTTGTGGTGCTAGGGGTGGCCGCATGGGCGGGCACCATCGGGGCCAGAAGCGACAGGCTGAACAGCCAGACGGTGAAGGCTTTGCCGATTCGGCTTGTGATTTGTAGTGTTTTCAATTGCTCGCTCCCGTGACTTGCTGGATCCGGTTCAATGCGTCGTAAACGCGGGTGATGTTTCTTTGCAGGGTGCCCAGCGGGTCCTTGACCTGCTCGCCAATCTTATTGCCGGCGTTGTCTAGCGTGTAGGTGACGGAGTTGCCTTTGGCGTCGGTGACACCGGTCAGCCTGTGCGCCGCGTCGTAGCCGTAGCCCAGGGTGGTGCCGTCGGGCAAGCTCGCACCCGTCATCTGGCCTGCGTTGTCGTAGGTGTAACTGGTGGTTCGGGCTGTGCCACCCGGTGGGGTGACCGTCACGTTGCTGATCCAGCCTCGGGGGGTGTAGCTCGTATCGGTCACTACACCTTTGGGGTCAACCATCTGGCGCACACGCCCTGCCCTGTCGTACAGCGTGAACTGAGTGACGTGGCCTGCCGGGTTCGTCACCGTCTGCAGGTCGCCAATGGCATGCCCGATTTCAGTGGGCGCCGTGCCGCTGAAGCTGGCCGCCGCGTAATAGACGTAGCTCGTCGTGCGGTTCAGGGTGTCCTTGGCGGTCAGCACGCGGCCGGCTGCGTCGTAGGTGTACTGGGTTGTTACCGTCGAAGCATCGGCCGACAGTGTTGCCACGTTTGGCGCGGCGTAGGCAGACGGAATAAACGAAGCCGTGTAGCGCCCCAGCCCTTTGGTCACGCGGATGTCGTCGTAGTAGACGGCGTTGGACGTGTTGTTGTAGCCGAAGGCCATGCCGTTCGTATTGCCGACAGCGGTGGTCCAATCGCAGTTTGAAACAAGTTGGCCGTTGCGATAGATGGTGACGGTGTTGCCAATCCTCACAAAGGCCACATGGATCCAGGTGTTGGCCAGGCCGGCAAGAGTGTTGGATGGGCAATAAGGCCCGCTACTGCTTTGCATCACAAGCGTGTTGTTTGCAAAATAGAAGTCGTGATACGTCGCACCGCCGCCGCCCAATCGAACTGCAATCGTGCCGAGTGTGGTGCTGGCGGGTTTCATCCAGAATTCGACCGTGAAATCCCCGGGAAGCGTGAAGTCGCCGGCCAGCGTCCCGAAATTGCTGTAGCTGGTTGAGCCAGGAATGTAGAAGGACGAGCCTCCAAATTTGCTATCGGTGGTGCTGATCTGCGCATTCCCGGTGAGCGCTCCTGTGGCCCCTCGCGAGCTACTGTCCACAATGTCCTTGGCGCCATGGGTGCCATCAGCGTGTAGCAGCAGCACATTGTTCGAGTAATTGGTATCCGCCGTCTTAGGCTGTGACGGATTGAGGTTGAGTGGATCGCCGAACTGCTGAGCAGGCGGTGTAAAGGTTCCCCAATAGCGAATTGCGCCGTTCGTGACCCGGACTTCATCGAGGTAGCCATTCAGGGTCCCAGACACATTGAATATCTGGCCGCCTAGTTGAAGGCGACCGGCAGCAAATGCATCAGAGTTGTTGTGGTTCACGACAGCACCCGCCTGCACCCCGTCCAGGTGCATGATCCAGTTGCCGTTGCTGCGGCTCAGTGCCACGTGATGCCACACGCCGGCCGTGATGACCGGGCCTGTAATCGAGCGGTTGTTGGCCCAATAACTCTCGGTCCAGTAAGCGTTCAGCTGGCCGGAGGCGTTGACGGCTACACGGCCGCTGCCTCCGGACTCTCCACCCCAGCCAAATATGATCCGGTCCGAGTTGATGGGGGCATTGAGTTTCACAAACATCTCAATGGTGAAGTCACCCGTGAGTTTGAGCGTGTTGTCAGGGCCGTAGCCGAACGCGCCTCCGCCGGTGGTGCTGTCCAGGTTAATGGACGTGTTGCCGAATTTACTGTGCGCCGCCGTGACCCCCGCAGAGCCTCTTTTGCTGGAGTGGTTTTTCATGTACGTGCTGCTGTCCGAAATCACGGGCGAGCCGGCGCCGTCTTCACCGTGAAGCAGCAAGACGACCTTGTCGATCAAGCTGTCGCTGCTTGCGGCGGACGGGTTGTCGAAGTTGGCGCCACCCGCCATTTCGACCACGGATTTGCACAGCAGGTTCAAAGGCGCGCCATTTGCAAGAGCGGTCGCGGGCGAACAATTGGCAACCGTATTACCGTTCTTGGGATCGGGCTGGCCCTGATACACCAGGGTGGTGACCGAACCCGGCTGCGTCGTCAGTTTGGGAACGCGCCAGTTTGTGTCCCAGGTGGTGGTGTACTTGCGAGCGCCTGTGGGCATTACCGCCGTGGTCGGTAGCACTGTGGCGCAATCCACGGTGTTGGCCAGGCCCTCGACCCGGCTGACTTGCTGGTTTTTAGCGTCATAGCCGTAGCAGGTACGCTCGCCTTGAAAATTGTCATGCGACAGCAGGTTGCCGCTTGCATCGTAAGTCGATGCATTGCTGACTGCCGGGGAGCCCGAGCCTGCTGGCTGGCTGATGCCGGCCAGCACCGGGTAGCCATTGGGCATCACGACATTGGTGGTCGAGGTGGTGCCGGTGGCGTCTGTCACCTGCAGGCCCGTGGGCGCCTGCCAGGTGTGGCTGCGGTAGTAGGTGTTGGGGTAATTCAGTCCATTGCCGACCACCAGTGTTTCAGTGACCACGGCCTGCGGTGGTGTGGTATAGGTGGCGCCGTAGTGGTCGGTACCCAGGGCACCGTCGCTGGAGATCGCTCGGCCTTCGGTGTCATAGGCCCACGTGGACAGGCGAACATTGTTCTCGTCAGTCTTGCCGGTCAAAGCCCAGGGAAGACCGGTGTTCTCGTACTGAAAGGTGCGGACTTTCCCATCGGGCCATGTCAGGGCCGTCAGGTTTTTGTTGCCGTCGTAGGCCGCCGACATGGTGCGACCATCGGGAGTCGTCACGGTGGAAATCAGGCCATCCGACGCGGCAACGCCACCGGTTGGCAAGACGTAGGTGAAGCCGATAGACCGCCCCATGTTGTCGGTCACCTGTGTCAGGTACCCGGCTGCCGGTGCGGCTGCGCCTGTCGCCGTGCTGTAGGTGTATGTGAGGGTATTGCCCTTCTTGTCGGCGGACGACGTGAGCTGGCCCGCGCTGTTGTAGGTCTCAAGCAAGCCGGACGCCGAATCAAAGAACCGGTAGCCACCGCCGGCGGCGGTCACGGCGTCATTGATGCCCGCATTGGCGACATAGCTGCCCCCGCTGCCCAGCGGCGCGCTCAACCCAAAACTGGTAATGCGGCCGCTTCCACGGTAAGCCTCAATGCCGACGCTACCGGCCTTGACGTTCAGGCGCTTGTGAAAGCTGCTGCTCCAGAGGGGGCCAAACGAGGGCAAGTCCTTCAATTGGGCAGCGGAGGCCAGGCCGTCTGCCTTGGCCACCGTATGGCGCAGCGTGTCATACGTGAGGTACAGCGACTGCCCTCCTATGCTCAGCTCGGTGGGAACGACCTCTTGCTTGGCCCCCGTCATGGGATAGATAGAGCCACCTCCGCTAAGCCGACCGAGGCAAGCGGGACAATCCTGCAAGCCTGAATAGATGTCGATGATGTTGGCGCAAGCGCCTGCGGTGTTGATCGGGCCGGTTTTGATGAGGCGCGAATCCTGGCAGGAGAATTTAACGAAGGCGTGCAAGTCAAAATCATGGACGTCGGTCACCTGCACAACACCATCCCAGCCAAGGCAAGAGCCGGAGTTGCAACTCCAGGTCGTGGTGTCGGTTCTTTTCAGGCCGCAATAGCCGTGGCCGTTTGCCGCGGCTGGGCTTGAGGGCTCCAGGCAGTCGTTGTACTGGCCTTGGCCCGCGACCCCGCCATACGCCTGTTTGGCAAAGGTCGAGGTGGTGACATAGGTCGCGTTGTAGCAGGAGCCAAAGTCGCAGCGCCCGGTTTTTCCCGAAGGCCAGGCTGCGTTGTAGTTCACCTGGATCGTCGACACCATCGCGTCGTAAAAATCATTGACCGTGGCAAAGCAGTTGCCGGCCAAATTCCGGTCACCGTAAACCTCGGCATTGCTGTTTGTCACCGATGTTCCGTTGCTCCAGCAATAATCAACACGGGGGCTGGCGGCCGTCGTGGCGGCCCCAGCCGGTGCCATGCAGGCCAGCAGCACCAGGCCGCACAGCCATGTGGCGAAAGTTCTTCCATAGCGAAAGAGGTGTGACATTGAGTTCAATTGCTGGCTCCGGTGATTTGCTGGACTCGGTTCAGGGCGTCGTAGACGCGGGTGATGTTTCGCTGCAGGGTGCCCGAGGGGTCTTTGACCTGCTCACCGGTCTTGTTGCCGGTGTTGTCCAGGGTGTAGGTCACCGAATTGCCTTTGGCATCAGTCACACCGGTCAGGCGATGTGCCGCGTCGTAGCTGTAGCTCATGGTGGTTGCATCCGGCAAGGTGACGCCTGTCAACTGACCCGCGTTGTCGTAGGCGTAGCTCGTCGTTCGGGCTGTGCCGCCTGATGGCGTCACAGTTACGCTGCTGATCCAGCCCCTGGGGGTATATACCGTGTCGGTGACCACGCCTTTGGGGTCCACCATCTGGCGCACGCGACCTAGCCCGTCGTATTGGGTGAATTGCGTGACATGGCCTGCCGCGTTCGTGATGCTTTGCAGGTCGCCCGCCGTATGGCCCAGGGCATTCGGATCAATGACCGGGCCGGTACTTGGAAAGGCTTGCGCTGGTGGCGTGAAATTTGCCGTATAGCGGGCCACGCCTTTGGTGACACGCAGCTCATCGATGTAACCGTTCAGGGTGCGGTCGAGGCCTGGGCCCTGACCTCCAATGGCATGGGTGTAATTTCCGTCATAAAGAGCTGTCGTGTTTAAGCTCGTGGTCATGACTGTTCCGATGCCATCCAAATATAGAGTCACAGTCCCCCCGAATCTGGTCAACGCCATGTGCTTCCAGACACCAGTCGGAACAGGAATGCCTGTCGCAAAAGCCCAGCTATTCCAGCTGGTTCCCGTGGAAGATCCATAGCTCACGAGATTTCCACTGGGATCAAGGCCCAGGAACAGGTCGGCGTTGTAGTCTCCGTCAGGGTTCCATAGACGCGAATAGTTGGCATTGCTTCCAAGTTTGTATAACCACATCTCGATGGTGAAATCTGCTGCGCCCATGGAAAGCGATGGATGTGACGGCACGGACACATAGTCCCGCACCCCGTCAAAGTACAGCGAGGAGCCACCGAACTTGCTTTGCGCGCTCGCAATGCTTGCGCCGCCTACCACCGTCACGGGTTTTGAAAGCAAACTGCTATCTGTGATAGCTGTCGATCCATTGGCACCATCTCCATGCAACAGCAGGCTGACCTTGTCAAAGTTGGGGTCCCCATTGGTGGTGAAACTGGTGCCGGGATAGTAGGCATAGCTGGTGCTACGGTTGTTTGCATCGGTGCTGCTGAGGACACGGCCGGCGGCGTCATAGGTGAATGCTGTGGTGCGTGCCGCGACAGCTGGATCAATGGCTCCACTGCTCAAGGTAATCTGCTCGACCTGCTTGCACACCAAAGGCACGGGTTTGCCGTTGGGCAAAGCGGGCGCTGTTGTGCAGTTGGCCACGACATTGCTGTTGAATGGGTCTGGCTGGCCGTGGTACACCGCGCTGGTATTCAGCAAAGGCTGACTCACCCTGGTGGACAAGCGCCAGTCCGGGTGCCAGGTCGTTTCGGTCTTGCGGCTCCCCGTGGGCAGTGTGGAGCCGCCGGGCAAGACGCTGGCGCAGGCCACTGTGGTGGCCAGGCCTTCGACCCGCACGGTCTCACGGTTGCTGCTGTCATAGGCGTAGCAGCTGCGCTGGCCGCTGAAGTCGTCGGTGGATGTCAGGTTGCCGTTGGCATCGAAAGTCGAGGCATTGTTGGCCGCCCCGTAACCGGAGCCTGCCGGCTGTGAGAACCCCGTTGGCAACGGGTAGCCCAACACGACGCTATTGCTAGCGTTGGCGGTTTCCCCATTCGGCCGGGTAAGTTGCACGCCAGCAGGCGCCTGCCAGTCGTGCGTGCGGGTGGTGAGCTGGGTGGCCGGGTCGTAGGTCTGCGTGACGGCGACCTGCGGCGGCGTGCTGTAGCTCACCGAGAATTTGTTCACCCCGCCGGCATGTTCGGTCGACAGCGCGCGGCCGGCCGAGTCGTAGGTAAAGGTTGAATAACGGATGCCCCGCTCGTCGATCACGCCCGTCAGTGCCCATGGCAAGGAGGCGTTCTCATAGACGAACTGGCGGGTCTTGGCATCCGGCCAGGTCAGTTGTGTGAGGTTGCCGTTGGTAGCGAAGCCGGCGCTCATCGTGCGCCCCATGGAATCGCTCACACCGGAGATCAGCCCGTCGGTAGCGGCCACACCACCAGTTGGCAGGGTATAGACAAAGCTCAGGCTGCGCCCATTTTGGTCAGTGATTTTTTGCAGATAGCCAGCCGCTGGCGCGATGGCGCCGGTAGCCGTGCTGTAGCTGAAGGTGAGCGTGTTGCCAGCCGCGTCGGCCAAACTGATGAGTTGGCCTGCTGTGTTGTAGGTCTCGATGGTGCGGGACTTCGCATCGACATAGCGGTAACCGCCGGAGATAACTGTGAAAGTTCCATTCACATCCGCATCGGCGATATAGGTGCTTCCCGAGTATCGGAAACTGACCGTTTGGCCGTTGCCGCGATACAAGGTGGCTCCATGGCCCCCGGTTCCAAAAGAAAGGTTGCGGTGCAGGCTGCTTTCCCACAGGCCGCCGAGCGCGGGCATGTTGCCAAAGGTCTTGGCCGTCTTGCCTGCGGCAACCGCGGCCACCTGCTTGGCGCTGCTGTAAGTGAAGACCAGCGGCTGCCCGCCCACGTTCATGCCAGTGGCAACGGGCTCCACTTTGCCGCCAACCAGGGGATAAATGGGGTTGCCTTCGCACCACGGGCAGCTTGACGCCTTGGTGACATGAAGAATGTCGACAGTCGTGCCGCCCTCGCCGCCTGCCGTGCAGCCATTGGTATATGTGTTCTGCAGATAACTGGGTTTACAGGTGCAGGTCGAGCCGGACAGCGTGGCACTGGCGGGGTCGGGGCAGCTGTAGACAGGGGCCGACGGAGCAACGGCTGTTTTTATACCGGGACCGCGATTATGAGTGCCGAGCGAGGCACCCTGTTTATCATAGGTATCGCTCCAACAATCATTACCAACAAGCCGAGCGTTACTCTCGGTCCAGCCCGGAGTATTTGGATTGCTCGAAAAACTGAGGGTTAACATAGCCGGCACAGCCGCACACGCAGCCTCACGAGAGGGCTTTTCGCCAGTAGAAATGGTGACATTGCTCCAAAGTAAAGCGTTGTACCTGTACGTAAAGCACGGAGCAACTGTGCAGACCGTCGGATCAGGCGTTGCTGAAAAAGAAGCAAAGGCATTCGTACCGGATAGGCAGCCGAACAGCAGAACGATGCGAGCGACGGCCAGACATAACAGCGCGAGGGATTTCATGAATACCTTTGTATGTTTTGGTGCCTCGCATTGGAGGAATGGAACAGACAGCTTGGCGCTGTCATCAGTAGACGGTAGCTGAGGGCCTCCCGCCGCAATGGGCGAACGCAGCCGATTCGCCCGCGCCGCATCCGGCGCAAGCCATTGAAACAATCTCATGAATCCCTCTTTGATTTCTTCTTGTTTTTGTGGCGCTTCGGCCAAACGAATGTGCACGCAGTCTAATAAGCGGCGTGCTATCTGTCATCGTTTGTGTTCAGGATAAAAACCCTAAGTGTGCGTATAGACAACAGAATCTTCCGCGCCGAAACTTCGTTCTTACTAATCTCCCACGCGTCTGGCAAAATCCGACCGGCTTAGACGATAGTGAAAGCTTTTCAGTGCTTGATCGCAGCTTGAACTGAATACCATTTCAGTATTTTTCTTTCGATCAAGAAGAAGAACTTGCCGTCACGGCAAGCACCATTGCCGTTATTAATAACAATTGCACATCACGTCTGCAAATGCGCTCCAGCATTTCCCTGGGAGGGGAAACACATTGAATCTCTTCGTGCATCAGGTGCGAGCCCGCTCCGTTCATACGGGGCGTGGCCGCGCGCGCGGCTTCACGCTGCTGGAGCTGCTGGTGGTAGTGGTCATCATCGGCTTGCTGGCCGGCCTGGTCGCGCCGCGCTACTTTGACTCGGTCAGCAAATCCAAATCCAAGATCGCCAAGGCACAGATCGAATCCCTTGACAAGGCGCTGGACCAATACCGCCTGGACGTGGGTGGCTACCCCACGGCAGAGCAGGGTCTCAGCGCACTGAACACGCAGCCCTCAGGCGTTGCCAAATGGCAAGGGCCGTACCTGAAGAAGGCCCTCCCCGCCGACCCCTGGGGTAACGACTACGCCTATGTGCTGCAGCCAGGCGCAGGCGCTATTGACATCATTTCCTACGGTGCCGACGGCAAGCCCGGTGGCACCGGCGAGGCGCAGGACGTCTCGCTGCATTCCGCCAATTGACGGCAGCCGCCAGCGCCGGAACGGGTTTACGCATGACCGCGGCTCACGCCTTGTATGACGTCGTCACCCGCGACAGCGCGGGACGCGTCGCTTCACGCCAGGTGCGCGCGGCCACGGCAACTGACGCACTCACGCAAACGGCGCGCGGCGATTTCACCGTGCTGAGCTGCGAAGCCGCGCACGGATCAAGCGCCGGCCCCGATCGCCTGATCCGGGAAAAATCCACACGCCCCTCGCGCTCAGACCTGGACACCGCCTCGTTCTCTCAGGATTTCGCGGCGCTGATCGATGCGGGCCTGAGTGTCACGGAAGCGCTGCAGACCCTGGCGATCAAGGAAACGGCCGGCGCCCGGCGCGAAATCATGGAACAGGTGGCGCGCGCGGTATCGGAAGGCCGGAACCTTTCGGCAGCCATGCAACTGACGGGCGCCTTCCCCGAGCTGCTGATCGCCACGGTAGAGGCCAGCGAACGCACGGGCGACCTCGGCAAGGGACTCGCCCGCTATGCAGCCCATCAGCGGGAAATGCAAGCGCTCAAAGACAAACTCATAGGCGCTTCTGTCTATCCCATGGTGCTGCTGGTGGTGGGCGGGCTGGTCGTCATGTTTCTTATGGGCGTCGTGATCCCGCGCTTCGCAGGCCTGTTGGATGGCACCCGTACGGAGCTGCCGATGCTGTCGTCAGGCCTGATGGCCTGGGGACGGCTGGTAGCCGACAGGCCCTGGGTGCTGGCGATCTTCTTCGGCGGTGTTCTGGCGCTTGGGGCTTGGGTCGTCACGCACTTCCGCGTACACGGCGTGCGCTCGCGCTGGCTGCAGAGCATCCCTTATATCGCCGGGGTAATCCGCGAATTCCAGCACCTGCAGCTGTACCGCACGATGTCTATTCTCGTCTCGCGCGGCATTGTCATTCACCGCGCGATGGAGCACGGCGCCAAACTGCTCAACGACAGTGACCGCGAGCGCCTGGAGCGCGCCATCGTGTTGATGCGGGAAGGCCTGAGCATGAGCGCGGCGCTGTCCGGCGCCGGACTGTCTGACCCCGTGGCCACCAACATGCTTAAGGTGGCGGAACGCACCGGCTCCATGTCGGAAATGCTGGAACGTATCGCGCAGTTCTATGAGCGCCGGCTGCAGCGCTCCATCGACGTGGCCACGCGCGTCATCGAACCGGCGCTGATGATCGTGATCGGCACCGTCATAGGAGCCATCGTGGTCCTCATGTATCTGCCCATCTTCGACCTGGCCTCCAGCCTGAATTGATCCTTGGCTCGATCTTTACCCAAAATTCCTGCATGAATGTCCCCCCTCCCCTTGCATCGCTCGCCGAAGCGGACCAGCCCCAGGCGCCACCGGCCGGCGGAGTCGGGCGCGCGCTGATGCTGGAGGCCGTGCGCGCGGCGCCTGCCGGTGCGCGCGTGCAATGGATGGTTCGCAAAAGCGGCCTTGAGGCCGGGCGCGTGCTGTCGGACGTCGCAGCGGCACTCGGGCTGAGCCCGATGTCCACGGACACGCTGCAAGGCATCACCCCCGATTTTGAATTGATCTCTTTCGCCGACTGCCAGGCACGCGGCTGCCTGGGCGGCCGGTCCATCGACGCATCCGGCAGGCAGGTTCGCACGGTGGTAGTCAGCGATCCCCTGGACCTGAAGGGCCAGGAGTGGATAGACCTGCAACTGGGTGGCGCCGGCACCGACGAGGTCGTCCACGGCCTGGCGCTGATTGAAGATGTACAGGCCTGGCTGGCACATGCCGAGCGCAACCTGATGGCCATGGGCAGCGCCGACGAAGACAGCGAAGCGGGTCTTCAGGCCGAGGAATCCGTGGATAAATCCGTCGTGGCCCTGTCCATCGCAGGCATTGAGACGACGGCCAATCCGCTGGTCCGGCTGGTGGATTCGATTTTGTACGATGCGCTCAAGATGGGTGCGTCCGATATTCACTTCGAGACGCAACCGGTGGGGCTGCACGTCAAGTACCGCATCGACGGCGTGCTGGAAAACGTCAAACGCATCGACAGCGCCGAGATGGGACACCAGGCTATCTCGCGCATCAAGGTGCTGTCCGAGCTGGACATTTCGGAACGCCGCATTCCACAGGACGGCCGTTTTAAAGTGCGCGTAGAGCGGCGCGAGATCGACTTCCGGGTTTCCATCATGCCCAACCTATTTGGCGAAGATGCCGTCTTGCGCGTGCTGGATCGCAAACACCTGACCGGCCAGTTCCAGACCCTGAGCCTGGACACGCTGAGCTTTGCGCAAAGCGCCAAGGACTTTATCCGACAGGCTTCCCAGCTGCCTTATGGCTTGCTGCTGGTAACGGGCCCCACAGGCAGCGGCAAGACGACGACGCTGTACGCGGCGATCTCCGAGATCAACACCGGCCTTGACAAGATCATCACGATTGAAGATCCGATTGAATACCAGCTCAAGGGCGTTCTCCAGATTCCAGTGAATGAGAAAAAAGGGCTGACCTTCGCGCGCGGGCTGCGCTCCGTGCTGCGCCACGACCCCGACAAGATCATGGTGGGCGAAATCCGCGACGCCGAAACAGCCCAGATCGCCGTGCAGGCCGCGCTGACGGGCCACCAGGTGTTCACGACCGTGCACGCCAACAACGTGTTCGACGTCATCGGCCGCTTCAAAAACATGAACGTTGACAGCTACAGCCTGGTGTCGGCCCTGACCGGCATCGTCGCCCAACGACTGCTGCGCGCAGTCTGTACACATTGCGCTGTGCCCTCTAACATAACGGCCGAACAGCTGGTGCGGTTGGGCATCCCCGCAGAGCACATGGACCTGGGACAAGTGAAGTTCATGCACGCCGTGGGTTGCCCACATTGTCGCGGCACAGGCTACAAAGGGCGGCTCGCAATTGCCGAGACGCTGGAGATGGACGACGACATCCGCGACCTGCTGGTACGGCAGGCGCCCATCGCACAAATCAAGCAGGTTGCGCGTAGCAAGGGTTTTATGAGCCTGCGCGACTCCGCTGTGTCTTTGGCCATGCAGGGCCAGACCACGGTGGAAGAAATCAATCGCGTGACGCCACGGGAAAACCTCCACGGCGCACAGAACACCGAGGCTACCCATGCCTGACCACAAGCGCCGGGCCATGGATCGGCTTTGCCCATGAAAGCCATCATTTATCTGGACATCAGCGCCTCTCATTTGAGGGCAACGCTCAAGCCAGGCGCACCGGGCTGGGGCCGGCGTGTCGCTCGCGCCGTGGGCGACAAGTTGGCTCGGGGGCGCAAGCCGGTTGAAGGAACGCAAGCTAAGCCGTTGCCCGATAAAGAAGTCGAGGCAAGGGCGATCATGGAAATCGCAAGCTGGACACCAGGGACCACCCGCGCCGAAACGATCACTTCGCTGGTGGAAGCCGGTGCACAGACTCTGAAGGCGCTACGCGCGCGCTACCCGGCGTCCCTCGACGGTTGCCGCCTCACGGTGCGCACGGGCGTGAGTTCTTCCTATGTGGCCATCGTCCCCATGGATTTCTCATCGCCCTCTGCACGTTCGGACGCGCAATTGCGCATCGTCGCGAAAGCAGTTTCGCAGGAAGCCATGGGTACGGGGGCGGCAGAGCACGCGCTACGCTGGGACGTCCAGACAGACCAGACCCATCTGTGCGTGATCACACTGGAGTCAGCTTTGATCGCCGGCCTCCAGACGCTGGCCCAGGCCCAGCGCATGAAACTGGCAAGCTGCCAACCGATGCTTGTGGAGCTGCTGGAGAGTGAACTGGCAGAAAGCCGGCGGCAACGCGATGCGCGCACGCTGATGTGGACAGAGCCCGAAGCCTCGGGGCACCGTCATCCAGCAGTGACCTTTATCCGCCTGGTGAACGGGAGCGCGGTGAATGCCTGGCGCACGGTCACGCCCTCTCCATCGGCCGGCGGCGACCCCTGGATTCAGCCTGCACTGGCACGCTTTCTGATTGCCTCGGGAGCAGAGGGGAATGAGCAGGTCGTGCGCTGTACCTGGCCGGTTCGCGCATTGGATTCAGTGCCCGTTGCCGCTACGGAGCTTGCGGCATGAACCGGCGGCTGGTGGCAAGCCCTTTCGAGTTCGCGCCCGGCGCCGCGCGTTACCGACCTCTGAGCTGGATCATCCTGGCTGCAGGCGCTTGTGTGGCGCTTTCGGGTCTGTACATGACGACAAGGACCGGCGCGCAGCTTGAAAGTGTGCGTTCCCAGCAAGCACGCATCTCGAAGCAGCAGCGCAGCCTGAACGAACAGATGAGGCAGGCCGAGAGCAATCCCGCCATGCTCGAAAAGCTCAAGGCGCGGCGTCAACTGGAAGCCTTGCTGCAAACGCCGTGGTCGCTCCTGTTTGAAGCCCTGGAAGCCGCCACCGACACCGTGGAAGGCCGGGTCACCCTGCTGTCCATGGTGCCCAACATCTCCGATCAGACCAACCGCAAGATCGAACTGACCCTCATAGCCTCCAGTTACCCGTCCATGCTGGCTTATACCGACGCGCTGAGCAACGTCAGTGGTTTCTCCAATGTGCGCATCGTCAGTCACCAGCTTGATGAGCGCAGCACACCGGCCGCGTTTCGCTTCCGGTTGGTTGCGGGCTGGAACCACCTCAATGAAGGCGTTTTCCTGGCGAAAGAGCCTGCTGTCGGCCCCCTGAGCCCGCTCATGCCGGCTGAAGCCTCCGGCCCCACCCTGAAATCGGGCATCAACAAGGCGCCATCCCCATGATGCGCAGCCCGGCTTTTGCAACAAGGGCGCTTCACCAGCTTCGCTGGGGTTCGGGCCTGGGATCGCTGCGCTCCGTTGGCTGGCCCGTGCTGTGCGGGCTGGCGCTGATGCTGGTGGGCGCCCTCCTGCTGGGCGTTTCCCATCAACTGCGCGGCCAGAAAAACAAACTCCAGGTGGAGTTGCAGCAAGCCCAAAACGCCGGCCCCAAACCCGCTGTAAACCACACGAGAGGTGTCCCCGTCATCTTCCCGCCCTCGACCGATTACACGGCCGATCTGGCGCAGATTTTTGACATCGCGAAGAACCAGGGCATTGTGCTGGCCAGCGGCGACTATCGCGATGCGGACCCCACGGCCGTGGGGCTGGACACCCGCCTGGTAGACCTGCGCATCAACGAAAACTACGGCCAGCTCAAAGAGTTTTTGGCGAGCGTGCTAAACGCCATGCCCCACGCAGCAGTGCAGGAACTGCGCATAGAGCGCAAGGACGGAACGGCCGCCAAACACCAGATTTTTCTCAAGCTCGCGCTGGTGTATTCGCCGCGCCCGGCCGATGCCCAGAGGCCACAAGCGATGGTCAGAAAAATCCCGGCCAGCACCCCGGAACCTGGCGGCGCAAAGGTAATGCCATGAGCCGGCGATCTACAAAGACGGGTGCCGCCGCGCATCTCGGCTGGAAAAAGGCTGCCGTCCTGCTCGCAGCGGGCCTTGCCAGCTTCGTACTGGCGGCCGCCATGCAAGGCAAGTGGCCGGCCGGTGACGAGGATCTCGACCTGGCGGCGCCGCCGCGCCAGCGGGTCTCCCCCATCGCACCGGCCACTGCGCCGCAGATCAACACGACGCAGCCCCTTGCCGACCCCGCAGGCCTGCGCCTTGAGGTCGCGATGAACAATCCCAGCCAGCGCATGAACAAAATGGTGGTGCGCGATCCCTTTGGCCCCCTAGCGCCCGAGTTCGCACCCCCTCCGGAGATAGCCGCTCCGCCAGCACCGCCCCCGCCTCTCGTCAGGCCTCGCAAACCATCACCACCGCCCGTGGCTGTCGAGCCACCGCCACCTTCGCCGCCCATGGCGCCGCCACTCCCCTTCACTGCGGTGGGCGCCATCCAGGGCAAGAAGATAGGCAATGGCCAGCAGCAAGCCTTTATCCAGCATGGCGATGCGCTCACCGTCATCCAAAAAGGCGATACCGTCGCCGGCAACTACCGCGTGGACGAGATCACGACCGACCGTGTGGTGTTCACCTACCTGCCCCTGGGCCAAAAACAATCGCTTCTACTTCTGGACAACCCACGATGAAAACACTCAAGCGAAATGCCGGGCTCTCCGGAAGCGGCGGTCGCATAGGGCGCATCGAAGAACGCAGGCGCATGACACCCATCGCGTCGAGCGTGATGGCCTGTTTGCTGCTGACGGCCTGCGCCGGGGCGCGCTACCACAACGACGGCATGGGCCAGATCGGAGAGGGGAACGTCGACTCCGGCATCGCCTCCCTGAAAAAAGCGACGGAGCTCGATGAGGCCAACCAGTACTACAAGATCGACTACCTGGTGCAGCGCGACAAGCATGCGGATGCCTTCGTCAAGCAGGGCGACCTGGTGCGCGCAAGCGGGGACATCGCCGGCGCGCGCGACCTCTATGGCCGGGCGCTGGCCCTGAGCCCCAGCAATGCCCGGGCCGCGGCGTCCCTGAAGGCGCTGGACCAGGACGTCCGCAACGACCAATTGCTGTCCGAAGGCGAGCGCTACCTGAAGGACGGCAAGCTCGAAGCGGCCGGCGAGCGCGCGGCGCGGGTGCTGGTTGACCAGCCCGGCAACAAGCAGGCGGTGCAGCTCAGGAAAGCCGTGCTCGACGCGAGGGCCGCAGCCGACCTTGAGCGCGACCGCTTCAGGGAAGCGAAGTCGGTGATGGGTTCGCCGGTGACGCTGCAGTTCCGCGATGCCACGATGCGCACCGTGTTTGAAGCCCTGTCGAAATCCACGGGCCTGAACATCCTGCTGGACCGCGAAGTCAAGAGCGACGTCCGGGTGACGATTTTTGTGAAAGACGTGGCCGTCGAGGACGCGATCGACCTGATCCTGATGCAGAACCAGCTCGAAAAACGCATCGTCAACAGCAACACCTTGATGGTGTACGCGGCCACCGCGGCCAAGCAGTCGGAGTACCAGGAGCTGACGGTGCGATCCTTCCGCGTCACCAACAGCGACCTCAAGTACCTGGCCGGCATGCTTAAGACCATGCTCAAGCTCAAGGACGTCTCGGCCGACGAGCGCAGCGGCCTGCTGGTCATACGCGACACGCTCGAGACCCTGCGCATCGCCGAAAAACTGATCGCCTTACACGACGAGCCCGACCCGGAAGTTATGCTTGAAGTGGAGGTGCTGGAAATTTCCGAAGGGCGCAATAGCAACCTGGGCGTCTCCCCACCCACAGGCATCACCATCAGCACGCCCAGCGCGGGCGCCACCACGCCGGGCGGCACCGTCAGCAACCTCACCATCGCCCAGCTCAGGCAGCTGGGCGTGGGCGGCCTGACCGTCACGCCGATCGCGGGCACGCTCAACTTCAAGCTGCAGGACACTGAGACAAAAATCCTGGCGAGCCCGCGCATACGCGCGCGCAACCGCGAGAAAGCCAAGATCATGATCGGCGACCGCGTGCCCACCATCATCAACAACGTGACGCCGGTCAACGGCGGCTCCTCCGTCGTCACAGGCACCATCACCTACCAGGATGTCGGCCTCAAGCTGGAGTTCGAGCCCCAGGTGTATGCGAGCAACGACGTGGGCATCAAGATCAATCTCGAGGTGAGCAATATTGCCCGTGAATTCACCGATCCCCAGGGCAGCCGCTCTTACCAGATCGGCACACGCAACGCGAGTACCTTTCTGCGCCTGGCCGACGGCGAAACGCAGATCCTCGGGGGCCTGATCACGGACGAGGAGCGCAACACAGCCGACAAGATTCCGGGCTTGGGGCATTTGCCCGTGGTCGGGCGCTTGTTTGGCAACTCGGGGACCACCAAGTCGCGCTCCGAGATCGTGCTCGCTATTACGCCGCGCATCTTGCGCAACTATGCCGCTATCGGCCACGACCGGGCGAACGTGTTTTCGGGAACGGCACTGACCCTGCGAGACCGCCAGATTCTCGGCGACCCCGTGGGTGGCCTGAGCCTGCCCAATTCGGCGCCGGGCACGCGCCCTGCGCCCACCAGCGGCATCACGCCGGCGCCGCAGGCACCGGGGGTGCCATCGCCTACGCCCTCAATTTCGCCGCCCGTCCCTGCCGTGCCGCTGGGTGGCGGCGGCCTGCCGCCGCCACCGCCGATGATCACGCGTTAAGAAGCGACGTGATCCCCCTCCTCAACAGACTCCACGTGACGGACTTGCGAACAGCCGTCGGCCTCGGGCGCAAAGCCGGTCGCAGCCTCCGCGCGGGAAAATCGGCTGAAGCCGGCTTCACTCTCATCGAATTGCTGGTGGTCTTCTCCATCCTCGCGTTGCTGCTGACACTGGCCACGCCCCGCTACTTCAAGGCCCTAGACGGCGGGAAAGAAAAAGTCCAGGCGCAAAATCTGGCCACGCTGCGCGATGCCATCGACAAGTTCCGCGCCGACCAGGGCAAATACCCGGCGCAGCTGCAAGAGGTGGTGGACAAGCGCTACCTGCGCGAGATTCCGCTGGACCCGGTGTCCGGCTCCCGGGCCTGGGAGACTATTCCCTTTCCGAACGGCGCCGAACCCGGTATTTACGACGTGCGCATACCTATTGCTCCATCCCCATTGCACCCAACGGAAAGCGCCGCAACGGCAACGCCCAGCCAGGACCTGGCACCGCCCGCCGGAGCCACGCCGTGACACGCACCCGCGAGCAAGGCTTCACGCTGATAGAGCTGCTCGTCTCGCTGGCCATCGTAGGCCTGCTGGCCATGGTCGCAGTTCCCCTGACCCAGGTAGTGCAGACACGTGCCAAGGAGGCCGAGCTCAAGCAGGGCTTGCGCGTCATACGCCAGGCGCTGGACAGCTACAAGGCGGCTTCCGACGCTGGTGTCATTGACAAGAATGTTGGCACCTCGGGCTACCCGCCCTCATTGGAGGTCCTCGTTACCGGGGTTCCGCGCTCCGCCGCATTTGGCTTTTCGGCCCAGCCGTTTGTATTGCTGCGCAGGATTCCGCGCGACCCTTTCGCTGAAGATCCGGCTCTCAGCGACGTGCAGACCTGGAACACCCGCGCCTACAGCAGCAGTGCTGACGCACCGCAGCCCGGTGCGGATGTTTTTGACGTTTCGTCGAAATCCTCCAGGCGCGCGCTAGACGGCTCGACTTACAGCGCCTGGTGACAAGGCCAGCGATGAAAAAGACAAGTCGCCAGCACAAGCCCCGTGCCCCGCAGTCAGGCCTGGTCCTGCTCGCGGTGTTGATTTTTCTGCTGCTCACCACTCTAGGTGCATCGGCCATGGTGGAACTGCAGCGAACGAATACTCAACGGGCCAAAGAGATGGAACTTCTTTTTGTGGGTGATCAATATCGCCGCGCGATCAAGTCCTATTACAGCAGCGTGCCGGCCGGGAAAAGCCAGTCCCTGCCGCGATCCCTCGAGGACCTGCTGGAGGACAAACGTTTTCCGATGCCGGTACGCCATTTGCGCCGCCTCTACCCCGACCCCATGACGGGCGAGGCCGACTGGGTGACGGTTCAAGGCGCGGGCGGCATTATGGGAGTGCACAGCCGCTCCACGCTGAGTACCTTCAAGAAAAGAGAATTTCCGATTCAGTACCGAGACTTCCAGGACAAGGATACGTATGCGGATTGGGTGTTTGTGATTTCGCTGAATTGAGCCCCCGCGCCCGCGCCCGCGCCCGCGCCCGAAATGCTTATCCGGGTATAAATTCAGTTGCTATTGTTTTGAGAGCTTCTCACCCATACGCTTAAAGGGCTAGAGCCCGATTTTGCTTACAAACAAGACTAAGGCGCCGAAGTGGAATATGTCAAGTTAACTTGGCACTGCAGGACTTGAGGTCGCGGCGTTCACGCCGGGTTCAGGCTTTTTCAATCACCGGCCGCCCAGCCTGCACCACAAACTTCGCCAGCGTCTGCACGCCGCTGTTGGCGCGCGTCACGTCGTCCACCACGCGCAAGGTGGTGGTCAGGCTGCGCGGTGTGAGCTCGACTACGCCATAGCCTTTTCGCTCGGAGTCCGCAAATACAAAGTGCGGGTTCTCGGCGAGGTAGTCCGGGATTTTGGCGTTGCCGTTCGAGCGCGACGTAAGGCTGGTGCCGCAGAACTCCATCCCTACAGACGCGCTGCCGGCATCGGCGTAGTCGGCTTTGACATGGCCGACCCAGTTCTCGTGCACATCGCCACCCAGGATGACCGGATTGGCGACAGCATGCTTTTGCAGGGCATCGGTAAAACGCGTGCGCGCCGCCGCATAGCCGTCCCAGCCGTCGTTCCAGAAAGTCTGGCCCGGCCCGCGGTGAAAGTCGCGCTGGCCCAGCAGCGATTGCTGACCGACGAGGTTCCAGCCGCTTTCTTTGCTGGCGGCCCGGCTCCACTCGGCCTCCAGCCAGCGTTCTTGCTGCGCGCCCAGCATGCTGCGGGCCGGGTCCTTCCATGCCGGGCAGGTGGCAGGGTTCAGCGTGCTGGAACCGGCTTTTCCGTCCCGCGTGCAGACTTGCGCATCCTTGTATTGCCGGGCGTCGAGCATGTAGAGCGATGCCAGGCGGCCGTAGGGCACGCGCTGGTAGATGCGCATCTCGGCGCCGCTGGCCAGACCTGCCATGGCCTGGGTCAATACCGAGGCGCGAACCGGCATGTGTTCGTAAAAGGCCTGGTAGGCAGCCGCGCGGCGGGCGGCAAAGTCCGGCGCCGGCGGCCCGCTGTCGCCGGGTGTGGCGCCCGCATAGTCGTTCTGCACCTCGTGGTCGTCCCACGTCACCATCCATGGGCAGGCTGCGTGCATGGCCTGCAGGTCGGCGTCGCTCTTGTGCAGGGCGTAGCGCTGGCGGTAGTCGTCGAGCGTGAGCGCCCAGCCTCCCGTGGGCACGCGCACGGCCCGGGCTGCGTTGGGGTATTCGTAGATGTAGTCGCCCAGGAAGAGCACGAGGTCTAGTTCTTCAGCCCGCATATGGCGGTAGGCGCTGTAGTAACCGTGCTCCCAGCGCTGGCAAGAGGCATAAGCCAGCCGCAGGCGCGCCACGACGGCATCGGGCGCGGGAAAGGTCCGGGTGCGGCCTGTGATGCTGACCGCATCGCCCACTGCAAAGCGGTAGAAATACCAGCGGTCGGGCTGAAGGCCTTGCACTTCCACGTGCACTGAATGGGCCAAGCCGGCCACGGCCTGGGCCTGCCCCGTCTGCACGATGCTGGAAAATTTGTCGTCATGCGCCAGCTCCCATCGCACGGCGACAGGCTCTTGTTGCAGCCGCAAGGCGTCTTCGCCCTGCAACGCAAGCCGCGTCCAGAGCACGACCGAGTCATGCGTGGGCGAACCGCTGGCGACACCCTGCGTGAAAGGGTTGGAGCCGAGCCGCGCTTGGGCTGATGCACTGCGAGGCAAATACAGGCCGACCCCTGCCGCTGCCAGCGACTGAAGCAATTGGCGCCGCTGCATCAGGGCGGAAAATGCGGAAAGGGTCACGGCCAGGCCCTCAGTGCCTGATAGGCAATCGCACGGTAAAACAGGTGCCGGAGCCGGCGCTGCTGTGAACGTCGATGGTGCCGCCGTGGATGTCGACCGCGTTGCGCACGATCGCCAACCCCAAGCCGGTGCCCTGGATGGTGCCCACGTTGCTGGCGCGGTGGAAGGACTCAAACAGATGGGGCAGCTCTTCGTCAGGAATACCGATGCCTTCGTCGATGACTTCCATGACGACCATGTCCCCGTCGGCGCGCACCTTGAACAGCACCAGGCCGCCCAGCGGTGAATACTTGACGGCATTGGACAGCAGGTTGCCGAAGATATGCCGCAAGAGTTTTTCGTCATACATGCCCAGGCCGGGCCCGGCGGTGTACTCCAGGCGCAGGTCGCACAGGCTGTCGGGTTGCTGCATGCTGGCTTCTTCCAGCAACTGGTAGCACAGCCTTTCCAGGTCGACCGGATGCGGCTCGAATTCCAGCATCTGGGCGTCGGCCTTGCCCAGCAACAACACACGGTCCAGCATGCCCGTCATGCGCTTCACGCCGGCGGCAATGCTGTCCAGGATTTCCAGTTTTTCAGGCTCTGGCAACCGGCTGCCATAGTGCCTGAGCAATTCTTCGGCCGACAAAATGCCGGACAGCGGTGTGCGGAACTCATGGCTGGTCATGGCCACGAAACGGGTGCGCAACTCGTTGAGCGCCCTTTGCTGCTCCAGCGCTTCGTGCGTGTCGGCTTCCGATTTTTTACGCTCGGTGATGTCGAGGAATGCCCAGATCACGCCCGAGTCGGGGTCATTGGGCTGGATGCAACTGCCGGCCATTTCGGCCCAGAAGAGTGTCCCGTCCCGGCGCCTGAGCTGGCGTTCTGCGATATAGCTTCCCGTATCGATCAGGATCTGGCGTGCTTCTTTGCCAAACTGCTCCCAGGTGGCCAGGTCGGGATGGATATAGCTGGATGGCTGGCCGATCAATGCCGCCCGCGGGCTGCCCATCATCTGGGCAAATTTCTCATTCACCCATTCGTGGCGCCTGTGCACCGACAGCACGATGCCGACCAGTGCGCTGTTGAGAATGGCTTCGCGCTCGGAAGAGGTGCGCACCAGTTGCGCCTCCAGCTCTTTGCGTTGGGTGATGTTGATGATCACCCAAACGGTGCCCTGGCTGAGGTCCCGGTCGCTGACGGACTTGCCCGACAGCGACACCCAGATCAGCGTGCCGTCAAACTGCCGCACCTGGATTTCGGCCTGGTAGTTTTCGCCCCGGGCGATACAGGCGGCCACTTCCCCACCGACCCGGAGGTACTCTTCGCGCGACAGGTAAAAGGGCTCCATCGACGTAAGCGGGTTGCCGCCGGCACCAAAGACTTCCAGCATGGCCTGGTTGGCCCAGCGAAAACGGCCGTCAGGCGTGAGGAAGGCAATGCCCACGATGGAGTTCTCGAGGATCATCTCGCGCTCTTTGAGCTGCGTGCGGAAGTTCTCCTGCGAGACGCTCAGGGCTTGCACCATGGCCTGCTCGGCCATGGTGCGGGCCTGCGCCTGTTCTTTTTCGCGCCGGGTGACGTTGATGCGATCGGCCAACGCAAACGACAGCACCACCATTTCCAGCGCGGAGCCGATCAACAAGGAATTAGCCGTCAAGGCATTGGAAGGCAGCACGCCGGTGTTGTGCAAGGCCAGCGTGACCACACCCACCAGCAGCAATGCCCAGGCGGCCAGGAAGTATTTCGCGCCCGGGTGCCCCATGCGCAGGCTCAGCAGGCCCACCACTACAAGCGTGATCACACTAAAGACGGCCAGCACCGTCACCATCAACGAGGAGACGATGTAGGGCATGGTGAGCGCCGCCACCAGCGTCAGCAGCCAGCCGGCCACCAGCGCCAGCATCAGGCGGTCCAGGCGCGGCATCTTGAGCGCACTGGACAAAAAGCTGCGTGCAAACAGCAGGCCGAAGACCGCCGTGGCGGCCATGCCGGCCGGCGGCGAGACGCTGTTCCACCAGAGCAGCCCCGGCCAGAGGAACTGCGCACCGAAGCCCGTCAGCGCCGCCTGCGCGATGGCCATGCAGGCCACGAAGGCGACATAGATCAGGTAAGGCCGGTCGCGCACCGAGAAAAACAGCAACAGGTTGTACAGCAGCAGGCCGATAAGCAGGCCAAAGTAAAGGCTGATCGTGGCGTACTCGGCCTGGTCATGCGCCCACAAGGCGGCGGGCCGCCAGAGCCTCACCGGCGCCGACACCGTGCCGCCGGACGTCACCCGCAGGTAGAGGACATTGGCCGCGCCGGGCTTGAGACGCACCGGCATGACGTGATTGCGGTGCACAACAGCCCGCTCGGCAAACGGCAAAAGATCACCACCCACCTGCTGGCTAAAGCCGCCTTTGCCATCGGGTGCGTAGAGCTCCAGCCGGTCCAGTGGCGGGTAAGCCAGCTCCACCATCCAGTCGGCGGGGGCATCGCGCGCGGTGCGCAGCGTCACGCGCAGCCAGATGGCCGAGCGTGTCAGGCCGAAATTGGTGGACGAGCCGGTTTGCGGCACAGGCTGAAAGCGCGACTGGGCATCGGGCTTCAACAGGTCGACCAACGCCAGTTCACCGCCGGCGTCTTCAAGATAGCTGAAGGAGCGCGAAAGCGCGTAGCTGCCTTCGTTGCCGACGGCTACCTCGCTGCTGGTATTCACCTCTGGCGCGGATACAGGAGCCGCGGCGTTGGTGGCGTTGGTGGCGTTTGAATTGGAAGCCCTCGCTGGCGCCGGCTTTTGTGCCACGGCCGGCAAAGCCAGACACCCCAGCAGCACGGCCAGCCATACCAAAACCCCATACCGCAGGGCCCGCGTCATGGAGGAGCGCCGGGGTTGGTTGCTGCGCGCCTGAGCACTCGCCCGGGCGCGTCCGCAGATACCGGCACCTCGCCGGCGGCATGCCGCCGGCCGTTGCAGACTTCGTGGCTGATGGCCAGGTTTTCCGCGTGGCTGTTGCCGCCTTCGCTGAGGGGCAAGATGTGCTCCAGCGTTGCAGCCTCCCGCGTGACATGCTCGCCGCACACCCAGCACGGCACCACGCCGTGGAGCTGCCGCGCCACGGTCTTGTAGATCTTGTCCCGGGTGTGCCCCAGCCTGCTCACGATGGCGTTTTCGTCTGGGCAGAGCGTGCCGGGGCACGCGCCTGCTGGGGGCCAGCGCTCATCGGACTCTTCCTACTGGAGCTTCGCCGGCCGCGTATCCGCAGGCTGAATGAAGGAGTCTTCCCACTGCACGGCAAAACGGTCACCGTCATCGTCCTTGCGAAGGCCGCTGCCGCCGTCGGAGCTGAAGCCAATGTTGCGGGTGGCGGCGGCCTGGGCGGCCTCTTGCTGGGTTTCTTTGTTGAGTTCCTTGAGCGCGGCGTCCTTGGCGGCCTGCACGCGCTCCTTGGTGAAGGACTCCAGGTCGGCGTGAAAGGTGCTGTCACCGCCGCGCGTTTCCTGGTCTTCTTGCACGAGCTCTTCCGGGATTTCACCGAGGAAGGCAGCGCGCATGGCGCTGGCCGTGGGCGGGCGGCTGGCCCTTACCGTGGTATAGGCGATTTCGCAATCGGACAACAAGGTTTCCTTCAGCTGACGGCTGGCCCGGCTCACGTCGCGCTTGCCGCGCAAGTCGACGCAACCGACGACCTTGCCGTCCAGGGTACAGATCGTGAAGGTGGTGTAAACGCCGTTGAGCAGCTCAAGCAGGCGCTCATTCTTTTCTTTGTTCTTTTCCTTGTCTTTTTCCTTTTCCTGCGGAATGGTGAAGCGCAGCACCGGCAGCTTGACCATCACCGCGTGGTCGTGGAATGTGCTTCGCAGCCATTTCCACACCTCGTATTCGTCGTTGGTCACCACGCCGCGAGCGGCCAGCGGCCACTTGTGGGGTATACGCAACTTTTCACTCGATTTTTGCCTCAACCAGCGGGCGTATAGCAGGACGCCGGCTACCGCGCCCACGGCGACGCCCAACAACGCCATCAGCCATGAAATCAGGTTCAAGATACGGTTCTCCTCGGTTTTTTGGGGCCACGGCGCCACTGACTGCACAGTCAGCTAACCCCGGTAAGCCCAGTGAGTCACAGAACGCCAGCCCTGTCAATCAAAGCGGCTCGCGGTCCAAGCCATTATTAAAACAGGTTTTTACAGGCTTGCTGAAAGCTCAAGAGCCAAATAAGCCCCCAGCCCAGCCGGCACGTGCATAAGTAGCTATGTTTTTCATAGCATGCAAGGTTGCACGCCCGCACCTGCGGAACATAGAGGCCCGTTCACGGTCTAAAGGCTTTGCCAGCCAGCGCCTGAATCGGTATGCTGGATTTTTTTGCAGGAGCCATCATGCAACGCAAGACCGCCCAGGACTTTGACCAGGAACTGCTGATTCTGTTTGACGCCTATGTGCACGGCACGCTGGACCGGCGGGGTTTTCTGGAACGCGCCCAGAAATTTGCCACGGCCGGCATGACCGCGACGGCGCTGCTGGCCGCCTTGAGCCCTAATTTTGCGCTGGGGCAGCAGATCGCCAAAGACGACAAACGCATCAAAACCGAGATGGTGAGCTACCCGTCTTCCGCCGGCACGGGCACGGTCAAAGGCTATCTGGCCAAGCCAGCGAACGCCACCGGCAAGCTGCCCGGCGTGCTGGTCATTCATGAAAACCGGGGCCTGAACCCGCACATTGAAGACATCACGCGCCGCCTGGCGCTGGATAACTTTGTGGCTTTCGCCCCGGACGCACTCACGCCCCTGGGCGGCTACCCCGGCGACGAGGACAAGGCCCGCGAGCTTTTCGCCAAGCTCGACCAGCGCAAATGCACCGAGGACTTTGTGGCCGGCGTCACCTACCTCAAGGGCCGGGAGGACTGCAGCGGCAAGCTGGGGGTGGTCGGCTTTTGTTACGGCGGCGGCATGACGCATACGCTCACCACACGCCTGCCTGAACTGAACGCTGCCGTCCCCTTCTATGGCAACCAGCCGCCGGTGGAAGATGCCGCCAAGGTCAAAACTCCGCTGCTGATTCATTTTGCGGCGGTGGACGAGCGCATCAACGCCTCCTGGCCCGCCTATGAGGCTGCATTGAAGGCGGCCGGCGTGAACTACACCGCCTACCAGTATCCCGGCACGCAGCACGGCTTCAACAACGACACCACGCCGCGCTATGACCCCACCGCGGCCAAACTCGCCTGGGAGCGCACCCTGGCGTTTTTCAACCGGCAGCTCAGAACCGGCTGATTCCCGGGGCCCTTGACGGGCTTTCCCGCAGACCTATCCCTGCCCCCTCTTGGCGAAAACCCTGCCCGGAACCCTCCGGGCATGGCTTTTGCACGCGTTACCATTGACTACTTTCGCTTGTCCGGCCCCCCTGCGGGCCGCCAGGCATTTTCATCACCCTCCTCCTGGACATCACCATGAAACTCCTCCATAAAATCGCCGCCACGGCCGGCTTGCTTACCCTTGCACTCGGTACTGTCCACGCCCAAAACAAGGAGCTGGTCGTCGGCTCCAGCGCCACCTACCGCCCGTTTGCCTACGAAAGCCCCACCAAGGAAATCGTCGGCTACGACGTGGACATGATCAAGGCCATCGCCCAAAAGGCCGGCCTGCAGATCAAGATCGTCAACACCCCCTGGACCGGCATCTTCGCCGCGCTCAACAACGGCGACGTGGACCTGGTCATCTCGGGCGTCACCATCAACGACAAGCGCAAGCAGTCCTACGACTTCACCACCCCTTACTTTGAAGCGCGCCAGCTCATCGCCGTGCACAGCAACAGCACCGCCAAGGGCCTGAAAGACCTGGCCGGCAAAAAAGTCGGCGTGGTCACCGGCAGCACCGGCGACGACATGGCCTCGCGCGAATTCGGCAAGACCAACCCTGACATCCGCCGCTTTGAAAGCACCCCTGTGGTGATCTCCGAGCTGGCCAACAACGGCCTGGACGCCGCCATCGGGGATAACGGCGTGATCGCCTTCCGCACGCAAGAGCACAAACAGCTAAAGACCGTGAGCGACGCGAGCTTTCCCAAAGAATACTTCGGCATCGTCGTGAAGCAGGGCAACAAGGACTTGCTGGCCAAGCTCAATGCGGGCCTTGCCGCCGTGAAAGCCGACGGCAGCTACGCCACCATCTACAAGAAGTGGTTCCAGGCCGACGCACCCGCGTTGCCCGCACAGTAATCGCTTAAGACTTCCCCGTTATGGAACAAGTCCTCTGGTTCGGCTGGTTCCGGGCCGACATCATTGCAGAGTACGGCGTGCTGTTCTGGCGCGGCCTGCAGATGACCATCATGGTGACGCTGATCTGCATCGCGCAGGGCACGTTGCTGGGACTGGCCATCGGCATGGCACGCGTGGCGGAATCGCGCCACTCGCCCGCGCGCGAGATCTGCAAGTACGCGCTACGCTGGCCGTCCACCGTGTACGTCAGTTTTTTCCGTGGTACACCGCTGTTTGTGCAGATTTTGCTGATTCACTTCGCCGTGCTGCCGCTGTTCATCAACCCGACCGACGGCTTGGTCATCTCGGGTGAAACGGCGCGCAACATCAAGCAGAACTACGGTGCTTTCCTGTCCGGCATCGTGGCGCTCACGCTCAATGCCGGCGCCTACATCTCCGAGATCTTCCGCGCCGGCATCCAGTCCATCGACAAGGGCCAGGTCGAAGCCTCGCGCTCATTGGGCATGTCGTTTCCGCGCACCATGTACCACGTCGTGCTGCCGCAGGCTTTTCGCCGCATGCTGCCGCCGCTGGGCAACAACGCGATCTCGCTGCTGAAGGATTCGTCGCTGATCTCGGCCATCGGCCTGGCCGAACTGGCCTACGCCGCGCGCACCGTGGCCGGCGCCTATTCACGCTACTGGGAGCCCTACCTCACCATCTCCGTCATGTACTGGGTGCTGACGCTGGGGCTGGCTTACCTTGTCAAGAAACTGGAGGCTCGTTATGGACGAGGTGATTCGCGTTAACCGGCTGACCAAACAGTTTGGTCACACCCCGGTGCTGCGCGGCATCGACTGCGCCATCAAGGCCACCGAAGTGGTGTGCGTCATCGGCCCTTCCGGTTCGGGCAAAAGTACATTTCTGCGCTGCCTGAACGGCCTCGAAGATGCCACCGGCGGCGAGGTGCTGGTGCACGGCGTGTCGGTGCATGAACCCAAAACCGATGTCGACGCCCTGCGCTCCGAAATCGGCATGGTGTTTCAGCGCTTCAATCTATTCCCGCACAAGACCGTGCTGGAAAACATCACGCTGGCGCCCACCAAGGTACGCAAGCTGACGACGCTCGAAGCACGCAACCGCGCCAGCGAGCTGTTGATCAAGGTCGGGCTGCTCGAGAAGATCGACGCCTACCCCAACCAGCTCTCGGGCGGGCAACAGCAGCGCGTGGCGATTGCCCGGGCGCTGGCCATGCAGCCACGCATCATGCTGTTTGACGAACCCACGTCCGCGCTAGACCCCGAGATGGTCGGCGAGGTGCTGGCCGTGATGCAGGCACTGGCCGAAGAAGGCATGACCATGGTGGTCGTCACCCACGAGATGGGCTTTGCCCGCCAGGTGGCCGACCGGGTGATGTTCATCGACGAAGGCCTTGTGATTGAAGAAGGCTCGCCCTCCGAGATCTTTGATAACCCCAAGGAAGAGCGCACCAAGCGCTTTTTGAGCAAGGTGTTGTGAGCCGGGGGTCCGCATGATCTGCGGGCCTCTTGCTTGCCCCGCAAACGCCAGCCTCCGGAGACCCCGCCATGCCCGCCACACTCCGAGCCGTCCGGGCCGACATCACAAAACTGCAGCTTGACGCCATCGTCAATGCCGCCAATTCATCGTTGCTGGGCGGCGGTGGGGTCGATGGCGCCATTCACCGCGCCGCCGGCCCCGATCTGGTTCATGAATGCCGCCTGCTGGGCGGCTGCAAAACCGGCGAGGCCAAAGCCACTAAAGGTTATCGCCTTCCCGCCGAATGCATCATCCACACGGTAGGCCCAGTCTGGCGCGGCGGCGGCAACGGCGAGCCTGAGCTGCTGGCATCCTGCTACAGGCGTTCGATGGAAATCGCCGCCGCCAAAGGCGTCACCTCGCTGGCCTTTCCCAGCATCAGCACCGGTATTTACGGCTACCCAATCGAGTTGGCGGCAGGCGTTGCAGTGGCGAGTGTGCGCAAGGCATTGCAGACGCCCTCCTCCTTGCAGGAGATTGTGTTTTGCTGTTTCTCGGCAGAAGATCTTGCGGTTTACGAGCGCATGCTGAATGACACGGCAGACTGACCGGCCTGCGACGGCCCTCGCGCATCATGTTCTGGTTTAAAGCCCGCCTGGCTAAACTTCTTGAAGGCGGATTGCACCTGTTAGAGGCGGCCGCAGGCTTCGGGCTTGTCAGTGGTGCAACTGTGGCCGCGGTCACAGGAAAATTGGTATTGGCCGGGATTTTTCTGGCGTTGGCGCTTGGCGTGCTTCTGCGCTTCATTCGCCGGCGTGCACCCTGATCCCTGTAAAGCGTCCCTCATGACAAATCTCCCCAGCCTTCTTCCGCTTGCCTTCACGATTTTGGCGTATCTCGCCTGCATCAAATTGGCGGCAAGGCTCTATCGCCGCTCTCAGCTCAGCTGGAAACACGCTGCAATTTTCGGTGTGATGCTGTTTCTGGTGCTGCTCGCAGTCGGCACCTGCGTAAGGTGGCTGAACCCTGTCTCAGGCCCTGTGCTTTCCTCTTTGCTAGACATCGCCACCGGCCTGCTGGCGCAACTTGCCGTGGGTGCCTGGTTTCTTGGGCCGCGCGCCAGAACCGCCGAAGGGACGTCGCTGGGGTTCAAAGGCGGCGCCTTGCTGGCCCTGATCGCCTATGTACTGGTTTTTTCCTTGAGCGTTGCGGCGGCACTCCTTCTGCCGCTGCTGGCTCGCATGGCGGGCGGCAACGCCTAGCTCAGCGCCTCAATACCCCGGCACCTTCAGCACCCGCGCCAGGTAATCAAAAAACACGCAGTACAGCGCAATCGGCAGCGGCAGCCCCAGCAGCGTGCCCACCAAGTAGTCGCGAAACTTCACGCCCGACATCGCCAGCGCGTAATTCAGCGCCGGCACCGTTTGCAGCAGCATGCGCAACACCACGATGCCGGCCACCGGACGCGCATCGAGTTGCGCGAGGATGCGTTGTGCCCAGCCGGCCCTGATCTGCCGCAAGGCATCGCCGCCGAGCAGGCGTATCAGCCAGAAGGTAAAGGCGCATGAGACCACCGCCGCGAGGTAGGTCGCCACGCCGCCCCAGACCTCACCCAATGCCAGCACCGCAGCCGCCAGAAATATCCAGCCGGGAATCTGGATCAGGTTGCCCAGCGCAAACAGCGCGATAAAGATCAGCAATCCGCTGGCCTCGTTGTCCAGGAACTTCTGGTGCAAAAAAGCCAGGCTGAGGTTGTCGCGCAGGCCGGTGAACTGGAACACCGCCAGCAGCAGACCCAGAAAGGCCAGCACGGCGAACAATCGTTTAAAGCGGCTCATTTGAGGGTGTTTCGGAGGGTGGCGGGAAGCTTTCGCAATTTTGCCTGCAAATAAATTCAACCTGGGTGTAAGAAGCGCGAGCCTTGCCCGACCAAACCCCAACACGCAGCAAAAACTGCGTCGGAAATCCCGGCTTCACCGTGAAGGCGCCGGGCGTTGCGGGCAACCCGAGGAGCATTTGATGAAAACAAGCACACAGGCCATACATCCCGGCTGGCTGCGCGCCATGCACTGGCTCAATGCGCTGGCTGTGGTGGTGCTGATGATGAGCGGCTGGCGCATCTACAACGCCACCGCCTTCCTTGGCTTCGCCATTCCCAAAGAACTCACGCTGGGCGGCTGGCTGGGTGGCGCGCTGCAATGGCACTTCGCTGCCATGTGGCTGCTGTTCTTCAACGGTCTTCTCTATCTGGCCTTCAACCTCTTTACCCGGCGGCTGTTTCACAAGTTCTTTCCGCTGTCGGTGAAAGGGATTTACATGGACCTGCTGGCCGCGTTGAAAGGCAAGCTGGCCCATGCGGACCCACGGCACTACAACATGGTGCAGCGCTTGGCCTATCTTTTTGTCATGGCCGACAGCGTGCTGATCGTGCTGTCCGGCCTGGTGCTCTGGAAGTCGGTGCAGTTTCCCTTTCTGCGCGAGTTGATGGGTGGCTATGAAGGCGCGCGCCTGGTTCACTTTTTTGCCATGGCGGCGCTGGCGGGCTTTGTCCTGGTGCACCTCGTGATGGTGGCGCTGGTGCCTAAAACGCTGGTCTACATGCTGCGTGGCCGCTGAGCGACGACCCACAAGCCTCAAGGAAACCCCATGAAAATCCAACGCCCCAGGCGCCTCAACAATATCGACGGTGACGCCGTCCTCAAGGAAGCCGTTGACCGCATTGCCACGGCCCACAAGCTCTCACTGGCCCGCCGCAATTTCCTGCGCGGATCGCTCACCCTGGGCGGCCTTTCGATGCTGACCGGCTGCATGCTGGATGACAGCGAGGCCGTGAACACCGCCCTTACCCGCATCTCGCGCATCAACGATGACGTGCAAGGCCTGCTGTTTGACCCAAACCGCCTGGCGCCCACCTACCCCGACTCCATGATCACCCGCCCCTTCCCTTTCAACGCCTATTACGGCGAAGACGAAGTGCGGGAGGTGGAAGAAGACGGCTATCGCCTCGAAGTCGCCGGCCTGGTGGCCGACAGGCGTAAATGGTCGCTGCCCGAGCTGCACGCCATGCCGCAGGCCGATCAGGTAACGCGCCACATTTGCGTCGAGGGCTGGAGCGCGATTGGCAAATGGGGCGGCGTGCCTTTCTTTCACTTTTTGAACAAGGTGGGCGCGGACACCACGGCCAAGTATGTGGGCTTCAAGTGCGCCGACGACTACTTCACCAGCATCGACATGGCGACCGCGCTGCACCCGCAAACCCTGCTGGCGCTGACCTACGACGGCCAGGTGCTGCCGCCCAAATACGGCTTCCCGATGAAGCTGCGCATGCCCACCAAGCTGGGCTACAAGAACCCAAAACACATCCAGGCGATTTTTGTGACCAACACCTACCCTGGCGGCTACTGGGAAGACCAGGGCTACAACTGGTTCGGAGGCAGCTGAGCATTCAGAGGCCCCGCAACGCCGGCAAAGGCAACCAGCCCTTGCCGTTTTCATCAATAACTTTCCAACACTCTTTCAAGGACACATCATGAACACGAATACATTGACCGCCTCCCTCCTCTCGGCCTGCCTGCTGTTTGCCGGCGGCAGCGCCATGGCGCAGGACGCCATGAAAAAAGACGCCATGGGCAAAGATGCAATGAGCAAGGACGCCATGGCCAAAGATGGCATGAAGAAGGATGCAATGGGTAAGGACGCCATGGGCAAGGACGCGATGGCGAAGGACGGCATGAAGCATGACGACAAGATGGCCATGGCCAAGAAGGACAAAATGAAGAAGGATCACATGGCCAAGGACGGCATGAAAAAAGATGCCATGGCCAAAGATGCCATGGGCAAGGATGAGATGAAGAAATAAGGCTCCGCGCCCGATGCCCGGGGTATGGTTTGGGGCCTGGCGCCCCATCCCCCCGCGATTGCCCGCTAGCGCTCGGCCGCGGCGTCCAGGAAGTAGCGGATCCGCTCGGCATCGGCAGGGTGCGATGCAAAGGCGATTCCCAGCCCGGACTCCTGGTCCGGAAGCTTGTCGCCGGGAGAGCTTGCTTCAACGGGTTCGCCGGATTTTCCGGCCTTGCCTGACTTGGCGGCTTCGTTTCTTTGGGCGGCGATCTTCTCGAACATCGTCACCATGACCGCCGGTGAAATGCCGGCCGATTTCAATATGCGCACCGCTTCCTGATCGGCTTCGCGCTCGGCATCGCGTGAATAACTGGCCTGGCCCAACAATACCGGCACACCCGCCAGCACGGTGCTGAAGTCGCCCACCACCATGGCGGCCAGCCCGCTCAGCGCAGTGGCCTGTATCAGCATGCGTATGCCGTGACGATGCCGCACGTGGCCCAGCTCATGTGCCAGGACGGCAGTAATGACTTTGTCATCGCGCCCCACCAGTTCCACCAATTCGTCAGTCATCACCATCGTCCCACCCGGCAATGCAAAGGCGTTGGGGCCAATGCGGCTGCGGCGAAACACCAGCTGCCACGCCGGCACGCTGCCCGGCGGCATGGTGCTCACGGCTTTGGCAAACGCATCACGCAGCCGCGCCTGCTCGGCCGCCGGCAGCTTGCTGGGGCGCATCAGGTGCTCGTCAATCACGGCCAGCGACGTATCACCCAGGGAGCTGTCGACGCTCAGCGGTGTGACCGCCACCACGGCGCGCGCCGCCACCGGCAGGCCCCATTGCTGGATCACGCCGAACAACACAATGAGCGCCACGGCGCTGGCAATCACCCAGCGCCAGCTTTGCTGCATCGTCACCACCAGCGAATCGCGGCGGCCGCTGGCGCGGCTCCAGTCGTCCCAGGCGGCGGCGTCAGCACACTGCACGGAGCCGCCTTCTGTGAAATGCGCCACCCGTGTGCCGTGCCGGGTACGTTCGGGCCACTGCACTTTGCGCAGCGCGACACGGCGATGAATGCCTTCACCGTTGACGACCAGCTCGCCCTCCTCGATCTGCAACGTGACGGGCCGCGCGCGGGCACTCGCGCCATCAAAATAACTGGCGGCAAGCGTGGCGACCTGGCCTGGCAGTATGGAAGTCACAACCGTCAAAAATCAAAAACCGATGTCAAGACCGAACAGGTCGCCACCGGCCTCACCAGCCGCGTCGCCTTCAACGGCCCCCGCCATGGCGATCAGGGTGTCCGGGCTCACACGTGTTTTCACCGACACGGCCTGCAGCCTGATACGGGCCAGCGCCACCGCCGCGAATGGCCAGTAAAGCCCGAGCGTGAGCACGATCAAGAACCAATTTTTCAGCGTCACCCACAGCAGCGACCTGCAACGCAGACGGCTGATAAAGCGCAAGGACACATTGCCGGTACGCGTCCAGACCAGGTCCTGGAAGCGGGCCGTGGCATAAGGTTTGATCAGCACCAGCAGTACGATCATGATGGCCAGCGGCGCCAAGGCCGCGAGCATGATGAGGCCGACGGAAGGACGGCTCTGCGCGCCTCCGGTCTTCACGGCATAAACAATGGCGCCGACCACACCGCCCGACACCAGCATCGGCAACACCGCCAGGCCCAGGATCTTGAAGAAGAGTTTGTAGAAAGAACCCAGGGTCGCCTTGAAGGTGGTTTGCAGCGATGCGAGCGCGTAATGGTTGTGCTGGTACTGCTTGAGGTTCCAGAGCAGCCAGGGCAGCACGGTCAACGTGGCCAGCATGACCACCCCCACCACCTTGAGGTACCAGGTCGGCGGCTTTTCAGGATCGGCGACCTGCGTCAGCGCGGCCAGTATCACAAGGCTGGGCACAAACAGCGGCAGCACGGCACGGTAAGCGTCGCCCAGCGATCCTTTGAACCTGAAGCGCAGGCCGCGCCAGCTGGTGTTGGCCATGCGGAACTGCATGGACGACTTCAGCAGCGCCGGCCAGAGGGCCGCCACGATCAGGAAGGCGATAAACCCCGCCGTGGCAGAGAACTTGCCCGCCGCGGAATACAGCATGAACAGCAGGCCGACCAGCAGGTAGCCTTTGAGCAGCTTGGTCGGGTCTGCGTGAAAGCCGAGCGGCTCGCCGCCCACCACGGTGTTGCCATAGAAGTAGCGCAGCCGCCGCACCTTGGCCCACGGGTAATAAATGCCAAAAGTCACCATGAGCAGCAACAGGTTGACGATCCAGATCCGGAAATATTCGCTGCCCGAACCGGTGAACTCGATGCTGAGCTGGTGTGTCTGGTCGGCTTGGGGCGCATATGGCGCGTGTGGCGGCGCCAATGGCATGTCAAGGTTCAGTACAGGCTCCATGGCCATCTCCTCCCGGGTCGTTTCGTTGTTGATATGCAGGTGAGTCCTGCAAGCGCTTTGCGCGCTTCTTTTTAAATAATGTAACGCGCCTTAGACCGATACGAGTGTCGAGCACCCTGCGCACCCCCATCGAGGCTGCGTCATGGCAAGGAACGGTGGCTATGGGAAGCATTGTTTCCATGGGTAAATCATAGTTGATCACTGTATGTATGTACAGTACTATTGTTCTTCAACACAGACAACCCAACCGAGCCGAAATACAGATACCAGGGACTTCAATGCAGCTCTCACACCACCCCCCAACCCATGTCAAGGCGCCCGTCACGCCTTTCGTTCGACCGCAGCAAGGCCGCACTGCAGCGTCCTGGCCTTTTTATGTGCAGGCGCCCCGGCCGCTTTCATGCGACATCAAAGTCAACGCCAGGAGAGTCCTTGAGACAGCCGCGCGGTATTTCTTTAGCGCGCCCAAGGCCTGAGGCAACGCCGGCCGGGCGGTATTAAGAGCCGCTCACAAAATCCAGCGAAGCGATCCTGGCTAGGCGCGCCGCCGCAGACAGTGCTACAGCACGGCAAGGCGGCGCAACAACGCCAGGAGGGTTTTGTGAACGGCTCTAAATACGGATCAGGCTGAAAACCACCAGACCAACGGCCATGCCAAAGCTCAGCGCGTGCACATTGGCCGCCATGGTGATCCGCCGCATCAGCTTCAGGCCATACGCGTCTTGCGTGCCCAACAGAAAAAGAATGCACATCTCGCGCCGCGTCAATGGGTCGACCGCGCTGCGCTCTTTCAGGGCCTTGTGCATGGAAACCGAAAGGTAAATCGCCAGCAGCGAGGCCGCGCCCACAATGGGCACAAACCAGCCATAGACCGTCCGCGCAGGCAGCTCCGGCGCATACCAGGCACGCACCACTTCAGCGCCGGCAAGAATCAGGATGCCCGCCGCAAATCCCACCCACTCATGGGTGCGAAATCTCGCCATCATTTGCCTGGCCCTGGCTTCCAGGGAAAGTTCGTTCGTCATGCGGGTCACCTCTGGCAGGCGTGGCGGCTGGGTGGGCAGGCTTGGATTCCGGCACCGGCTCACGCGGGTGCGGACATTCTGGAGATGAAACCCCGGCCCGGCAATACTGCAATTGCAGTAGGTGAGGCTGCAGCGCCTGGCCCCGGATCAAGAATGTACTGAGTGCCGCCGCATCAAACCCTCATCGCTGCAACAACCCGGACTTTTAAGCCAAATAGGCCTGTAGCCCTTTAAGTACACCGGCAAGCAGCTATCGAATCTATAGCGCAGGCATAGGCACAGGCAGTGATCAAACCGGTCAGAACGCCACGGCAGCCTGCAGCCACAGCGTGGGCCGCTTGGCCGATGAGGCAGGAATGGAGGTCGGCAAGCCGCCATCCGTGCGCCAGGCCAGGGACGAGCGCAACTGCACAGGGCCCAGGCTGGCATTGATGCCTACGCCCACACCAGCCAGGTTGCGGCTGTTCGACGCCGCCGGGCCGAAAGGCTTGCGGTTGATGGTGACGCTGCCCCAGTCGTAGAACAACGTGGCCTGCACATTGGCCATCAGGTTGTGGCGCAACTCCACCGTGCCGCGCAAGCCTTCGTCACCGCTGGCTTCGCCCTGCGGATAGGCCCGCACGCCGTTGATGCCGCCCAGCGAGAATTTCTCGGACGAATCCAGGTTCTTGCTGGCGGTCTGGCCGTTCAGCGAGACCGCCAGGAAAGTACTGTCGGTGAAGCGCTGCAGGCGGTTGACGCCGTAAGTCATGCGGGTGTAGCTGCCGTTGGACTGCGCCGAAGCCGCGTCAATGGCCAGCGCCGTGGGCGAATTGATGCTCAGGCTGCCGAAGGCCACCGACAGGTCCAGGCCGGTGATGCCGCCGCCGCCCAGCGCGTCTTGCAGGCTGCCCGACAGGCCGAAGCTGGTAACCGTGACCTTCTTGGGCGTGAAGGTGGCCGTGCCGTCCACATAGTCCTTGAGATTTTTGTCTTCGTACGAGATCGTGCCGTTCAGGTTTTTGAACTGGCTGCGGATAAAGGGGTAGGCGGCAAACACGCTGGCGCTGGTGGCCGTACCGTGGGCCTGCAGCGCTTCGAACTCCTTGCCCAGCTTGTAACGGATGTCGGAATAAGCCGCTCCCAGTTTGAGGCCGTCGCTGCCGACGGGCAGCTGGTAGGCCAGGCGCGCAAAACTCAGGTTGTCGCCGGAGGTCAGCAGGTTGGCGGTAATCTGGT
>Ga0307513_10000609_pt1 | contig 51187 bp, 44 predicted proteins | sample 15_EM_MG_FD_202174 | JGI IMG/M metagenome (GOLD analysis project Ga0307513, IMG submission 202174) | Populus trichocarpa ectomycorrhiza microbial communities from riparian zone in the Pacific Northwest, United States - 15_EM | ecosystem: Host-associated > Plants > Roots > Unclassified | place... | reverse complement strand
CCCGCGAACTGGGATCTGCAACTATACGTTGCCCCCCCCCCCCCCCCCCCCCCAGTCTAGCAAACAAACAAAACAGAGTGAATACATGCAGATTCCCGCGCTTGCACAAAATCTATCACCCTTGCTTGTGACGTCTTTCCGGCACTTTGGATCACCGGGGGCGAGATCAATCAATTACTCTTCAGGAACTAGGTAAGCTATTGTAGAAGCCACATTTCCCCTTTCGAAAGAATCGAGTGAGATGCTGTGGATTAGATGGGAGTGTTTTCGGATATTGTATACCGGGGTTTACAAGGGTCAGAGAACCCCTGTTTGACTAACACTTCGCGAAGCCACGTTAGCTGAGGGAGGGCTGGAATACCTAAAGAGGAAATCTGATCTCAGTGGCTCACTAACTTCAGTTAAAGTCGATTGATAGATCGTTTGATTCGGGCTTAAGGACCGCTTGGGACCACACATCTACCGAGGCATTCTATCAATTTGAGAGAGGTGATGCTCTAGTTGAAAAAGCTCACCAGACGGTATCAAGTCAGTTTCAGAGGCAGATTCTGAAGACTCGATTCTCCGTCAAGAGTTGTAGCAATGCCCCCTATTGATGATATAAAGCCAATGATGGTTATGCGTTTATGCGAAATTATTAAAGGCAGCAGCCACGAACGTCCAGTCTTTTCTGTTTCTCGCTCTCGTACCGCCTGCCTACAAAAGAGGAGTGAATTTCCACAAAACGCATCAATCTCTAACGATCCCCCCTTGCGGGTAACATTATCTAGCCCGTTGATGTGCGTGACACTCATGCGCTTCCCGAATAAATGCATCAACAGCGCATAAATAATTGAAGGGATAATCGCCTACTCGGATGAAAATCCTCTAGGATAATAGTTGTGCCGATCATGGCCTTTTGGCTACCCAGAGACTCAGCTTAACGCCAACCTCCTGAATCGTATCCATTTCCCCGAAAATGGATCCATGGCTTGGCGGCCAATGCCGCCAACACCCTCTTCAAGGGAAAAATCAAGCGTCAGTTCCATCAATTCAAAAGGGGCTCAATTAGCATTCGAACACCAACCGGTGAAGACAGCATCTACTCTATGTAAAGTATTCCGCTTCCCATTTTTCCAAAGACCATGAGTTCCTATCCCACAAGCGGAATATACCCGCAATAACGTATTCCAGGGGCTAGTATCTGTGCCTGCTATCGTGGAAAACACACCAGAGCCCCTCGTTTCATACAATATAGGATTTCCTACCGCTCATTCCCAAGGAAGGGCCCGAGTTGATCATCCCCAAAGCCAGCCTAGCCCAAATTTTCACCCCCCTCAAGCTAAGCCAAGTAACACGCGATTATTAGGCCATGCGAGGGAAGCTCTAGAAAAGTAACTCAACCAATAACTAAAGGGACTTATAGCGAGTGCAGGGGCAACAACCCTCTGGCATCATCATCATATCCCAAGAGGGCCAGAACAGCCAGTAAACGAAGCCGTACCCCCGTAATGTGTGATGAGAGGAGGCTTCCGGACTCATCACTCGACGAGTATAGCGCAAAGGAGGGCTGTCCGAACATGGGCTTCAACCCTCAGATCCGCATGCCACGAGGAACCGAGTGATTATCGATGATATACAGTGTTGGTTTTCCTCATTTACCAGATATTATGCCACATTCCGGCGATTCCAGATGGATCGGTTGGGCTCGAGAGTAGGCGTGCGCCTGAATAGCCTTGAAAGTAGAAATCAGGACTTGCTTTCCCGGAACACTAGAAGGTATTCACTTCGTAAACGTGTGCCCCTCAAACCCAAACAACTATCCCCGTGAGCCCCTCTTTCTTACCTAGAGGACGACTAGCAAGCCTAACAATCATATTATTTCCAACAGCAGCTCCCTGAACGCAAAGAGGGTGCACCACAGACCGCGCGCTGGGGACCGGTGGGAAAGAGGTCAGTCTATTCGCTAACCGGTAAGCCTTGTGGACGACGTCCAGCCTTGCTCCCCCAGAGAATGGCGTTTCTTGATAAATCTTGAGCTCGGACGGATTTTGAACACTAGTTGTTGTGGTCAGGCATCGATGTTGTCCGTTGCCAGCTGTCCCGATCAACTGTGCGTTTCTCATTCCAGATCTGTTGACCAATGATCGTAAGTCCGATGAACAGGTGATAGGCTGATGAACGATGGGGTTAACTGAGGAAGGTTGAGAAGCAATAATAGAAAGAAACACGTTTCCGATCAAATACAACAAGTAAATAAAGTCAAACTCCAATGCGCTTAGCGACAAAGAAACGAATTGAATTAGAGTTATGTCATCTTACGTCGCATTGTGCTCGTACGCATGATGGATGTGCCCAGTCAGTGGGCCAAAGGGTTAAGCAAACCAGCGTTAAAAACGTCGCGGATGCGTAATCCGAACAAGATGGAGCAACGCCCAGATTGTCTGCCTCAATAGCAGAAATCGTTGGTAGGATCCAGGCGATGGAACCTGGGTTCCAACTACGATCCCGAGTAGTCCACCAATCGATTGGAATCCTTGGAAAGCTGCTAAGATGTACTGTACCGTGCGCAAACACACAGCAAAGACACGAAGTTTGGGGATTGGGGTATGGCAGCACGTTGATAATTCATGGGACACATACGGTGCAATTACGATGCTATAACACGATGTGGAGACAATATCAGTGGTGTTTCCAATACCTCTACTTTCGCCTCCTAGAATTTGGTCACAGAGGACCTTTGAAGAATCAATACCGAGACCGGAAACCCACCTCAACTCGCCCCAGTTCCCCTCCTCATCTCCCACAAAATCTTGGACCCGAAAACCCCCACCCTTGACCTATGGGAGGCATCACCCCGCCTACCCCCTCCGAGAATTGGGAACAGGACTTCCTTCTTACAACCCTCCACTGCCCCACTAATCAAAACTACCGTAATCTGGTTCCTCACACTCAAAAGCCAAAACTTACCCGATCATAAGCTTTTCCCAATCAGACAAGAGCACCCGAACACAACTACCGTACTACGATCCTCCTTTGCCCGAACCCCCTCCCGAGGAAGGGGGGAGAGAAAAGAAGGGTTTGCTTTTTCACTAGTTATAATAAGTCAACGCTTTTAGAAATGAAAAAAAATAAAAAAAGCTCACCATCGGCGGCGATCGTAGTCCGTGATGGCTTTGATGGAACCTGCGTGGGAAGGTAATGGGTCCCGCAGTTTGTTCTGTTCAGACAGAAGAAAAAGTTCTCCCCAAAAGTTCAGTATGCAGCATAACGCATGCAAGCCCTGGTGGTGTTCATCTCTTCTACATAATAAAGCTACTGTAAGGTGGATCGCTTCTTCTGCCGCTGTTCTGGAAGGCGGTACTTGTAGAGAGTCCCATGCTTCCCTACCTACCTGAAAGTTCACACAACTCGAGCACTCTGTGTGAACGAGTGATACTGGCGCACAGAAAATTGAAAGCACAGACCTACCGAGGGCTCCCGGATTGTATGGTCGATATTAATACTACATTGCCAGTTTCGCCGTACCCGAGGGAAGATGAGGGGTGGGATACGGTAAATACCGTAACGTTAATAGATGGATAGATGCGCCGGTCTGTTGCCGTGGTTGATATGGGAATTATCGAGGGAGGACAGTTGGTTGGTGGGTTGGCGGTTGGTATTTTCTGAGCGCGGCATAAATTTCCTAACCAGTATGGGTCCCTACGACGTTTCCCCGCGGCTTCTGGACTGCTTCTGCCTCCTACTTTGAGACAACTGTCTGTTCTAAGTACTAGTAGGTCGGGCACTCGTCCGACCGACCGCCCGAACTTTCCAACGCCGAAACCCGATATTCTAGCGTAAGTTAACCAAAATGTAAGTGATGCATTACGGCATCCATCATGAAGTCGTTCGCTTCTCTGTTCGTTTTCGTGGCAAGCTATCATACCAGTTATGCACTTCATTGCACACCAATGGGCAAAAGTTCCCCGAAACGTTTTTCTCCAAACAGCATTGTGTCCATTCAAAATCGATATCCTCGCGCTAACCTTTATCTAGCCGCGTGCCCCCGTCTCGCCTTCTCAAGCGCTGATTACATATAAATAAATAAATAAGAAAATAAAGAAAAAAGAAAGGAAGAAACTCTTTCCCCCTGACTTCCCCTCTCTCACCATTGTTTGCCGGGGAGGGGGGAACTGAGAGGGAGGGTGGTGATGCGCGGTGAAGTTGACTCCTCCTCAACTGCCGAAGCCTCCCCCTCCGCCGTTGAAATAAAATAATACGGTACATGAAGAACTGGAGGTAACCGCAACATGTGTGTAACCTGACGTGAAAATTGTGTCACCAATAGGGAGCACACGCGCACACACACTTTGGAGTTTGAAATCACAAAATTCGGGATTGGAAGTGTGGAGTGGAATGGGTGAGTGAGGTGAGGAGGAGGAGGAGGAGGGGACGGGTGGGCAAAAAGCCATTGTCGCTTTGCGGGATGAAGAAGAAGGGAGGGTGTTGAACTGTACCGACGATGGGGCCAGGCTTACTACTCGGCAATGGGACATTGGGAATATGATATTTTGTGTGAGGGTGGAAGTTGATGATACTAACGTGAGCGATCTGGATCTGGGATTTTACTTGTGCATCGGCTTGGAGTTGCGGTTGGATGAGCGGAAACGAGACGAAGCGATGTTGATTGATTGATTGATTACCTTTTTTCTTTTTTTCTTTCTCTTTTTTTTTGCTTGTTTTTTGATAGGAGTGCAATATTGAATGCGGAGTACATAATATGTGACTGGGAAGGTGAAGAAGAGGATGGAGAATTGGGGAATTTTCAATTGGCATTGCGATGACTGTAATCACTGTAGCTTAGGCTACCATAGCTGCGAGAGATCGATCATATGAGGTTTAATTGTAAGCAGGCAGGAAGAATCCTCCTTTTTTCCTTCTCCTCCTCCTCCTCCTCCTCCGCCATCAGCTCCTCCTCCATCAGCTCCTCCATCAACCCTCGATTACGGGGAAATATGTTTCTTTATCAATAGCTACCATATATGATTTCCTGCGATACGCAGCAATGTTATACAAGAACCGCAGACTTTAACTCGCGTGACCATCATCACCAATTCCTCATCCCTTCACTCACTCACTCGCTTGTTTCTCCTCCATCACATTGCACCGGCCAGTCTGTCAGTACTCGTAGACGTTAGCACGAAACGCCAACCGAACAGCGTTGGTGCCGGTACCCCCCGCTTAAACTACAGCCTGACTAAGCCTGGAAAGGATACTTCACACGATATCACACTCAAGTAGGTTACTCCTATTCATGGCACTCAACACAGTTTTGAACCGCAGGTTCTCCGCGGTAATTATTTTTTCCCCTCTCTTAAGCTGAGGTATGGGTAGCGACATGGACATGGATATGGAGATTGATACGTACCGGTACGGATATGGGCAGGGTAAGGGTTTGGTTCTTGGTTTCGTTTCTCAAAGTGCCGACTGATTGATTGGGGGGGGATTGATTGGTTGCGGGCGGCCCGATAAAGCGGTGGTGACAACTTTATTGGAGGTAAAATGTACTAGTACTCGCAGAACACACGAGGCATGGTGGTACCGGTAGTTTTTGGGGATAGAGATGGTAGGGAGAGGCCGTCTTGAGATATGAGCCGGTACGACCAACTAACCAACTATGAAACAGTTACGGTAATGGTCAATAGGGCTCAATGTCTATCGTAACAGGTACCGACACGCATTTAAATCTATTGTGCCCTGCTATTGATTTCGGAGGTTTGTGCTCGCACTTGTCCTAGGATAGAAGCACCTGAAAATAGGGATTAAAGAAACAATATATGGCAAAAAAAATCCAAATAAGCAGGCCTCTAAGCGGCAGTACAAATATATATCCCCTCCCCCCTTATTTTCGGGTACCTCTGGCCTGGGACGAGCGCAGTATCGTACAGCAGGCGATCATTTACAATCAGGTCTCTCAGCTGCTGGAAAGCGAATCTCTAACTTAATAGTTACCCGGCTAGAAACCCCACAATCCCTCACACTCTTCCACCCCAATACTTCTGCAACACTGCTGCTCTCATACTACGACAAGTACTGAGTTGTACTACCACTACCCCTCTCTCCCCGGTGTTCCCACCACCCTTTTTTTTCACCACCCCCGAAGCAAACCCATTGATATCAATATCGGCCGTGCCGAGGCCCGAACCTGTACAAACTATATCAGACAATTTATACCCTTTGTAAGGTGGCCTCTCACATAGTATGATAGCGCCATTGCGGACTACAATACGGTAGCGCCATCATCCCAGGCCACCAAAGAGCAATTGGGAGTACCCAACCTGCCCTCTGGTGATTGCTACTTAGCGCTCTGCAACGTTACTCCATACGAACAGCCTGGGGGTAATGGTATATCGACCTGTGCTCTCTAGGTTCGCTGTGCACACTGGGGAAATTGCTTCCCCGTATAGCACTCAACTATTGCGACAAACCCCTAGCCAACTACAAGGGCCGGTTTACTAACTAACTAATTATTATCTAAGTTAACCAACCAGCCAACCAACTCGACCCTCATAAGCACACACATCATCCATCCACCCATTCAAATGACTTCTTCCTTCGATCAAGATCAGGGTTTGGCAAACCTCCCACCATAAAAATTCTACCACGTTGGGTTTTTCATCCGGGGGGCTGGGATTTAATAGCTGAAGTAAGCGGACAATAACTAAGCAATGTTGCCCCGTCTATTAACCTCAGTATATTACCATCCTATCATCTGGTAGAGCCCGTAGACAGATGGTTTCCCCGACCTCGAGGGGATGCCTGCGCTGGCGCTTGACATTGTGAATCATCATGTTATACTCGGCTTTTCTTGCCTTCTTCCTCTTATTCCTCTTCTCCTCCTTTTCTTGCTTGATACTACTATACATGCTGGCACAACGGCGGGAAGCAAACATAGCTATTCCTGGGGAAGAGGAGTAGGTAATGATGGTCACTACGATACCGAAGATGATGTTGGTTTTTGTATTATTACTTTCGTCTATACAGCACAATACTGTGCTGTGCTCTTCCCCTCTCCCCTCGCTCTAAACTCAACCTCAAAACGGAAATCACCACATTTCATGTTTTCTCTTTTTCTGTCTCCTTCCTCCTCTTCAGCTGCTTCATTCCCTACCCTACCCTGCCCTGCGGCCGCTCTACTGTATCATGCTGGGTAGTACTGTAAGAACCAACCATTGTAGTAATAATATCATCGATATAAAATTTAATAAAAAAAAATGTAAAAAAAAAGAGAGAGAAGAATATCGGGGCCCGCGCTTACTGCAGAATGCTTGCATACACTACCGATATAATATTTCCTTCCCCCCCTTTCTCTCCAACCTCGGAGATCTCTGCTTCTCTGTTTGTCCACCTGCTTCCTGTACGGCACGCATTGTCCAGCACTGTAGCCTTCGCACCACCTACCTGCCTGCCTGCCTACCTTCCTTCCTGCTTGCTTGTTTGTCTGCCGCACGTGCAGCACGTATGCGCACGCCCATCCGTCCTCGCTACCTAAGCCTCCCTTCCTCCCGTCTTCTGGGATCACTGTGGAAGAGGCTCTGGCTGGCAACCGTATGTACCGGTACACTGTTGTGCTGTACTGCACGGAATGAGGGGCAGTTCGTATTATCAATTCTATTCTTCTCCCTTTTCCTCTAAGTTATCTTTTTTCTCTTTCTTTCTTTCGAACGATTGATTAATTGTGCTACACCCGTTTTGCGGAATCCATTGCCGCTTGGGGTAAGTCCAATCATTTAACAAAGTTAATGATGAAGAAATGATGGATGAATTGGGAGGAGAGGGGGGGAGGGGAGGGGAGGGGAGGGGTAGTGAAATGCCGGCCGTCGCGGCATTGTACCGTTATAGTTATGGAGGGCCTAGTTTAATTACAAGTTCACGTATGATACTCTTCACAAAAGGAGGTTTTTATTATTAATAAAGTCCCCTTTCTCTGGAGCTTTTTTCCTTTTTTTCTCTACTGGAGTACACACTGTAACCTGGGAAGGCATAAATTTATTTATCGATAACTTGTATCGCGGGTAGATTTCGTGGTTGAAAAATACGGTCCGGCTTGTACAATATGGAGAATTTCAAACTAAATTACCCCAGCGTAGCATACACTATTAAGGTACAGTTATTATTACCGGTATCATGTCATACTCGTGCAGTCGCACCCCGCCAATTGGACGAATCTGTCCGGTACGGTATGATACAGTGGGTGGCATTTATAAATTCGGGACACCAGGTCAGGTTTTTGGTTGTTGAGAGAGGATTTGGAACTCGCAAGAAGATTTTTTATGCGGGATAAGTTAGTGGGTTGTTTTCCGGATTATCGAGATCTGGGATAGTGTGGTGTGACTGCTCTGTGTGCTCGTAAAAGTTATCGTGGCTATATACGGCGAACTCCTTTTCCCTTTCTTAGGAAGAGGGGAGGTTTGGCATCGCGAATGGGTGGGTTTTCGAGGTTGGGTTGGGCTTGTTTCGACTTGTACCAGTAGGCTTTCTGGGGGGGGTTTTTTTTGATTTTTTTTGGGAGGGGTTGGACTTGTAGGGGGCTCTTTAGTTGTTTTTTTTGTCTCTTCTGGAATTGAGATTACTGGGTATGGCGGTTTTCAGCCTAGGTTGTGTGGTTGATGATGATGATGATGATGGTATTTTTGTCTTCCTGCTAAGAAAGTGAGAGAATAAAGACCACAGTATCAAATCGATACCTGAGACGAGAGGTGAGACTTGATACTATCGAGCGATTGATTGACCTATGGTATATACCGGGGATGCTAAGCTGCTACCGTATGATGTGTACCACTGACCGCTGTACGCACAAACGCGCATTCTACAGTAGAGAGTGATGAGGGTTGCATTTTCTGGGGATGATATGCTCAAGAATTTCCATGATTGGGGATTTTTCACTATTACTATTTTCATCATGATACTATTATCTTGGTGGAGTTGTGGTATGTGGGGATCATATCGACGTCGTTTTACGCTTGGGGTACCCTGACCAATGCAGAGATGCACTCGAGTAACCGGTAAGCGTGTAATTGTGTACCGTAGTTAAAGAAAAAAAATGGATGGTCGCGGCTGCCACGGTGGTTGGAAGGAAGGAAGGAAGGTGGTGGTGTTCGGCATATGCGTGTCACTCGCATTTGTATGCCGTTAACTGTCTAGTAGTTATCGCGAAGTAATAATTCGAACTGATTTCAGGGTAAGGGAGGGAAGAGCGGTGTGGAGAAGGTTGGAGGGAAGGAGGGTTGATTGATGGTGGTTAAGGATGGTGTGTGTGTGTCTGTGCTGTTCGAAATTCGGAGGCGTTGATTCGTTGTGATAATTATTGGAAGGGGGGGGGGGGGGGGTGAGTGGCTCGAATGAGACCCTCCTCTGTTAGATGAAGCCCGAAGGGCACTTCCCGGCCGACTCTGGCCCACACATTTTTCCAGCGTTCGCCTCTCCGCAAGATCAGATTACTGCGAACTGTTGATGGAATCCACCCCTTCTTCTCCTCCTCCTCCTCCTCCTCCTCCTCCTGGGAATAGGCGGGCAGAGCTGTGTACGCTGGCTTCTGTAGGATGCGGTGAGTTATGGGCTGTTTATAGTTCTTTTATCCAGGGCATAACTTCTTCTCCGGTGGGAGGGATTCTGTTTAGACGGGGGAGGAGGAGGGGGGGGGGGGCGTAAGGGAGGAACGCCATGCCTGTGTGATACTGTACGATAACCGTCAGATCCCCGGAATCTACTTAGAGTGGGAGTGCGCCGCCTATTCATTCGCCTTTGCCCTTCCTCGTGCTTCTTTCTTGTTCAAGCAAAAACAGCCATCGTCTCCTTTTCTTCATCTGGCCTTTCCTGTGTCTGCGTGCGCTGTGCGGTGTCCCCTCCACCGTAGTGTACATACAATATTATAACACAATCACCTACCCGAGTACACCTAACCTTGACGTTTCCTGTTATTCGCACCACCGTTGTCACCTCCGGGACCTTGCTCCAGGAGAAATCATCGCCAAGTCAACTGAGATTACCGGAAACAATACCTTGAGCCACGCTTTGAATAGCACAGCGAGCGCTGCAGCTGTATACAGCATACTACTTGGCCCCTTCCTTTAAGGAGGAATCCTGGACTCCTAGGCTCTCGAGAACCATTTGGTTGGCCAACTCGTGGGTCACTTGCACTCCTCCTTTAGCCATACGCTATCCATACCCGTGTCTCTTCTAAAAGTTGGCTGGCCGCCTGTGGGTTTCGGAGATACGGTGATTGATTCACAATTAATTGTATGTACCCACTCCTATATTTTTGGGGGTGTGCTGGGTGCATTTATATGTTTGACGGTTCGCTCACCTGGTAACAGCGGACGAATCCAGTCCAATCAGTGGTTATCCGCAGCGACTTTTGCAAATCAGATCAAGCTTTGTGTGGTCAGTCTGATACGGGCGGCCATTACATACCGGTAGCTACCGATACCGACCGACACAACCATCCCCATCACCAACCATCTTCTTTCGCTTCAACTCACCAGACTTACTGTGCTTGTTCGTGTAAGACCAAGACCCTTCTTGCTTGAATATAATAACTAGTTGGTGGTCTGTGTCCCTTGCATCGACCGGAACAAGCGAAACGACAGCTACGGTACGCAACCAGTTTGGCCAAAACTGATAGCTCCTCTCCTCTTTTTCCTCCTCCGGCTGGCTCCTTACCCCCTTCACTGCCCCTACATTTGTATATCACGCATTCCGTACGCGACACTATCGTTTACTTGGGCCTCGGTATTATCATTCTTATTTATAAGATACGCTTTGTTCCTGCTTCTTGCTACCTCTTTCCCTGCTTCTACTTTGCAGGTCTTCTGCAACTGCCCTACCTTACCCCCAAAACTACTCGCTCATCTCCAGGCGCGGCTTCAACCGGCTTTTCCCGTCGGCTCATAAACAAAGGAACCTTCATCCTCGCCACAAATCGTGGCCACGCCGACACCTTCTTGTCGCTTACCAAACAAACTCCATAACGCCTTTTGCCTTCGGGATAGGAATACGATAAGCAGGATCGATCATGGATTCTGTTCGGCGGTATTAACGACCAACGCTGCTCCCCTACACCAACCTTGTTTTCTTCTCTCTTAACCGTTAATACATTTCGCTTTTCATTATTTCACTCTCCCGACGACAACGCAATCATGCTTGGTCGTCTATTCTCCTCTGCGAATTCAGCAGCTACATCTCCCGGCGGCACTCGCCCGTCAACCGCGGCGGCCCCCGAAAGTGACGATCTACATACTAGGAATCTTCTCTATCCCGATGCAACTTCCTTGTTCCATTCGTCGCTATCCTGCTCTCATACCAGCAGCAGTGGCGGATTCGGCGAGAGCATTGATCTCGACTCTGATCGAGATGTGAGGATCATTATCGCTCAAGATGGCACAGCTACAGAGCTGAAGGCCGTCTTGTACGACTCTCACCCTATCCCAAAGAACATGGGCCAATCGCAGTCGGGGGTTGAAGACAACGGCCCTTTATCGCCTGGACTTGGGGGATCCCACCATCGTTCCAGACGACGTCCTGTGCCTCCAAATCATCCTTTTGGCACCTCTTCGTATCACCCAACTCAAAGTGCTTCTGGGGTAGCGCCTGACCACGAGATGACCGTTTTAACGGATTGCATGTTCGGCTCAGCCCCATTAGCATATAAGGGCCCCTCAACAAAGGTACACATACTTCCGACAGTGGAAGAGCGAAAAGGCGGGATTCGAAATAGTCCTGGTTCCTCGAGACGCGGATCGCTCCGAAATCTCTCCTCTGGCCCCCAGCAATTGGAGCCAGAGTCACTTAAGGACGGCCGCAAGGAAGTTTTGATCACAAGGCTGTTCTCAGTAGTGCTGCCGCCAAGCCCAACGCTTCCTAATCCCTTCTCGGGCTCTAATGACAACACTCCTACGCCCACAGGTTCATTGGGATCCCAACATGGATTTCCCTTTCCTAAAATGGGCAATGGCGCCCAGCCCGCGGGTGGGCCGGCGGCTGCAGCAGCTAAGATTATCAAACCACCCAAGACTTATATGTATGCGCTTGGTTTGATTGTGTCATTGCCTTCGCCAGCCGTTTACAACCGCCCGTCGACAACTTCTTCTCTGTCTCTCAGCCATAAGTGCTGTTGCCAGCGAAGTACATGTGCATCTTTCGAACATGATCACGGGCATGCTGACTTCCTGTGTTCAACATCCCCATCATTTGACGACGGCCATTTTCCACAACATTCACTTAGTAGTCTGAGGTCGGATGCTGTGATTGATGACCTCCAGACCCCTCCTTCGATAGATGACCGGATGGATTTGATCACTAAGCACTGGGATGTCATCAATAGAGCACTTTCAGACCTCCAACGTGTCGCGCAAACTCAGATTCTCAACGTTTTAAATGCCGCTGACACGGCTTCCGCCCAGGCGGCCTGTCAAAACGGATTCAAGTACAGGAAGAGAATTGAGCTAAAACAGTGGGCATTAATGAGCGACGATTGTGTGCGAAGAGAGGTGGATAGACTGCGTTGGAGGATTGTGACAGGAATTAAGGTTCCTAGGGTCATTACGGGGCAGGGAAAGTGGGGTGTGTGGAGAGACGAGGCGCATTGGGCCAATGAGCGGTTTGGAGGGAGGGAAATGAAATTGTGGGTTACTGCTGCCCAGTTGACGATTTTTGTATCGGAATACTAATTATGCGACATGCAGCTTTTTTCTCACATTATTGACTGCGTTTCTCGGCCACCACACGGAGTGGCTAGATGTTCTTGGTCCTCTGCCATATAGGCGGAGGCACCAGCGGCAACAGCAGGTAGCAGGTAATAATGAGGAGTTTTCCATACCCACTCGGACCATAATTCTTTCGAACGACAAGATGGCTTCGAGAAGACTCATATATCTCCTTTCGGCTTTTTTGCCGACCAAGAGTCTCCCACAGTGGGATGGACTTCCCCCACCTTCAAGGAATTCGTCGATTAATTATCTTTCCCAATCGCCACCTATTTCGGGGGCAATGGGAAGTGGCTTAGGAAGCAAGAAGAGTTCTCTACGAAATAAGGCCAAAAGGAAGCCGAGTAAGCTCAGCATGGTTACTGGTGACGAAGAGGAGGTGGTTGTCGGATGGGATATCCCTGTGGTGACTGGTGGAGAGTCAAGTTCAGCGCCATCTGTGTTGCAACTTCCTTTGGCGAACCCTGCACGAAAAGCGGGGAGTGCAGGGACACTGACCACAACCCCAAGTTCTGCGACTGTTATGGCGGCTAATGCGCCGGGGAGCCCCCAGAAAAATGATGTGCGTCCGAGCAGCAGCAACAGTGCAGCAAGTGTGAATCTGATGACCACACTAAAACGCACCGGGACCGCAAACACGATGGATTCAAACAGTGGATGGGGTAGTTTTCTGAGTTTCTGGAGCCATTCGAAGACAGGGTCTACTGCTCCAAGTGAAAGCAGCCTGCAGCACGACGACTGCTTCAATGTGATCGGTAGGGGTGGGACAATCAATAATGATGAGGGGGAACCAGTGGATGTCGGGGAATTGTACTTGGAGGATGACGATCTGCAACATCACCCCCACAAGCAACACAGTGCCCCACCATCGCTACCTGCTCACCATAATTTCCATCACCTCCAATTCTCTGAGAGCCATGTGAGGCTGTCAGTCGACGAGAATGATGGGGTAGTCGACGTCGACATCCCAATGCCATCCCTAGACTTCCCGGCAACCGGATATACATCTCCCGTTAGTTCTCCGTCTAGTTCCGGATGGGCAATGTCAATGCCATCCCTAGAGAGCATGGGCAACGGGTTTCTGGGGCCTGGCATGAGTTTCTCATCCGGAATGGTAATGCCCAACTGGACTACCGATCTCGAAGAGAACACAGTTAATATAGCGGGGTGGCTGGACGACGAAAAGTTCCACCCCGATTTCGCCCTTCAAGCCGTGAAACCGTACCCGGAAGTTGAAGAGGAGATCAAGAGAGCCATGAGAGCCGAGGCAACACCCCGTCAACCAATGAGCGCCACACCCGCTTCCGAGTCTGGCGGTACCAGTCAGGAAAGCCCCAATGACAGGTGGGTTGAAGTCTGCTCGGTCCTCATCGCAGACACAAAGGGGCGCACTATAAAACGCCTTCGTCTCCGCCGACGCAGCAAGAAACCAGCCGCCTCCGCAGGTACCACTTCACCACTGCCCAGTGCCCTAGGCGCCTACCGCCATCTACATATCCAACAACCATCGCTCGCTGCATCAAGCCCATACTTTGGCCCCGCCGCCATGGCCGCCGTTGCTCAACCAGAGGAAGAAGAGGAGGAAGTAATTGACGAAGAACAGGTATGTGACGTCGACGACGTTCTCGCTACCGCCGTGGAAAAAGTCATTGGCATGTCCGTCACCCCCCTCCCGCGGCCACAAACTGGTGGCGCTACCACCACCACCACCCGAGATGGAGGGGACGAACTTCAGAAACCCAATGTCCAAGGATGCAGGTGTATGGTTCTTGGAGCTCTAGAGAATGTAGTTCGCGCCGTTGCGCAGGAGCCTAGAAACGTCGTGGAGAACTTCTTGACGGAGGGGGTTGCGAAGTGGCTTAGTGATATTCAGGAGGCTTGCTGATTTCCTTTTTTCCCTTAGACATAGGAAGGGGGCGACGAACGGAGGGGTGCAGCGGACAGTCTCACCAAATTTGATGTTTGCCCCTAGGCTTTTGGTGTATCGTTCGCCGTTCCCCTGTTCATTCCCCCCACCCCACTATGTTAGTTTCCTAGTCTCTACCTATATTATCGTCATTATGGACGGTGCATTTACTTCTTTTCCTTCTTTGTCTTAAGCACTTGATGGTCCGCAATTCCCTGGGGACCTTGCCTCGCTCCATCTCATCTTTCATTTGCACACGTCATGGTCGGGTGGGCTACCGGAGTTTGTGGGGGGTTTTCTTTCCTCATTCCTTTTTACATGCAGGTTAAACTCTTCATGGTGGGTTGGATCGGAGCATAGCCTTCTTTGTTTTTCACGTTCCATCATACATATCATATCATAGCCCTTGCTTATTGTCCGGTTTTACTTTAATTAATGGAAGGGGGAGTGTACTTTTAGATATATTCACTTTTTTATTCTTCCTTCTTGACTGCTTTGTGTTTGATTTGGTTTGGTTTGGTTTGGCTGTCTTTTCATTTTATTTGGTTTATTCATCCAGCGCTGGCATTTCTGTTTGTGGGGTCTTGTTTCTACGATTGCCGGTGTTTCGGTGTTTCGGTGTTTCGTTTTGTTTTCAATTGCATGATGGGTGGTGGGTGAGGGTGATGCCATGAGAATTGTCTTCATCTAGCCTATCGAGTCATCGCTTCAACTACACTCGCTGGCTGGTCCTTTATAGCTAATGTGCCCGCACGGTACTTGTATGGTAGATTGGGATGGTCTTGGTGGGGCGTTGGAGCTTTGCTTTATCTTGCTTTAATTTTCGTGGAGTTGTCGAGCTGGCTACGAGTTGCGGGGATTATCTACTTTATCATGCTGCTATGCGTGCATCGCGATTTGTGATATGCAAATGTCCAGATCCCAGTAAAGAAGCAAGTAAGAAGCCTATGGAAGGGAGAGCAGTTCGATGATCGGCGACCCTGCATGTTCCCCACACCTTCCAATACAGTGCAGCACTCATCTCCAACATGGCGATTTTCGCTTCACCCCGGTGCCAAGGGTGAAACTCGTTTTATGTTAATAATATAGCAGCCCATGCACTCTCCGAACGAGCGAAAAGTCTAGACCACAGTAAGTCAAGCCTGGCCGGACGCTCAAGGATCACAGCACCCTCCCCGGCCGCCGGCGAAACATCAAGTAATTCACAGTAGTCAACCGACCAACCACCCGAAAAACCAACCAGCCAACCAACCAACACATGGCAAAAAAAACAAACCAACCATTCAATATTATTACCCATCACTATCACAATCATTCGTAAAACCCTGACTTTTTTTCTCTCGCAAAACACATGGCACAGAGTAGGTAGGGTAGGGCAGGGTGACAAGAGAAGAGATTTGAAGGGCGCGTGGTCGGTGTTCGAGATGATTTCCGGGTATTGGGTGCGTGTGTGGAATCCCGGGTTTCTTTTTTCCCACAGATAGATATGATAGCATCATTGTATGGCGGGGGGGGGGGTGAATGAGGGGGTAGGTTATGCATGCTATGCAGAAGCTAGTATGTATTATATTATGCAGCTAAGTAGAAGAGGAGGAGGTGAGGAGGTGAGGAGGAGGGACACGATGCATGCGGTAACTGCTCCTTTATGTGAGGTACCCGTGATCTTTTTTCTTTTCTTTTTCCAAAGATGTTGCTCGAAGATAGCACCGTATTATATAACTTAATGAGGAATGATATATCGGGATAATCTCCAGTTTTACTTATTTATTTATTTATTGACATGGATGTAAGGTGTGGGGGGGGTATTGTACCGTAATTGGTATTATATGATAATAATAATATTGAGTTAATGCTCTGGACGAGGTTGAGTACGGTATATCATAGTAGAGTAAAGCAGAGCACCTGCAGAGCACGGAAGAGAGTATGTGCCTGTGTTCCGGAAGGGGCTACACCAATAGTTACGTATTATATGTCTTGTGCTCTCATATTATGATAGCATATGTTTGTTCGGGCATGGTTGTTGTTGTTGTTCGGTTTGATTAAAAGGGATCGTTGAGATGAGCTATTACTCTACTCTGGTCTGGTATAACTTAAATAACTGCCGGTATGTTTCCCGCATGTTGCGCCTTGTGGAGGAGGTGAGTGAGGGTGGTATCATGTGTGTGTGTGGGGGGGGGGTTAAAGCATTATGCAATATCGTAAATTTGGGGAACTTTTTGAAGGCTCGATCTGGCCTGTATCTGTGATGTCTGTCTGGTGCTGGTTCCCGGGTATCGTGCTCTGCCGGGGTGTGCCGTCATCGCGATGTTAGCTGTGTGGTAGGTGGGGGTGGTGTATACTTGGGGTGCTATACCGCGTTATACCCCAGCTCTAGGATGCTACGATATGGAGCTATGAGAGGACTTGGGGCGGAGTGAATGAATAGCTTTCGGTTGCTGCTGTGCTGTGCTGTATTCCATAGTTTCGATAGCTCGAGTTGCGGAATGGTAAGAAGAGCTATTATAGCTCAATTATGGCAAGGGTCTTTGTTAGGCGCAGCTTAGCTTAACACTGCATAATAGCAATTCGGTACTGCACTGTAGTTAGAAGCTGAACAAGCTATATGAGACCAATATTATAATAATATTGTGGCACAGTCGGGGCGGTTATTCCATCGCCCGGATGACCAAACGGGAACCGCCGCCATCATTATCATCACCATCTCCTTCCTTCCTTCCTTAGCATCACCACAATCACCACACCTCACCCAGGTATTACAAAATGCATGAAAGGTGAGTAAACGAAATTAAACCGTTGAAACCCCGAGTACCGTACCGTATACCACTTTCCGGGGCCGCGGGCTGTGTGTGTGTGCGGAGGGGGGGAGGCCTTGGACCGGAACGAAATTGGTGGGGAAGGAACCATACAAGTATAGGCCTAATCAGGAAAAAATGTACTGTACGGTGGTGTACGGTAAGCAAGGCGGAAATGAAGGTTGCGGTGTGGGAGAGAGAGAGAGAGAGAGAGAGAGAGAGAGAGAGAGAGAGAGGCGGCGGGTGGGCGGCCAGATGACAGATGAGATTACAGTAATATCATAAAACATTTTGGCGAACTTCCCGGAGTTTTGTGATAGGGGTGTTTGCCTGCCTGCCTGCCTTCCTCTCTTTTATCGCCTTGTCTTGTGCTTCCCACACCCTTACACCACCACCACTTTCTAATTTATTATTTGACTGCTCGACTAAGTTATGGGCTTGGGCCTTGTGCATTGGTAGTATATTATGGGTGGTTTCCGCCCTGTGTGATGCGGTATCGCATATTGTGTGGATAGCGTAGTGATGTGACGGTAAGCCCTGGGTTCCATGGAGTAAAAGATCGGACACAGTATCGATCGACACCTTTTATATTTTTCTCGCCTTCTTGGGGGGTGGTGTGTTATAGAATCTCTGGGGGGCGGGATGGGCGGGCGGGCGGATGGATGGATGGGTGGACGGGTTCGAGCTAATGGTACTACTCTGAGCTCGCGAGCTCTTCAAGTCCTGTTCCAAATTGCGGTGAGATCCTCCTTGCTTCGGCAGATGTATGATGATGTCTTGTATATCGGCGGGAGGTAGGGTAAGCTCCTCGGGTATCGCAAAGGCGTTTTGTGCTACTCTCGTATTAGTATTGCCTACTTTCCTCGGCAGGATGGTGAGTGTGGCGATACAAGTTCACATCGAGTCACTCGGGGCTTGTGATAACTTCTGAAGCCTATCTTGCTGGCGAGGGCGGCCTGGTTGTTGCTGCTATAGCCTGCCCGGCCGGCCTTGTGTTGGGGTTGTATAGGGTGGGTGGGGTGAGCTTTACAGGGTGCGCCCTAGTTCTGGAGAGTATGATACTATAGGGCCTATCTATATATTACGAAAAACTAGGGTCGGCCTTGTATGATAAAGGAATACCTTTAATTGGGTGATCATTTGCATATTATGCCCCCCTCCCCCCTCTCGAGGGACTGTTTTTTTTCCTCCGAAAAATCATCTTCACCATCTTAGTATTATTATTGTGGTAGGTAATTTATTTAACGCGCGTGTAGTCGGTGAGTTAGGCGCGGGCTGCACTCACGGTAATGATACCTGTTCTGGGAATCATTGAAAGGAGATGGCGGGCCCGAGGGCTGGGATGAGCCCAAATATATGTTTCACCCCCCTCGTGCGAAGCACTTGAACTATTCAACAGATAGGTCGGGCGGCAGATACGGCCGCCACTATCACACTTCAGCAGTTAGGCCCCACTGCCCTGCAGCTATTGGTCCTGCCCTCAGGCACCATATTTCTCCAGACAATATCAGGGATGGTCCAGGAAAGGAAGGGAGGGCAAGAGTAAAAAAATCCTTGGCAATTCACAGGACGTATTCCCCTCCCCGCCCCTGTGTACCAGTAACTCGGGCCACAGATTATTATATAGCCATGGCTCCCCAGCTTTGTAAAGTGTAAATCGGTGCGCTTGCTGGACCTGCATTGCTAAAGGGCCCTCCCCCCTCTAGTCCCTAGGTATGACATCACAGACTACGTTTTTCCCAACTGGTAGGAGCCCAAATTTAATTCCTCTCTCCCATTGGTGTTAATCCAGTTCCATAATATAAGCAGGGACGTATCATGTATAGTAAGATGGTAGAAACCTTCTTCCGACATCCGTACCCTGAGCTTGGGGAACCAAGATGAAGGGCTTATGTCTGTCCAGTGTCTGTCCTAGGAAGAAATGAGGGGGGAAATCACGTCGACTACCATGTGAGATATCGTGTGAAGCTGTGTGAACTACCTGATGAGCCAGGGCGCCTCTATGTCATTTGAACAGTTGGTGCTTGCTCTATCCTTCGAGGTTTCATTGCCCCCAGGGTGTTACGGCCTTAATGTTGCTATTCCCCTTGGACACGCCACTGCCACTACACTCAGTGAGTTGCCTAGCAAGGGCTGGTACAGTACCAAGATCACGCCAGGCATCCCAAACCACTAATACAATTTATCCAATGCAACCTATAGGGAGGGGACAAACGGTGAGATGAGGATGGGCAACCGCACTACTGCATAGACCTGTTCAATCTGGAGTAGTGGGGGGCAATGGCATTCGGGGTTTGCAGTTCCTGATCAATAAACCAAAAGAGGCAGAAACATACTTTTTTCCTCCTCTTCTCTCTCATTCCATTTTTCCCCTTTCCTTTTCTCCCCTCCCCTCCCTCTCTCGCCGCCCCACCAATCGTAGACCCCACCCCTAGGCATATAGCCTAGAGTCAGATTCTACCACCTTATATATCATGGTAGGACCGGTTCGTCATGCCTGTAGCCTTAGTGAGGAAGTCTAAGGTCTCTAATCTCTTAGTTTTGTATTATATCATAGGGATTTATAATTCTCCTAGCCTTCGTGAGGGATCGTATAATAATAGCTCTTCCGAGGTGAGTTGGGCGCCTTGTATCCTACCACTACCAATTGCACGAGGACTAATCGGTCCTTGGTTTATTAGCCTCTACGCCAGCCGGGATTACTCACATAATATTATCATAGTATTATTGCAGGAGATCAATACTTGCTAGTAGATGTATTTAGATCCTCCCTCTGGTAAAGGATAATGAACTACCCTACATCACCAAACGCGGGGTGAACTATACAGGGGCAGATAAAGCCTCAAAGAAAGAGAAATTATAGGCAGCAGATTGCCGCCTTAGCTAAGGTTTGACGAATATAGATCGTGATTTTGACTTCATAAGCTGTCCCGGTGCTCTGGGCGTAGTGGGGGTAGGCCTGTTAGAGAACGGTTGAGTCTGTTCAATCGGGCGTCACCTAAGCAACTGACGAATATTCAGACGAGCGCTTGGGGGTGCGTTCAGCTGCTAGAGACTATGGTATAGTTTTAATACAGGAAAATACAGGAGCACAAAGAAAATAGGTACGATTCGTCCCTCGTAATCATGAACGTGAACAACCGTAATCTAAGCAGGAGTAGGGGCGGTAGTAACTCCCAACTCCTCTAACGCCACATTAGGATGCAGCACAAATACCGTTTTCCCACCCTCCGCACTGCTTCCTTCCGCTGCCTCGCCGACCAACCCCTCTCCGCGGATTTGCATCAAGATGTTGTCCTATATGAATGTCAACTTTGGCTTCATGTAGGGTCTATGAAATGTGGAGTTAAACCTTGACCATGCGCTTAAGCACTTTGCCGATAAGCGCTTTCTCCTCCTCTAGTTCCTCCTCGGTGTTGATCTCCTCCTCCCTCATCTCGAGATACCATGTCTTGAGTTCCTCCTCCTCGACACCCTGTCCGGTGGTATTTTCATCGTCAAAGATACGACGTACAATGAGGTTGAGAATCTGCATGTATCGGTCGTATGTAATCTTCGTCTTCTCCCGAGGCGGTTGGCTACTAGACATGCCCGGGGTGGAGACCGCGGCAGTAGGCTCACGGCTTTCTTGATCCATATCTTCCTGCATCTCTTCATCTGCCTCGTCATCAACTTCGACGTCGTCCTTCTCTACATGAATGATAGATTGCCGAAGAAGGCCAAAGGCTTCATTTACAAAACCTTCTGTGACATCTTCTACACAATTGGCTTTGGCGATGGCCTCAGAAAGGCGGATAAGAGATTCGAGCTGACGGACAGTAATTCGGTAACTGTTTCTTCCAACGCCACCTTGAGCATCGTCCGCGCGCAGCTCCTTGTATTTCTGAACAAGAAGAGTGCGGGCTTCCTCTGTGAACACGGGGCGGAAAGTTCGTGCGAATTTGATATATCGCTGTAACTGTTCGGTGGTAAATTCTGGGGTGATGGCCGCATCTCTATTACGATGGAGCCCTACGATGTGTCGAGCTAGATGGGTATCGATCGCTTCGTTGCATTCGTCAAGAACGACAAAGAAGAGATCGAAGCGGGACATGATAGGTGCAGACATGTTGATATTGGATCGGAGAGTAGTCTTCCGGTTGTATCGACCTCCTACAGGGTTCGCTGCTGCAAGGATGGATGTTCGAGCATTGAGGGTGGCTTGGATACCAGCTTTTGCTATAGAAATCGTCTGCTGTTCCATGGCTTCGTGAATTGCTACTTGATCTGCGACATCCATTTTGTCGAATTCATCAATAGCACAAATACCATTGTCTGCCAACATCAAGGCTCCAGCTTCGATGGTAAACTCGCCAGTTTCTTCGTCCTTGACAACTGCTGCTGTGAGACCGGCTGCCGAAGAAGCTTTGCCGGAAGTGTACACGGCACGTGGGAGGAAGGAGCAAACGTATTTCAGGAACTGAGACTTGCTGGTACTAGGATCGCCCACAATACAAATATTGATGTCTCCACGAAGACTCATGCCTTCTGGGGTCGCCTTATGAACACCGCCCATAAGCTGAAGCAGAATCCCCTTTTTGATAATTTCGTGGCCGTAAACAGTGGGAGCTATTGAATTGACCAGACGCGAATAGATATGGTCACTGTGGACCATACTCTTGAGTTCTGCGATTTCAGCTTGTGTTAATGAGTTTAGGAAGTCCTCTTGCTCTCGTTCATCGTCGCCCATTTCTGCCTGAGTGCCTCTCAGAAGGCCTTGAACCTCTTCCTCCTCTGCGCTCTTTCGCAATCCCGCACCAGGAACCCCACTTGTATCGCTCGTGACCATGCAGGCGAGAAAAGCCAATCGGTAGGTCAGATCTCTTACACCTAGACTTTTTAACCCCGTAACACCTGTGCTTTCTGCCCCGCCTCGTGGAGCATTCTTCATGTCCTTCATACTCTGTGCTTTCAAACCTGGCAATCCTAACATGCTGACGTCAGGGACCACAATTAATATCCCAGTAAAGATACATTTCTCCCCAGCTTTCGCCCTCTCCACGATTTCGCCTCTTAATATGATGTCAAGGGTTCTCGGCATGCTCCCCGTGGGTATTTCGCCAGAGTTCTCTTGCACACGAACCTTTTGCCAATCAACAAAAGATGATTGCTTAATTTCCAATCTCCAGCTAACGCGATTACCGCAGGTAAGGTTAGGGCATTGTGTAGGTTCCGTATACCGGAATGTTTGCTCAATACCGGGGATTTCTGTACGGCAGGCTTCGCAAGTGAATGTAGCTAGTAACAATTCAGGACGAACTTCGGAGGTACGAGTTACAGTCGCTGATATAGAGGTCAGACAACCAATTTGAAGGGTACGCAGAGAGCGGATGCGAGTGGTAAGCGGAAGGTTGAAGATCCCAAGAGAGAATATTTTGTCGGTTGTGTGATTAACCTACATATTCAAACTTAGCAGGAGCTCTTTATCGATCAAACACAATAGCAAGAGATGGCAGAATGGTGTAAGGCGAGACACTATTCTGATGACAGATAATCGACATGAACTCACATTCTCAGACTGACCACCTCTCCCAGTCTTCCCCCAATACTCAGGCTCATATCGTCTAATGCAAGCCTCCAATCCTCTCTTTAAAAACGGTAGGAATCGATAATGCCTCTCTGTTATTGCCTCGACGAACCCTTTCACATGTGTGTTGCTCCAGTACGCCAAATGTGCATAATCAATGAACAGCGTACTTGAATCAGTCACTGCCATGCTATGAATGGCAGCAATGTAGTATTTATCGGTAGTGGGCGGGGCGGCCGCCGCGGCCGATGACGGAGGCGGCGGCGGGTTATCCGGATCTTCAACAAAACTGTACCAATATGAGCCAATGCAAGTGAGGCACAGGGGTAGGCAACCTAGAATTACTTTTCTAGAAAGCCAATAAAAGCATTCATAATTTGATCACCAGCTTCATCGGTAACCTTTGGTACCTGGCTCAGGTCGGTTCTCGGCCGATTAGTCCTGTTTAAAGTCCCCCTCGCTCCGACAACCTCATCATCTTGGTCTACATCCATTTGACCATCGTCGCTGGTGCCATCAGGTGGCCCTGGGGCACTGGATGAGAACCTAACTGAGGAAGGTGTAGGGTTATCACGGGGGCGGGAGCGAGGAGCAGGGTCTGGTAGATCCGAGGATAGAACTGCGTCTGCTAACGATGACATGGTGAACTGGGGGGAGAAGCGTTGTGGATTTGATGTTTGGAAGGTGGGTGAATCTTGTTTTTGTTTGGGGGGTGGGGAGGGGGATTGAGTATGATATAATTGCAAATTGAGGGGGTACAAAAAGGTGGGAGAGACGCGTAGAAGCAAAACGCGAAAGAGAAACTTTGACACTCGTAAAGGGTCCAACCACTTAGTACCACTTCGGGACTAGCCACTCCAAGTTTATCTTTCTCATCTCATCTAATCAATCAAGCTGCGACAACTGATTGGCAAACACTCTTAAATGGTTGGAGGCTCGGAGCTCTCCAGATACCTCGCCGAAAAATCAATGCTACCTTTTAACCCCCGAATATTCAATATTTTGACACCTCCAACTAAGAAATGGGCTGATTGTTACTAATAACAGACCCGCTACCATCTCCAATCAGCTTTTCCCCAAAACTTCAACAGTCTTCCTATCTCCCTCACAAAATGTCTACTACAACTAATCTTCACCCCCCCTCCTCCCATGCCCTTCCACAGACTCCTCTCACTCCAACAACCAGGCATATGGTCCTTTGGATCCACGATCCAGATGGCTCACCCACCCTTTCTAAACGAGAGGCGGTCTTAAATTATGATCTCTTTCCTCCTCATGTTGCGAGGCCTGGAGACATTGCCGAAGTAAAATTGATGTCTTCGTCGTCCACAGGAAACGTATCTGATGACAGTATAGCAATGGGTGGAGAGGCTATGGAGAGGAAGAAGAGCTATGCCAATTCAACAATGGAAGAGGAGGGAACTGGAGTTGGCGGCAGAGTGGGGGGAGGAGGAGGAGGAGGAGGAGGAAGTACCAAGGTGGAAAAGAAATTTCTGTTTGTGATACGGCAATTAGAGCCTGAACAACGTGCGAAACCGAACCTCCAGGTAGGGCCCTGAATGTCAATTTTCGTGAGGTTTAACTGATTGGGTTTAGATCTCGCTTGCTCGGCATGTCGCTGATTTGTTCGGGTTTCACTCAAGGGCTACCGTTACTGTCACTATTGTATGTTCTACAAGTCTAGGTTTTGTATGTGCTACTAAGAACAGTCTTAGATCGATAAAAATATCCACGAAGCCTCGCATGTTGAAATCTACTTCCGAGACCAATATATCTCCCGTAGTGATATGTGGCGTATGGCCACCACATTATTGACAGACACCTGTCCCTACAACTCACAAAAACTCCTCTTCATATCCTCAATTCGGGGAAGTGTTGGCAACATTTGGGTGCGTGGGCGGAAGGTCCAGTCCGCATACTTCTCGCCACAGACTGTTCCAATATTCCGCTCAGAGTCGGCCCGCTACGTTCTTTTCGTACAGATGAGCCGGGAGATGTGGCACTTTGACACTGACGATGGTGGAGATGGTGATCAGGGCGAGGGGGGTGGAGGAGGAGTTGGTGGCGAAATCGTCTTTAACAAGCTTATAAATGGATTCTTGCCCGAGCTGTTCAAGCGATGGAAAAGAATTAACGCCCACCATCTGGTTTCTATCGTTTTGTTTACAAGAGTAGTTTATGAGCATGGGGAACCAGTGGGAATCCTGAATGGAAATGGGAAAGAAAGCGAAGAATTTCTAGGAACTCCTGGAGGGATAAACATCGGCGAGGGGAGACGCTATAGAGATTTTTATCGCGTTGTAGTCTCCTCCATGGCGAGCTCAGATTGGACCATTATCCTCCACCGGCTGAAGAAAGAATTTTCAGTCTTCCTCCGGGATGTTCTCGTTCTCCCAATAACAGATGATGAACTTCCGCTTGAATCTAATCAAACGACACCTATTTCAAGTGCCGCAGATTCTATGGCCTCTCGGCCGGGCACACCATCCATCCCTACCTTTGTCGATATGCTTCGACCTGCGTCGTCTTCTACAAGCTCTCAACCCTCTCCTCGAATCCCCCCGCACAAATCCGTTCCCAACCCGCAACGAAAAAAAGAGCCAAGAATGATTATCACTGGGCGGCCTTCCGCCGCTATCCACGGAAACATATTGGAGGCGATAAACCTCGCGACACTCCAATTCAGCAAAGACTATGTCGATCGTGATCTTGTTCGCACCGGAATTAGTGTTGTAATCATAACTCCTGGAACTGGCCATTTCGAAGTTGATTATGATATGCTAAAGGCTACAACAGAAGGGCTGATCATGACTGGTATGGGTGTGGACTTAGTCTGCCTGAGCAAAGTACCTCTTCATACCGTCCCTCTTTTCAAGTACCGTAGTCCCATACCTATCAGTGTTCTTGCGAAGCAGGAACAAAGCCCCCCTAAGATTTTCCCCCGAGGTCTCAGTCCACCAAAAGTCACTATCACGCCGTCTGACGCTATGGCGCCCGATCGTAGCCAGGGTGAATTGGTATATGCCGTTCCACATTGGATAGATATTTCCTTCTGGAGTGCTGCTTCGGAGAAGAAAATCAATAAACGAGGTCGCGTTGAAAAGAAGAAAGAGAAGAAAAAATCAACGGGTGGGTTTCGCGCGAGAGCGAAGATGTACGAATTACAAATGATGGGTATAATGGAGAACGAAATTTCGGAAATATCGATACCGTTTCTGCACGATAACCCTTTTTGGAAACCATTGCCCACGGATGAGGAGCAGGTGCAAGCAGATTGTGGCAACGCAAAAGGAAGTGTCAAGCCGGGGACTTCTATCAGCACAGCAGCCCCAGCAAAGTTCTTGAAAGAGTCTTTTAAGTGGATGGATGAGTACGACGATGCAGTGTTCCGCCCGTTGCCCGCCTTGAAAGCGCGAGAAAGGGCAGCATTAGGCCGCCGGATCGATGGCGAGGATTCTGAAAAGATCGAAAAGGCCCTGGACGAGGTTGGCTCTCTGGTGCTTGGCACAAGTTTTCATGGTGAAGCATCGGGCCGCCAAGTCAGCTTACCTGGTGGGGCGTTCTTTGACATGAAAATGAGGGAACGGAGACCAGAGCTCGAAAGTCCAATTGAATTGCGAGAGGAGATTCTTAATACAAGCGTCACCGGCACATCATCGGCTGCCCCACCTTCATCTGGGCTTCTAAAGCCTAGTAGGTTAGGATTGGTCCGAAATATCAGTTTTCCTTTCAAGGCTTGGGGTGCTGCCAAAGCTACTGCAAAGACAGGAATAGTTGGTGCAGAAGCGACAGCAATTGCGGCCGGTTCTCCAAGTGCCGGTAGCAGCGGGGTTATGGTTACTAGGGGGTTTGACACCAGTGAAGCTACAACTCCAAAAAGTCCTCTATCACCCAGAACCACCCACCTAGAGGAAAGTCCGACCATTGGGGCAAGTGGAAGTCTAAGGAGCCCTGAAAAATTAGGGTGGGGGAGCAGACCTATTTCGATCAAAAATAGTGCGATACCCTCGTTGGAAGCAGTTGGACGGGACCGAGTTCGCCGCACCGTAGGCAGCCCTCGGGATCGTGCGAGCATGCTCAGGGAACGGGAATCCGTTGACATTTTGAAAGCTGCTAGTTTAACGAGACACGGGCGACCGAGTATCGATCTTGTTGCGAACGCAGAGAAAACCGCAGCAATTCCACCTACTGTTAGCCCAACGAGCGCACTCTCGCCATGGGTACAAGTGCTCAACCCTAGTAACCCGAAGAAAAACACACCAAGTGCAGTTAACCAATTCCGGCGTTGGCACCACGTATTTCCTAAACCGATTAAGATCTCCACCGTCAAATGGAAAAGCCTTTGTTCTCCTGCTGCTCTGCCATTGACGACCGAGCACTTTCCGTCAGCAGAACAGCTCCGTGACGAGTACCAGGAAAATCCATATGTGATCTCCCAAAATGCAGATTATGATGAAATAGAGGAGAGTAGCAGCAGCAACCGTGAGGAACTCGTCCGTGCAATGATTTCACAGCGTCTTGCACAAGGTTTCCAAATTGTTGTCGGTAGCTCGGTGGCAGATGCCACCGCTGGGCGAGGCGGTGATGCAGACATATACTCAAAGACCTACATGGTTAAGGCAGGTAGCTCTTGCTTCATGAGCCTCGGCTCACAGATCCACCAACTTATCTGTGACGAGGAATACAACGTTGAGGTGAAGCGATATGTGCGCAAACCGACAACCGCGATAGGTTTATCTAAACTCACGATTGCCGATGAGTATATCAGCTATATGAAGACAGTAACGGGCGAGGAGTATATCCCCGTCAAAATTGCATTTAGGTCGCCGATTGCAGAGTATAACTGGAATTACGTGGATCAATATATCGGTGGATACGAGGACACGTTAACAGAACAACTTCGATACTGGCGCGCGCGATTCGTCTTAATACCAAATGACCCACCAGAATCGGCTCGGAGAGGAGGGCTTCTGGGTCATTCGAATGGCGGAGAGCTGAATGACGAGGAGATCAGATTGGAGGGCATCAGAAGACTCACGCAGGTATTCCAAAGAAATAGGTATATCCCACCAGAAGAAAGGCAATACGAGAGATACGGAAGGCGAAAAGCAAAAGAGAAAAACCCTCTCCAGATTCTCTATAAAACTGTGGACCCAAGTGTTGTCGTAGCGCAGGAGTTAGAAAGTCTTCCCCTCATTGAAGACCCTACCAACAATATGCGCCGGAGCCAGCTTCTCACAACCGAGATGTTTGAGAAGAAAAATCTTGACCTGAAAGCTATCGCACAAGAACTCCAAGGCCCGAAGGGTGTCCGTCTACAAGACCGTCGCTGGCATCTCAGATTCCACTCGAACTGTTTCATCGGTGAAGATATGGTAACATGGATCGTAGAAAACTTTAATGACGTCGAAACCAGGCAGGAAGCGGAAGAAATCGGGTTAAAACTCTTCAAAGCGGGATTATTCCAGCATGTGGACAAGCGTCACCAATTCCGAGACGGAAACTACTTTTACCGAATCGCTGAAGCTCACACTAACACCCCGAGACCCACTTCCAAGGGAGGTTGGTTCGGTGGGTTCAAAAGTGACAAACCTGCACAATCTACGTCCGCATTCGATATTTCTTCGAGTCCGCTACGGAGCAGGAGTAGCACAATAGTGACAGATGAGGGTTCGGAAACCTCTTCCACATCGGGGTACCGAACGCCAACTCCCACACCCGCGACCAAGAAGAAGGTCGAAGTGGAGCTTAGCAAAGTGATGAAATACGACATTGATCCATCGCGAAAGAGTTACCGGAAGGAGCTTATAAACCTTCATTACGACCGCCTACATAACCCTGACAACTGCTACCACATCCGCATCGACTGGATGAACACAACTGCCAAGCTGATCGAAGACCAACTTGCCTCTTGGGCACGTACTGTTGACCGCTATGGGCTCAAGCTAGTAGAAGCGCCTATAGATGAAGTTTCCACAATCCCCCGGACAAACCCCTTCCGCAGTCCGTATATTTTCAAGTTCTGCATCCCTCCTCCCCCAACGCTATCAACAATCTCACCTACCACTGAATCGATAGACTTATCTCCAACCCAGCCAGCCCCACTACTCCATCACTCCCACAACCAAAACGATAATCACTTTTACCACCGCCTAGCCCTCCGGAGGCTCGGCTTCGTCCTGGATACAGAAGCAGCGAAGGACTTTCCCCCAACAGTATCTGTCAAGTACTCCTGGGGGACCCCAAGCTACCGCCACAGCCAGTATATCCATCGCTCGGGTGTGACATTCTGCCAAATCATTGACGATGGCTCATTCCTGCTAATGGCAAACCGGCAATACACCATCCGTACAACAATGCTCTATCCACCGCCAGCTGTAGCGCTAGGCTCCGGCACAGATGCCACACCAGAGACGGTGAAGGACGAGATCGAGAGCTTTTGTAAAGACCCAGAGGGATTGCGGAGGTTCTACGATGAGGTCAATGGGCGCATTAGCGAGACAGCCGCTAGCACGAGATCGGCCATAGGAGGAAGCAGTATGGGGACCTTGGGCAGTCCAGTTATTGGGCCGGTGGGGGCGGGGAGTCCGACTATGGGGACTAGCGTCGTGCATGCTCATGGGGTTGGGAGGACGACGAGCATGAAGAGTGGGAGGGATAGTATCGTGGATTTCGTGCCGGAGGATTTCGTATTGGGGAGGGGAGGGTATGAACCTGGGCCTGGGAGATGAGGATACATGGGGAGGTATTGCATATTGGGGTTAATGTAATTTGAGCAGAAACGAAGGGCCGGCTGAACTCTTCCCATATTGCTATTGGTTTCCTTGCGATTTTGCCAAGACTCGAGTGATATCATGTGTTTTGTTTCTTGACAATATCACACCCCTTCGTAAATATCGAACGGGGCCAGGATAGCTTCCTGCAGTTTGAATGGGCCTTGAACGGGCCTTGAAGCACAAACCTAAACAAAGGCTGAGATAATTCCCTGCTACGAACCAGCCGAACACCCCCAGATCCAGCTCCGTTCGTTACTTGTGTTTAGTAGTGGGTATTTGGAAACATGGTCATCGCCACGCAGCCACTCTACCGGCAAAAAAAGAACATCTAATTTTCAGGTAATTTATGGTAGAAAAAAGCACAGCACTATCGAAATGATGCAGAGCCGTACAGTACTTAAACTCCCGAGCATAACGAACAGGATTAAGCTTAATCGCTCCTAAAGCTTGCGTAATATAGGTGATCGGGTTCGTATCTTTGCGATAATCGTGACGAAACAACGTCATAATATGCCTAAAGGACCCTACCGTCTAGCCTGCAGATGTTCATTACTTAGCAGATTTCACTGTCAGACACACCTAGAGGGCATAATTGTCCACGCGGGCTCCGCGGGGCATTAATAGAAGATAGCACAAGATTCGACCCTAAACTGGTCTCATCCTAAGATTAGACAAGCAACCACAAATCAAACAGCCTGACTCTATCCCAATACAATAATATATGAAAATGTGAACTGGATTATCGTTAGGTCCCTGGAGGACAATTGATATGTTTTTTTATCCAGCCCAAGACTAGGACTGGGCGATTGGAGGCACTGGTTGCAACAAGAGTTGTTGAGCGCTCCCCTTGCTACGTATTGGGGAGACCAAGCTGGATGAGGGCGGTCTGGAGAGAACACCGGCATACCAGCGCACTGTGTGCACATGTTGGGCAACTACTCCCAAAATCATATCCCATGCAAGCAATCCGCGTCCATGGCCATACTCGAGCGTTCGAGTACATGGAAGGCTTGGCCGCATAGGGAGTTTTTTCGAGCATGGCAGTCGCCCACAAAAACCTATCAACCTTTCTGAGGCCGGGAAAGCAAGAGTTAACACAATCTTATTCCCTTTTTGTTCACTACTAGGACTGATTAGGGTCCTCTGGCCAGAGCGCGAAGATTAGAACCCCGCCCGGAGATACTCAATTTTTCGAGTTAATAGAGACTCTGCGAAAAGACTCCGGATGTGATGCAAATGCAGTTACGGTCCAACCGGATTGCTAGAATTTGGCTCTGGATGCGAAATCGCAAAGTCCCTAATGCGGTATATTCTCAATTTCTCATGAAAGTCGGAGTGGCGCTAAAGCGAACCAAGGTGAACCAAGGCAGCCGAACCAACAGCAAGGCACGGAGAACGCCAAGTCGCCACAGTTTAAACATATTGAGAGCGACGATTGGGCGGGTTCAGGAAAATCATCATGGCTCACTTCTAGCCCAGTCACTAGAATTATAGAATACCGAGGGACACTTCTTTTTTCATTCCTATAGGGACTTTTAGTTCAGTAAGGTTCAATTAACCATAAGTATTCCGACATCGCTTTTCTCTAACTGCGGCATCAGGGTGGCGAACTCGCTTCATTGACTCATCTAGTTTCAGCTCTATTTTCAATAAAACCAGTTTTTGCGGTAGGCCCAGAGACAGCAGGACCTGGGCCTTGATTATTGACGACCCTGGGGGGGTGGCTCTTTTCCGCCAAGTAGGTATTCATTTCGATATTTTTGGACAAGAGATCCCACAACCTGATGATTATTAGTATTGAATACAAGAGTAGGAGCTAAATATTATACGAACCAACGTGGCCCCAACCAGGAGAATGCTAACTTGCCAGACAAGGATACGGACGCTGGACTCTAGATCCGCAAGGTCATTTTGGAGTTGAGTACCTGATGTTTTAAATGCGGCGTGGCTCTTTGAAATTTCAGCCTTCATCTACTCAATGTCCGCTCTAAGGTCCTCATGTATTGCCTGGATTAGTGTATTTGGATCTTCAATTCCCTTTTTAAGATACGCCTCCACCTGGCGAAATGTCTTGTTAAAGTGGAAATCTCTGCTATAATCACTGAAATGCTTCGCGATTGTCAGCTTTCACCACCACCACAAACTCAACTGATACAAACTATACCTTTATACCACCAGGGATACTGCCTTCACTGACTCCATTGGCTTTACCAGTCCCCGGCTTTGGCCAATTATTACCACCGATAGTAAAGAATGATCTCCGGAGCTGTAGACGAGTGGTTTGACGAGGAAAACGAACTGCAGATAGACGAAGCATCCTCACTGCTGCTTTGATGTGGTTGTCGTACTGGTGGGTTGTCGGTATCCGAAACGTTGCTTCTTGGGAGGCGGTTGGATGGGGTAGAAGGAGTTTGGACTGTTCATCTCGCCGGAATTAGTCATGTCATGTGGACTGTGACTGGGTTAATTAGCGTGTATTTTCTCTTGCCACGATTGCTAATGGTGAATTTATCAACATACCGCACAAGGCATAGGGATAAAGCTTCCGAACAGCTAATTTAAGTTAACCCCTTGTCCCGTACAAGTACCGGTACTCGAGTACCGCCGGTATTACCGTATACGAATTATCTTCCCTGGCACTTGTAAGCTCTTGAAATCCGCCACCGGATTATCGCCCGCTTCAAAATCCGGCTACACAATCAATCACTCGGTACCCATTCCCCTTTACTCTCTTTCTCTCCATTGCCCGCCCCCACAACCCGACCTCACACCATCCTTCTAAAGTATCACGCCCTAGCATACAACATTGCTATTCCCACCCCGGATCCTATGAAGGAGGCAACAGATCTTCGTCCAGAATTATTGATTTACACACTGTTGGACCAACCGTTCACACTAACTTACCGAATCCAAAATATCGGTACAGCCCCATTCCAAAAGTTCTCGCGCCCTGGCTGGTACCGTGACGAATTTCCATACCAGATGTATTATAGCCCTTCTTGTCACAGTACCAGCCCGGATGCGAGAACTTTTGGAACGAGACTGTACAGTACACTAATACATGTTGGAAGCCAACACATCATTCTGCAGTCGACCTCCTCGTCGTTACAAATGCGTACACAAACTAGAGCTCTCTAAGGACAGGTGTGTATCATGCCATCCACAACAAATCACTCATACTGTAAACCCCCCCACCTAACATGCCAGTACACACCATATGCCCTCTTACCAAAGCCAGTCAAACCCCGCCCCCTCTTCCCCTTTTTCTTAATTACGCAATAACCGAAAGCTCAAGTTCATCCGTCCAAAAGCACTAATTAGCATCAAGAAGAACAAAAGAAAAAAGAGACAGATAAAACCAAAACAAACAAAATAACCCTAAGCTGCCTACGGATATGCCAAATGAAACGAAATCGGCACGCAAAACGAGCCAAACCAAATCAGATGAAAGAAAAACACTCAATCGCCCACCCAATCTCTGAGATTCAATCTATATCTGGTTTTTTTTGGCCTTTGGTTGATTTTGCGATCGGTGGCCGGGTTGGCTGATAGATATCTATCAATCATATCTCTCTGCTGAGCTGAGATCATGACGGTTTGTAACCACATATGTAGTACCTATAATCCATTAGCTATTGGAATGCAGGAAGGAGCTGGGGGAGGGGGGGGATCCACGCAGTAACATAAAACTGCCCACCCCCGTGATAAAGCTCCTGCACCGCCTCCTGGCACAGCTTCTGCACCTGCTCCTCATCCCAGCCCAGCACTCTCCTGAGCAGAGCCGAGGAAAACGCATAAAAACCATTCCTCAGTCCGCTTCTCCCTAGACGACCAATCTCCTTCATACGCTCGTCCTTCGGCCACGGCCCCAACGGCCACATCTCCTTTCTCACGATAACGTTGACAAACCCTGCCGCTTTGATACGCACCTCCATGGTTGAAGCAATCTGGAAGGGCCTACCAGCTGATAACGCGGCGCCGCACACCACCTCCCAGTACCGTGAAATGGGGCCATTTGGCACAACCCCCAACCCCGATTTAAGGTCGCAGTCGTAGTCTTGGAACTCGATGTATCCCCCGGGCGCGGTATGACTGAGGGTTTCGTCAGATCGACAGATGACATAAAGGACCTACCGTAAAAACTGGAATAACTGGCCCCCGCGCTAGTATGTTGACATAAGGTTGGGCGCACGGGAAGTCCCTATTTTCTCGTCCCAGGCAAGAAGTACCCGAACATTGAGGTGATCAGACGCCATTTTGGGCAATTCTCACCAAAATTCCCCCTGTCAACCGTGTGCTCGGGGGCAGGCAAAAGTCGGCCGCACCCCATATACGGTAATCAATGTTCGGGTACTTCTTGCCTGGGACGAGTAAAATAGGGACTTTCCGTGCGCCCAACCATATGTCAACATACAAGTGCGGGGGCCTGCTATTCCAGTTTTTACGGTAGCGAGTAGTGGATGGCATACTCGTAACATCTCCTCAGCACCATATCCCAGTCTTGAAGGGATCCGCTTAAGCTCCGGAGATGGATGAAGTCAAAGTAGTTTTCAGGATATGTCCAGTCACTTTCGACATCATCGATTTCAAATTCACAGTTCTTAGGAACCCTACACAAATTTCCCCCATGTAAACCAGGCGGACTCATGTCAGCGTCCGCCCTTCATTCCAGACAAATAGGGCTACCACCCTATCCTTGCTCCGGCTAGTGCGGGTGATGCCAGGTGATCATGTACTCGAGTAGGAAAAAACAGAAACTACAAACTTACCATGGTGGTTGTATCTTGCTAAGATCATTCCCTATCACTTTAGCGTCCGGAAACTCTCTGCGACCAACACGTCAGCTTAAAGCAGAATACTTTGCACGATACAAAATTTATCAGGAAAGCATACTCGGCCATCTCAATCGCCCAAGTCCCCGTCCCCGTCCCAATATCCAATACGTGCCTCACGCTATGCCCGCCCTGTCCCAGCGGGGCAATGTAAAGCTTTCCACCCAACAAGGCGAGAAATATACAATGAAAGTGATCCAATCTCTCAATTTCCTCACTGTCGTTGGGCAGCATATATGCCCCTTCACGATAAACTTGATAGCGACGTCCACCTTCGTAAACGTAGGGATAAACTCCCAAGTGCGTTGTCACGGAATAGCTGTTCTCACTTGTTCTCATTCAGTCAGTTAGCTACCAGCGCTGCAGAGAGCGCATTTGTTGGTTGCTACACTCCCGTTTGAAAAGTCCTCGTAACCACACTGGTACCTTCATGTAGTTGTGGTTGGCGTAGTACCGTAAAATCTCGTGAGATCCACCATCTCCGGCAGCCCCTAATATACGTGACAGGCCGGAGATGGTGGATTTCACGAGGTTTTACGGTATGTTGGTTACGAGAAGTTTCCAAACAGGAGTGTAGGACAAAGGTAGCGTTACGTACGTCCTCGGGACGGAAGCGCCGAAGCCGGAATCGACTTCAGAGTGGTCATATGGCTAGCAAACAAGAAAACATATATTAGAATTTTCGCTAAAAGTAAAATTATGATGGAAGAGGCGAAAACCAACATTTATCTCGATATCTGAAGCCGGGAACTGCGAAGATGGACCTGGAGCGGTTGATTGGTGAAAGTCCGACATTCCTGACGAGATGGTTGATGCAGCTGTTTCTATCGCTGCAAGTGGGGTGGCACGATAGGTTAACCGGCGAGCGTGGAGAGGAAACTGGTAGCTGGGTCGACCAGAGTGAATGGACAAGTTAGACTCTCTCTCTCTCTCTCACTACACACTCTGTTGCTCGCTCACTCACCCACTTTCTTTCTCTCTCACTCTCACACACTCTCTCACTATCCCTCCTTATTGCACGAGTATCATGCAACGAACCCTTTACAAAGCCCGGCGTGCCAAAAAAAAATCAAGCAAAAAAAGATTATCGACAGATGAGGAGGGGCGCACGAGCGCCGGTATGCACAATATATGTGAATGACTTCGGCGGGAATAGGATAGTAATCGGCATCTAGAAGCAAGGGGACCAGAGCGAACCGACGTGGGAAAAAGTCTTGAAGATCAAGGATTGGCGCGGTTCTTAGCTTTTCCTTTGCCCAAATACCACGCTAGGACCGCAAAAACTGGTGAGAACCGGCCAGGGGCTAGTACGTTGAATTAAGAAGCGGCTAGGGTGAAACTTACAGTACGATTGCGTCAAGTTAAGAGCCCTGAAAGGATTAGTGCTGGCTACAAAGAGTTAGCCTATGCCGTCTTATTGCGATTTCGAGACAAGACTATGGTAAAAATCTTATCTGAACGCACCAGCGCCTGGCCAGTTCTCACCAGTTTTTGCGGTATACCTTCCGGGCTACAGTGCAGTACAGTCTCCCAAAGTCCCGAGGTTCTCGAGTTGCGAGTGTCGTACGGTAGTATCCCATGGGCCGTCGAGACACCCAGTCGGGTTTGAAATTTGGGACACTAACTCATTTGGGCAATCGTGATAGGAAAAACCATGTGGTGAAAAAGAGGCGTAGTGCCCAGAACACAGCAAAACCCGTGCCGCCCAGTATCCCTTCGTCTGTACCAAATTTCACTCACTTTTAACGTCGCACTAATAGGACTCTCACAGGAAAAGTAATGATAGACAACACCCCAAGATAAATTAAAAGTACACATACTTGTACCATAGTTAGGAGCAAATCTGTGCAGACAACCTGCTTTCCATCATGGCCATGCTGAGCAGTACTCATTTAGCACTATTCTGAGCCCTACACTTCTTCTGAAGCACAGAGTTTTTCATATCACAATTACCCAAATAGACTAGTGTTTAAAAGGGCCTCAATTATCTTAGCACCCTTTACGTTCATCATAATACTTACATCATGGTTGTCACAATTATTCCTAACTTTGCTCTCTTCGGTTACTTCACCACCGATCGCTTCCACAACCAGTGCTTGGAAACGGTTTAAGGGATGATACCAGCTTGAGAGAGCCCACCCTAAAACTCCTCTCCTAGTGAGGAAAGTACACTGGTTGTTGTATTGAGGGCTTTGAACTTCCCAAACGCCCATCTGCACAATACCGATACAGGAATTACAATAGTCTTCAGGAGCACCGGTACCACTCCCATGCTAGGGAACTATCTATGCTGCACTCGTAAATCCATAGATATCCGGACACCCAGGCGCCAAGGGTCAGAGTTCTTACCCTAGCATTCAGGTGTCTGGATATTGTACAGTACAACTGAGATTCACAAGCAGATAGACTACCGTATGTGAATTTAAGTCTAACCCATCAAAACGCCGATCTTCAGCACAGACCATATAACCCGCCTAATTCTGCAACCCTCCCCCTTTTCGCGATAAGTTTCAACAACCTCCCTAATGAGAATTGCAGCGGCTCTATGAGATGATAACCTAGATGTTTCTCTGCACATTGACAGAGAGAGAGAAAATAGGAATATCTCAAGTTTCCATGGAGATACTTAGAAGCAGATCAAGCTTTTGGAAAGAGCAGGGAATGTCTGAGACACATTAACCACCGCTAGCCCCCCTGGCAAGGACAGTTAATAGATATCCACCAGGCGATTAGCCACCTAGTATGATAAAACATGCCCTCACAAAGCCTAAATGAATTTCCCCAACATAAAGCTGGGGAAAATGCACGCGAAAGGATCCCTCAAAAATATTCCTCCACCAAAATAGTTCAATCGAAAGCAAGTGGCACCATGGATCTACTCGGGATGGTGGAATTTGCACTTGTGAGCCCCTTCCACAGGGCGCAGCTGGGCCCAAGGGGGATTGTCTATAAAGTCATTCCACCCTGACAGCAAAATACGAGGTTCGATCACTCACCTCTAAACAGTAGATGGTGATCACAGGATCCTCCGCTAGCGCAACACTCACCTACTCATAGGCAATCACTCGACTACGCATTTCCTCGCCTGCCTAACCGGAAAGGCTGAGACAAAAGCGAGCCATGGTGTAAGAATACTATGCAAGAGAGGCAGAGAAAGGTAGGTGCTCACAATCAACACACAATCCCGGTGCCGGCATACCGGTATTAATCTGGAAGTACAATAACAGTCTCTCCTCAGGACTTTTACCCCCCTTTCGCTCCGGAAAGAAGATTCCCTCGGTAGTTGAGAGGTGCGCGTACTGCACGGCGCAGTATTCGAATTTCCTTTGTCAGAGTCGCCGAGCTATTGTATCATCGCCGACTTGACAGCCATTGTGAGCCGGGAGTAACACACTTCAACCCACTTTCACTGCCCTCGGGTATGATCCTAGAGTACTGTACTAGTACAAGAGTCGAGGATAAGATAATGGTACGGTGCATAACTGAATGTCTGCAACAATGGCACACCTGAGAAACATGACTCTAAAAGGCATCTCGATTTCCCTTTTGTCTTGGTGAATTTTAGGATATCATGAATGGAGGAGGTACCTCTAGCCCCTACTTTACTAATACACAAGCCAAAAGAATCATCCCTTTAGGCTGTCCTTACTCGTGACTTAGGCAACGGAAGGTTTGCATCTCTAGAGAGCCGATCGCAGCGCAGCACTGATCTTGACCAAAACCAGCACCCCCTCGCCTGTGCCGAATATCACTTACTATTAGCGTCATGATAGAGAAGATCACTTTCCTGATTAATTTCGAATATCGCCCATTGAAGGAATAGGCTCACTCACGGAAGGCTGACCTAGCCAATGAAAGAATTTGACCTTCCCCTAGCTGAGGATAAACCACCGTTTATACCTTTTAGAGTTAGGAAGTAGCAGAAAACCAGTATTCGAGTAAATTTACTTGAAAACAGGCTACAGGTAAGGGGCCGGCACCCCTACTCCGTCCATGCTTGCAATTTTTATCCTTGGCCCTCTTGCAGTTCATATTTCCTTTTTTTCCCTTTTTCCCCTTCTTTCCTTTCATCGAATAGTGAAGGCTTGGATGCTCCACTAAGCCTTGAGGTGGGTGACAATCTTGGACAATTTGGGCGGTCACGTGCAGGATCCATCGATAGGACACTGGAACAGGTGTGCGTTTTAAACCATTTGTTGGGTGTGTCAGCAAAACCAGAAAACTTATTTCTACTGGTCACATACAAATCTCTCTAAAGACAAAGGCTATGTTTTGCCAATTTTATGAGCACGCCCCAGCATTCGAACTGTTCCCATCCCGAAATTTGCTCGAGCACCGTGTGCGAGTATGGTCCCTGGATAGAGCTCTTGATCGTTGGGTGGACCAAGCATACCCTAGTCCAATTACCCGTGAGAACACGCGTAGACTAGATCCTGAGATGTTTCCCACCGTGGAGATGACTGCCTTGGGATTATACACTCTGATCCGCTCATTTCTTACATGCCACCACTCCACCACTCCACTGTCAGTTGCGGTACTCAGTTACTACACTCGGCACCTTTTTACGCCGTGGACCACTGTATTGTTTTTAAGAGGCTTTGGAGTGACGTGTATATCGTGTACTACTGTAGTACTTGCACACATACCGGTACTGTATGGACAATCCGCGCGAACGCCTTACGTTAGATAGTGGGCTAGGCTAGGTCAAGGAATTTTCCGTAATTGTGCTGGACTATATAAGAGAGTGTTTGTTTTCCCTCCCGAAAACACGCTCCCCTTTATAGTAGGGGACCCCTCCAGATGCGCTCTCGGTGGTGTCAATTCATGAAACTAGTTTGCAATATGGCAAGCAAATGCTTTCGATATTATCATACCCAGTGGCCACATGAACGGCGCTTTGGGCTTAGATTTTAGCAGGATTATCAAAACAATTTGTTTACACCTCTGGATCTATTACAAGCGCCCACATCAAAGGCCGGTGATTACATGGCAGGCAACTCCATTTGTACAGGGGGGGCTTTGGCCCCCTTGATGGGCTATGGTATAGCGATCGTCCTGACCCACTGAGCTCTGATGGGACACTATCGGAATGCCCTCCCACTAACCCGACACTAGGACTTGGAGAGGACTTGGGAACAGCCACCTGCGGTCACATACTCGAGTGATGAGATATGATGGGTTCAGAACGTAATCCTTACAACCATGAATCATGATCCCGTATGGTGCGGGAACGCATGGAGTAGAATTTCGGGAGATTTTTTTATCACGACAAAGGTTATTAATGGATTGGCAATGCTAAACCCGGTGGGGTTGCCGTTTGTACCGCACGATTAGCCCGATCTGCACCGGCAAGTTGTTTCATTATCTCGAGTCTGGGGGATTAGCTGGGGCAGTCACCAGAACCTGGGATTTCCCCTTCCCCTGACCCTGTCGTGGATTTCACTTTTTTGTGTGGCGGCACCGTCACAGGGTGCGGAGTCTTCGCCCCTACTGTAGTTGGCGCGGTCATAATTACAGCACCGGTAGCGAATTCCAACATAGCAACAAGTGCTGTAGAGTACTGTAGGCATGTGGATCTGTATCATAGACTACCCCACCGCCCTCAAGCACCGGTACTTGCCGAAATGGAGAGCCTGTTCGACCTTTACCGAGACGCCATCAACTCCTATCATGCACCTCAGCTTACTTGAAAGAGTTGTACTCGAGTACCGCGGTACTTACCGGTACCTTCTCGTCAACATAGACCACCTCCCAACTCCTCTAGATAGCGACTTTTTTAGCGATATCGGATTTGTGGGCATTTGCTACGGCACCGCATCAAGAGGATTCTCCTCTTTTTAAGCCCGGCAGACCAAAGTGACTGCCGTGTTGCCACTGACGGCTATACCCCGAGGACAGACTTTGTGCTTTGGCAAGCATGATACGGTGCCGGTACTGTACGTAAGGGCCATCAGGTATCAGTGAGTGACGCTCTGAGCCGGCATATCACTGGTACTCGAGTATAGGATGCATGAGCACTCTTGCGGTACTTTGATCGTACTTTTTCGCCATATCCGGGAGGGGGAAGGTTCGGTAGTATACCGGTAGTACTGTACGTCTTGTATGTACGATAGACTACGGCACCCTTGGGCTGGTGGTTTCCGCGGTGTGGTGTCCCGACACGTATGAAGATTCAGCTTTTCTGCCAATTTTATTAATTCTGAGGCTCTGTATGCACGCCATGGGAAAGGCCAACAGATAGCTAATTGGCTGAGGGGTGCATGCATTCCTCTCAAGTCACACAGAAAGGAGTGAGGACAAGGTTATCAGACCGTAATCACATCGCTCAGCCTTGCTATCCACCTTTTCCAACCAATGACGTGTGGGGAGGGGGAAATCTGTCGAATCAGCCGCAAGGCTGCCTGTTGGGTGCCTGGCCTTTTACTTTTTTTTGCATACATAATCCCCCTCCCCCAGCTTTACGTGCTTTCCTTGATTTCTCTTCTCTTCTTCCCTTTTCCCCTCACTTTTACATTCAAGTCCTCACGTCCGACCGTTGGAAGACATCGCTGTCGAACGAACAAACATACAAGCAAAACGGACTGTATCCAACCCTGTAACGGAAGCAATCATACGATACAACAATGGGAGTACGTATTTTCGCCACCGCAAACTTTAGGGGAAACTAATTTGTTTTACAGCGCAGTCAGCGACGCTCCAGACAGCAAGGCAGTGGCGAGGGCGCTTTACGCCGGAAGCTAGTAATTGTCGGTGATGGTGCCTGCGGGAAGACTTGTCTTTTGATGCGCTTCAGCAAAAACACCTTCGACCCAGACGGGTACATCCCGACCGTGTTCGACAATTACGTGGCAGACGTACACCTACCCGACGGGCGAAACGTCGAGTTGGCGCTGTGGGATACGGCCGGTCAAGAGGACTACGATCGTCTCCGTCCCTTGTCTTATCCAGACTCCCATGTCATCTTGATATGTATTAGTATCGATTCACCCGACTCCTTACAGAACGTCTACGAGAAGTGGATTCAAGAGGTTAGACACTTTTGCCCGGGGCTGCCGGTTGTGCTGGTGGGGTGCAAGAAGGATCTACGGAATGATGAGAGAACAAAGAGACGGCTGTGGGAGGAGGAAGGTGGAAAGAGGCCATTGACTGAGGAGGGTGGGAGGAATGCAGTAAAACAGTTGGGACTGACGGCCTATATCGAGTGCTCGGCTAAGACCAACGATAACGTGAAGACGGTGTTTGAGGAGGCTACTAGGGTTGCTTTGAACAGCCCTAAGAAAACTCCAAGAGGAGGGGGGTGCACGATATTGTAATTGTGTGTGATTGTCCGAATGCTATTGTCGGGTTTGTTTTTGGGGGGGATGGGGTTTTCTCAAAAAGCATGTGAGATGGGATCGCGCGGAGGGTTGTGTTGGATGATTCGCAAGATGTGACAACTGAAAGTAGCTTACCCGTCATGTTTCTTTTCTTTTCTTTTTGGATGGTCATTGTTTGTTTACGCTGTAACTAGTATGTATCAACTTTTTGTCGTGAGCTTGAATCAAAGTAGCGAAGCCTCCCTATTCTCACCCCCCCTCCCTAGCTACTGTATCCATCGAGCCATTGTCTTTATCCCGATCGCTTTCACAAAAGCACAATAAACACGTCGCAAAACTCTACCCCCCGGTTACCCCCGGACCACTTGAGTACCGTCTTGTAGGAACTCAATTACCTTGCATATAGCCGGGGGGGGGGGTCTTGTAAGTCCTATCTTGAGCAATCCATTATCCATTCAACTTCCCCTGCCCATATATCCTCTTGATGGATAGGTAGGAAAACAAGAGGCGAGCCAATCTAATCAGCAAATTTCAATCCCAGCTCTATCATAAAGCTCTTGAAGAGGAAAAGAGTTTGACTCATCGAAAGCGGGAGTATGAACACGAGACACCATACATACATACATACCATGCCCTGCCGCCCGACTGAGAAAATGCTGGGAGCCGTCTCCATTGAGTAACCGGCGTTTGCTTTGATTGGGGGCGCTTTCTTTTCTTCTTTCCGCTACACCTTGGCTCGGGCTTTGGAGAATCTACGGTAAGCAACAAAGGAAAAGACGAACAACAAAAGGAAAATTAAAAAATAGGGCTCAGAGGAAAAAAAGAGAAAAAAGACTATGGCAATTATTATGCAAAAGGACCGTTTGTTTAGCTAATTTTTCTAGTCGGGTGTGTGGGTCGATTCACTTGTTCGGATTCCCTTTGTTTTCCAACCAACAATAAGATTTTCTTATTCTTTGCATTTTGTGGAATTCCCTGCTGTGTCCTTCCTTCTCTTTGTGATTCAGAGACAACGGGTCATGGAAACTCACTCGAGAGGCTGCCTGGTTCGGAATCTGGGGGGGACAATCGATGGCATGAGATGGTGGGTTGGATGGATTAGGAAGTTGGGCTTCAATTCTCTTTGTTAGAAAGGACAATAAGCTGCGGACGGTGCACAACAAAGCCGTTCATAAGGATATTATCCCGGCATACCCACCAGTGCTAACTTGCCGTCATACGGATCCGTTTGATTGGATTTTCCTCCTTTACCCTTCCCATCACATCACTCATAAAATCTACACAATCGAAGAAGAAAAGGAGAAACAGAAAACTTCCGGCAAACGATGTCAGGCGAACTAGTCGGACGGCGCGGTGCGAGAGGGCGGGCGGTGGCGGCGACGCCGCCAACCAGAGCCCAGCTAGAAAGCCACGTCGAGAGTCTCACAGCGAAACTACAGGCTATGAACGAGGATAGTGGAGCGCTACGCACGACGCTTGCTCAGCGCGAGGCCCAGCTCGAAGACTTGGGTGACATCGCGGCCAAGTATGAATCCACTCAGGAAGAAAACAAGGGACTCAACAAAACAATAGCAAGGCTCGACCAGCTCCTGCTTCAGCGCGAAGCCGAGGAAGAAGGTATCATCTTCCCAGACGGGGACAGAGCAAAGTGGTTCAAGGGCATAGGAAATCTACTCAAGAGAAAGGACCAGCTCGTCAAATCGATTGAGGATTTGTTGATCGATGATGCGAGGGTCCGCGGTCTGGATGTAGGCATGGATAGGGTCACGGTGATGTCGATGCTGGGAAGGGAGGTGGCGGCGGAGAGCGGTGGGGAGAACCAGGCACCGCTAGAAGCCGCTACCACACCCGCAACGGCAAGGCGGACCCTGGGATCAAGCATCCGCCAGGTACTCTTCGGGACGCGTGAAGCCGCAAATACGGCAAGTGTGGGTGAAGCAGGGCCCGGCCCCGTCGCCCTCGGCGCGCCTTCTGGCTCCGGCGACAATAGAGAGCCCAGCGTTGATGAGCGGCGCAGGATCCAATCTCTGCAATTCCGGGTGACAGAGTTGGGAGAGGAGATCAGGCTCATGAGGGCTGCCCAGAGAGAAACAGAGGAAGAGAACGTGGTCTTGCGGAGCTTGTACCTCGACTTGCGCGATGACCAAACCGAGGCGTATGCCCGGATCCTGCAGCTGACTGGGCAGCCGTGGAAACAGGACCCTCCAGGGGGGCTCCCGGGCGGTGAGGAGTTTGTCCGGATTGTGGGGGCAGTTGAGCAGGTCCGGAGAACTAGGGCTGCTGCTGAGGCGCAGAGAAGGATTATTCAGGAGGCGTATGCTGCTATGAGCGACCCCGAGAAGCAGGAATATGATCGGAGGCAGCTGCAAGAGAGGAGGAGACAGGAGGACACCGACGCCCTAGCTAAGTCAAGGCAGAGGACAACGAAAGTGGCCAAAGCATTACCGGTAGTACAATCAGGAGAGACGGGACGGGCTGGGCCAGGGGGGGGAGAGGGGGGACAAGGAGACGGGCTTGTCCAGGCGGAGCTTCGGCTCGTAGAGGCGCAAGCGCGAGTCGTGGAGATGGGGAACGAGCTCCGGCGCCAGCAGCAAGATTGCGATGATGAAAAGAGAAGGATGCTAGAAGACGTTGAACGCAACAACAGAGACCATGAGGAGGACAAAAATCGGCTGCGCGAGCAGAATCGGAGGGATCATGAGCGGTGCGAAAGGGAGAAACTGGCTCTGCGCCAGAGAATAGCAAGAATGACGGCGCAGATCGATCGCTTGACGGTTACCGCTAGACTATACGAGCAACAAACCGCTGGATTGGGGCAAGCGACCACAAGGGCCCCCCACCTCGAAGATGTACACCTTGAACTCGAAAGGGCCTTGCGGGAGAACGAGGGGCTTCGAGGGCAGATACAGAGACTAGAGCTAAGGGTAAGCCTTTTGGAGGGTAATGCATCGGCGGAAGATGTGGCGAGATACCAAGCTATGGCATCTGGTGTCGAGGAAATGCGGCGACTCATGAGCTGTGATGAAGTACGAGCAGAACTCAACCAGAATCGAGATCTTCTAGAAAGGTCACTCTTTACACAACAGTCACTCGGACAGGCGATGAGGGGTTTAATGGATTATGTCATGTCAGCCGGCACCCCCGGGGCAGATGGCGCACTTATACCCCCCGCAGATGCCTTGCAAGCAGTCGGTAGAATGCAAAGTGACTTCCAAGAGCACGAGCGCCGGTGGGCGGGTGCTGAGCGCGGAGGTACCTCGAATGCCATGCTAAGGAGGAAACTTCGGAAGACGATTGCTCGAGCAGCTAGTCTGAGGGTCGAAGAAATTGAGGATCTAACGACCGAAAACGACGCTCTAAGAGCCCAGCTCGCGGAGAACAACAATATTGTCGATCTGCAAAGGTGGAGGACAGTCAACAAGGAAATCGAGATCATCGAGAGCGAAATGCTGGAAAACGGACCTCACCCCTTGACACCTCCTAGAGACATCCTCCGCCTCGCCAGACTCCATACAGAGAGGCTCCGGATGATGCCCTGCCCAGACCTTCGCCAGTTCGCCATCTCCCTGCAGAAAGAAGCCATACCAGCGATTCATGATCTCCCGGATCACTACTTCTTGCGCCAGTGGAACGACCTCTACGATAGCGTCCGCGCCTGGTGCACAAGATACTATAGTTTCCAGGAGCACAGCCTGCCGATAGATTATGATGTGACGGTACGTGACGTGCAACTTCTAAGCTTTTACGTCCGTGACGTTCTCCTTCACCGGGACTACGTGCCTCAATTCCTCAATAACCTGAACGGGGCATTACCCACTGGGCGTGCTGATGTTGCCACCGCTATCGTTTTCCGGATTCTCGTCGAGGAGATATTCGAGCCTGTGAGGTTCATGATCGGACTCAGGTTCACGGACGCCACCCAGAGGTGGAAGATCAAGAGGCAGTACAAGATTGCGTTTGAGGTGCCCAATATGGGCGCTAATGCCTATCAGCCCCGGTTTCAGAACAAGGAGTCGTTTCTAGAAAGGAAGAGGAAGCAGGACACAGGGGGGTATGTATTTCCTGAGGTCATGGAAGAGGGGCCGCCGCCGAAGAAGAGGGTCAAAAGCTCTTTGCAGAAGTTCAATTTTATAAGAACGTTTGAGGATGATGAACCAGTTGGGACTGCAAGGGATAACGACGGTAATTGCCCCCCCCCCCGGTGTACAAGATATTTGCTGAACTCAAATCCTTAGACGACATCATCATGAATACCTCCCGCGCAAAATTCATGCGCACAATTTTCTCCCTCTCAACCGACCCGACGAACCCCCAATTCAAAGAGCTACGCAGCAACGTTAGCAATGTAATAACCGATACCCTAAGCCCCCTCGGACGCACACGCATCCCGGCAGTGCGCGCGGTCAGCCAAGTACTCAACCTGGACGGCACCGTCGCCAGGGCCGCCGTCGCAGCTGCCCCTGAAGTAAACGGCGCAACCTGGCGTGCAAACCCTCGCGTCCACAAGGCCTCGCTCTGGGACATCATCAAGAGGGCGTACGACCTCGCCATAATGATGCGCTGCCAGCGAACAAACATCCACCCTCTTATAAACGATTTGCCGGCAATGATGAGCTTCGATAACAACCACTTTACCATCGTGAATTATCCCGAGACTATACCTCCCGCCGAGAGAGCTACCATGGATGCCTGGTTTGCGCACTCGTCACCCGGGCCGGAGGATGTTGGGTGTTCCGGGAGGCCGATATGTGAAGTCTTACCCGCGCTGCTCAGGAGGGGGGATCCCGAGTTGGGCAATTACTCTTGGAGGGATAGGGTGGTTATTTCGAAGTCGAAGGTTTATGTTGGAGGTTTGTGCTCTTTTATATTGCTTTCGTTATGCTGCGTGCGGCTTTTGCTAATCGTGGGATTTAGGTGATGATTCTTGGGACCATTTTCGAAGCGCACCCGTTGTGAATACGCTTTATACTGTTGCACAGTATCCGTTCGCGACCGACCCAGCCGAATCAGGGGCGGGGCCAGGAGAAGCAGCGAGCGAAGCAACTAGTGGAGCAATTAGTATAGTAACTAGTGGAGCAACTAGTGGAGCAACTAGTGGAGCAACTAGTGGAGCAACTGGTGGAGCAACTAGTGGAGCAACTGGTGGAGCAACTAGTGGAGCAACTGGTGGAGCAAAGGGTGGAGCGAAAGGAATAAAGGGTGGAGCGAAAGGTGGAGCGAAAGTTGTAGCGAAAGGTGGAGCAAAAACTGGAGGCCGGGGTGGAAGCGGTGCTGGAGCGCGGGGATGAGGGATGAGCTACTAAAAAGCTGCATGCACCGCGACCCTGAGTTGAACGGGGAGACAGCAAACATTGCGTGGGCCGCCAGCCAACTTCTCACTCTGAGATTACCTCTTTTATTGCGAATTCGGTCGTTTTTGAAGGATTTCATCTACTTTATTTCTTTCTCCCACTCTCTTTCTCTTTCTTCCACTCTCTATCACTCTCCCTGTATGTTATGACAATGCGAGCCAATTTTGAAATTGATTTCGAGTATCTAGGCCGGCGTTATTAAAGTTTTCAGATGCGAAGTAGCGCTTGTTTAGGTGGCATACTTTGTTCCCCCGAACCGTGGCCTTTGGGATGAGAGGTGCTCAGGTAATCTCTACGTCTCTAGTCTCCCAGTTTTGTCTCCCGCGCCGGATCCGTCGTTCCACGCTCCCGGATCCTCCCCACATATTTTAGTTGGCATATCCGGTCTGGCTGGTGGACCCCTGGTGCGCCTACTGTAACCTACCCAATGACTATAACGCATAGTGTATGATGTGGCGCCCTTTACCAATTCCCCCTTTTGTAATCCAACAGAGTGTCGAGTGATGTGTTGTGATCGCGGCTGGCACGGCGGGAGATAGCACACTGTAGTTTTTTTTCTTTTGAGAGGGCTTGGAATAAGTGAGAGAGAAAAAAAAGAAAGAAACCTAGTGATGCGGTTATGCTGTGCCTAAATTTGCGTGGGAGTAGCTGAAGCCCGGAAGTAGAGTCGTGGGATGACTATTCCGTGGGCCTCGGGGAGCTGGGCGCTCTGCAGTTATAGTAGTAGTAGTATTAGGAGTAAATGAGTAGTGGACTGCTTATACATCTCTATACAGATACGCCAGGCTGTTGACATATAATTATGATATGGGGGTTCCCCGGAGTAATGATGGGGGAACATGGGGGGTCTAAAAAAAAGGGCGAGAGGGGGGGGAAAATAATTCTCTGTATGATATATAACCGCGAAACCCCCTTTGGTTTCCTGTCACTACAACCTACAGGGTTAAGAAAGCCCCATGGGACCAACTCAGAAATATCTCTATTGAGTTATAACCACCTGTCTGTTTGGAGGCAGGGCACTTACTGTGCAGTAGTCTTCATTTACATACAACCTTGCGATAGTTACCGACAGCCGAGGAGCACCGTCCGACAATACCTGATCCCTCTTGTAAGGGGATTGACAGACGCCCCCCATATTTATGAAAGTGCTGTTCTGCCACGAGAGATGAAAATAAGGGTTCCAAACCCCAGTCCCCTTAGAGAATACTCGCTCTCCCACGATACTCATACTGAATACCTAATAGGATAAGTCTTTGGCCATACTTAATACGAAGTTCACCAGGATTGACCTCGGCTTGCTAAAGGTATATACCTTGACCACTGCCCCACTCTATTCATCTTTACCGTGAGAGTCGACCTCTTTCTATTTCAGAACCGTTTTTGCCACCCCCCAATCCCCCAAGTCCTAGTTTTAGCAACCGGGAGTGTCGTTCAACCAGTAGTACTGGAAGTGTCGAGGCCGGCCTCTTTCCATTTTAGTGAATTTCGCTACCCTTCGTACATTTTTTTTTTTTGTTAATTCCGTGGATTGTTTTTAGGTGCTACCTAAGGTACATCCGCTGCATTCGGGAAGTATCCCATGGCAAAGAAACCCTACCCCCTCCAGCCAAGGGAAAACAAGTCGTCCCAGGTCCCTCTGGTATGGAACCAACCGCACATACTATATCTCCAACCGGAAAGGCACAAGACAAAATAACCAACATAATAAGCAGGACACTTGTCCGACAACCAAACCGCCAGAAGCAGAAGACAACAAGAAAACCTTTCTGAACATCTCATGACATATGAAAAACAAAAGAAAAAATTGGTAACACAACTTGCATCTGATCCTTCATCATCCTGGGTGTAGGGCCGTCAGACAAACCCCCCCTCGCTTTTGGCAGGAGCAAGGAAACCTTTTCTTGTGAATAACCTTATGCCAACCCAAGAGTAAGGCATCAGGGAAAGAAGTAGTAAACGGTAGGTAGGGCGGTGGTGCAGCCAGAGGTAGTGTGATACTAGCCACACAGTGCTCAGAGAATCCGACCGAGTTGTTTTGTGGGGGAGGCCAAACTCATAACATTTCATCGCAACGGTTGTTGTGAGGTTTGACCAAAGTATTGAGGTATTTGTCCCTGTTGGCTATGGTGAGGGGCCACCAAGTGGGATGTATTGAGGTAGTAGTAAGGTACCAGCTAGTAGGGTGTGTTTGTCTCACGAAAGTGCCTTTCCAGCCCCTTATGAAGCTCCAAGTTCAGGGGCAGGTGAGGATCGTGAGATTGATGTGTATGTGTGTGGTGTTTTACCTCGCCTACACCTTCCCAAAAAGGAAGGTGAAAAGCGGGGTAGGAGAATTGAGGGATTCAATATCTTTTATTTATAACTAACTAGCTAATGGAGCGACTACCTATCCGGGCTTGCACGACCATACGGCAGTACGTTCCAAGGAGTACGCCAGTCCCAACCCCGCCTAGCCCGCAGTACATCTGGAAAAGTACCACCCGCGCGATTCGTAGACCGAAGTTCGAGTATCCGGCCAGCACACGGGAATCACAAAAATAAACCACCCAACTAGGGTACGAACAAAGTAAATCCACCTCCCATAGCCATCCATCAAACACAACCGCAAGCAAGGTCATAGCCATAACCAAGCCCACATTCCGGCAAACCGGTCACGCATCCCTCCAACCAAACATAAATCCAACAAACAAATCACAACATATGGACCGCCATCCATCTCGCAAATCCATCAATCTATCCGCGTCTCCACACCACATCCATACCAACCAGCACAGGGCGACCACCATCCCTCATCCACTGTTCGAACATGTAGACGATACGTTCCAAGCATGTTTGGCCGTCACGTTGTCGCAAATGGCCCCTAACAACATCAGGGGAAGTCCAATCGCAAACACAGAGGCCAGGCTGGCTCGACCACCATTGTAGGACAGTCGTATTCCAGTCGATCACAGGCAAGTCGTCCCATTGGGTCACAATATGATCCCAAAAAGGCATGAAATAATGCAAAGCGCAATCGCGAGACCGCCCCAAATGGACCCGGACCCTATTGGCCTTGTTACCGCACTTCCCACAAGGGCCAGTCGGCGGCCACCATGTAAGGGCAACCTGTCTACCATCACCACCGGTAAACTTAAGGGGAAGCATGCACTTGTCACTACCATTGCAGCTCTTCAATAGGCATCGAGTACACCTGTAATCAGGATCGCCAAGATGAAACAGGCTGAGAGTACCGTTGATCAACTGAGTGACCGTCCGCTGGAAGGGATTCCCACACACCGTGACCACACCATCATTGTCACTGTGTTCACTTGGAATGCCCATACCCAAATTAAAATGGGACTGCCACCAGTCACGCCACTCTGGAATCCGCTTATCATTGAACAAAGTCGGAAAGCGGGGGCGTTTGATCAGGTACTTCTCGCAAGTCGTCAGGTGGAAACGATCGTCCGCATTCTGACAGCCATCGTGTCCAACAACACCGGTACCGCTGCGAATCCTCAACAAGATATAATGATCAAGTCTGGTGAGACCGCGTAGGTGTCTGGGCTTCTTCGGGGTTCGATTGTAGTACCCGTGGCCCTCCGACGTGTGCCAATGGGACCATTCAGCCGCCCGCAGTTCTCTGGCAATCATGGCGTGGCCGAGGCCGAGCACAACACCAGCCCAGTTCCGAGCATGCATGATTCCGCCGACCGCTTCTTTGGCCTTAGCATCCGACATCTCGTTGCCAGCAATCCCATAGTGACCAGGGATCCAGCAAATGCGGACCGCACTAAAGCGATTGAACAGGGGTGTCAATATTACCCTAGCGGGAATAGCTTGCATAATTATGCGCGAGGTATATGCCACCATAGGGGAGAGCATATATCCGAACCCAAGCTTCCTGAGTAGGGACTTCCCGGAGGCATCTGGGAGACTACTCA